>Ga0255055_10000018_pt1 | contig 111665 bp, 117 predicted proteins | sample JV7_2_27_MG_FD_188633 | JGI IMG/M metagenome (GOLD analysis project Ga0255055, IMG submission 188633) | Seawater microbial communities from Jervis Inlet, British Columbia, Canada - JV7_2_27 | ecosystem: Environmental > Aquatic > Marine > Inlet | place: Canada: British Columbia | collected... | reverse complement strand
ACTATTAAAGTTACAAATAATGTAATTTTTAGGATTAAGCATAAGAGAAGATAAATATGTCGGATGAATATGAAAGAGATGACGAAGAAGAGTATAAACCTCGTGGTCCTCCCCCTGTCCAACCACCAGCTATGCCCCCCCCATCAATGCCTCCGCCCACGGTGATACCACCAACATCACCTCCTCCACCTACACCCTCATATGAAGCTCCAGTATATGAACCCGCGCCTACAATCCCAGGTGGCCTTTCACAAGCAGATTATAATACCGCAATCTCTCAAGTTCAAGAAAAGGATAATACAATAAGTCAATTGCAAAATCAAATTAACCAAGTTAATGCTGAATACGCTAATTTAAATGCACAAATTATGGCTAAAGATAATCAAATAAACCAATTAACCGGACAAATTCAAAGTCTTCAAACAACAATAGAAGGTTTTCAAGGTCAAATTACTCAAATAAATAATGAGAAAGCTCAATTACAGGCTCACATTCCTCAGTTAGAAAATCAACTCCAACAAGTCCAACAACAAAATATGAACTTACAACAACAAATTGGACCACTACAAGCTCAAATTAGCAAGTTTCAAGAAGAATTAGCTTATAAAGATAAAAGAATCCAAGAATTAAAAGAACCTAAAGCAGTAATGCCATCAAGCTTAGCTCAAGGTGTTACCTCCCAGACTCCTACCCTCGGGAGTACTCCTTCTTTTGGTGTCTCACCAACTTCTTCTCCAACAGCAGCCCAAACTCCTAGCGTAAGTGCAGGAATTGGATCAGGTAGAAGAATCTGTCCTAATTGTGGTGCTACTGGATTTGCGATTAAGGAGGTTGAAGATAAATCAAAAATCTTAAGTTATATCCCTAAACCTCAATACGCAAAGAAGAGTGTTTGTACAAAATGTGGTTTTGAATTTTAATTTATTTTTATTTTTCACTTTTTTTAAATATGTTTTAATAACGCCCAAATCAGTTTTTTACAGATTTAATTTATTTTATTTGATATTTCATATCAAGCTGAATTATTAGGAAAATTATTTATACTATAATTTTAATTAATATTGCAAACTTAATATGGAAAAGTTAAGGGTAAAATAGAGTAAATATGTCAGAATTTCGTGATGATTTATTAACAACTTCGATCAATATAAAGCGAATGATTAAAATCATCCTTATGGTTGTTTTATTTATTGCGGCGTTCTCGTTTTCAACGGTTTTGTTGAACCTGCTTTGGGACTCTCAAAGACCCCCTCCAAGTGACCGATTGGACGAAGCTGAAGATGAGGATGCAATATTAGTACTATTTCCATTTCCATATAATTTATCTGATATATTCTCAGATCAAAATTTTACAACAGACCAAATGAGCGACCTTTTAGATGCCTTACAAGAGATGTTTGATGGTGATATTGACGATTTAGATCTATCTAATTATTCACAAGCTCTAGCAGGTCTTATGGGTTCTGAGGTTGAGGTTTTCAGAATATATGACTATGACGATTTTAATGAATTGAGAACGAAATTATGGAAATACGAAAGTTTTGACGAATACACTGGAGATGGATGGCATTCATCTGCTGCCAAACTACTTTTTGATTTTTATTCCTATACAAATTATTCAGATTATCATTCTGGAAAAGATATATATAACTTAACAATGCCACTTACGCCTAGCGTGGGCATTAACTCAATGGTTATCCCTTCATTATTCCCTAATCCTTATATTATGGAAGGGAGCCTGATAACCAATCCAGATTATATAACCTTCCCCCCTAATCCCATTTTATACAAAGACGAGTTTAATTGTACAACATTGGATATAGATTTTAATCCAGCTACTCAAGGAGATGTAAACATGACTTATGAGTTATTTGGTTTTGATTTACCAACTGGTGCGGAAATTGACGCTATGGCTTTTGAACCAATTCACATAGATCCTCTTATTAAAAATAAATACTTACAACTAAAAGGAGATACGCTTGATGTTTACATTAACAATAACGATGATTTTGCGTATTATGTTAACGAAATAAACAACACAATTACGAGCTCTGACAATGCCTTTATTGTCGCTGACAAAATTAGGAATTATCTTCAGTATAATTTCATAAGAATTACAGACCCCAGTCAATACAATCCAGCTCCACAAGGATATGATCAAGTGGAATGGTTTTGCGAGCAAGGTATTGGTTATTGGGCGGATTTTACTTCTGCGTTTTGTGCATTATCGCGAGTTTTTGGTGTACCAAGCCGTTTTGTAAACGGATTCAACAGCTACACGATTCAAGAAACTCTTGATACAACAGAGGGGAAAAATACTACAGTGATAAAATTTAAAGATATGTATACCTGGGCAGAGATTTATATTCCAACAGATACGGTTGGAAATGGTAGGTGGATACAAATGGATGTATATTACGATAATTACGGTGGAATTCCTCCGAGTCAAGCTAATTATATGTTGGTGTTAAACTCAAACTTTACTGCAGGATACAGGAGTAATGTGGCAAATATCACAGCAACTTTGACACTTGATGGTAATCCTGTTAATGCTACATCAATAAGTTTCTTCGATTTAACATCCTATCAAACTCTTGGTCAAGTAGATACTAATATAAACGGTGAAGTCTCTCTTTTAATTAATATTGATGATACCCAGGTCGTCGGACCACATGATATTTATGCCCAATTCAGTCCTAATGTTTATAACAATACTATTTATACTGTGTATGGAGATATTGAAGTAAATCTTCAAACTATTAATCCTCCGGAAGTAAATATTTCAATAGATACCATGACAAACATTCAAGGGTATGTATACGATCCTATTGCCAACGTAAATGTAGGTGGAACGACTTTGGAGATCTTACTCCTTCAAAAAGGTACAAATAATAGAATTGGTGCACCGCCATTTGATATGACTTATTTTAACGCTGATCCAAACGGCTATTTTGATATTTATGTCAATGTTGATCCTTCCGTTCCTGTTGGTCAATACGATGTAAGGGTTGATACAAATGGAAGTTGGTATTTTTTTCCATACGCCAATGGTTTTGTTAATGATTCAAGTAATCGAATGGACTTTAATGTTACAAAAGGAATCCTCAAATTTGTGTGGTTTTATATTAATGATATTCCCAAATCCATCCCAGATTTCCCTGTAGTGGATAGATATACCGATTTAATCCTAAAAGCTAAGGTCGTCAACGAAACGAATTATCCTCTTCCAAATCAAAATGTCCAATTTTTCGATTATTGGAGCGGTATTCAGATAGGGGCAAATACTACTGACGCTAACGGAGTAGCGACATTTAGATATTTTGTAAATAACTTAATGACAACAGGGCCTAATTTATTATTTGCTAAGTTAGGGATCGAGGAGAATCATTCGTATTTTATTTTAAATGAAGAACCAATAATTAATATTTTTTCAGGACCAACGCCCCGAGAAATTAATCGTACAGCTATTGGCGCCAGTAATACATTTTTCAATATAGAAGGAGAGCTTCTTGACCGTACTACTGGCAGACCAATTAGGAATTCAATGGTGGAATTAAAACTATTAAGGGGTGGAATGGATTATTCTCCCTATTTAATACCTTCTAGTACGATTCGGACAGATTTTAACGGATATTTTAACGTATGGTTTGAGGTTGCATCGAATACTCCAATGGGTAACTATACACTAAGGCTTGATTTTAATGGAACAATTGATCGTATGGGTCATCCTATTTATTCCGTCTTTTTTAATTTACCCTATATTAATACTTCTTCGTCGTTTATGAATGAACTTAAGGTAACAACTCCAACAATTTTAACATTTAACTTCTGGATAGATGGTACTCCTTCTGACGATTATAATCAACCTGTGATTTATCGGAATGGATATGTGAATTTAAGTGTATATCTCGAAAGTGGGGGAATTCCCATAGGTGACGGGGAATGGATTGATTTTTACGATGTAACACAAGATGTCTTAATAGGCTCAACTCAAACATTAAACGGCTCTACGAGCCTAATTTATAATACTGACTTCTTTACTCTTGCCGGACCTCATCAACTTTATGCTAGATGGGGATCCAATTATAATTATTCATATTTTATTTTTAACGCACCAATATCTATAAATCTTGAAACTGGTCCCATTCCTAATGTTGTTGCGAGGAGCGGTGCAATAAATAGAAATTTTAATTTACATGGTTATGTAAACGACTCTACAAACGGTTCACCAATAAAATACGCTAGAATTTTTATATACATGTATGATCTGTCTTCTATAGATTATACAAGCTATCTCTCTTTAGAGAGCGGGTTCTTGCGTTTAGACGAAAGTGGGGAATTTGATTTAACATACTCAGTTATAAGTTCAACTCCAGAGAAAAATTATACAATAATAGTCGAGTTTGATGGGTGGTTTATGTACTCATGGCCATTTATTCTAAATAATGAACATGATTTTTTCCTCGGAGGTTTTAGTAATTTTACCTCTCTTGATAATGGATTAACGAATCTAACTATATATGATCCTGAAAACCTCGATATTTTATTATCTGTGGAAGGCAATCCAACTTTGCCATTTTTTGACAATTTGAATCCGCCTGAGACATATAATTTTGGTGAAACTATACATGTCCAAGTACAACTAGTCCATCCTGAACCGTTCGATTTTAGAACTGTGTATCTTTATGACGATTACACCAATTCACTCTTAGATTCATACCCATTTTCAAATGGTTCAACTGGTTTCGTTCAATTCAATATTTCTACAAACGATTTACACGCTGGTTTGCTCAGATTTCGGGTAAATTATCATACATTTAGTGGTTTTAATACCACATATGTTGTTATTAATGAAACTATTGGTATTTCTATGAATGTTGATAGAAATATTATTCAGAGGAATTTTAATCAGTTTAATGTTAATGGAGTACTTCAGCAGAATGGAACACTTTTAAACGGATTACAGATCGGGCTTATCTTATGGGATGTTGCACTTGGGGATGTTTCATGGTACTTAAGCATAAATGGTCCTCAATTCAGAACCGTTTATGGTGGTAATTATTTATATGACAATAATGGTATATTTTTAAGTTGTCCTCAAGGCAGTTATTACCTCGTAATTGTCTTCACAGGGAATCTTAATGATGTTGGAATATCTCTATCAAATTACATGGAAACCGCAAGTAGGAATATTCAAATCAATGTTACAGCCGGTACAAATATAAATGGAAACTACGATACTAAAGTCGTTAAAGATCAATTTTATGACGGAGATGATTTATATGTCTACGGATTCTTAAATTGGGATAACGGAACTGCCATGGCTTCCATGGAAGTAAATGTTACTATAAGAGATAGTATAGGAAATGTGCTAGCAACTGCCACCGGTTTCACTGATATTAACGGTTTCTTCAACATTACAATGCTCATTGGTAGTTGGCCTGATAATGCTGAAGTGTGGGTTACTTTTTACCCTGAAGATAATTTTAGTGCTCCTGATTATTATTTTGTAGAATTTTTTGAAATAGAACTATATCGAGAGCCTTAAGTTAGTATTACTACAGTAAAAGATGATGATTATGAGAAAAGTAAATTTTTTAAACCTTAGAAAAAAAACAGGTTATAAAATTCTCGTAATAGTTTGTTTCTTAATTATTCTTCCGGGTGTGATAAGTCTTCAAATGGTAAATTATCAGATTATTCACGATAAAGATCAAGACGTAAAAAGTTCAGGAATATGGGCAACATTAGATCTAAATAGAACTTCTGCAATTAACGGATCTCGTTTTACTCACGATACATTAATTAGTGTCCAAGGTAGACTTTTTAACAGGATTCCGCCTGAAGAGGGGAAATCTGGTTATACTGTTGCTATAGAAGTCAACGATGTAGTATATTCCAGTTTTAACGATGTTACTGACCTTGGTGGTTACTTTCAAATTGATTATATGATCGATCCTTCTCTTGATATATACTCGTCTCATAAAATTGAAGCAACAGTGATTGATTCTACTCCTGATAGTGTTGAATATCGCACTCATTATATAATAAATGTAAATACTACTTCTTATTTTGATGTTAATGCTCCTATCTCTGCTAGATTAATAGGAGAATTTTATGATTTTGATTTTGACGATTATTTAAGACAACTAGATGGTTCGGGAATTCCTTCATCTTTAATAAATTATTATTGGTATGATGGTCCCGTTATTGTCGATAGTAACTTCGTCTTCACCGATGGTTCAGGTTTGATTCAGCCGATCTTTATTCCAGATATTGGAATTACTGATTTAGATTTAAGGCTTACATTTGAATTACCACCGGATATTGGATATTCTGAAGTATACCTAATGAACCCGATGATTTTTTCGAATATATCGTGTATATGGGACCTTCCTTCAACGATTAGAGCTTCCAGTGATTTGCGAATCTCAGGAAAAGTGATCTCTAGAACAAACCCTTCTCTCGCTATTACTAATAGAATGATCAATATATTTTATAATGGGACTTTTGTTGATTCTATTACAACAGATTCAAGCGGAGATTTCTCTGTAGTTCACGCACTTCCTCAGTGGACGGGACAGACAGTTATTTCTATCCGATTACCAAATAATCCTGGAAAAAATATAGTCACTCGTCGTTTCGTAACAGTTCAACAAGCGTCAACGTCACCTGGTTCAGGCCCTCAAGTCCCCCCTTTCTTAATGTTCTTTTCAATATTTCTTCCAATAATAGGTGTTGTAGTAGGGGGTTTGGCATTTTATGGTTATCGTTATTACAAGAAACAAAATAAATTATCTAAAGTAGCTAATCTGCCTCTTGAGGATAAAATAATAAATCTTAAAATTCTAAAGGAATCTGGGAGGTTAGAAGAATCCTTATCGTATTTATTTATCGCAATTTACATGGATTTAATAGGAGCTAAATTTGGTAGGACAAGAAAAGGTAATGAGACGATAAGAGATTTTGCTATAATTTCAGTTAAGAACCTGAATCTAAATCCCACCACAATCTACCCCTTTATACAAAAAGTAGAGGAGATTATTTACGCGAAACCATTTCAGATTACGGATAAAGAGTTTTACAGAACCATTAATTTATTTTCTCCCGTATATTATGAATTAACCGGTTATAATTTTGAATTAAATTTTTAATAAATTAGAAAGAAATGAATTGATAAAAATATAAAACAAGACTGGAAAGAAATTTAAAGTCAAAAAAAATTATTTAATAAATTAAAAAAACAGAAATAGGTAAAGAATATGGCAAAAAAGAAAAAATCAAAAAAGGAACTAGAACCTGAAGTAAACATAAGGCAAAAATTTGAAAATGTTAAGGTTTTAACCGATTCGAATAGAGCGAAAGAAGCTATTGCGTACATATACCTAATCTACAATGATATAATAACTCTAAAATTTAAAAAACCGCGATTAGCCTACCAAACTATACGAGAATATGCTATAACTTGTGTCAAAGATTTAGGCCAAAAACCAGAAACTATATATCCATTCATAAAAAAGATCGAGGATATCATATATGGTGGAGTAGAACCAACAGGGAAAGAATTGAACTTTACTGTTCAACTATTTTCAAATTTATACAACGATATAACAGGAAAAACATTGCCAACTGTAAATTTTTAGAAAAAAGTTCCGATTGATAGTAAGTAAAAAAAAAGGTTATAAGATAATAAAATGCCAAGTGTTGGAAAATCATCTGGGAGTAGTGTAACTTTCTCAAAGGGTTTAGTCATAGCGTTTTTCACGATTTTTCTCATAGTCTATGGCGTATTTATAAGTAATTTCATTGAGCTATATCCGATATATAATATGGGCGAAACCCTTCCAATTTATGCTACCTACCTACCTCTAGTTTGTTATATTGGTGCCATATTCTTAGGCTTTGGCTTAATCATTTTTATTAGAAAAGTAACTGTTCAAAAATCTAGAGAAATACAATCTCGTAAAAAGCAAAAAGTAGGTTCTGCCTATAAAGAAGCACTTTTCATAGTAATTTTCATATTTTGTTTTATACCCTTGTTTGGTCCGATTTTTGATCAAGGTAAAAACGATCAAAATTTTTCTATTTATAACGACGATTGGAATGGAGCAAGTGATTTCAAAAAGACTATAGAAAACGATGGATTCGAAGTGATGTCAATCCAATCTAGTTTGAGTGCTACAGAACGGTTAACTAAATTAAATAAATCTTTACTGTTGATACTATTAGGTCCTAACCAATTTTATAATCCAATATTTGAAATCCCATATTTCATTGATTTTTTCCGTACTGATAATACAACAAATACCAAAAATTCGTTGTTTATATGTCATGATCATGGTAGTACGAGCACTTTGTTATGGGAAATTTATATTGCCAGCCTAGTAGATCCTTCTTTGAGAGGAAAAATACCAGTCACGATATTCGCTAACGGAATCTTAAGAGATAATTTTTCTTACGATACGAGCCCAGATTTTCCAGTAATAACAAATCTTCCTGGGCATCCTACTACTTATGGCAATCCTAGTATTACTACTGACGATATTAATCAAGTTATTCTCTCGGAAGCATCTTGCGTCGTAGGAGGAGAAGTATTTCTCGACTTTTTTGATTGGGATATAGTTGGCTTAAGCTCGGATTATGGGTATGTTGATAAAAACGGCGACCATATGTATGATTTTGACAATGATTTTGTTGATTTAAGCCTTTTAGGAGGAGCTATACCCGGTGTTCCAACAAAATGGCCTCTTGGTACTTATTCGCAAGGTGTGTTTGTGGCTAAAGACACAGGAACTTCAAGAGTTTTTGTCTCAGCTGATGCAAGTTTATTTAATAATGAATTAATAGCTGAACCTGGTTATGATAATCGTCAATTTGGATTGAACATCGTAAATTGGCTTACTTATGGCGAATCCAAGCAAGATTGGGTCGTTATTTTTGATGAAGCTCACATTCGACCAGAATATTCAAGGGATTTGACATCCGCTGGGATCTTTGGGTTCATTACTCAATATATAATACATTTGAGTACGAACCCGATTACAGCTTGGATATATCCTCTTTTAGCAATTTATTCATTGAAAAAATATTTACCTAAAAAAGATAAAAAAGAGGAGAAAAAGAAAGCCCAGGAACAAGATAGAAAAGAAGAAAGAGAAAGATTTAGAACTTCCTCCTTTTTTGCGGAAAAAATTGAGTGGTATAGAGAGAAGAACAGATATGGTAAAGCTTTAACTTTACTCTATAGGAGATTAGAGAGGAACCTAAACGCTCTTCTACGTGGTCGAAAAATTACTACCCAAAATGTATTGGATTTGGTTATCGCTAAGGAACCAAAAATAACAAAACTTAAAATCAGAAGAATTACCAAATTTATGGACACAATTATCGCAATTAAAGAAGGAAAAAGTAAAGTAAAGAACGAACAAGATTTCGAAAACCTTTACTTCGAAATGGAATGGGTGGTTAATAACATATAAAATATAATCAAATAAATTAATTTAAATAAAAATATAATAAAAAATCAAATAAAAAAAACATTTAAAACAAAAAATAAAACAAAAAAGATGTGATAAATAATGGAATCCCCAAATAAAGCAAAATACTACGATAGGGAAGATTTAAACGTAGAACCTATTAGAGAAATCGCACAAGAAGTTCTTTCAGAAGTAAGTCGTGTTATCGTTGGATACGGAGACATTTTACAACAACTTTTCATAGCTTTGTTAGTAAACGGGCATGTCCTCCTCGAAGGAGTACCTGGACTGGGAAAAACAGTTATGGCAAAGACGTTCGCAAAAACACTCGGAATATCATTTAATAGAGTCCAATTTACTCCAGATTTGCTACCATCCGATATTACAGGTACTAAAATATTTGATCAAAACGAGGGAGCTTTCGTGCTTCAAAAAGGACCATTGTTTGCGAACATAGTATTAGCAGACGAAATCAATCGAAGCGCTCCTAAAACTCAAGCAGCTCTCCTCGAAGCTATGGCTGAAAGACAAATCACTATTGAGGGAGAAACTCTTCTTCTTGATAAACCTTTTATGGTTGTTGCAACGGAAAACCCTGTGGAGATGGAAGGGACTTACCCTTTACCAGAAGCACAACTTGACCGATTTCTCATGAAACTCTGGCTAGAATACCCGGAAAAAGAAGAAGAAGTAGACATCATGAGGAGACAAATTTCAGGTGACTCTCCGTCGGTGGAAGCTATAACTAGTGGAGAAGAATTACTTGCTGCTCAAAAACTAATGAATATGGTTTACATAGATGACAGAATTTTAAAATATATAAGAGATATAACATTAAAAACTCGAAATCATCCTCAGATTGCTCTTGGATGTGGTCCACGTGCATCCCTCGTGTTGATGAAGTGTTCTAAAGCAAGAGCAGCTATCTTAGGAAGAGTATATGTAACACCAGACGATGTAAGATCGTTAGTGGTTCCTGCAATGAACCATCGAATCTTATTGAAACCAGAAGCAGAGCTAGAAGGTCTTGATGTAAAAACTGTGATTAAGAACATCATCGAAGATATCCCAATCCCTATATAAAGTTTTTTTTATAATTTTACTGGAAAAAAGTCTAAATAATTTAAAGAAGGAGTAATAAAATGTTAGGAGGAAAAGGAAGAACATTAATATTATTTTCAGTTTTTTTTCTAACAGCTGGATTTGCATTTGAAAATTACTTCTTAATTTATTTTGCTATTCTTTTAATATTTAGTACCGTTGTAAGCCTACCTCTTTTCTATTATCAAATGAATATAGAAGAGTTACGCGTTCATAGAGAACTTGAAAAAGAGAAAGTATTTAAAGACGATTTTGTGCATGTAAAAGTCGTTATTGAGAACACGGGCAAAAAAAGTTTTGATTTCCTTGAAATTAGGGATTATTACAATCCCGAGCTTTTCAGGTTGGTGTTAGGAGAAAATTTCATTTCTACAAGAATAGGACCCAAAAATCAAATAAAATTCAGTTATATATTAGAACCAAAAGTAAGGGGGGAATATCCCTTAGGCCCACTTTCTTTGATAGTTAAAGATAGGTTAGGGTTTAATTCGGTTGAAAGAATTGTTCCTGATAGTGTTTCCGATATACTGGTTTATCCGCCTTACGAAGACATAAAACGAATAGAAATTTTGGGATCGAAACGTTCTTTAAGTCAAAATTATGGATTACAAAGATCTAAACTAAAAGGTCTTGGTTCAGAATTTTATGGAATGAGAAAATATGTTTTTGGAGACCAATTTAGGCTAATTGACTGGAAAGCGAGTGCTCGAACTCAGAAGCTAATAGTAAAGGAATTTGAGAGTGATAGAGATGTTTCAGTTATGGTAATAGTTGATTCATCAAATTCAATGGCAGGGGGTGCAATTGAAAACACAAAATTTGAATTTGCGATCAGAGCCTGTATGTTGTTAACAAAGGTTGCCCTGTCTCGTAAGGACAAGGTAGGTGTGTTTATGTTCTCAGATAAAAAGAATTTTAATTTTTTAAAACCTGGAAGTGGAGAAGATCACTTTTATCAAGTATTAGATTTTGTTGCTAAGATCAAACCACAAGGAAAATCACAGTTTGGAGAAGCTATGGGCTATCTAAATAGGCGATATCAAAAACGGAGTCTAATTTTCATAATTTCAGATTTAGAAGCAAATGTTAAAGAAATTGGACAAGCAATTAGAAAATTAATTCCTTTCAACCATACTGTTATAATTATTAACCCTTTCAGTCCATGGTTTGAGATACACGAAATTGATTTATCATCAACAGATAAAGCTCTTGCAGAAGCAATCAGTGAAGAAATGATGGAACATATTGTAGCTATTAAACAACAGGTAAGGAATCTTGGCGTCAATATTATAACAGTAGGCCCAGATGATATGATGAATCAAGTTTTAGGCAATTATATGAAAGCAAAGAAAAAGGGGAGTGCGTATTAAATAATGGCGAGAAATTATATCTTAGTTTTAAAAATAATTAATATATTAGTTTTCGTATGGATTTTATTTCTTTTTCTCTCGATTTTTGATTTCGATAAAGTTCTTACTTCAGATGGAGAACTTGTTTTATTGTCATTTCTCAACAGTTTAAAAAATATTTCAACATATGTAGTATTTGCAGTTCTGTATGGTATTGCGTTTTGTTGCGTATTTATCGCTTCTCTCGCCCAACCGACCTTACTTACGTTATTAGATGATTTTTTCAGAAATTTGTTTAGTCTGTGGTTTACATTCCCTAATTCCCCTAATGGGGAAACACCACATTTCAGTGAAATTCCTGATTTACTCGGAAAAGAATTCGCGATTTTTAGCGAAAATTTATATTTAGTCGCATTTCAAATCCTTTTTATAATTACGATTTTCTACGCAATCAAAGCTTTCCTAAAAACAGATCCTAAAAACGATATTAGAGTTATAGGGGCTATGGTACTTATGCTGGTTATACCTCTTATGGTATTTGGGTTAAAAGATATGCTAGACCTTATATATGTTAGTATTCCATATTTTGAGGATTTACCTAATCCTCTTGACCCCTCATTAGAGCAGATCCCCATCGATAATATCTTTCAATTTTTGAGTAATCCAGTTATCCTTCTTGCGATACTATCTTATATCTATTTAGAGTTGGCATTTCAAATAAACTATACTTATACAGTTACCAAGCCATCTTTAGAAAGAAGCTTAAGATTAGATGCTCAATTGCACGTATTAGAGAGTGAATCTCATTATATAACCGCAAATGTTGATAAGATTAAAGAAGAAGCTAAAGCAAGAAGAAAGGAGTTAGAAATCGAAGAAAAAGCGACAATTGGTAAATTTTTCGCAAAAACGGGAGAAAAATTTTCGTATGTCAAGGAAATGATTGAAAGAAGAAAATTGGAAGACGAAGAAAAGAAATTGATAACGGCAGCATCAAAAACCAGAAGGCTTGGAAGATATATACACCAACTATTTCTTGAAGATTCTGAAGCTCGTGACACTTTGACTGCTCGCTCATCGGCACCTAAACCGAAAAGTCTTGCTATATCTACATTGATTAATTTTGTTTTTCGGGTTGGGTTACTAATAATCATTAGCTATATTATTATCCATCCAAAATGGTTTATGGAAAATGTTTTTAATTTACCTCCAGCAATCGTAGAAAGCGTTGCGATGTATTCTCCAGAAGCAATTATAATATTATTAGCTCCACTGATACTACTATTTCCTGTAATTTCCAAGGTTATTTCTTCAATAAAACATCGAAATCTAATTATACGCCTTCAACAAGAAGGAAGAATTAAAGAGATTTTAGCCTCGGTAGGAGATTATGTTAAAAAAGATGAAGTAGAAGAAGAAAAAGAAATTGATATTCAGGAAACGACGACATAAGATATTTCATTATGGGTGTTATATTTTAATGTCAATTACAAATTGAGCAAGTTCCTTTTTCTTTATAATTGAATCCATTATTGTTTCATAACAGTAAACGTGGATTCCTAATTCCTCAATTTCTGATTTTAAATTGCAGTCTTTATTATCAATAACAAAATGACCAATTATTTCTTTATAGTATTTTGCTACTCCTACACAAGATACTTCCAATCCAAGGCATCTCATTAATTTATCTGCCGGACCTTTTACTGTCGTTCCTTCAATAATGGGACTAATTGCAATAACTTTCTGTTTAACTTTCTTTAAAGCATCTATTATTCCGGGTAACCTGATTATAGTCCCTATTGACACAATTGGGTTCGATGGACAAATTATAATTTTCTCGGCCTTGTTAATATATTCAAAAACATCCTTTACCGGTTTTGCTTCATTAATTCCCTGAAATTTTATATCTAATACTTTAGGTTCACATTGGTATTTAATATAATATTCTTCAAAATGCATCGTTTTTGAATCAGTTGTAATAAACGTTTGAACTTCCTCATTACTCATTGGTATAAGCTGAGCTTTGATTCCCAACTTCTCACAAATTACTGAGGTTATTTCTGCCTTATCATATCCTTTCTTAAATAAATCGGTTCGAAAAATATGAGTTGCTAAATCTTTGTCCCCAAGATTGAACCATTTGAAATCGTAATAATTATTCAAAACGCTTAAGCAGTTAAAGGTTTCGTCTTGAACGCCCCAGCCTTTTTGTTTATCTACTAGATTCGCTAAAGTGTAAGTAATTATATCTATATCGGGACAGATTCTTAAACCGTATAATTCTATATCATCAGCTGTATTAATTACAATCTTTAATAAAGCAGGATCAATTATACTGGCTAACCCCTCGATGAATTTTGCTGCGCCTACCCCTCCAGCAAGTACTAAATAATAGTTATCGCTCATAATTAATCATACAATCTATTCTTTATACTCTGAAAATGATATCTTTCAAGTCCTTACGATTTGGTTTCGGTGATTCTTTCATAGAATAACCTACAGTAAAAAATGCCATTGGAATAAAAGAATTAGGTAGATTCAATGTGTCTTTAATAATATCCTTGGCGAATAATGGAGCACAGTACCAACACGCTGCCAACCCTTTTATTTCAAAAGCAAGAAGTAAATAAGTCCCTGACGCACTTACACTCTGTACTCCCATAATATACTCATTTTTTTCCCTTTCACTATCAGAATATTTCTCCAAATCTTTTTTGTCTAAACAAAGAAGGATCAGATATGAACAACTTAGAAAGTTAGTCCTGGTTTTTTCAATTTTTCTCTGAATGTACTCTTTTGATCTTCCATCTCTAAGTAAATCATTTTTTAATTTTTTATTCATATTTTCAATTAAATTTTTGCGTGAACTTCCTTGGTCTATTATAACATAACGCCAAAATTGGCTATTGTGCGCACTTGGTGCCCATCGTGCTAATTCTATGCTTTCTTCTATCAATGCAATATTTACTTCTCTATCATTGAACTCTAACTTATAGCTTCTACGTGATCTCAAAATATTTTCAAAACTTTTTGCTACACCCTCTTCTCTAAACAAATCGAGCTCTCGTTTTCTTAGAATTTCCTTAATGGATACATTCTCATCGAAATTAAAATTATAACCTCTTATTATTGCTACTGGTAGCCCCTCATCTGCTTCTCCCATAATTAACTGAGCTGAGGACGCTAAATTATCAATTTGACCAATAATCGTACTTTGTAATTCTTTTCCGAATAGATCCTTGTTTCCTCTTTTATCCAATATTGGATTTAATCCTGAAACTCCTAACGCTACTCCAACTGCTCCAACTCTGAATGCCCTTCCAAATGAGTCTGAAATAATTATAGCTATTTTCTTCCCCGTTAATTCCTGAAGTGAATCTCTAATCTTTCCTGCCTCTTTGTCAGAATCTAGAGGTAACAAAGAGATTGAATTTTTACTTCCAACATTAGATTGATCAATTCCAGCGTTAGCACATACAAAGCCATGGTGAGTCTCAACAACCATGACATGCTTTGTTTTTAATACATGTTTAGATTCGTCCAGTATTGCTTGGATTAGTTCAGGAGATTTTATTGGTAACCCTCTCTCTCTTGCCAGAGGTGCCATTTTTTCATAAATCTCAATAGCTTTTTGGCTTGGTTTAATATTTACTAAATTTTTAATTCTTCCAAGGCTTTTCGAGACGATAGTTTGAGCAATAACTAGAATATCTCCATTTTCTAATGTTAAGTTCTTGTGCTTTAAAGCATTTAGAATAATCGAAGGGAGATCATCACCGGTTTTTATAAGAGGAATACCCTCTAGCCCAATTAAATTAATGTTTTCATTCATTTTCTTAAATGGGGTATGTTGGTAAAATTATTTTAGATAATTTTTTAAATCTGAATCTTTACTTGTAGCGAATTTTTCAAATTCATCTGGTATTGCACAACACGCAGAAAAAAAATTGTAGTTTATATTAGGATATAATTCTTTTGCCCATTTTAAAGTTTTCTTTGAAGGAATCTCTATTCTATTAACACCCGCTTTAATAGCGTATTTCTCTATCTCGATTTTAACATCTCCTCTTGGTCTCATACATCCCAAAGAAATTTCTGAATTAGGATAAACAAATCTAATAATAGAAATAACTTTTGCTATATCCGCTGGTTTAGGTCTAACGAATTTTGTTTTAGCATTCTTTGGAGGGATCAATGCAATTAAAACGATTAATGAGGGATTTAATCCCGATTCTTTTATAAATTTAATCGATTCCAGTTCTTTATGGAGTTTACCGTAGTGCAACCCGATACAAATATGGGGAACAATATTTATACCGTATTTTTGCATATAACCAATTGCTTTTTTATAATCTTCTAAATCTTTATCTAAGTGGTAAATATCTGTAATTACATCCTCATCCATATTAATATCAAAAGATACAATATCTACACCTACATGTGCTAGTTTCCTAGCAGTTTCTTCATTAAGTAAACCAGTATGTGCATTTATTATTAAATTAGTTTTTTGTTTAATTTCCTTTATCGAATCTAAATAGTTTAATAAAGGAACTGAACCGTCTGGAAGACAGCCTCCTGATAATAAGACTCCAATTCCATCGTTATTATGTAAATCCATTAAATATGTTTTTAATTCGTTGTTGTTTAAAATTGGTTTCATTCCATCAAGATACTTTTTATTGCAATGTTCACAATGTAATGAGCATTCACTTCCCGTAATACTTATTGCCGGAAACCTTTTATTGGGGATGTAGATTTTTAATAAATTTCCAAAATTTCTCCTTTTCAGATTATAAGCTAGCTTTAAAAAATGCTCTAAATCGGATAAATCAAGACCTAAAATCTCATTATAATCCTCCCATAATTGGGTACCCGTTTCAAACTTTTTTAATAATTTATTGTTATTACTCATATTTCTCTAACCAATCCTTATTAGAATATTTCTTTGAAACAAGATTTTTAGCCATTTTTAATTCATTCTCAGTAAAAGCTCCGTCTTTTAATTCCATTCTTAAAACTGACTCAAAACCAGCTTTTAGAGAAGAAAGAAAACTATTTTCTTCATAAAATTCTAACTTTTCTTTTATACCAATACATTTTGCATAAACTGATTTCACCATCTTCGATTTGCTAACATTATGAGGAGCTTTTAAAACTGAATACATAAGTTCAGGGTCGAGTTCTAGCAATATTGTCCCGTGTTGCAGGAGATAACCTTGTTTTCTAACTTGTGCATTTCCAGAAAACTTTCTTCCATCCAAAAAGATTGCAGGACAATGTATTACTCCCTTTTCTGTTTTTAATCCATAATGTGTCAAAGCTAAAACAATTCCCTCTTCTATTTTTTCGAATTGTTCAATTACATTCTTTGCATTGAGTTTTTCTAGGAATCTAGTAGGACACACAATAGAATATGTGATTTCGCGAGTTCTATCGTGGAACACTGATCCTCCGCCCGTAATTCTCCGAACAATATTAAAACCCTTTTCTTTAGCAAAATTGACATCTACTTCGTTAATAAGACTTTGGTTCCTTCCAATCGATATCGTTGATGGGTTCCATTTAAAAAACCTGATAGTGTTAGGAGACTCTCGTTTAATTACCGTGTCTAATATAGCCTCGTCTAAAGCCATATTCCAATATCCATTCCTAGTTTCTAGAGGAAGAAATCTCCACTCCTTCTTATCTTCTGACATTAAATATTATGAACCAGGTTAATTAAACTCTCAAATATCTCTTCTTTCTCATTTGTAGAGAGATTTCTTGGGTAATTGTAAATTGGACCCGAAGGTCTTGATGTATAATATGGACGGTTGCAACCAGAGCATCCTGAAGTCAAAAATGCGTCTGTTTCACTTATTATATTCCATAAATCTCTTTTGTTTAGATTAAACTTAATTATTTCGCCAAAATTATTAAATGTAAAAGCGTTAAGATTTTTAAGGTCGTTTATTAGAAGGTATCGTCCTAATTGTATTTTCCTAAAATTTAATAGCTCTGGTTGTGACAAAGTTTCAAGTCTTGTTCCTTTTATTGGCATAAATGCAAATAAACTTACCTTAATTTTTAGATCATGGAGATCACTAATCAACTTCAAGATTTCTTCTGGGGTTTCTCCTAATCCTACTATCAAATGTGTTGTAACAAAACCTTCTGAAAAAATCTCTAATGCTTCTTTAAGATTTTGAAGATGGGTCTCCCAATTATAAGGGTTTTTAACTTCTTTTCCTTTAATATTTTCAAAAATCTCAGGTGTAGCCGCATCAAGAGCTATACCTATTCTCTCAACACCAATAAGTTTTAAGTGTTCTAATTTATCTTTTGACATTGGTGGTATCGCAACCGATATAGGTATTTCGCAGTTCTTTTTAATTTCAGAAATAATCTCAATGAGATCATGAAAATTTTGGAAATAGTTTAGAGTTTGGATGCAAATTCTTTTAAATTTCTTAGTATGTGGTAAATAATTCAATTTAGTTAAAAATTCTTTAAATGAAAAAATTGGCCAACTTACTCTTGAAAGTAGTTCATTTGAGCTCTCTGATTCTCTGGCTTGAGGACAAAAACCGCAATTTGCTGTACAATGACCATCTTTATATGTCATTATATAACATGTTGTAGGAACATCTTTAAATCTATTACTTTCATATAACCCAAGCACTGAAGCGCTTCCGATCGACACTCTAATCTTATTTATTGCCATTATAATGATAAAAATTGTGGTGAGGAAAACCTTTTGATAAGAATATACCTTAATCCAAAAAAAATTTATTGCTTAAATTATTCATGTTTATATTTTAATAATCAACTTTAAAAAATTGATTTTGATACAAAATGGCAAATAATGAATACGATTTTCAAAAAATCGAGAAAAAATGGCAAGATTTATGGGAAAAGGAGAAGATTTTCGAAGTCAAAGAAGATTTGAGTAAAAATAGAAAAGAAAAATATTACGTACTAGAGATGTATCCTTATCCAAGTTCTGATTTACATATCGGACACCTCCGTAATTATTCAATAGGTGATTCATTTGCAAGATTTAAAAGAATGAAAGGATTTAATGTTTTATATCCAATGGGGTATGATAGTTATGGATTACCCGCAGAAAACGCAGCAATTGATCACAGCGTTGATCCCGAAGAGTGGACAAATTTAAATATAAAATCAATTCAAAAGCAACAAAAACGCATAGGACTTTCATACGATTGGACGCGAATGGTGTATAGTCACGATCCTAATTATTACAAGTGGGATCAATGGTTCTTCTTGAAAATGTACGAGAAAGATTTGGCATATAGACAAGAAAGCTATGTGAATTGGTGTCCAAATTGTATAACCGTATTAGCTAACGAACAAGTTCATAGTGGTAAATGTTGGCGTTGTAGTTCGGATGTTGAACAGCAATTTTTGACTCAGTGGTTTTTAAAAATTCGGGATTATGCAGAAGAACTCTTGGATGGTTTAGAGACAGTAGAATGGCCAGATAAAGTGAAGACAATGCAACGTAATTGGATATCCAGATCAGAAGGAAGTAACATACGATTTCCTATTACCGGAGAGGATAGAACCATTGATATTTTTACAACTAGAGCTGATACATTGTATGGTGTAACCTTTATGGTTTTTGCGCCAGAACATCCTTGGATAAAAGAATGGGTAAAATCAACGGAATATGAGGAATTGTTTGAAAAGTTTTATAATGAAATAACAAAGCAAGATAAATTTGAAAGAACAGATATTGATGTTGAGAAGAAAGGAATTTTCATTGGTAAACATGCAATTAATCCAATAACTAAGGAAGAAATTCCGATTTATATCGGTAACTTTGTTATATACGAATATGGTGCTGGAGCCGTCATGGCAGTCCCCGGACATGATCAGCGTGATTTTGAATTTGCCAAGAAGTATCAAATTCCAATAAAAGTTGTTATTCAACCATTTGAATATGAAATAAATGCAGAGAAGATGATTAGAGCATATGAAGGTGATGGGTCTTTAGTAAATTCTGATGAATTTAATGGCATGGAAAACCGATCTGCAATAAAATCCATTTCAAAAAAATTAGAGTCAATGGGAATGGGTGAAGAAGCTGTAAACTACAAATTAAGAGATTGGTTAATTTCCCGGCAACGTTATTGGGGATGCCCCATACCAATTATATATTGTGATACTTGTGGAATCGTGCCCGTTCCCTACGATGATTTACCTGTAGAGTTACCAAAAGATATAAAATTTACAGGAAGAGGAAATCCTTTAAAAACGAGTGAAACTTATGTCAAAGTCCCATGTCCAAAATGTAGTAAACAAGCAAAAAGGGAAACAGACACAATGGACACATTTGTAGATAGTTCTTGGTATTTCTTTAGGTATTGCGATCCGAATGAGAAAAATTTACCGTATAGAAAAGAAATCGCAGATTATTGGATGAATGTCGATCAGTATATTGGTGGAATAGAACACGCTATAATGCATTTGTTATACGCTCGATTTTTTACCAAAGTAGCTCGCGATATTGGTCTCCAATCATTTAGTGAACCTTTCCAACGACTTTTAACTCAAGGAATGATCAATAAAGCGCATCCTTTCTGTCCTGAATGTGAAACATTCGCAATGAAAGCAGATATGCACAATAATAAATGTAAACGCTGTGGAACTGAATATATAATGAAAAGTGTTAAGATGAGTAAAAGTTACGGCAATACAGTGGATCCTATTGGAATTATGAATAAATACGGAGCTGATGCAGCAAGATTATTTATATTATTTGGAGCAAGGCCTAAATCTGGACTAGAATGGTCAGATGAGGGTGTAGATTTTGCATATAGATATATAAAAAACACATTTAAATTACTAATCGAAACTCCTGAAATAATTCGGGAGAAAAAAATGATTAGGGATACACTTATTGAATATAATCTTAACAAAACAATAAAAAATGTAACTGAATCTTTAGAGAAGATTTCGATTAGAGACGCCATAAATGAATTAATTCAATTTACTTCCGAGTTATATAAATACAAAAACGAGGGAGTTAATGAAGAAATCTTTGACAAGTGTAAGAAAATGTTGGCTCTTTTACTACATCCGTTTGTCCCCCATATGACAGAAGAAGTATGGGAGATTTTAAGAAAGGAAGGTTTTTTGAGTTTAGCTAAATGGCCCTTGTACGACAAAAAATTCCTAACCACTGACAACGACTACAAATGGAAATTACTTAATAAAACAATTGAGTCAATTAACCATATCATTCTAATTATCAAAAAGGAAAAGTTAGAAGAGATTTCAATTATTACTGCTGCTGATTGGAAATTTAAATTTATGGTAAAATTATTTCTATTGATAGAAAAAACAAAAGATCAAAAAGAGATAATGAATGTTATAATGGAGGATAAATCCTTTAAATCTCAGGGGAAATTTATCTCTCAAACCATAGGAAGAGTCTTAAAAAATCTCGGTAAGTACGCGAAATCTCCACTATCTGCTTTAGGTGAATATGATTTTTTCACACAAATTAAACCTATTTTTGAGAAAAAATACAATTGTAAAGTTTCAATTAATTCTGAAAATGATTCGCAAGAAAAGAAAGCAGCTCAAGCTTTGCCTGGAAAACCTGCGATTGTAATAAAATAACTCGATTTATTTAAACTAATACTTTTTTCCATTATTAAAAAAAAAGAATTTTCGATTTTCGAACTTTTTCTAAATCGTTTTGTTTTTTAAATAAATCTCTTAAATTGGATAAACCCAATTTAAAAAATAACGATTTAAATCACTAGTTTTAGTGGTTTAGAATATTTTTAATACTAATTTTTAATTATTTCAGTAGGTTCAAATATATATAATCGAATCTATAATTATAGAAAAATTAATAATAGATTCTTTGAATTTATTTAAATCGACTTACAAAACATGACTTTCTACGAACTTTCAGTTATAACTAACACAGGATATCCATATTACAATTTGAAGCTTAAAATTCCCCCTAATGGTGCGAGAATATTATTAAGGTTTTTTGATTTTACTCATAATAATTCAGAACGAGTTACCGAATTAGATCCCGTGAGTTCATTTGAACTTAATGCAGGTTTAGTTTCTGCTTTATTTGAATTTGCTAGAAATATTGATAAAAAAATCGAAAATCTTGAATTTCGATCAAGCATAAAAAAAGTTTTAGCAAATGATAATACGAAATATGAAGGTGATGTATTAATTACAACCCAAACAGAGCCTTACTTGCTTCATAAATCTGTCAAGGAAAAAATAAAGCTTATCTATGACACGGTAATAGCCACTAAAATTCCCCTTGATTCAGCTTTAGAAATGCTTCAAAATGAAGAAGATAAAATTATAGAAATACTAACTGATTCGGAAGCAAGGAATCGAATAAAAACACATGAATCTGAGATTGATCGCTTAGCAAATGAATTTTTAACTGAAATGAATAGTTACGGACTTCACGGAATCTGTGTAACTTCCTTCGATTTGTCACCCCTCACAGTTTACGGAAATAAATATTCATTAAATGATGTAGATGCAATTTTAAGAAATATTGGCATATTTCCTAGTATTGTACCTCTTGAATGGATTTATCGGCAATCTTACATTTTAGACGAACAAATTTGGGTTTACATAATAAAATCAGGAGTTGGGCCGACTATTAACGGACTATTCGAGCCTTATTTCTATTTGTTATTTGCTGATCCTCAATCTTATTTAGGAGAGTTTCCAGGAAAACTCACTGCGAAATTTAATCAGATTCTAGGTTAAATATAGATCTAATAAAATTTATTGTTTAATAGATTCTTCTGCAGCCTTAATTATCTCATAAAGAGATTTAGATTGAAGAGATGCCCCTCCAACTAAACCTCCATCAATATTCTCTTTCTTGAATATCTCTTTTGCATTAGTTGGTTTAATTGAACCTCCGTATTGAATTCTGACTGTTTCTGCTGTGTTTTTTCCATAGATATTAGCTATTAGTTCGCGGATAAATACATGAATCTCTTCAGCTTGCTCTGGAGCAGCGGTTTTTCCCGTACCAATTGCCCAAATTGGTTCATAGGCTATAATAACTTTGCTAAGCTCTCCACTCTTTAAACCTTTAAAAGTTAGATTAAATTGGTTTTCAATTACATCTTCTGTTCTACCAGCTTCCCTTTCTTCTAGGTGCTCTCCTATACAAACTATAGGATTTAAGTCAGATTCTAAAGCTTTTTTCAATTTTTTATTTATTAAATCATCAGTCTCGTTGAAAATATCCCTTCTTTCGCTGTGACCTAGAATAACATATTTACACCCTAGATCTTTTAAGAAAACCGGAGAAACTTCGCCTGTAAAAGCACCTTTCTCCTCATAATACATATTCTGTGCTCCCACCATAATATTTGTATTTTTAACAGTTTGGATGGTCGAGAATAAAGCTGTAAATGGTGGAACTATCACAATATCTACAGAAACTATTTTCTTCACTAAAGGGATCAATTCTTTAAGCATTTCAATAGCTTCTGAGGGTGTTCCTCTATTCATTTTCCAGTTTCCACCAATAATAGGATTTCTCACTTTAATATCACTCATTTATGTTTTATATTATATTTAGATAATACTCAATTATTATTTCAATTTAAGCTTTAACAGCAGATTACAATCCTAGGTGAAATAATTTTATATAAAGAGAAATGAAGAATGTTATTCTTCTTTTTTGATTTTTTCTGCTAATTTTGTAGCTTCCAGAAGTTTTTTTACTTCATCTACATCTGGAGGTATAACTTTTGGTAAACCAAGTTGATCTCTTCTTCTTTCTATAGCAGGTTGCATAGGAATTGCCTTCCCATTTTCTAATATTGTAGACGCTTGGGTGGTGTAGTAATCGGGAGCTTCGCCCTTTTCAACGCTTAAATTTTTTAAAATGGTAAAAATCTCTGTGAGTTCCACTTTCTGAGGGCATACTTCATCACAAGTATCACAAACCGTACATCCCCATATGTTAAATGCATTTTCTTTACCAAAGATTTTTTCTTTTAATCCAAGAAGAGCATCCAAAATTAATCTCCTAGGATTATAACGACCATTTGTTATTTGTGCCACAGGACAAGCACCACTACAAGTAGCACATTGATAACAATAAGCTAAGGTACTACCTATGTCAGATTGGATAATTTGATTACGAAATTCAAAATCTATGGTTGCCATAATTATTAACTTAGTTTTTTAAAACTTATATTAATAAAACTTACCTTTAAATTTTAAATTAATTCTTTTTAATTAACACAAAGAAAAGGGCCAATTTCTTTAACAAATCAGAAAATAAAAAAAATTCAAAAAATTTTTGACACTTTCTTTGGAAATGAATTTATTTATAATAATGATTTAATTCATTTTGGCAACTATTTCTCTAATAGTATCTTCATTTCCTGCCCCTATCATAATTCCGTCTCTTACTAAGGGTTGGCCTTGAATTTCAATGATTCCATTGTATAAATCCCCATTTTTAAAGAAAAGCAGAGTAGGAATGGCAGTTATATTAAATTTATTACCTAAAGGCCTATTTTGGTCCAGATCAATCTTAATTAACTTAAACAATCCTTCATCATTAAGTTTTTTCAGTATAGGTGAAACAAATTTACAGGGACCGCACCAGGTTGTAAAAACATCTATTAAAACATTCCCTTCCTTCATATCCTCAGTAATTTCGATACCAAAATCTTTCAATTCTTCGATTCTCGTCATATTCATCAATTTAGATATTTGAAAAAGTTAGAATTTTTAAATTATATGTTTATTATTAGTCGAAATAAATATTTAATTGCTTTTATTAGTATCATTTATAAAACATTAAGCCCTATGCGGGAAAAGTCGTGTATTTTTTTCACAGCCAAGAGAATCAGAAAGAAGTTCGCCTAATCACTTTTCAAAAAGGGTGACAAACAAAAGATTTAATTATGAATCCTTTGAACTCTTATTTGTAATTGCTTTTAATTGCGCGATTAACCAGCAAATTTCTTCGTAAGTTGAAGAGGATTTGAAAATTTCTTGCGTTTTTTTCTGTATTTCGTTCTTTGAGGCTTTATTTGGGCCTTTATTAAGATCCAATTGCATCTCAGCTAAAAATTGACATAAATTTTTGTAAGAAATATTTTTTTTCGATAGTTTATGTGCAGCCAAAGTTATTTCAGCTTCTAAGTCTGGACTTAATCCTGCTTCTATTAGTTCCAAAGTTTCTTCAAATTTAATTTCTAACTCTGGTCTTCTCTCTAAATTTTGCTTTTTGATTTCTCCTTTCATTAGAGCGTCCTTAATAGCTAAAAATGCCCCATATTCTTTATTTTGGATAATGATCTGAATGTTAGCTATGTTTTCATTTTTTTCATTTCTCAGCTTTGTTTTATCTACTGATAATTCTCTTCTTTTCTTAGTTATATTTGATCCAAACCACAGATAAATTGTCTTAGAATCGTCAATTAAATAAGCTTCATCTTCCCGAAAAGCGGCTTTACTAATCTTTTTTAATCCTCCCCTAACACCAACACTATATAATTTCATATGTGTCCCTATTTCAAATTATTTTTACAGCTAATAATTATACTCTTATCTAGCTTTAAAAACGAATAAAAAAAATAAACCCTTAGATTTTCAAGGATTTTCTGTTAAAATTTCTACCCTAATCTTAGGATCTTTCTTCGCCATAATATCTTTAAACGACTTTAAATCCTTGTCCCAATTGTGCATTGGAACAACTATTTCAGGTTGGATATCTACGGCAGCATCAGAAGCTTCTTCGAAATCCATTGTATAAGTTCCTCCACATGGAAGTAGTGCGACAGTTATGTTTCTTTCCTTTAGATCCTTCATTTCTGGTATTCTTTCAGTATCACCGGCATGATAAACACTTTTACCAGCCGACTCTATTATAGTTCCCGTCCAATTATTGCTTTTTGGATGGGTACTTTTCTTTATTGTGTAAGCTGGAAAAAGATATATGGTAAAATCTTTATAAGCGAACTCTCCTCCGATTTCTAAAGCTTGTCCATTAAATTTTTTTAAGCTACTTTCAATACTAGCAGGACCTAATAAAATCGTATCATCTCTCCAAATCTTCTTAATATCCGATCTCGAAAAATGATCTCCATGCGTGTGAGACGAGACAATAATATCCGCTTTTTCTTCTCCATCTTTAATATTATAAGGATCTAAATAGATAATCCTACCACTAAACATTTTTATCTTAAAACAGGCATGACCTAGCCAAAAAATTTCCATTTGAGCGTCCAAATTTACTACCTCGATTTTTTTTTTGAAATTTAAATTATCATGTCTATAAATGATTTACTAAATTATAATTCTACCTTGAAAAACATACTAATCATCTATGAATTGAATTGAAAATATTAATATTGATAGTTATTTTTCATTAATTATTCAAATTTTAATACCTAAGTTGAACGAATGATGAATTTAACCAGAGAAGATTTGATACAGTCAGATGCTACAATGAATCAAATGCGTAATATGGTGTATCACTTAGAAAGATTTATGAAAATTAATGGAGTGTCTAAAACCAGAGAAAATTTAAGGAGAATGGGGCGAAATATTGCCCGAACTTATACAAATTATTGGAAACCAATTGATAATGTGAATAAAGCTAATTTAAATGATGTAATAACTACATTCTATAAAAAAATCTTAAATAGCTCCGTTTCAGTGGAGTTAGATGAAACAAATAAAATTCTCATGGTTAAAGATAATGACTGCTCTTTATGTAAGTATCAATTTAATGATATCGATGTTGCGGGATGTGAAATTATTGCAGCAATGATATCAGAAATTATTCTTTGCATAAATAAAGAAAAATCTTCTATTGTACTAGAACCGCTTGATATTCTTGAATCTAGAACATTTGGACACAAATTTTGTATTCACACTTTTAAATACAAAGAGGGAGGCGTTTAATAATGGGAGCAGTTCAATGGTTATTAAAAAAGATTACTAAAGTATTTGGTAGAAATACTACCTCGTTATTTTATGTTCTTCTTTATCGTGAAATATTAAAAGAGATAAATGATATTACGAAAGATGAAGAGGATAGTATTATTGTACTTAGAGAGATCGGGAAGAAGGCTGCTACAGAATCATGTGAACGTCATACAGCTGTTTTTAAATGGATGCCTGGGAGCCCAAGAAAAGTAATTGAATATTTTGAACTTTTATGGGTTGTTGTTTTTGGAAAGGAATTAGAAGAGGGGGATTTAACGTACGAGGAACTTCCTAAAGAAGACTCGAAATATAACGATTATATTGTTAAGATAAAAAGTTGTCCACTTTGTACTGGGTATGGGGTGGATGATGAAGATACTTTCAATTTTCAAAAAATAGATAATAAAGATACCGAAGGTTTTGCTTGTGGTTTAACGGGAATGTTGGAAAGCGTTGCTAATTTCATACTTAAAGTAAAAAGAAGCGATTATAGAATTAATATAGCAGAGCAGAAGTGTTTAGCGAAAGGTGAAGAACACCTTCAATTTATTTGTAAAATTTATGATTCTCTGGAATGGAAAGAACTAAGTTCCGTTCGAATTCAAGATAAAATTAAATCTGGAGTTAAATTTGAAGAATCTAGAGAAGAGGATGTTGTTCAAGAAACTAAGTTAGATATTATTGATAAACTTCAAGAAGTCTTGTCTCTAGATAAAATTGAGGAATTACTTGATGAACCATTAGAGGGTATTAAAAGTAAAGTAGCTGAGATCATTGAAGATAAATTAAACATGGAACCCGAACACTTTTTTGATTATTTTAGAAATTATGAGGACGATCTATTAAGAATCATTGGCTATCTCGCAGTTCACCTGCTTAATGAATATGGAGGATTAATCGAAAAAACTTTGAAAAATAACACATTTGCTAAAATAGCAGGGTACCTTTTTAAACAGTTAAGAGAATTTGTGTTATTATTTATCCCTATTGATGTTATAAACGATTATCATCAATTATTAATTAGTTTTCTTGATGGTTTAGCTCCGGTGGAAATGGTTGAGAATGTAAGGCAATTTTCGGGTAAGGACGATATTAATTATCTTTTTGAAGGAGCCCAAATGGCACTTGAAAATTTAGGTATTGATTTTTCAGAGTTAAAAGATAATGTCTGGGAAGAAATAAGAAAAGAAAGGGAAGACGGTTTAATTCCTTCGGATCAATCAATGATGGAAAAAACTGAAGAAAACATCCCAAAAATTATTAAGATTTTCCAAGAAATATTGATGTTGTTAAGCGATATTTTAACGCTTCCAATAAGAGTTTTAATTTCTGAAGGCCATTATGGTCTAAAAACAGCTGTAAATTCTGTAGTATCTGAAGAAGAAGGGTTGTTCGGGAGTATCAAAGATAGAATTGATACCATTTTTGATTATGTTCAAGAAATAAGAAAGTAAGCTTCATTGAAAATTTTGTTATTTATAGAGGGATTTTTTAACTAAAACTAACCAGAAAATAACTTCTAATTATTTCTTTGTTCCACTAATAATCCGCGTTTTTAAAGAAAGGATAATAATAAAAAAAAAAAAATAATTTTAGGATCTAATTCCGAGATATAATAAAATGCTACTTCCAATAACTCCAAATCTAACATAGAATAAAGCAACCATAGGAGGTAATACTGAATCAAAAGTTACAATGACTGCAAAGAGAATAAAACCAAAGGATAAATACAGAAATTTCTTTCTTAAAACTCCTGTTGCTTGTATAGCTTTCACTAAAAATCCAATACCGTTAAATATTAAAATAGACAGTATAAAAACAATTAAAAAGTAGGAAGTAAAGTACGAATAATTACTAGATGTATCAATCAAATCGCTACCTAAGGGGTCTGGTAATGTAAATTTAAAAGAAGATACAGGGTCCCAAAAAAGAAAAAATTCATAAGCAATACTTATAACAAGGAAAATACCCACTAGAATCCATTTTTTCTTTGACATCAATAATTCTCCACCAATATACATACCCAAAGTTATACCTGGAGCGGCCCACATATAACTTAGTAATGGGTACACCCATACTGGTGTGATATTAGTTCCATCTATAAAAAGTATTTTGAGAAAATCTACGGTAGGGCCCAGCCATAATAATCCAATAAAAATTATAGTTAATGAAGTAACAGTCAGAAGTTTAGCTTTCAATTTATTTGCTTTATATAACGTATAAAAGCCTATTAGTAGGTTTATAGAAACTACACCTAAAGCAGAAATTCCGTTAAGAAGGAGGTCCGGACTTATAATATTCACCTTTTTATTATTTAAAATGTTAATTTATAATACTTTACATATTATAGAATAATTTTTATTTAAAAGATATAATAATATACGGGTATAGAATATATATAATTACTTTTATTATCGTTTAGCCCTAATTCTCTTAATTATTATTGAATCTGATTTATTATATAATTAATTTTAGAATACAGAAAGAAAAAGTTATTGCGTTTCTTAATCTAAAAGTGAAGCAATCCTATTGGAAACGCTCTGGATATTTAGAAAAACCATTCCTAAACTAGAATTAGCGCTGCAGAGCGTGCATAAAATAGCGTTGTCACCCGCTTTAGAGAGGACTATAATACCATTTAATCCTTCAATGAGAATTCTTTTTAGTTCCCCTCTATCAAGTTCCTCAACCGCTCGTTCTGATACGCTCTGTATAGCTGCTGACATCGCAGAAACTATGCCATCATTCACGTTTCTGCTTAAAACGGAGCAAATAGGGAGCCCTTGAACGCTAACGATTGCGGAACCCTCTATGTCACTATTCACCGCTGACAATTTTCTTAGTAAATCCGTGAGCTCACTAATATTTTCAGACAACCATGACTACCTCCCTAATTTTTGACGAAGGTTTAATTAACTTAAAAATATTTTCACTCAATTGTAAATCAACCTAATGAGTGATTAATTTCTAACTTATATGATCTATTAAAATTAACTTTATTTAATTATTAATGTTTACTTTATTTTTTCTCTTTTATTAAGTTTGATATATGTATTTAAAAAATATTTTTATCAACTTTTACATTTACTTAGTATAATGACTGAGAATAATAATTTAAAAAATCAATCTGTTAAAAAAATTAATCAAGAAGAAGCAGATAAAGAAGAAGAAGAGAAAAAATATAAAATCGAATCTCTAATTAAAGCGGGAAACATCGCTCAAGAAGTAAAAAAATACATTAAACCGCAAATAAAGATTGGAACGAATGTTTTCGATTTAGTAGAAAAAACAGAAGCTAAAATTATCGAATTAGAAGGAGGTTGGGCATTTCCCGTTAATGTGAGTATAAATAATATCGCTGCTCACTACACTTCTCCGATAAAAGATGATGAACTTACTATTGAAGATGGAGATATCGTTAAAATCGATTTAGGTGTGCATATTGACGGATACATCGTAGATTCTGCTTTTACTAAAAGTTTTAACGATGATGAAGCTCTTGAAAACATCATTCAAGCAACAGAAATCGCTTTAGAAGCTGCAAAAATGATGGCTAAACCTAAGATAAATACTAAAGAATTGGGTAAAAAAATTGAAGCTATCGTAAAAGGTTTTAAATACAATCCAATTAAAGAACTGGGCGGACATCAAATTGAAAGGTGGACCGTTCATGGAAAAAAACAGCTACCCGAATTAGGTACTCAAGGCGGCGATATAATGGAAGAGGGTGAAGTTTATGGTTTAGAGATATTTGCATCAACGGGAGAAGGTACAGTTCATAATACTAATTCCTCCTATATTTACGAATTGAATCCATATGCAGGAAGAGTCCCATTACGGAGAAAAACCTCTAAACAAATTTTAGGCCATATTAATAAGAATTATAAAACACTCCCATTTGCTGAAAGATGGTTGGCAAAAGATTTTAGAATGGGAGTTGCATTTGGTCTTCAAGAGCTAATTCAGCAGGGAAAAATACAAGTACATTATGTACTAGCGGAACAGAAAGGAGAATTCGTCGCGCAAAGCGAAGAAACGATATTAATAACTGAAGATGGATTTAAACAGCTCACCTAAAGATGTGAGATTTAATTAGAATCTTGTTAGATTTCATATGAAAAAGCTAAAAATATGTTTGATCTCTTTAACAGTATCTCCTGATAGTGCTGATGGAGAAGCTAAAGTAATCAGAGCACTTTTTGAATATTTGAAACAACAAGGTCACGATGTATCATTAATTACTGGTATGTGGAACAAAGATTTAGGAGATCCAAACATAACCCAATTTAATCTCATAAAAAGGAGGTTTTTTTGGGTTCCTCACTTTTATTATAACGTAATTAAATTCCTAAGAACTAATAGCTTCGATGTTATACACGCGAACAGTCCTAAAGCCGCATTACCAATCGTATTAGCAGGACGAAAAAGGTTCATTTGTACGATTCATGATTTTACCCCTTTTGAAACTAAACTTACAAAAATACCCATAGAAAAATTATTAATAAAATTTGTATCAAAGAGAGCTACAATAATAACTACCGTTTCAAATTTTGTTAATAGGCAATTCCAACGTTATATCCCAAGAATCACTCAAAATAAAATTACAACTATTTATAATGGTATCGAAGAGAAATATAAACCGTATCCTATTGAAGCTCAAAGATTGAAGGAAAAATTGAATATTCAAGGACCTGTGCTGTTGTATATCGGAAGAATAACCCCCTACAAAGGAGTGGTTGATATAATTAAAGCCTACAAAATAGTTAAAACTGAAATTCCTAATGTTAACTTAGTCATCGGGGGGAAACCAGATTATCTGATGGAAAAGAAATACAAAAATTGGAAGGAAATCTATAAGGATGTTTTTTTTATGGGATATTTACCCGAAAATGAAGTACCTTATTATTTTTCAATGGGAGATATTTTTCTTACTTATTCTTCATCTTCCGAAGGTTTTGGTTTAACTCCTTTAGAAGCTATTTCTTGTGGAACTCCCGTTATATGTTCCTCAATTTTAGTATATAGAGAAATATTAAAAAATAATGCCTTATTCGTCCCTCCTAGAGCTCCTCTAAAATTAGCTGAAAAAATAACGACTCTACTCAACAATAATGAATTAAGGAACAATCTAGTAGAAAATGCCCAAAAATTTGTCAAAAAATATAGTTGGAACACAGTTGGAAAAAGATTAGAAAAGGAGTATATAAGATTTTTAGATTACTAAGATTGATCAATCAAATTCTCCTTAACAAAATTAAAACAGATCTCATTTGGATTTTCAAACTTTTTGATCTTCTCTTTGAATGAATTATTAAACCTATCAGAGTTTGGCTTTGATGAGATAATCTCAATTGATTTCTTTACGATTTCTTCGCACTCTTTTATATGCAGCAAGGGAAAACCATTGTTGATTAAAAAGTGCTCTTGGGGGGCTGTATCCCCGGGAAAATATTCTATACTCGGAACATTTAACAGGCTAGATTCACGAACAATTGTTCCCCCTCCACTGATTACTAAAGCACTGTAATAGCATAAATCCACCATATCAGGCATGTATCTTGCAATTACAATATTTGAATTATTAATATAATTTTTTAACTTCTTTTTAAGAAACATTTCTTGTTTTTCCGTTCTAACGATTAAAAAGTACTTCAAATCCGGAAATTTCGTAAATATGGGTGGAAAGAATTGACTAATTAATGACTCTTCCGGTTTAAGCTTATCAATGAAATAACTAGCAAAGCTAGGTTCACTGCGGATAATTACGAATTTACCTTTTTCTAAGGAATGTTTGTCAAGAATTTTAGGATTAGGTTCGTATTCTGAAAGCCATGCAATTTCATCTATACCATTATATTTGATTAACTTATCCGGAGTGGCGTGAAGATTGATATACAATTCTTCAGGAACACACGCTGGAATTATTATCTTATCTAAATAAGGAAATATCAATTTACACACTGGAACATTTCGTGGTTCATCGTTATAACCTATTGAAGGGATATTTAATCCGTATGAGATTCTGGCACCCTCCACAGAAGAAAATGTGATAAAGTAATCCGGTTTAAACTTAGAAACAAAAGGAAACAATTCGGCCAAGCGGTGTATATAAGTTTCCAATTTTTCTTCTAATTTTTCGCCTCCATGTTTCCCTACTTTCTGATAACTAATATTTAAATCATCTAAAATTTGAAAAGTTGAATCATAATCTCTGGCAGTAATTAAAAGTTCTGCATCTTCCCTTTGAAACTTCTTTAGAAGAGAAGAAAACATAACTGCTGTTTTTGGTTCCTCAATATCAATCCAAATTTTTTTATTAATTAAACTCATTTTTCACACATTTTATTTAAAACAAATTCGAACAATTAATAGAATTAAGGCTTTAGATAATTATTTCCAATCTTCAGGTTTTTTCTTTAATAATTTAGCGGGATTTCCTATCACGATATCGTTCTCATTAGTGTCCTTTGTAACCACACTACCTGCTCCAACAACAGTTCCCCTTTTTAATGTAATTCCTGGTAAGATTACTGAGTTAGATCCCAATGAAACATCGTCTTCAATATTAGGGCCAATTAACGTAAATTCTTTACGCATCATGTATTTATCATTTGTTAATTTACTAAATGGGCCCATAAAAACATTATTTCCTATTTTTGAGTATAGGGGAATATAAACTCCTGTTTGAATACTTACATTTTTTCCTATAATTACATTTCCATCAATTACAGTGTTAGTACCTATCAGAGTATTATCACCTATAGTAGTTTTTTCTCTAATCATAGCATAATGTCCTGTCTGGCATTTTTCACCCATATTCACTTCAGAGTAAATGATCGTTCCCGCTCTAATTGTGCAATCCCTTCCTATTGTGACTAGAGGGCTCTCATAATCTGTGATCTTTATATTATCTTTTATTATTTTTGATAAATCCGCTCTCTGTGGATGTCCAACAATGCAATTTTCACCTACATAAGTACCTGATTGAATCAATGCATTGCCATAAATCTTGACGCCTTTTGAAACATAAACATCATTCTCAATTTTAACTCCCTTCCCTATTGCTGTAAAACTCTCAATATGTGCGTTTTTGTGAATATCTGCCTTTTGATGGAGAAAAGAATAATTATTTCTTTCTAAATTCACTTAATAGTTTCACTTTATATTAGTTTTTAGTTGAATTATTTCTTAAAATAATATTAATTTAATTATTTTTCACATCTACAAGGAGAAAAACTGCATTTTTTACATTTATTTGGATACTTATCAGATAAAGCTTTTTCTATGTCAACATCGATAATATTTGCGATAGAAATAGTCCAAGCAATAATATCTGCTATCTCTTCAGATACTTTTTTCTTATCTATATCTTTTGCATTTAATAAGGTAGCTAATTCCCCAATTTCTTCTATTAACCAAATAAAGGTGGAATTAACTCCTCTATTTAAATCATTTTGAAGATAAAGATCTTTTAGTAAATCCTGAAAATCTGATATTTTCATGGGCTAGACAACAAATTTGTTAAGAAGAAGGATTACGATGGAGTAAATAACCAATCGAAAATCCTCAGCCAAGCCAATATTACAATCACAATTAAAGCTGCAGCAAAAACTACAGTAGTTATAGGACTAACTTTAATTCCAATTGAACTATCTTCAAAAAATCTCATTAAACCTGCTCCTCCCATAGGCATTGGAGCGGTACCACTTCTTCTTTTTTTACGCCTTGATTGACTGCCTTTAGATGACATTAATCCACTATCAAAATTCTATAATTAGTTAAATAAAATAAAAACATCAAAAATAATAAGCTTTATCTTGAATTAAAAAAAAAAATATGATAAATTTTTATTAATGGTATTAATTATTGTTAGTTAATTTGAGTTAGAAAAGGAAATTTATTATGAGAAAAAGAAGCAAAGTCTTTCTATTAATTGGTTTTCTATCATTTATTTTCATATTTCAGTATTTTGATAACGATTCCTTTAATCAATTTCAAGATCAAAATGAATTTGAAACTCCTCAATTGTCCGGTAATTTAGAAGGAGCAGAAAACATTTTGATAACTTTACTTGAACGACGTACTAATTTAAGCATCTCTGGCTTAATAAATATAATAGATAGATTGACAATCTTAAATCAAAATAGCAATCCTATAAGTTCAATCCTAATCGGAATTCCTTTAAGGGATTCAAGTAATTTAATTTATATAAACGCCATAGGGCAGACAGCAAACACATTGTTAACTGAAAGATCCCACGGAGTAATGGGTAGTTATGAGATGATAAATATTTATTTTGAATCACCTCTTTTACCATCACAAGAAACGACAATAACAATTAAGCAAACTTACATGAATCTGTTATCTTACGAATACGCTGTACTTGAAGGTGATGAAGAAACTCAATTGATTCATTTCAATGGACTATTATTTCCAATCTTACCATATAGGATTGAAGGAAGTGTAGAATCACTTTATTTAATACCTTCACAAGCAGAATACCACACTCGAAAACAAATAGAAGGAATGGGTGAAAAAATTCTAAATGAACCTTATGTATTGTATGATTTAGCGGATAGTTCAAATATTAACCATCTAGATCCGTTTTTAGAAAATTTAAACGAGAACAACGAAACTACAGTATCAATAAAAAGCTTATATTTAACAGGTTTAGAGATTGAAAAAATTAATAGAGAAATATATATATCTCCATGGGGTATTATTAAAAATACCGAAGAAGTGACAATAGAAAATGTAGGAATTATACCCGTCTATTGGTTCTCATTGAACATACCTGCAGATGCAAAGAATGTAAGAATCTACGACGATTTAGGCGAACTATTAGGAGTAATAGAAAAATCTGAGGTAGATCCTTCTAAGAACGTTTTAACCATTCAACTATCGGGTATCACTGGTTCCAATCGAGTTTCATTAGCGCGCGGTTCAAAATTTATATTTTTCATTGAATATAATTTACCACACGAACAATATGTTTCTTACAATTGGCTCCAACAGTCCATCTCAATCAATCTTTTGATGACGAATTATGATTTTTTAGTTCATGGGCAAACAACCAATGTAGTTATTGAAGGTTGTGGCAGCATAGATTACACATCTTCCCCACCAGAAGCCATATTTAAAACTGTTGGTACGAGAACCCTAGTTTATAGTTCCGAAAATGTAAGCCCTTTTGAAAAAAAACCAATTCTGTTTACATTTACAATTGACATCTTTGACTTAATTCTTAGACCTATCATTTTTATAATGATAATAGCATTTCTGTCATCAATATTTGTTCTGATTATAAAAACACGAAAGAGAAAGGAAGATGAGTCAGTATTCCAAAAAGAATTCACCCATACGAGCGAAATTAGAGAATTTTGTTCTTTATACGAAGAAAAAAATGCACTAGTTTTGGAAATTAGAAAGGCAGAAAATGAAGCAAAACGTAAAAAAATAGTAAAGAAAGAATATAAAAATCTATTAGCTAAAAATACAGCAAAAATAGATCAAATTAAAGAAGAAATCCTCCCCTTTAAAAAAATATTGATGGAAACGAGCGACACGTACGATAATATTATAAAAAAGCTTGATATATTAGATGCTGAGAGAATAAGTATTAACGATGGTTTAAAACTTTTGGAATCTCGATATAAAAGAGGTAAAATGCCTTCCAAGGCTGCTTATCAGAAGTTATCTGATGATTCCTTCAATAGAAGAAAGAAAATAGATAGAACAATTGATAAGTACATACAGCAGCTAAGAAGTTATTTATTATAAATCACATTTAATTCGGTGACTTAATGAAACCGTGGTTATGCGATATTTTAGCCTGCCCAATAGATAAATTTTTTCCCTTAGATTTATATATCTTTTCATTTGAAACTACAGAAGATGAATTTAAGGAAATCATTAAAGTTTACGAGAAAAGAGATATCAATCGTATTAAAGATGAAAATATTATCCAAATTCAAGAAGATAAAGGAGATTTATATTTAAAAGATGATATAGTAATTGAAAGAAGTTCAATTGAAGTTTATTTAAATTCAATCATGTCAAGTGCTAATGAAGTTGATAGATTACACGATAAATCATCAATTAAGTTAAGTAAACAATGTTTTAGAATTATTAGGCAAGATATTACGGATAAATTAGTAATATTTTTTGAAAATAGAAAATTTGAGAAAATAGAAAATATATTACCAGAGTTATATCTTATAAATAAAATAAAAACCGAAACTGAAATTAAAACAGGATTATTATTCTGTGAAGAATGTAAGAGATGGTACCCTATAATCGAAACAATACCACAAATGCTTCCAGATGAATATCGAGATGAAAAAGCAGAAATTCAATTCCTCAGAACCAATAAAGATTTATTAGATTCTGCATTTTTTAAACAAAATTTAAAACCTTTCAATTTATAAGTAATAAGAATTCAAGCCCGGTGGTGTAGTGGCCAAGCATCTGGGGCCTTGAACCCCGTGACCACGGTTCGAAAATTATCGAGTAAGTTCGGTAATCGAATTTCCGTGCCGGGCTATCTTTTACTATATTTTTATTTAATATAATTTGGTTAAGATTATTTAGATTTTTACATTTTCCTAATTTTTTTAACAGAACTAATTAATTTAGAATTTTAGTAATATGCTAAATCACTTAGAATAAAATAAAAAATTATATTAGAACAAAATTAATTTTTTGTTAATACAAATAAAATGCTTAAAAATACATCGAGTAATAATGATTCGGATTTCTGATTTAAATTGGAATGTTGTTGAAATTATTTATTTAATAATTATTTTTATTTTGGGTTTTGTTATTACAATGTTAGTTATCCCTTCTATAATTAAAATTATGAAAAAGAAAGGATTCATCGGAATTGATATTCATAAAAACTCAAAAACAGAAGTTGCCGAATCTGGGGGAATTGCCTTAATCTTTGGATTATCATGCACTTCCATTTTATTAATAATATTTTTTCCAAGCTTATCTAATGAAATCTTAATATTTATTTTAACAGTAGTTTTATCTGGCGTAATAGGTTTTATTGACGATAGAATTAGATTGAAATCGCGATATAAAGTAATTTTAACAATTTTTACTGGCAGTATAATTTTTCTGGCAAATATATTTGGCTTTATAAGCATCGAATCGCCCACTATTCCTTTCTTAGGAAAGTTGAGATTAAGTTTTATTTATCCAATCTTAGTTCCTATAATTGTTGCAGTATTTGCAAACACTGTGAATATGCTCGAGGGATATAATGGTGAGGGATCAGGTACATCCATAATTGCTTTAATCTCTTTGTTTATTTGCTCATTAATATGGAACTCGGCAGAAGGATTGTTATTTACGGTAATCTCATTAGCAGTACTAGTGCCTTTTTACTTATATAATAAGTTTCCAGCTAGAATTTTTCCAGGAGATGTTGGAACACTTAGTATCGGGGCTATTTTTGCCTGTATTGCATTATTGGGATCTCTTGAAGCTGCGGTATTTTGTGCCCTATTAATTCACATTTTTAATAGCTTTTATGTTCTGTATTCAGTAAAGGGATTTTTCGAGAGCAGTGAAATTTTGGATAATAAAAGTGACATCATAATGATGAAAGATGATTTTATAAAAGCATCCGACAATAAAAGTGCTGCTTTAACCCTACCAAGATTATTATTAGCGAAAGGACCTTTAAGAGAACAGGAGTTAGTAAAGAAAATTTACATCATTTCAATTATTTGTGGTTTTTTTTCCATTCTAACTACCTTAATAATGGTGATAACGACAGGGAATCAAAATTTTACCATCTTCATTATCGTAACCATTATTTTTGGATTTATTACAGCAATTATGTTGTATCTATTTCCAAGAATAAGAGGTATTGTAATTTTGATGGTAGTTTTAATAGTAATTGGATATCTTTATCTCGTGTGTATAGATTTATTCATAATGCCATTAGATCTTGTAGATATTAATATTTTTGGTTTAATTCTACCGACGAATATTCTCATTTCTCTAATTTTGGTGATTCCCGGGTTGTTGGCGTGGTATTACGTTACGATTAAATATTTTTGGTTTGAGATAAAAAAAATGAAGACTTCACTTCAGAGTAAAAATGATTAATTATAAATTTTTAATAATTATTAAAATTGAATACGAATATTTAAGGATTAATTGATGAAAATTTGAAAAAACTCACTCGCTTTAGCCTATTATTTCTCTATTTAGCAATTTCCATAGTTTTTTCTATATTTTCATATTTCTACTTCTTTATAGTTGATTTCTCAGAACTTTTAAATGATTGGACTTTCTATGTTATGCTTATTTTTTACTTGTTTTCCCTTGAAGAAGTATATAGATGGGCAAAAAATGGTAAAAGGAGCGAAATGAGCGACTTTGTTGCCATTTTATTCTTTTTTTTCTTGATATTCTTTTTCTCAAAAGATATACTCACTTCGATTATGGGAGCATTTTCAATTTATTTATGGTTCGGTGTTCTTGAATTAAAAGATTACCCCGTTTTAAATAAGATTTTAATAATTTCATTAGTAACTTATAATATAATTTTCGTTTCAGGAATAATTTCAACTGTTTTAGGGAATCCTCGTATTCTTGAAGCCACTTTTTCGTTTTCCTTTTGGATTATTCTTGGATTAGGGTTTATATTATTTGGTCGTAAGTATATTGTTGTATGGAGATTTATGTCTCCTCAATATTTGACTTTATTTTTGTATATAATTGCTTGGTTAGCTATACTTGTTATAAACCAAACCGGTATTTTAGATTTAACCTCCCCAAAAGGGTTGCTTTTTAGCTCTTTTTCAATCAGAGAGCTTTTTTTGAATGTGTACACCTTGTTAATGGCGATAAATTGGATTATTTATTTTATTTCTGGGCCAATCTTAAATTTTATGCTTGGTATTAAACCACTTAAGGATAAAAGATTATTAGATTTAATTGAGGAAGTAAAATTAAACATTGGAATTAAAAGTAAAGTAAAGGTTGGGATAGGTAATTATCCCATATTAAATGCTATGGCATATGGTTCGTTTTTGGATAAAAGAATTGCTCTCATAACAGAAAACTATAAAGAAGTGCCCGAAGATGAAGTTAAAGGTATTATTGCCCATGAATTGGCACACACGAAGGGAAAACACACTTTAATCTTGACTTTTATAACAACTGGAGATTTAATCTTTAGAATGCTTTTTGGTATTCCTGCGACATACTACGATTATACATTTGGAAACCCTCAACTCCCGTTTGTTTTTTTTATTCTTTTAAACTTACTAATATATGTAATTCTGTTTATGTTTGTCAGAATATTAGAAGGCAAAGCCGACCAAAAAACTAAGAAAATTGGATATGCAAAAGAACTCGTAAAAGCCCTTTATAATTTAGAAAGCTTTTATGCTACGGGACGCGAATTTGGATTGAATACGATGCTTTTAACTGATGAAAAAATCACAAAAAATAATGAAATTTTGAACTATTTAGACACAGCAGATTATATTAATAAATCCATAATAAAACCAAAAAGAAGTTCTCTGATCAGCAATATCATAAACTCCCATCCGCTCACATATCATAGAATTGCTGCAATTTTAGATGATACTTTAAAACCAACAAAAGAAATGCTTCTCCCTTTTTTGTGTTTAAAAAAATCAAATCAAAAAAAATATGCTAAACTATTTGAAAACGCACGCGTTAAATTTAAAGATATAGCTAACGAAAAATTTAAAGAATATTTCAATATCAAGGATATTTCTACTTATATGCAAAATTTAAACAGAATCGAACTCTATAAACTAGAAATCGAAAAGGATTTTATATTTAAGCATAAGATTACAGACGAAATTATCGTAGGTAAATTAGAAGGCGTAAAATTTAATGATGATGTATGTGAAATCGACGAATTTATCGTCAAAGAATTCAAAAACAATAATAAAATCCATCTAAATTCTTCAGAATATATAAAATCTCAAATTTCACTAAAGGGCGATTATTTTTTGGAAAAAGAAGGTATCTTAAATCTTATAGATATAGGTATAAGTTCAGATCAAAAGAAATCTAAATATGTCTTTTTAGGTGAAGATGGCCATAAGATTTATAAAAGTTTAAAGAAAACAAAATTACCTAATTCTATTTCAACAATAAAATTGTTTTCTGATCAAGATATTTTTTTCAATACAAAAGGAAAAACACTAATACTTAGATGTTCGAAAGTAGAAATTTCAAAGAATTTTAAAAACTCAGAGTTATATTTTGAAACAATACCTCAGAATAGTGAAGGTAAAAGATTTCAATATAAACTTAAGGAGTTGATAATTAAACCAAAGAATATCTATATAACGATAAACAGAAAAGAAACGGGTCGAAATTCAGAATCAAAAATTTTTGAGTGGTTGATTGAAAAACAGCTTAGGACTTATATTTATCTGAAAAAACCGGTCAATAACTTAGAAATTGGTTATATTCAAGATATAAAATTTGATGCTGAAAATTTAAAAAAGAATCCAGATCAAGGAAAAAATGAGGTATCTAGTGCCATAACCATTAAAAGCATATTCGGTAAATACCAAGAGATACCATACAAATTATTAGAGGGCTTATCTTTCGAATATATTACAGGGAACGTTCAAAAGAAGTCAGAGACGAGTATTTTTAGCAAATTAGGATATATTATATTAAAAAAATTCAAACCCAAAAAGATTTTTTATCTCAACAAAGTTTAATTGCCATGCTTCTGTTTAAAATCTTATAATGACAAGCAAAATCAGAAGCATTTCCCACCTTCTGCGAGTAAGACAATATTATAAAAATGTGTTAATCTTCGTTGGTGTCTTTTTTAGTTATAAAATTTTTGATTCCACGCTTTATTTTCCGCTAATTTTGGGATTTATTTTGCTATGTTGCGCTTCTTCATTCAACTATATTATTAACGACATCATAGATGTTGAACACGATAAAAAGCATCAAGAAAAAATGAAAAAAAAACCTTTAGCGTCTGGAGAACTACCAATGTATTTCGCAGTGTTACTTTTAATAGTGATTGTAGGTATTATGGTTTTCTCTGTTTTGTTTTTAATTCCAATTATTAGTTTTATTAGTTTCATAAACTTTATGATTATGCTAATTCTTGTCATCTTAACGGGACAACTTTACAATCATTTCTTTAAAAATTATGCTTTTATCGATATATTGGTCTTATCCACGGGGTATCTATGGAGAGCATTATCTGGAGTCGTTATAATAGAGGAATATATCTCCGCTTGGTTGTTTTTAGCAATATTCGAAATCGCTATGTTTTTAAGCATTGCTAAAAGAAAGGGTGATCTGTTATATCTTGGGAAGGATAAAGCTGTTGAGCACAAAAAAGTTTACGATCAATATTCTATCAAATTACTAGAACAATTTCATGTTTTAATTGCTGGTTCTTTATTTATGACTTATTCTCTTTATCTTATATTAAAATTCTCCCTTTTCGAGCCTACATTAAATTTACAAGAATATATTGTGATTTTTACGATTCCTATTTCTCTATATATTATTATGCGGTTTATGTATTTAACTTCCTCTAAACCTGAATTAGCAAGGAGAACCGAGAAAGCCTTTTTAGATAAAGGCATAATTATCTCAGGGATTTTGCTTTTTCTAATCCTTTTTTCCTCATTTTATTATGATATTATTGTGGGATTATTTGTTGGCTAAGATAATAGCAATCTATTTTGATTTGCTATTTTTAAATAAATCTTAGAGTTAGTATGGTTTTGTGTTAATTTGAATCCATATTAGAATCCATTTTTAATAGAGTTTTATGACATATCGCTAAACAACCATTTAAACTCTCAGCTGAACATTTGTCTGGAGAATCTCTTGTAGAATGAATGAATTTAGAATCTTTAGCTGAGTGAAAAAAAGCTATCTGAAAATTTTTTTGTACCTTTTTTAATTTCCTAAATACTATTTGGTCGCTCCTAGGTTCTACTTGTGCAGAATATTTAACTAAAGGAATATTTAACTCTTCTGCTGATTCACTTAGGAGATCATTTAAATTCTCATTTATTTTCCTCTTTCTTATAATCCCAATCTTATCAACTAATCCAATATAACTCCCTACCATATCAATGTTAATATTATAGGAATTAGCGATATCATATTTCAGTAAAATATTTTTTTTATGCTCTTTATAAAAATGCTTTGCCCCCTTATTACCCCATTCTTCAGCACCTGTCCAAAGGAATAAAACATCGATATTTTCTAATGGTTTTACGTTAATTTCTTTAGCCAACTCTATTAGAATCGATACTCCACTAGCATTATCTATAGATCCATAAGCGCGGTTGATCTCATAAACTAAAAGGACTATTATAGCAATGATAATGAACTGAGCTATTGATGACAAAATAATTAAGTTAACAATGTATTGACTAAAAGACTCATAATACACAATATCGAGAATGAGTAACGCTGCAACTAAAACTAGAATACTTAAAAACGGCACGACAATGACTCTAAATAGGAAAAATAACACCTTTTGGAATTTATAAGGTATCATTGAAGCAAAAGAGTCATAATGAGCTGTAAAAATAACAAGAGGTCGAAGATCACTTCCATTTCTTGCTGAAACGAGAGAATAAATGTTTTTTGATTCTTCTTTTTTAATAAAAGTAAGCCTACGTGTTCTGGCAAATAAGGTTTTAATTATATAATATGTGATTATTACAAGAAATAATCTAAAGATCAGTAGATATGAAATGAAGAGTGTGTAAAATATTCTCATAACCATTCTTCTCGCTCCAGTGAATTCAAAATGCTCGATATTGGCATCTAGTTGTGCTTTTCCCAATTCATCTTTAATATAGGTTATAGCTTTAGTTTCACCTACACTAGATGCATTGCGGTTGTAAGCTAAATTAGTTACATGTTCAAAAACTTGATCTTTATAAACTAAACTTTGATTTGTCATATTCGATGAAGTTTCTTTTATTTATTTCTGCTAATTTATTTATAGATGAAATGTATGTCAAATTATAAAGGTTATCATGTATAAAGAGAATTCTTTTATTAGCTTCTCTTTATTTAGCGTTTAATGGTTTGCTATGACAATATTTATTGCTGTTTACGACTATAATGTCAAGTAAAGCGCTCATTAATCTAAAACCCAGAACATAATGTTATCATAGCAGTAAGATTGGTTTCCTTATTTTTTTTTAATTTCTACTAATGGAAATAAAACATTCCTTATAATCTTAGCAAAGTAGCACTATTCATAATAAAACAACAGTTAAAAAAAATACCAAGACTTATAAGTTTACGAAGCTAAAAAACTACTTAACCAACTATTTAATTAAAAATATGCAAATATAATATAAATGTGATTAAAAAATGGAAAAGAAAAATATAGCAATCGTTATTCTTGCGATAGGATTAATAGCTTCTGGTGTCGGCAACATATTCTTAGGTATCGAATTAGGATATATTGAAGTTACTGCAGAACCCGTAAAACAGCAAGTCATTATTGGTACATACGGGGGTACTGTAGTAGACCTTGATCCTCAATACGCTTATGATACTGCTTCTAGCGGGATAATCGAAAATATTTGCGAGACATTATATACAATAAACTGGACAGACCCAGATTACAATCTTGTTCCAGTATTAGCAACAGACTTTCCCACCATCTCACCCGATGGTTTGGAATACACTATTCCTCTTAGAGCGGGAGTATTTTTCCACGATGGAACGGCATTCAACGCTACTACCGCTAAATGGACTTTTGACAGATTTAATTTCTTGATTAACTGGTCTGGTAATAACTATTACCCTGATGGACTTCAAATAGGTGCAATTACATTTCCGTTCAATGTCTCTTTAGATGTTTCCGTTGTCCCAACACAGACAGCAGTTTTATACGAAACCGCTGATGGAAGGCTACTCATTAATAGGACAGAAATTATTGATCCATACACAATTAGGGTAGTGTTAAACGAGAAAAAAGGGTCTTTCATGGCTCTTTTAAACTTCTATGGTATGTCAATGTTATCACCTACTTCCACTCCAGCACATCGATACTACCTTAACAGCGAGAAGCTAGTAGGAACAGGACCTTTTGAACTCGCTTACATTTTAGCAGGAATTGAGCAAAAAATATTCAGATTCGAAGGCTATTGGCAAGGAGATGCACAACTTGAAGAAGTTGTTTGGTCTATGTTTGACGATGTCAACACTGCGAACCAAGCATTCTTATCTGGTGATTGCAATGTATTACTAAGCCCAGATAGAGCATTCTTCTCTCAAATCGAGGCGGACGCTGGTTTAGAATTGTATTTCGCAGGAAATTCATTTACAGCTGTCTGGATTACTTTCAACGTTGATCATATTCCGGTTACTATGAGAAAGGCAATTGCCTATGCGTATAATTACTCGTATTTAATTGATGTAGTTTATCTTGGTGATGCGGTCAGATGGCCTACCTATGTACCAATGGGTATACAATATGCCAACTATAGTTTAAACCATCCTGTCTTTGATCGAACCGCTGCAAGGGGTTATCTATTAGCTGATCCCGTATACGGTCCAATGTGTACCGCAAGGGGTTTAGATGCTGGAAGTTCAGATGCTGCGTGGATTAACATAGCGACTACCAATCCACTTGCCCGTTATAATTTTAGCTGGAATCTCGGAAATACTTACAGAGAAGCGTTTGGAACAAGATTACAGTTTGATGCTCAGTATATAGGTGTCCAATATACGTCTATCGGTATCGCATGGGGCGACTTACTCGATGCATTACTAGTTGATCGTCATCTTATGGACTCATACGCTCTTGGTTGGGCGCCTGATTATCTCGATCCTGAGAACTATCTTAACCCAATTTGGAGTAATAAATCAGATATCAACGGTGGAAACTACAACGTAAATTACGACCCCCTAACGTCCCAAACACAAATCTTGATGGACGCTGCTCTCACAGAGTCAGATCCAATTACGAGACGAAATATGTACTGGGAGATTCAAAGACTCATGGTTGAACAGGATTATCCTGGAATGCCACTTCTCTCGTACGTTAACCATGACGCCTGGGTGACCAATTTCCACGGATATGTTTCAAACCCAGCTTCTAGAGTAACTTGGTATGGATGCTACTTTACTTAAAAAAGCAAATTAAATCAAAATATAATTAAATTTTTTTTTTATTAATTTTTATTATCTTTATTATTAATTAGATGACTCGCTTAAAGAATCCTCGACACAAATTAAAATCGTTTAAAAAAGATATCGCCCCTATTGGGTTTTTTTTTGACATATTCTCGGATGAAAATTATCCAATCCCTATTTTACCTATTCCAATGAGGATTGATAAATTATCTAATGGTCAACCGACTCTATTCGTTTCTATCGATTTTCCAAAATTAGATCGTGTTTGCCATAAATATCACCTTAATATTGATTATGATTTATTTTTTACAACAGGAATACGAAATCTTATTACAACGGCAAGAAAAAAGTATAAGGAAATAATAATTCATCCGTTAAAAGATCAATTTATTGTTAATTGGTATGACCAATCTAAACTGATTAAAGCTGAAATCCCAAGTTTAACTAAGGATTTTACATATCTCCTCTCAGAATTTATAAAACTGTATTCGAAATTCCTTGAATCTGATGATATCTCCGACCAAATAAAATTGTTAATTGAATATTGTGAGAAGATGAATAGGTACTTAAAAAGGAGATTACATAACAACTTTATTTTAACAATTAAAGATGGAAAACCAATTATTCAACGTATCTACAAAGAAAAAAAGGGGAAAATATATCCCGAAATTGTCTCTGTTTCAATTTACAATATTCAAACAGAAGTGGTGAAAGATATGTTTTTTGTTCCCTATTTAATATACGACGATCTTTTAGATGTTTTCTTTTACAATACTCAATTATTGAGTGAAAAAACTCGTAATGTCAACTTAAAAAGGTTCCAAGAAAATAGTATAATTAATAAAAGATCGAAAACTTCTAACGTTAAACAAGAAAAAGTACTCGCCCGTGTTGAAGTTGAGAGTTTCTTATGAAATCGAAGAATCGAAAATAACAGGAGAATTATAAAAATGGCTATAAATAGTTTTGATAATGTGGTTGGGTTAGGAGTACTGGTAATTATTGTAGGGATAGCGATACTTTTATTTATCCTCTTTCCTAGGGGACGAACAGATCCTCGAAGAACTCAACTTGAAATTAATAGACAAGGCAATTTTATACTTGCATCTTTACTAATACATTTTGTATTTTTTGGTTATCTATGTAATATTTTTGATAAGTCAATTGGTGAAAACGTACTATTTCTCTATAGAGTTATGTTTCATCCCGCATCATTTCTTTCGATTATTATCTTATTTGGTATCATTTTTTTAATGGTTTATAGAGAAGAATTTACTGAATTTGGTATTAAAAATAGTATTTGGATGGTTATTTTGATTGTTATTGAATCGTGGATATGGTATTTCTTCGTTGTAGATTTCAATCTTCTAATGATCCCTCTCTATTTTATCAGATTTGAAAGCTATTTAACAATACTAATATTGTTAGGTGTTAATTTATCAGCAGCATTATTAGCTGGATATACTAAAAGTAAAATTAAGAAATATAAGAAAAAATTAATGACAAAACCAACAATGATTTAATAAGTCTTTTAATGAAAATATATTAGAAGGTGACTAACTAAAAAATGAGTTTGTTAAAGTACATATTTAGACGAATCTTAATAATGATTCCCGTATTATTTGGAGCTATAACCGTAGTTTTTATTCTATCAAGGATGATGCCAGGCGATCCTACCTCCGCCTACTTACCAGTTAATGCAACACTTGAACATAGAGAAGCTATAAGGCGCTGGTTAGGTCTGGATCAACCGTTAATATTACAATATTTCAGATATATTGGGGATTTATTAACAGGAAACTGGGGTTTATCGTCTAATATATCAAGAGGTGAACCCGTATGGGATTTAATATGGCAACGTTTTCCACGCACTCTGGAGCTCACTCTGTTCTCTGTTTTGGTTGCTGCCTTAATAGGCATTAGAGCCGGAGTATTTACTGCTAAACATAGAAATAAAGCTAAAGACACAGTAGTAAGAGGTTTTGCCTTAGTAGGGGTTTCTATTCCTGTATTTTGGCTTGGCATGCTCATGCAGTACAGTTTGACATACATGCTCCCAAATTGGATTGAAGCGGTTTGGGGAGTAGAGGTGAAAATCTTTCCCGCAACCGGATATAAAACGGCTGGTTTAGCGGATCCACCTTTTCTTACAGGATTTAGACTGATTGATTCATTGGTGTCTGGTAAACTCTATATATTTGTTGATTATTTACACCATTTAATATTGCCAGTAATAGCATTGGCTTTTATTACTTTAGCATCGATAACAAGACAAACACGTTCAAGTATGTTAGAAGTATTACAACAAGACTATATAAGAACCGCAAGAGCGAAGGGTTGTAAAGAAAAAGATGTTGTAAGTTCGCATGCACTTAAAAATGCCCTAATTCCTACCATAACTATTATTGGTCTTAGCTTTGGGAGTTTATTGGGAGGTGCAGTTTTAACGGAAACTACATTCAATCTAAAGGGAATGGGAAATTTAATTATTACCGCTATTCAAAGGTACGATTATTTTGTAATAAATGGGGCTGTATTTTTGACGGCACTTGTTTTTGTTGTAGTCAATTTACTAATGGATGTAATTTATGGACTACTTGATCCGAGAATAAGATTTTAAAATAAGGAGGATTGAATATAAAAAATGATTGAAGAACACGTAATTGAAACATATGAAGAAGAAAGGGAACAAAAAGGCTTTTATAGAACACTTTTTTCTTGGTTAGGAAAAAATTTTAAATTCCTTTTTGTACCTGGATATATTCCTGAGGATTTGGTAGCACGTAGACAAAAATTTGAAATGCTCAGAAGTAAAAGAAAATTTATACGTAGATTACGATCAACTCTAACTATGTTTGGGATTGGTATTATCTTTTTTCTCGTCACACTCGCTGTATTTGCACCGTGGATAGCTGAATATTCTTTTGATGAATTAACGGGTTTGTTCTTTAATGCTTGGCGGCAACCTAGCGAAGCACATCCATTAGGCACGACTGAATATGGACGCGATGTATTAGGGAGAATTATTTGGGGAGCGAGGTCTTCTCTTACAATAGCACTTCCAGCTCTATTATTTGCCGTTTTTTTTGGTATTATTGTCGGGGTTGTTTCAGGGTATTTTGGTGGATGGGTTGACGGAATTTTAATGAGAATAATGGATGTTTTCTTAGCATTTCCAGGTCTTATATTGATCTTAGTAATGATATCAATTTTTGGTCCACGGATGGAATATTTTATGTTAGCGTATGGTATTTTAGGGATTGCTGGTTATTCTCGATTGATAAGGGGTAGCGTTTTACAAGCTAAAGAATTGCCTTATGTTGAAGCTGCGAGAGTTTCAGGTGCAGGTCATTTTAGAATGATATTTAAACACATCCTACCAAACACTTTCCAGCCTGTACTTATCTCTTTCACTTTTGATATTGGAGGTATAATATTAAGCTTAGCTGGTTTGAGTTTTTTAGGTTACGGCGATTCAACTTTAATTGAATGGGGAAATGATATTGCTAAAGGACGATATCACTTATATGACGCTCCTTGGGCTGCCCTATGGCCTGGTGTCATGATAGTAATAACAGTGTTAGGTTTTATGTTAGTCGGTGATGGTTTACGAGATGCATTAGATCCAAGGTTAAAGAATTTGTAGATAATTTATTAGGATAATTGTGAACAAATTATGAATAATGTACTAAAAGAAGGGGATATAGAAGAAGAACTAACGATTGAAAACAGTACAGAACATATAAATCGGGGAGATAATATACTACTTCAAGTAGATAACCTTAAAACTCAATTTTTTACTGAAGAGGGAGTTGTTAAAGCTGTTGACGGAGTTTCCTTCAACATCTTCCAAGATGAAGTGCTGGGATTGGTTGGTGAAACCGGATGTGGAAAATCAGTTACAGCACTATCGATATTACGTCTAGTAAGAGACCCTGGCAAAATCGTGGATGGAAAAATACTGTTCGATGGTTTAAATTTACTTGAATTAAGTGAAAAAGAAATGAGAGCATATCGAGGTAATCAAATCACAATGATTTTCCAAGATCCTTTGAATTCTCTAAACCCTGTAATGAAAGTCGGTGACCAAATATCGGAAGTATTTATTCTTCATCAGAAAGAAATAATGCAAGATGCATTGGACAAGGAACGATTAGAAAGAAAAGAGAATAAGCTAAAATACAAGCAATTAACTAAAAAATTAAAAAATGATGCAGAAAGATTAACTAAAGAAGAAGAAAAATCATTGAAAAAAGAAATCGAGGAGCTAAAAGAAGTAGATACGAAATATATTGATATGAAAGAGATGGTTAAACGAGAAGCGGCAGGGATTATTGAAGATGTTGGAATAGCAGACGCACGAAACATTCTAGATCGATATCCGCATGAACTAAGTGGTGGTATGAGGCAAAGAGTCATGATTGCTATGGCTTTAACATGTAATCCTAAGCTATTGATTGCAGATGAACCAACCACAGCATTAGATGTGACTATCCAAGCACAAATTTTAGAATTAATGAAGGAATTGCAAAAAACTTTTAAAACTTCAATTCTAATGATTACCCATGATTTAGGTATAATTGCTGAATTGTGTGATAGAGTAGCAGTCATGTACAGTGGTAATATTGTCGAGTATGCACCTGCCAACGAATTATTTAAGAAACCACGTCATCCTTACACACAAGGATTAATGAATGCCATACCAAGAGTTGAGAGAAGAGGTCATAAGCTAAAAACAATTAGAGGAATGGTTCCCAATTTGATTTATCCTCCTTCTGGATGCCGGTTTCATCCACGATGCCCTTATCGCCTTGAAATTTGTAATAAAGAACGCCCTAAATGGATTGAAATAGAAGAAAATTATTTTATCGGATGTCATCTATTTGATGATGAATATAAAGATTCACCTAAATATAATTGGGATGAAGAAGAAAAAGAAGCATCTTTTCGAGTGTAATTTAATACAATAAATATAAAAATATATGAAATTTATTATGACTGACATAGAATCAAGAGAAAGAGTAGATATTTTACCACCTGAACAATCTGATGCGATATTATCTGTAAGAAATTTAAAAACATACTATCCTATTTATGGTGGGCTTTTTAAAAGGAGAATTGGAGACGTAAAAGCTGTTGATGGTGTTTCTTTCGAATTAAAAAAAAATATAACACTCGGTATTGTTGGAGAGAGTGGTTGTGGAAAAACAACAATAGGAAATACTATTTTAAATTTAGTGCCTGCTACATCTGGAGAAATCTACTATCGGGGCGAAAGGATTGACGAAAAATTCGAAAAAAGATTAAGAAAAAAAATACAAATGGTTTTTCAAGACCCTGATTCTTCATTAAACCCTCGAATGAAAATTGTGGATATAATTGGCGAACCTCTGCGTCTTTTATTAGGAATGAAAAAAAAGAGAGAGATTCGTCAAAGAGTACTTGAATTATTAGAAACAGTTTCTATGAAAGTTGAACACTTGGATAGATATCCACATGAATTTTCAGGCGGTCAGAAGCAACGAATAGTAATAGCAAGAGCTTTAGCTTGTAATCCTGAAGTGATATTTTTAGATGAGCCCACCTCTGCATTAGATGTATCAGTTCAAGCCCAAATATTAAACTTATTAAAAGATCTTCAAAAAGAGTTTGATTTTTCATATCTCTTTATAACTCATGATTTAAGTGTTATCCAACACATTGCTGATGAAGTTCAAGTTATGTATTTAGGAAAATTCGTTGAAGGTGGTACTGTTGATGATGTTTTCTACCATCCCACACATCCATACACTAGAGCTTTACTATCTGCAAGACCTTCTTTTGATCCTGAACTTAGAAGTAATAGAATTATACTTGAAGGAGATGTACCAAGTTCTATAAACCCTCCTTCAGGATGTGCTTTTCATCCAAGATGTCAAGACGCTGATAAACATGAAGGCTGTGGTCTAAAAACCCCTACAAAAGTCGATCTTGGCGGAGTACATTATATGTATTGTGCTCCTTTAAGTGAAGAAAAAAAGTCGTATAAAGGAATGGAATACATTTCCGATTAATAATTAGACAATTTTAACTTTTAGAGAGTAGCTTTTTCTATTTTTTTATTATTATATCATTTTCATTATAACTTCAATAGTTTAATTTCTATAATCAGAAATTGCATAAAAAAAATAAAATGTCCATCTTTTTAATAACTAATCATGTCTAATAAATCTCAGATTTTCATAGTAAAAACTTCTCCTAAAACGGTTTTAGAAGATTATGGTAAATTAATGCATTTAGCACAATATGATAAAGTTTACGATAAAAATTCTAAAAATATCTTAAAATTAAATTTAAGTTGGTCAAAATTTTTCCCTTCATGTTCCAGTCCTCCATGGCAAGTAGAAGGGGTACTTAAAACTATGATAGAGGATGGCTACGATCCAAAAAAACTCTTTACAGCTGAAAATCGAACTGTTGTAACTAACATCGAAAAGGGACTAAAAGGGAATAAATGGAGTCCCATCATTAATCGATATGGAGTTTGGTTTATCCCTTTAACTAGGATTCCTTTCGTGCCATATGAATCGTTAAGACACAGATTTATTGCATTAAAAAATAAAGAACTACACGTACTTGATTCTAAAATATTTCCTAAAGGTTTTAGAATTCCTGAATTTTATGTCGGGAAGTCTATAATACATCTCCCTACTATGAAAACTCATGGTCATACAGGAGCTATTGGGGGCTCGTTAGACCAAACTAAAGAAGAAATGAAGAACGGAGGAATAACTTGCGCTATGAAGAATGCATTTGGAGGCCTGTTAACTAAACGGAGACATTTTAGTCATCAGTTTATGTCTGAAGTATTAGTTGATTTATTAATAATTCAAAAGCAAATACACCCAAACATTATGGCAATAGTTGATGGAACTGTGTGTGGTGATGGAGCTGGACCAAGAACTATGATTCCTCGAATTAAAAATTACCTCCTCGCGGGATACGATCAAGTTGCTGTAGATACTGTCGTTGCTAAAATGTTAGGGTTTGATCCGTTAAAGTTACCCGCTATTAAACTAGCGCATGATGAAGGATTGGGTTGTGGAGACTTCGAAAACATTGAAATAATTGGAGAAGATGTATCAACTATAAATTGGAATTTTAAAGTTAAACGAAGTCTCATAATTTGGGGGGATCAGATGGTCAGAAAAGGAGCTTTACAATTTTTAAACCCATTAATGCACAACAAACTCTTTTTTACCTTACCAATTTTAAGTTCTTTAGTATTTCACGATATGCTTTGGTATCCAACAATCGGAAAAAAGAGAATAAATAGATTCCTTAAGACCAATTGGGGACAACTTTTTAAAATCTATACAAGTACTTAGTATTTAGATTCTTTTACATCTCTAAAAGCTTTATTTATCATATCTTCAAAATTAAAGTTATATTCTTTATCAATTCGAAGATGGATTAAAAATTCAATTGATCCTCCCTTTCCTAAAAGAGGAGAAACTATCAAGCAAATAGGAAAGAAGGAATTTTTAATATTCCATTCTACTAAATCCCATAAAATTTTCTTTAGAATTTCCAAATCATTTATTATTTTAAAGCTTGTTTCTTTACGAAAATTTGTTTCAAAAAGCGGTTTAACTAAAACAATTATATCTCCATCTTTTTTCAAGTAATTCTTTATATTAGGAAGAACTGATTTAAGGGAAGAGAAAGTTATATCTACAGTAACAATGTCTACTTGCGTGGGTAGTGAATTCAATTTTCTTGCATCAACACCTAAAAGTTCAACTATTTTTTCGTCCTTACATTTCAAAGAAGGATGTAGTAATTCTTTCGCAGTGTCTACTACATAAACTTTTGCTGCTCCATTTTGTAATAAACAATCTGTAAAACCTCCAACTGAAACACCGATGTCAGCACATATCTTTCCTCTAACAACGATTGAAAAACTGTTTAAAGCAGCCTCCAATTTAAGACCTCCTCTCCCAACATAAGGAAATTTTTTAGTTAATCTAATAGAAGAATTATTCTCGATCCTTTTGCCGGGTTTAATTATGCTTCTCTCATTTACGATTACATAACCCTTTTTTATTAACCACTGTGCCTTTACTCTACTTTCTACTAATCTTCTCTCAACAAGAAGAATATCTAACCGTTCTTTCATATCTTTAATTTTAAATTACAATAGTTTCAATTCTTTATAATGAGGCGAATTATAAAATATTTTTATTGATTTGTTAAAAATGTGACTTTTAAATTCTTAAAGTAAGAAATTAATTAAACATGTCAAATTCTAAGGTTAATCATCTGTTTTTTAGTCAAACCATAAATATTAAAAAACAATTCTTTAATACCGAATTAAAACTCGTAAAATTCTTCTATGAAATCACGAATGTTTTTCCCGTATGTGTAATTCGCATAAAAGAATTTATTTTCTTTTTTGTTAAGTCAGGAGATCACTTTGCAGCTAAATTATACTCAAGAAAATTACGATATTTAATGAAAAATAAAAAAATTTTAATAATACATGAAGAACCAACATTAATTAGATTAATTTTCAGTTTTTTCGAGGATACTTATATTCATAATGTAATGCTGATTGAAAGCCCAACTGGAGATATAATTGATGTGTTATTTTTGTTTAATAAAGACAGAGCTATTGCTGTTGGAATTGATGGTAGTTATATAAAAGCGGTAAACTATATTTTTAGGAATTATGTAACTTTTAATTATCCTCTTAATAAAATCGAAAGCTATCCGTTAGAATTAAGATGTAATCTTACCACAGTATAGATCAGTGTGAGTTTCTTCTTTTCTCTCTACTTTCAGTTATTTTTTCTTCAATTTTACGCGCAGTTTTAATACTCAATTTGCCTAATGCTACCTTTAACGAAGCTTTCCAGCCCCATATTTTATATATATGCCTTAGAATCAAGCTAATTATAACAAAAGTTAATAAGGAGGCAATCCAAATTTGAATCAGGTCTAGACTTTCAAAAAAAATAAAATATAAGAAATTATGCCCTAAATAGACTGTAAAGGAATAGTACGAGAAGTAAAAAAAAACTCGGTAATGTTTCTTAGTCTTAAATACATTATGTTCTTCTAAAATTATCAAAAACAATAAAATCATCAAATTAATACCTAAAGTATATATTAACCAAGAGAAAGTACTCCTAATAAGAAAATTTGGAAAATAGAATAATACTCCAAATGAAATCAATAATAAACTTATGACGCCAATAGGGATTAACATCTTTTCCTTAATCTCTTTCCTCCTTGTTTCTATGTTTTTATTATTATATATATTATTTATAACATCTCCGACAACAGTTCCAAAAAGAAAGAAAGGAAAAAATAATACAAGAGGATCTTGACTAAAATCGTTATATAATATGTGGTATAATATTCCCTGAAGATTTTCTTGATTTTGAAATGGAACCAAAATATAATATGTAAATTGGCTAATAAACCAGATAGAAAAACCAATCACAATTCTAACTTTCTTTGAAACCTTAAATAAAGGCCAAATTATTAGTAATGAAAAAGCAGCAGTCATTAAGACAAACCAAGTCCAAATCCACGATAAATTGTTTATTGTCAAAGCGATAGCCAAGTTATAAATTATCGCTATTATTAACAGAAAAGAAGCTCGAAGATAATACGAGAGTTTTACTCTTGAATAACTTATATCTTTTACTACCTCAACTCTGTACATGCGGTTTCGATATGATAATACCATACTCACACCAGAAATAAATAAAAAACCAGAAGCCCCTATTGGGTCAAGAATACTAAAAGCGAGACTTTCTAACCAAATAAATTCAGGTTTAATCCACCAACCTATTAAATGAGCGAGAAACATCCATCCCATACACATCCCGCGAAAAATATCTATACTTTTAAATCTTTGCATCTTCCTATTAACGAAAATTTCAACAATTAATTATAAGATTATATCTTTTCTAACCTTTTTGCTAAAGCAGAGCTTAATCTACCTACTTGTATTTTTATTGAAAATATTGGACCATATTTATTATGAATTAACCGTAGAACAAGACCAATAAAGAAGCAAGTAAGTGTTACAAAAATCCAGAAATAAAATAAATTTAATAGGTGTAGAAAGAAAAAATACAATATATTGTGCACAAGATATAAAGTGAGTGAATAATAAGAATAATAGAACAGAAATTTGAACCTTCTTTTATTAATGCGGAGTTTAAAATCCTCAAATCCTAGGAACGCAGATAAGAGAATTAAATTAATGCCTATTGCGAATATGATCCATATAAATGAAGTTCTTTCTAGTGATAGTTGAGAATCTAAAATTACACTTATAATTATTAATGATACTCCCAAAATTAACGAAGGAACCGTTATCTTCTTTTTTAAAAGGCGTTTTCTCTCTTTTTGATTATCTATTTGATATATATCAAAAATAACTTCCCCTACAATTGTGCCAATCAAAAGAAAGCTAATATAATGAGGAAAAGGGATGACATCTATAGAGTTGTATAAGAAATAATATATGATACCATTAACATTTATTTGATCTTGGTAAGGTAAAAGATAATTAAATATGAAATAATTTAGAATCCATATTAATACAGCCATAACAAGCCTTACATATTTCGGAGCTTTTAATAGGGGCCAAGTTATAAATAGTGAGATTGACATGGTTAGTAACATAAACCATTTCCAAAGATCTAAAGGGTTAAAAAATTGTAAAGCTACAATTGAATTATATCCTAAAGCTACTATTAAAATAAATGTTGCTCTGAATAGGTATTCTTTCTTTACGATATCGTAATTGAAATCATCTATCGTAGCGATTTTTATAAGGTTTTTCCTATAAGATAGTGCGATGCTAATACCGGCTAATAATAAAAATCCAGGTCCAAAAATCAGTTTTAAAATGGGTACAGTTGCATTAGAAAACCAGATATCCTGATCACGGAGCCACCACTCAGATAAATGTACCCAAACCATCGCAAGCATAATAAAGCCGCGAAAAGTATCTAAACTTTTTATTCTTTGCATCTCGTTTCAGAAATTATGTCAATTAAAGGTAATTTTTGGTGTACCGAGTTGATTTATAATGGAATTATACATATTTACTTCTTAAAAGTGTTAAATCCCAAAAATCTCACATTATTAGCTGAATTCATTAATTCTGCTAAGAAAATTACTAATTTGATAGTGTAAATGTGTAAAAAAGATAAATTTTATCATATTATGACTCAATATTATTTAATATTTTCATTGCGTTATTGAGAGCTATATCACCATTTAACACTTTCTCTACCACATCCTTCAAATGTGATAAATCGTCATCATCATTTTCAGATTTCAATGTCTTAAATTTACCAGCATTTAATTTTTTATCTCTAATTTGTTCAAAAATACTTTCATAATTGTTAAAGTTAAACATAATACCATTCCTGAATGCTAATACTAAAGCTGAGATTTCATCTTTTGTATATTTCCTACCAGCTTGATCAGTTGAGAATCTGATTTTAGACGACCTAAATTCATCAATCAAAAAAACATGCAGATTTTTTCGATCCTGAAAAATACTATAAATTTGTTTTACCAAATTAAATGCAATAGGAAGAACGCCCCGTCCTAGTTTAAAGTCTAGAACCATCAGTTTAGGATTATCTCCCTGAAAAGTTTCGTAATATTTTTTTATAATTAATTGTAAATCGCCTGGTTCAAAAACGCAATAAGAATCTAAATAATAATCATCTAAAAATATCATCAAACCTAATTTATTACCCGGATCTATAGAAAAAGTTAACTTAGAATAATATTTCTTAAATCCAATCCTGAAGGCAGCAATTACTTTTATTAGAAATTTATTAAAATCGTGTTTTTTCGAGTAAACAAGATAATTATTTTGATTTCTTTTTCTAGATTTATTTACATCTTCGAAGGTTGTAAGAATTATAGACGATAAATTAGGAATTTTTGCATCTAAGTTTAAAATTTGAAATTTGATTTTATGCTTATCTAGCTCATTCTTTAATATATAGAAGAAATTCAAATCCTCTGTTAAGATATATATAGGTTGGTTTCTCAAATTAATTATATAAATTAAATAAACAATTAAAAATTTAATTATGCAATTTCCCCTAACTAAAGTAAATGAGTTCTTTAAGGTTACTAATGTTGAAGAGGGAATAATTTCATTATGGGGAGACTTTGGAGTTGGGAAAACTACGTTATCACTTCAAACATCTTATAAAAGCGCATTAAATGCCCAAAAAGTGCTTTATATATACACAAAACCAAATCTCCCCTACAGAAAAATAAATTCTGTATTTGAAAACAACTTAGATGATGTTTTAGAAAATCTTTTGTTTATCAAAATGACGGATTTTGACGATATATTCAATTTTGTTTTTAATTTGGAGTTTATCGTTCTTAATGATTTAAAAACTGAAGATAGTAAGTTTAATTTGATAGTTATAGACTCTATGACTGATTTATATAGATTAGAATTAAATCGTGAAAAGAAGGGAAAGAATTTCATCCTGAATTATAAGTTAAATCAATTAATAGCTAATTTAGTTAATTTAAAACAAATATATGAGATTGATATTTTGATCGTAAACGAACTTAGCAGAAGAACTCAGGAGGGAGTTACATATGAAGTGGAAAGTGGCGGCAAAGTAATGCAATATTGGGTAAAAAATTCTATCAAAATTGAAAGAACAGAAGTAGCGAACAACCGTAAGTTTATTTTACATAGAGATAATGATAATAATTCGGTCATGCTAAATTCAACGCTAACTATACGCGGTTTTGAATAAACAAAAAACTAAAAGATTATCAATTATAGCTCATTATTTTATTTCGAGATATAACTTTTGGAAACGCTAATTGAGTTGTTTAAATGAGCGAGAAAAGAGAAAATATAAAATTGTCAAAATGGTTGGAAAATGATATTCCACATTCTTTTTCAGATAGAGACGAATTAATTGACATTATTGAAACAATTGCAGAAGCAACAATTCCTATAAGGGGTCTGTTAGAAAGGGGTATAACTTCACGCGAAATCGAACAAAGATTAGAAATTAAAAGTGTCAATAGACAAACCATAAATCTATATGGTGAATCTCAAATTCACGAGGATGTGCTAACACATAGCATCATACTAAAAGCACTCCAAGAAAGCGATGTTAATTACCTATTTATTGCTTCTGAAGAAGCTGAACCTGTATTAGGTAGTGGTAAGTTTGGTATTACCATCGATCCCGTAGATGGTTCTTCTAATGTTATAGTAAACAGAACGGTAGGGACGATTGTGGGAATATTTAATGAGATGGGCTCAATAATTTGTAGTTTTTATGTTCTTTATGGAATTTACACTAATTTAGTTTTAGCTATTAATGGAAAAGTTGTTGAATTCATTCTGGATACATCCCCTTACAGTATGACTTTCTATCATTATATTTATCAAGAATTAAAGAAATTACCTAACAATGCAGAAGGAGGTATAAGGTGTCTCGGAGGAAATTCAACAAAATGGTCCGATAAATTTAAAGCATATGAACAAGCGTTAATTAATCGAAATTTCAAAGATCGATATAGTGGAAGTTTTGTTGGGGATTTACACGCAATTATCGCTTATGGTGGGATATATTCATATTTTCCCTCACCAAAAGCTAAAATACGCATATATTATGAATGGCTTCCATTAGCCTTTATCATTAAAAATTTAAAAGGAGTTTTTTTGGTTATTGGAAGTGTCGAAAACGCAGATGAAGTTAAAAATATGGAATCTATTGAGCCTCTAAAAGTAGATAATGTTAATGAGATACATACGAGAATTTCTGGTGGTTTGTTAGGTAGCGAAAAGCCTGTAAACCTCTTCTACTCAATAAACTAATTAACTAGCGAAAATTACTTGGACAATATGAAAATTGAAAATCACTTCTTAAGTAAGAGCAAGTATATTACAAAACAAGAAGGTTCTGTGAAATTCTTATTACATGAGGGTGATAGTGATACTATACCTTCTAAATCCATGAATGTATTTTACAATAAAAGAATGGAAATTAACAGAGACATTTCAATCTTAGCAATTATAGCATATAATAATCTCATTAGCCAAAATTCGCTAGTTGTAGTAGATTCTATGGCGGCTACTGGTATTGGGTCTATAAGATTATTAAAAAATAGTATAAATGTTAAAAAAATATATTTAAATGACATAAATCCTGTTGCTGTTGAGTTAATTAAAAACAATTTGGAACTAAATGAAATTGAACCTAAACAAGCTGAAGTACTAAATAAAGACGCTAACTTACTATTTTCTGAAATTTCTCAAAATTCTAGCCCTCCAAATGTTATTTCGATCGATCCTTTTGGCACTCCTAATCTTTATATTGATTCGGCATTTAAAGCAATTAAAAAAGATAAAGGATTATTATGTATAACAGCTACAGATACAGCCGTGCTATTCGGTGTGAAACCAATGGCTTGTATAAGAAAATATATGTCTAAACCACTTCACACAGAATATTGTAAAGAAATCGGAGCGCGGATATTAATATATTATATTTCAAGAATTGCGAATATTAATAATTTAGGAATAATTCCCTTGCTAACTTTTTATTCAAACCATTTTTTACGAATTTTCGCACTTACCTACAAAGGAAAGTCGAATATATTTAAGGATTTATCTAGCAGTTATGGATACATTCTTCATTGTAAAAACTGTGGTTATCGGTCATCTATTAATGACGACATCTTAAAAGTTCCTCATAAATGCCCTTCATGCTTAAATAAAAAACAATTATCGTATTCTGGACCTCTATGGATTAATGAGTTACATCAAAAGGCTTTTTTAGAAGAATTAAATCAATTAAATGAGAAATTCAATTTTAATAGTAAAAATAGAATGAGTAAGATCCTTAAATTCGCACTTAATGAAATAAACATGCCTATTTCATATTATAACATTCATAAAATATCTCAGCAGTTAAAACTTCCGTCTATCCCCAAACTTGAAGACTTAATCAGAATAATTGAGGAGAACGGTTATAAAGCATCAAGGACTCACTTTGATTTTATCTCAATTAAAACAGATGTGAAAATTGACGAATTAAAAAAAATTCTAAAAAGAATGAAAAAATAAATTAATATATAAACCATGCCAAAAGACGCAGAAGAACATAAAAAGGATGCCGTTTACAAGCAAGCTAAACGCGAAGGATATAGAGCCCGCTCCGCTTTTAAATTACTTGATATTCAAAAGAGGTACAATATTTTTAAAAGAGCATTTTATATATTAGATTTGGGTAGTGCTCCGGGTTCGTGGTTACAAGTAGCTAAAAAATACGCAGAAAAAAATTTGACTAAATATTTCGACAGGTTTTACCACCGAGATCATTATAAAATTATGGGTGTAGATATCAAAAAGTTAACCTCCATTGAAAATATAGAAATTGTTAAAATGGATTTTACCACACCTGAGTTTCTTATTGGAGTTAGTAAATATTTTGAAGGAGAAAAACTTGACCTCATTCTATCTGATGCAAGTATTAACAAATCAGGAAATAAATTTAGTGACCAATCAAGACAAACTAAGCTCTGCTTCAGTATTCTTGAGATTACAAAACTACTCAAATTCAAAGGAAACTTTGTAATAAAAACATTTCAAGGAGTTGATTTTGATAATTTTTATGCAAAAATGAAGCGTAATTTTATGGTTGTTAAGAGTTTAAAACCAAAATCATCAAATAAAAAGAGTAATGAAATCTATTTAATTGGATTAAAGAAAAGATAGTTGTTTTATTTTTTATTATCTTCTTCGAAATTTATATTATAGGTTTTTCCTTCTAAAGAAATTCTTATCCAATCAGATAACCACGGGCAGTTTTTTGGATTAAATTGATCAATATTTGTATTATTACATTTACCAATGAAAGGGCAAATTAAGCACGGTTGATGTGAGAACATATCTAAAATGAAATCATTTTTATTTTTATCAATCTTAGGATCTTTTACCTTAACTTCATATGTTTCAATCAAAGAAATATGTTTTGTCCAAGAGGCTTCTAATAACTCACGGGTTAATTGAATTTTAGACTGTAACGCTAAAGTATCTAAAATTTTATCGAGTTCGGCTCGTTCTTTCTTTGTAATCTCTAATAATTCATCAAAAAAAATATCTTTTTGTTGCATAATATGTTTGAGAACCATTTGTTCGTCTTTCTTTAAACCACGCACGCCTTCTCGTTTTCTTTCTTCTATTCTTTCTAACCTTCTTTCAGTGTCAGATTTTTCGCTTTCTTCTGAACCCTCAACCCTCACTTTAACTTTACACTTGTGACGACTGAGATAAGCAAAACTGTTTCCACAATAGGGACAAACTTCTTTTTTTTTTTTGCCATTATTAAAAGAGTGTAAATAATTTTATATCTAAATTATATAAAAGCGAGCTTAAAATTAATATAATTAATATTCAATGTTTAATCACAAATTAAATTTACGATTTAATTTTTGCTAAAATTGTAAATCATTATAAAATCATGTTTTTTAAATTTAAAATTATTAATATCTCGGACAACTTAATTGTTAAAAGATGAACTTAATCATGACTAAATTGAAAAAATCAATTTTTATAGAAAAAAATAATATCATAAATGAGATCGAAAAATTAGACTTAAACAAGTACCAAATCTCTACTGGTTCAAAAAATGTTAATAAAGTCATCGGGGGCGGATTTCAATCGAGAAAAACATATGTGGTTTTTGGAGCAAATAAAACAGGAAAAACTCAATTATGTCATCAATTGTCAGTACAAGCTTTTCATAAATTTTTAAAATTGATTTATTTGGACACAGAAAACACGTTTCGCCCTGAAAGGATAAGAGAGTTGGCAGATGTTAATAGCATTGACGGTGAAAAAGCGCTAAAGAATATTTTAGTTTCAAAAATTATGAGTAATACCGCCCTCTTATTAAAATTGAATGAGGTTGAAACTGTAATTAAACAGAATAATATTAGAATGCTTATTATTGACTCTATTAATAATTATTATAGATTTGAACGTGGTAATAGAGAAGTTTCATTTTTTAAAACTAGGTCGACTTTCTTAAGAATTTTAGAAAAAATTAATGCTCTTACTCAGAAACATAATTTAATCACAATTTTGACAGCTCAAATTGCTCCTAATTTTAAAGAAAATGCAATTATAAGGGAGATCCCGGTCGGTATGCAGTATTTGAATCATTTTTTTTCTGAGTTTTTATATTTAAGTTATAAGGAAGAAAATATGAGTTATATTCATTTGTTAAACTCTCAGCTATTACCTGAAAAGAAGCTACTTTATAAAATTACTAAGAAAGGATTACAGGATTATAAAATTTAAAAACTACTTTCTTAGAACCTTATTTTTGAACTTTTCTAGCGTTAGATATTGGAGGTTAACTGTAGCAATTTTCGAATTAACAATGTAAACGGGATTTTTAATTTTAGTTAATAACCATTCAATTATTTGCAATCCATACTGTAACTTCTTTAATTTAATTGGTTCCGCTATATGGTTTTTTCCTATCTCAAGTTTGCTGTATTTACCTACTATGTTGTTAAAGTCCATGCCAACAAGATATAATTCATGGATAGGAAATAGTAGAGAAGAAATAAAAAATAAAATCCTGTCACCGTCAGTGAAACCACCCGAATTAATAATATTATCAGTCGGTTCTGCTTGGGTTGTTCCTATGATGTTTGGGAAGTTCAATATTTCGTTCTTAAAATATTTCAATCGGGTTTTATTATCTCCATGGGCATGGACAATTATATACTTAGACTTATCAAAATTCTCTTTTGTGATCCCATCTAAGTCTGTAAAAATACCATCTATTGGAATTTTCCTCTTTATCAATAATCGAGCAGCACCATCAGCAACTAAATTAACTGCATTAGAAAAAATTTTTTTTCCTTGAATTTTTATCATGTAATCGACAGTTTCTTCTAGCGAAGGTCCACAACCATAAATAAAAATTAACTTTTTAGTTTGAATTAATATTTTAAAAGCACTTAAAATTTCTTCAAGGCTCCATTTATCACTTTTTTCTATCAAAATATTAGATAATATATCTCTTGCTTCTCGATCTTTTTGATATTCAAAATTAAAATCATTTAATATCTTAAAATACCAATCCTTAAACTCAATATGAGAATCTATTTGTTTCTTAATTGAATGATTCATTTGTATCGTTATTTTTTTAAAAAATTTCGTTCAATAAAAAAATTTTAAATCTATGATATAATTAATTTTATCATACAATTAAATTGAATTTTATACAAATTTCTAAAATTTTTAACAAAGAGTTGTAAAAAGCATGACATATTGGTATACTAAAACCCACCAATGGTATAATGATGGAAATGGCGAAGTAGGAATTACCCCCTATGCTGCTGAGCAATTAGGAGAGATTTCTTTTGTTGATGTTGATGCTCTTGAAGGAGCAGAACTTTCTCAAGTTACGATGGATGGAAATGAACCATCTTCAGATCCCATTGACGCCACAGTTGAGTCAAGCAAAGCCGTAGGAGATATCTATTGCCCAGTCTCAGGAACAGTTAAGGAAGTAAATAGCGATTTAATGGACGAGCCCGAAAAAATAAACGAGAATGCCCTTACTGCTTGGTTATTTAAGATTGATGCTTCGAATTGGGATGCAGAGAAAGGAAAGTTATTGGATGAAGCCTCTTATAAATCTTTCATTGAATCACTTGGTTAATTCGAATTTTAATACTTCTTAAAAAAATTATAATCTTTTCTTTTTTTTCTTCAAATTAAATTTCATGTTGAAATAGGCATATATCATAATTAGACAAAAAATGATATTAATTTTGAATGGAAATTAGTTAAATATTAAATAATCTCTCCCCAAGCTTAATCGTAACCATAGCTTGGAGTGTAACAAAAGCAGTTAATATCAAAATAATCCCTAGAACTAAAAATCTTATTGCAATATTCTTATTATATACATGTTTAGATGCTTGGTATAATAAAATAAATCCAATAGAACACAGAAAAATAAAAATCGAAGCAACAATACCCTCTATTATGAATGATTCATTAATACTGGGATACAGAAACAGTGGCGTACTGGTATCTGGATCTGTACCTAAAGCTGGAGTTCCTCTAAATACTAAATATACTATTCCAGTTTGTAAAAGGAACAAAATAATATAAATCCCAATTACCGCAATTGATTTACCTGGAAGAGGTATATCCATTTTCGAAGTTTTTAATTCTGGAAATAGTATCTTAGGTTTTCTTAGTGTTTTACCAAAAATCCATGGAGTTTTCCCTTTAATCTTTTCGAAAACTGTCTCTGAACCTATAACTTCTTCCTTAGTAAGTAATGACTTATTTCTTCTTTTCTCTTGCATACTAATCTTCGAATTTTATATACAGTGATTTATAAATTTTTTTTAAATTAAAATTTTGTTATAAAAGATCATGTTATTCTGGTTATTGATTTAAATTTTTAAGTAGAGTCACTAAAAATTTCCAAATTTTCGTAACGCTTTTTATTTTAAGTCGCTCGTCAGGAGAATGCCCACCAAGTACATCTGGCCCTAACGATATCATCTCCATATCTGGATAATAATAACTAAAAAAGGCACATTCCAATCCGGCATGAATCGCTTGGATAATTACTTCGTTATCAAACAGATTTTTATATACTTGTTTAGATATTTCAACTAACTTTGAGTTAAAATCTGGTGGCCAACTTGGATAAAGAGTAATTATCTCAATGTTTATGTCTAACCCCGACATTTTTAAGAGGGTCTTTAGCCTCTCAAATAAAGTGTCTTTATCATATTGCTCTAAACTTCTAGTACTAACTTTGAATTCGATTATATTTTCTAATGTGTGCACTACCGCAAAATTCAGAGATGTATGAACTAAGCCTACACTTGTAGGGTGTAAAGAAATAGGTCCATTCGGTATTAAATAAAAGAGATCAATTAATATATTTTGGAAATCTTTTGAAAATGTTGTTTTATCTGTGAAATCTTCTAATAAATCAATTGAAATTAATAAGTTCGAATCTGTTCCTTCATAAAGATTCTTAATATTAGGGATTATTTCTTTTAAAAATGATTCAAGTTCATTCTTTTGGCTCTGTTCGATAAAGAAAATAGCATGAGCTTCCCTAGGAATCGCATTAGTTAAGTTCCCTCCTTCTAGAGAATTAACTAATATATTAAATTTCGAATTTATTTTCCAAATTATTCCTGTTAATATTTTTAAAGCGTTCCCTCTTTTTTTGTTAATATCTGATCCTGAATGTCCACCAAGTAGTCCAGAAATGGAAATTTTTATCGCTCTCAAATTCGGATTGCTTAATAATTCTCTCTCGTAACTTATATCAGCCTTAAAGACCCTTCCTCCAGCACACCCAATGGTAAATCGATCATCTTCTTCTGAATCAAGGTTTAACAAATATTTTCCACTTATCAAATTTTTATTCATTTGACTTGCACCAGAAAGTCCACGCTCCTCATCAACAGTGAATAATAAATCTAAATCGAGCGCATTAAAATCTAGGCTTCCATCATGTATTTTTTTCATAACCGCAAGCTGATACGCGATCCCAACACCATTATCTGCACCCAATGTCGTTCCTTCAGCAGTTAACCATCTCTCGTTTTCAATTTCAATCGTTTTTATTTTTAAGGGATCTTTTGAGAAATCGTGTTGTACATTTTCATTTTTTTCGCACACCATATCCATGTGGCTTTGTAGTACGACTCCTAATTTATTACCTTCAGAGTCTCTGTTTGATGGAATTCGCACAACTAAATTTTTTATTGTATCAACTTCAGTTTGGAACCCCAATTTCTCAGCTTCATTTTTAATATATTCTCTTATCTTATCTTCATAAGTCGAACATCGAGGAATTTTCGTAATTTCGCAAAAATATTGCCAAAATTCTAAAGGCTCGCCAAAATCTTTTAAATTTTCCATAATTATCGCTTCCAATGCAAATATAAATATGAATTATTTTTTATTACTTATATAAAATAATATTTAGTTCCTTATAACATTATTAAAAGAGGCAATTAAATGAGTAGTTGGAAGGATCTGTATTCTGAAGTAAAACGTCGTAAAATGGAAGCTCTTGATAAAAAGGACGTTGTCAAAGCAGTAGAAAAGCACGGTAAAATATTAGCGATTGAAGGGCGCTACGAGCACCCTAGAAAGGTAATAGATCACATGTATGCCGCAAAACATATAACTATTAGGCCAAGAGATATAATAAAACATAACTTAAGTGATTACGATGTTGTTTTGATCGGATGCCCAGGAGACAAAATTCCACATTCAGCTTTCCCAAAAATCAGTGAGTTTGTGTCTTTAAAAGGAGGTTGGTTAATAACAACTGATTGGGCATTAAGACACATAGTTGAAAATATTTTTCCCGGTTATATTCGGTGGAACCAACAAAAAACTGCTGATGCAGTTGTTGCGTGTCAAATTGCTGAACCGGATCATCCTTTCCTAGACGGTGTATTAAGCGAAATACAACAAGCTAAATGGCAAAAAATGACAGCTAAAGATACAAAAAAAACTGAATTTAAGTGGTGGCTTGAAAATAGGTCTTTTCCTATACAAGTTCTCAATCCTGCAGTTCGTGTTCTAATTCGGTCCTATCACATACAAAAAAAATGGGGTGAAGATCCTGTTTTGTGTTACTTTGATCACGGAAACGCAGGAGGGCGTGTTATACATTTAATTTCCCACACACATTTACAGAAAGGAGGAGCAAAAGGTAAATATGCTTCAGCCTTAATCTTAACTAATATATTAGACGAAAAAGTATCGACAAAGATGGGAATTACGAAAAAACCCGCAAAAGGATATGTATCTGATTGGGAACAACCTGAACCTTACGTTCAACCACAACAAGCAACTCCCTCTGTACCAGATAATCAATATCTAAATCCTTCCAGTCAAAATATGGGATTAACGGGAACTTCTCAAATAGTTGAAGCTGATGTAAATAGCGCGGACTTCTCATATGCAGATAAATGTAGTTATTGTGGATACGATTACGGTGAATATACAGGGAAAATTTATAAGTGCCAATCATGTGGTACGACATATCATGAAAATTGTCTCAACATGCAAATTAACGAAGGTACATGCAAGAATTGTGGAAAAATTTTGCTTTGGTAGGTTCTAAAACCTCGTTTCTAAAAATTCTATTCAAATTATAATCTCTTAATACAATAATATCAGAAGATATTCCAGAATATTATCTGAATAGGTTACATTTTTCGTGAAAGGCGGGTTTCACGAACTTATTCCTTAAAAAGCATTATAACATCAAAAAAATAATATAAAAAGTAATTTAAAATAATAAAAAAAAAAAACCGCTAAAATATCTAAGAGGTTTTATTGATTCCTATTCCTCAATAATCTCTATTACTTCCTCGGGACACTGTGTTTCACATGCTCTGCAACCGACGCAATCATCTCTATTGTCTTCGATTACATTTACCTTTCCGCCTTCTGGTTCCCCGAAACATTCACTTGGGCAGACTTCGTAACAAGTTCCACAACCAGTGCAACCATCTAAATCTAGCTTAATTTGAAAGCTCATTTTCGACTCCTTATCTATTTTTTTTCGGAATTAAGTAATTTTCGAATTGATAAAATAATTACCTTTGTTTATCAGAATTGTGTAAAAGATTTAAATTTCGTTCTTATTTTAAGAAATGATCAGCATAAGAATTCATATTTTCTAAAATAAAAAAAAGTAAAAATTATATTTTTAGCTTATAATTCAAGATTTCTTAAACCAAGGAAATATAATACCGCTGTGAAGGCGCTCCCGATTATTCCACCATAAAATCCTGCGTCAAACCACCACCAGACATCTTCTATCTCCATATCTACGGCAAATATTATGCCACCAATTAAGCTCAGAGTAAATACAAGAGCTGCAGCATAAAAACCGAATTGAACCAATTTCTTATCAGGAATTTTTTCAGGAAACCAAAGAACAAGCACTGATATAGCAGCGCAGTATAATAGCAAGAATCCTGAGATTGCGATTGGAATACCATAGATGCTGTTCCACGCACCTATTCCCCCCCATATATAAACTCCCAGGTAGTAATTTGAGCCGTTCCACCCTCCGAAATCAAAAACTAAGAGTAATATGCCACCAGCAGCACTAAAGATTAAAGCCCCAATAAAAAATATTGTTTGTTCGGGTGTTCCATTTCTCTCATTCGACATCTTTTATCACTTTTTATTTTAAGTTTAGATGATTAATTAGAAATTACTTCTATTTTTATTTATAATTATATTTTATTAAAAATAATTTCTGTTTCAAATAATTAGCTATTAATAAACATGTGAAAGTAAAGTAGGTGTAATAATGGTCAATATCAAAGAACGATGGGACTTCCAAGCGACTGAATCGATTCTTGGGATTGAAATAGGAGATGTCAATAATAATAATCAAAAAGAAATCATAGGATTCTCTAAATCAGGGAAACTTCTTATTATTTCATTAAGTGGTAAAAAAATAAACGAATTAGAAATCTCAGAAAATTCCCCTATTTGGCAGGCAAAAATCTGCGACATTGATCGTGACAATAAAAACGAAGTCGTGTTGGGAGGTTTAGATGGGTTATTAAGAACATTCAAATGTAACGCCTCTTATGAATTACACCCTTTTTGGGCACATCAATTTGGTGCCTCTGTTAGTGGTTTTTTATATGCGGATGTCAATGCTGATAGTATAGAAGAAATAATAGCGTATTCAATTGATAAAAGTTTACGGTGCTTAAATTCTGTTGACGGATCTTTAATATGGGGGCAATTATTTGAAGATGGGATTGGTGAAGCGATTGTATGGCAAGATACTTTGAATCCTCTGACTTTAGAGATAATTGCCTGTGGAAATGATGGAACTCTTCGTAGCTTTAAAGGAATTAATGGTGAATTAATTTGGTTTAAGCGCTATCATGATAAAATTCGTTGCGTTTCCGGTCTAAAACAAGACGATAAAGACTTAATTGTTTGTGGAGGGGACGATAAGACATTTCACGTAATAGATAAAAATACTCTTGAAGAATTAAAATCATTTCAATTCAGTGATTTCGTATGGAAGTGTGCTTCATTCACCTTTGAAGAGAAACCAAATTTATTCGTAAGTACTTACTCATTTAGCTTTTTTGACGATTCTATTAAAGTTCAGGATATCGAATTTAGTTCAAAAATTTTGTGTTTAAATTCCGAACTAGAGAAAAAGTGGGAGATTAAGAATCTAAATCTGGAATGTTTTCTTCAAGCAGAAATATTTTCTAATAGATATTTCATTATTGGAACAACTAAAGGAAATATTCTAATCTTAGAAGCTGGTTCTGGTAAAGTTGTTGCTGAAATTAACAAAGATTCCTGTGTTAACGACATTAAATACGATTCAGAGTTAAATATTCTTATTACCTGTCATGATAACGGTTCTATATTCGCTTACTTTTTAGGCAATTCTTAATTTCCTTATTTAGATAAAAAACGTCTATTTGAGAAAATATGTGCCGAATGTTCTTTAAGTGTTCTCTTGAATCATTTAATTTAGATTATAAAATTTTAAAAAAATATGTAAAATCGTGCCATTGGCGCTATTTAAGGAAGTATGATCTCCTAGGCCACCATGGATTAGGCTGGGGTTTAGCTTATCTCTCTGAAGATGACAATAAACTCGTAATAAAGCGAGACTTAACTCCCATTTACCATGCAGACTGGAAAACCCTCACTAAAATTAAAACCCGATTCCTTTTAGTCCACGCAAGAAAAACACTTCCTTGGAAAAAGAACTTCGGAAATGTACACCCTATTAGTATTAAAGAGAAATATCTTATAACTCACAATGGAATTATAAAAAACTTTCCATGTAAAAAATTAAAAAACCCAAAATTGGATAGAATTTATAACGAAACTGATTTAGATACTCGAAAATATCTTTGTTCAATTATTAACGAATTACAACAAGGTAATAATTTAAAGACTGGATTGGAAAGGATATTTAAGGAGATCGAGATAGGCGCTGGTGCTAACGCTTTTCTTTTTAATTCACAAAACTGCAGTGTTATCACTAATCATAAAAATAATTTTAATGGGAGACACCATACGCTATTTTTAAGTAAAAATCATAACGATATTCTTGTAAGCACAACACCATTAACTGAAAATGCTAAAGAAATTCCAAACCACTCCTTAATACAAATTGATTTAAATGACCTAAACTTGAATATGGTGAAATTAGAATTTTAGAATCAGTAGATTAAATTTAAAATAAAAAAAATAAAAAAGATTAATAATACTCTTTCTACTCTCCAGATTCTTCTTCAGCAGCTAATTCCTGCTCCAATTCTTCGAGCGGAACTGGTGCTGGAGTTGTAAGCATGCTATAACCAATCCAAATAGCAATTATGGCAATTAATAGTACCATAATCCAGAGTGGTAGAACGGTAAATAGTCTGTAATCGAGCCAATCGACTCCAAAAATATTAAAAAAGTCATCCCAACCTGGGCTATTACCCAGCGTTTCAAACCATAAATCCACAACACTTCCCATGGTGTAGATAATAGCGATTAGGATGCCAAGGATCATAACGATTGCGCCTATTATTTTGTCTTTAGCCATATTAAACACCTTTATAAGTTTCAGACACTTTTTTTTTTATATTTTCAAGCAAGGTTACTTTGCTTAATATTATTTTTAAAATTATATTAAATTAAAACCATTCGTTAAGAATCACTTGGTTTTAATTGTGATGAACCATAATTTGATAATATAAAAAGAATGTTGATATATAAATCGGTTTTATTAAAGAGAAAATTATGCCAAATCGAGACCAGTATGTTCTAATCATCGGTTCAAGTAATATGGATTTGAATATCTATTCGCAACGGTTCCCAAAGCCGGGTGAAACCGTAACAGGAGGTATTTTTAAACAATTCTTGGGGGGAAAAGGCGCGAATCAAGCAGTAGCTTCTGTAAGATCTGGTTCCAAAACAATTTTTATTGGAAAAGTTGGTGTAGACGCATTTGGAGAGGAAATGCTCTCTCAATTGAGAAAGGAAGGAGTAAATATTGAGCATATTATAAGGGATCCGCACGAATCAAGCGGTGTGGCTTTTATATTGATAGATGAGACTGGAGAAAACATGATTAGTGTAGCACCTGGAGCCAATTTTAAGTTAACTCCAGAAGAAGTTCAAGCTAACTCAGATTTTATAAAAAATGCTAAATGTTTGGTAGTTCAAATGGAGATACCAATTGAAACAATTGAATTTATTTTTAAAATTGCAGCACAAGGGGAAGTCATAAAAATTCTCAATCCTGCTCCATTAAAGCCAATTGGCTTATCAATTCTGAGCAATATTGATATTATTATTCCTAATGAGGGAGAATTGTTACAATTACATTCGCTCTTGAAGCTTGAAGAATTAATAGGTAATAATAAAGAGAAAATAATTCAGGCTTCAAAACATATATCAAGGTTAGGAATAAAAACAATAATAACTACGCTCGGTAAAAAAGGATGTATTATATACGATGCAGAAGAGGATATTTCTACAGAAGTTCCAGCTTTTAAAGTTGAGGCTATTGATACTGTAGGTGCTGGAGACTGCTTCAATGGGGTGGTAGCTAGTAAATTATGCCAAGGAGAAAATATACTAACTTCGGTAAAATACGCTACGGCAGCCGCCTCCATTGCTATAACAAGACAAGGAGCACAAGCATCAATGCCCTATTTAAATGAAATTGAGGATCGTTTCAAACAATATAATGCTAATTACACAGTTCGGACACACTAAAATGATAGAAGAGACAATTAAACCTAATAGGGGTACAAATCTTAGAAAAAATGGAGAAAAGGGACTAAAATTATCGATTGATTCTAAATCACTAAATAAGATTTTTCTTGTAAACGGAACATCCTTTTTCACGGAACAATTAAAAGAATCTAACTTAATGATAAAACCAAACGATTTTTACATGGTAATTAATAAATGGGATAATGAAATAAAAGTAAAATATAGTACCAATATTTCTAACCATAAAATTATATATCAACCGTATCAGTATGAATTTTCTAAAAAAGAAAAATTTGACCCCGCAGGATTTAGTAAGGAATATAATGTTCCGAGCGGATATATTGATATATTGAATAAATGGTACAGTATTAAATTCACCTATCCTGATTACAATTTAATATACATCAAGCCAGAGATTGGCATTTCTATACAAATTCACCAATTTAGAAATGAACATTGGAAAATTCTAGAAGGCAACCCAATTATAATAAACGCGAATCAAGTTCATTACTTTGTAGAAAAGGGTACAGAATTTTTAAACACAAAAATGACATATCACTCAGCGTTGAACCCTAATAAAAATCCTGAACAATTCGTAATAATTGAAGAAAAATGGGCTGGGAAATTCGACGAAGAAGACATTACCAGAGTCTTTAACCCAAATAATTATCATTAGTTCATATTTTACGAAACTTGAAATTCTCCACTTGATTCCAACGATAAAATTTGAGATTTTAAGATAGTTTGTTTTTCCTCGAAGGTCACATCGCAAGCTTTAAAGTTTTTGGTTTTTAGTTCTCTCGTTTTAATAAAATTAAAATTTGATAGATAACTAAATTCATTACACGTATCAATAAAAGTGTAAAAAATATACATAAAATAGTGAATGGAACAAATAGATTGGTGGAAAAATGTCTCCGAATGAAGAACAAGATAATGAAGAACAAAAAGAAATGACAACGGAAGAAGTAACAGAAGAATCTCCAGAAGAACTTGAAGAGGAAATAGACAGTAAAGAATTAGATTTAACAAAAGAGAGAGATCGTCTTAAATTTCACTATCGCGGCTATACATTAGAAGAGCTTAAAAAAATGAATATGGACGAATTTATCCAATTACTTCCAGCGCGAGCACGAAGATCGCTAAGAAGAGGATTACCACCTAGGCAGAAAAAACTCCTTGAAAGACTAAGAAGAGCCTATAGAGCTAAAAAAAGAGGAAAAGATATTCTTACGAGAACCCATGTTAGAGATATGTTGATCTTTCCTGAGATGGTAGGTTTAAAAATCGGTGTATACAACGGAAAGTCATACGAAATTGTAGATGTCAAACCTGAAATGATAGCCCATTACTTAGGAGAGTTTTCATTAACTAGACGATATGTTCAACATGGTTCACCTGGAATCGGAGCCACACGTTCAAGTAAATATGTTCCATTAAAATAATATAACTATTGATAATAATAAAATAAAATTTGAGATGATAATTAATGCCAAATTGGGGTTATTCCTTTACAGAACAAAAATATGACGCAGATCGGCTAGCCAAAGCTGCGGGCCGAGATTTACGCATAAAACCAAAACCAGCAAGGGAAATTTGTGCTGTAATTAAAAATATGAAATTAGATCAAGCCAAAATGTATCTAGAAAAAGTAATTCAGTTAAAACAATCCGTCCCTTTTAGAAGACATAAAAAGAAGCAAGCTCATAGAAAGGATTTAAAACAATTTAATTGGTATGCTGGTCGATATCCACAAAAAGCAGCTGCGAGAATCTATGAAATCCTTACATCCGTGGAATCAAACGCAGAATTTAAAGGTCTAGACACTGAGCAATGTAGAATTATTCACGCCGCCACACAAAGGGGTCGGATAATTAAGCGCTACATTCAGCGTGCTCATGGTAGATCAACCGCAAAATTTAGGCATTTAAGTCACGTAGAAATTGTAGTTTATGAATTTCCAAGTTAAATTAAAGAAATTAATAATTTGATAAAAAATAACAAAGAGATTAAAGATTATGAGTCCTTTAGCTAAACATTTTATTGAACAAGGCATCAAGTTGATGCAGATAAACGAATACTTGAGGTCTGAACTCGTTCGGGCTGGGTTTGCTGGTGTTGATATACAGAAAACCCCGCTTGGCGTAAGAATCACTCTCCGCACTTCCCGCCCAGGACTTGTAATTGGAAAAGGCGGTAAGCGCATTCAAGAGATTACGGATGTTCTACAGGATAAATTTGGATTAGAAATGCCCCAGATCGAAGTCGAGGAGGTCCCTAATCCCGATTTGAATGCCCAAATTATGGCCGAAAGGTTAGCATATAGTCTCGATAGAGGTAGACATTACAGAAGAGCAGGTTATTATATTTTGAGAAAAATAATGGATTCGGGAGCGAAAGGCACGGAAATTATCGTTTCGGGTAAGGTCACTTCACAAAGAGCCAGAACGACCGTGTTTAGAGCAGGTACAATGAAAAAATCAGGTCAACCTGCTCAAGAAGGAGTAGATAAAGGTGTTGCTCAATGTGTTCAGAAATCAGGTACGCTTGGGATTATTGTTAAGATTATGCATGCTGATATAAGAATGGGAGACACAGTCAAAATTAACGACGAAGCTTTAGCAAAATTTCAAACTAAAAAGTTATCAGAATTGACTAAAACGAAAGTTGAGAAAGAATACGAAATTACTGAGGTAGAAAAGGAATTATTCGAGGAAGTAGAAGAAGATGACATCTCTGAAATCTCTTTAGAGTCAGAAAAAGAAGCCGATGAAGAAGTTAAGGAATAGAGGATATACTAAAATATAACGAGAGAGAGTAAAAATGGATATTATTACAGCAGCAAAGGTTCGAGAAATGGACGAACGAGAAAAAGAGAGGAACTTGATAACATTAAGAGAGGAATTAATGATGTTATATAGCCAACAAACTGGTGGTGGCATCTCAGATAACCCCGCGAAAGCAAAACTGCTAAGAAAGCAAATAGCGAGAATTCTTACTGTAAAAAACGAAGAAAAATAATTGAATTAATAATGATAAGCTCAAAATATCTGATTTACCACGATTTAATTGGCTTTAAAGTAGAAGCTAGGCTTAAATCAAAACCACATAATGCTAAATTCTTAGATGCTGGTGTGGTAATTGACGATACTCGTAATATGTTAATATCAGAAAAAAAAAAAAAAAAAAAAAAAAATAATAAAAAAATATATCAAAAATGATTATATTTTTAGATTCAAGCTAAATGATGGAACGCTAGAAGTGAACGGATCAAAAATAATAGGCATTCCTGAAAACAGATTAAGAAGTTTAAAAAAAAAGAAGTGGTCGAGGAAATAAAATGAGTGTCAGAAATATTGGTATTCCTGGAGTCAATTCACCAACTACGCGTGAATGTAGTGATAAAGATTGCCCCTTCCATGGGAAAACACGAATCAGAGGTAAAATTACTCAAGGAGTAGTAGTTAACAAAAAATCAAAAAACACTGTAATTATTAGGCAAGATTATGTTCAATTTATTAGAAAATATCAAAGGTATGAAAGGCGTAACTCGAGATTAGCGTGTCATCTACCTGAATGTCTTGATAATGAAATTGAGGTAGGGGATTTAGTACGAGTTGGAGAAAGTAGAAAACTATCTAAAACAAAAGCTTTCATAGTATTAGACAAAATAAAAACTGGGGCGGCTTAGATGGGAACGAGAAGAAAACTTGGAGGAAAAAGGCAAGTTAAACCAAGAACTAGTTATGGTGTACAAAATGGTTCAAAAATTTTTATAACGGATAATTCTGGTGCTAAAATAGCGCAAATTATTAACGTTGATGGTTCAAAGACTCGATTAAGGAGGTTACCAAAAGCCTCTGTAGGATCTGTTTGTTCGGTAACTATTAAAAAAGGTCGACCAGATTTACGCGGAAATATAGTGAAAGCAGTAATAGTTCGGCAAAAAATGATATATAGAAGACAAGACGGAACTAGATTGTGTTTTGAAGATAATGCTGGTGTGTTAATAACCAGAGAAGGTGACCCTAAAGCTACAGAGATTCGTGGGCCTATAGCAAGAGAAGCTGCGGAATTATTTCCGCGTTTAGCCTCCATTTCTTCATTAATTATTTAGATCAAAAAAAGAGTGAAATAAAATGAAAGTTAATTCAAAACAACCTCGAAGACAGAGGAAAGCATTATATCAACGTAAGAATCATCAACGGTCAAAATTATTGTCTGCGAGAGTTGCAGATTTCTTAAGAGAAGAGTACGGGATAAAGAAGATTCCCTTAAGAGTGGGAGATTCAGTTAAAATAGTTAAAGGGGAGTTTACCGATTTTGAAGGCGAAGTTATCGAAATCACTAAAAATCAACGAGCAAAAATAAAAGAAGCGACTTTTGACAAAGCAGATGGAACCCAATTTCATCCAGCGATTCACATTTCAAAATTAGTAGTAACAAAATTCTCTAAAGAGAAGAAAATGGACCCATGGAGAGCAAGCATGATTGATCGTAAAGCTGTCTTTGGATTCAGAGATGAGGAACTAACAGGACCTAAAAAACAAAAAGAGGAGGAAGAGATATAGATGACTAGACATGGTGGTACAAGAACATCAAAAAGACTTAATACGCCCAAGTTTTTACAAATAAAAAGAAAGCATGGAAAATTCTTTATGGAGCCATCGCCGGGACCTCACCCTAGTAGATTCTGTTTGCCATTATTACATATCGTTAGGGATCTCTTAAAAATAGTTGATAACCACAGAGAAGCAAAAAAATTAATAGGATTAGGGAAATTTAAAGTAGATGGAAAAATCGTTAAAGATAAAACATATCCTGTAGGTTTGATGGATGTACTAAGTATAGAAAAGATTAACAAACATTATCGAATTCTTCCAGATACTCACCACGGGTTAATTTTACACGAAATACCTGAAGCAGAAAGTGCATTTAAATTGTGTAGAATTACTCAGAAATCCACATTAAAGGGAGGACATATTCAATTAAACTTACATGACGGGAGAAATATCTTTGTACGGGTTAAGGATCCAAGAAATCCTAAAGAGGATATTTACAAAAGAATGGATGTATTAAAAATTTCCGTTCCTGAGCAAGAAATTCTTAAAGTGTTAAAGTTCAAGGAAGGAAATTTAGCAATAATCATGTCCGGGAAAAATATTGGGCAAATAGGAAAAATTATAAATATTTTAAAGAGATTCGGTCCGAAAGCAAGTACAGTATCTATACAGCATAATTCAGAGCATACTGAAACCCTATATGACTATACTTTCATCTTAGGAGAAGACCAATCTGAAATTAGTTTACCAGAATTAGAATAATATTAAGAGAGGAAATTTATCATGTCAGCGAAAGCAGCAAGAGAAACCAAGAAAAAATCTTTAAAGGAACAAGGAAAAATCTTTGAAGAAATGTGGACTAGCCCGATGAAGAAACCTTATTTAGAAAAGGTGGTTCTTAATATAGGAGTGGGTGCTGGAGGAGAAGAGTTAGAAAAAGCAGCGACGGTCTTACAAACTATCTCTGGCAAAACTGCTGTGAAAACATTATCTAAGAAAAATGTGAAAGAATTTAATTTGAGAATAGGACGTCCAATCGGTACAATGGTTACAATTCGCAATAAAGAAGCAGAAAAATTATTAAAAAGACTTTTTGTCGTAAACAATGATAAAATGTTAAAAAAAAGCTTCGATAATTATGGAAATTTTGGTTTTGGTATTACAGAACATATTACCATTCCAGGAATAGAATATGACAATGTAATTGGCATCTGGGGGCTTGATGTTGTTGGTCGAATAGTGAGACCTGGAATGCGAGTGAAGTACAGAAGAAAAGGTCAAGCTAAAGTACCCAAACATCATTATGTCTCTCGTGTAGAAGCTCAATATTTCTTAAAAAAAAATTTTGGAATTGAAATTGTAGACAAATTAGATTTAGATTTTATATAACCATTTAAAAACAAGAATGATAATTATGCCGCAAGGTAAAATAGGTAAAGGTCAAAGAGAGTGTAGACGATGCCATACACACAGAGGAATAATAAGAAGGTATGGTTTATATATATGTCGTCGATGCTTTTACGAAATTGGAAAAGAAATTGGATTTTATAGATATGATTAATATTGAAATTAGCAATGAGGTGTAAAAAATAACAAATACACTGGCCGATATGTGTAACGACCTTAAGAACGCAGAAAAAGCACGAAAAAAAGAAGTGATAGTTAGTCCAGCTTCGAAATTAAATCAAATGGTTCTTCGTATCTTTCAACAACACGCATATATCGGGGAATTTGAAAGGTATGACGATGGTAGGCAAGGAAAATTCAAAATAGCGTTGTTAGGCAAAATAAATCACAGCTCTGGTTTAATGAGACTTAATTACAACATTTCTCAATTTGAATCGCTTGAAAGAAAGCTACTTCCAGCACCAGGATTAGGAATAATTGTGCTTACAACAAATCAAGGTATTATGACCATGAAAGAAGCCGAAGAAAAACATATCGGCGGTATGACTTTATGTTATATCTATTAATAGTGGAAAAAGGTAAGGATAAATGGTAAAAGTAGCATTTTTTAAAGAAGAACTGGAAATTCCGGAAGGAGTTTCGGTTACACTAGATGGAAATCATCATATTACTGTAAATGGACCAAATGGAAAAATCACGAAAGATTTTTCGCATGTGAGAGGTATTAAGGTATTAATTGATGGGAATAAAATAACATTTACTACAGACTTCCCAAAAAGCGGAACGCTCGCGTTGATTAAGACTATCATTAATTTAATTAAAAATTTAATAAATGGTGTTCAAACCAATTATAAATATATATGTAAAGTATGTTATAGTCATTTTCCATGCACAGTTGAAGTAATCTCTGATAAAAAAGAAATTCATGTTGTAAATTTTCTAGGAGAGAGAGCTCCACGAGTCACCAAATATTTAGATAATGTTGAAGTTAAGGTCGATGGCGAAGACGTTATTTTGATTGGACCTGATAAAGAAACATTAGGACAAACAGCAGCCAATCTGAAGAAAGCTTGTAGAATTAGAAAAAAGGATCCAAGAGTTTTTCAAGATGGAGTGTACCTCTATAAAATTCAGAATGGAGAAGAGATTACCTGGGAAATAAAATAAATTGAGGTCATAATAATGGAACAAAAAAGATTAATCGAACTTAGGAAAAAAATCAATAAAAAACGCCCCTCATTTAGACGTGTTGAATCTTGGAGATACGTAAGAATAAAGGATTCATGGAGAAAGGCAAGAGGTATTGATTCACGAACTAGGATAAAGTCCAAATCCGGAGTTAAATCTCCTTCAGTGGGATATAGAGGACCTAAAAAAGTGAGAGGGCTACATCCTTCAGGATATGAAGAGGTAAGAGTTCATAATATAAATGAAATGAAAGATCTAAATAATAAAAAACACGCTATTAAAGTTTCAACAAACCTAGGAGTTAAGAAAAGGATTAGCGTAATAGATTACGCTCAAAGTAGAGGATTTAAAGTCCTAAATTTAGGAATCTCCCAGAGAGAATTAGAGAGTTTGGAAGCAGTATTAGAATCTTCTATAGAAGGTTTAGAAGATGATGATCTGCTTGAAGATGAGGACTAAAAAATCGTTATTAATATTATAAGATATAAAGTGATAAGAGATGAGTTTAAAAGCCCAAAAAAGAATGGCAGCGGAAATATTAAAATGTGGGGAAAATCGCGTCTATTTTGATCCCTATCTAATTGATGAGATCAAAATGGCAATTACTCGAGAGGATATCCGAAATTTAGTAAAAGAAGGCATAATATTAAAAAAATACAAAAAAGGTAACTCAAAATACAGAAAAAATGTGCAACATGAGCGTAAGAAGAAAGGCAGAGCTAGAGGATTAGGAAAAAGAAAAGGAACTAAACACGCTCGATTACCTAAGAAAAAAATGTGGATGAATCGAATTCGCCCGCAAAGACGAGAACTTAAAAAGTTAAGGGATCGAAAATTAATAACTACAGCTACTTATAGGAAGCTATACAAAAATGCAAAAGGCGGGATGTTTAACAGTGTTGCTCAAATGAACAGACACATTAAAGAAAAAGAATTAATAAGGAAAGGTAGATAAAAAGTGGCAAAAGGACCAAGATATCGAAGACCATTCAGAAGGAGAGCTGAAGGTAAAACGAACTATCATAAGAGAATGAAATTATTAAAATCAAAAAAACTAAGAGCTGTAATTAGGGCTTCAAACAATCATATTATTGTACAAATTATTCAATCTAAAATTGGTGGCGATAAAGTTATCGTTTCTGCTCATTCTAAAGAACTGATTTCGAAATTCGAGTGGAATGCTAATACGGGTAATATCCCTGCAGCATACTTAACCGGATTTTTAGCAGGTACAAGGGCTAAAAAACAGAATGTACAAGAAGCAATTCTAGATCTAGGCATCTTTTATCATAGAAATCGAGTACTCGCCGCATTTAAAGGCATGCTGCAATCAGGAATAGAGATACCCTATAACGAAGATTTCTTTCCAGACAATATAGAAGAAATAATAACCGGTTCACACATAGAACAGTATGCAAATCTTTTAAAAAGTGAGAATCCCGAGAAATATGAACAAGTTTTCTCAGGTTACCTAAAAAAAAATAATATTAATCCACAAAAAATTAGTCAAATGGTTTCGAATACATCCAAAAAAATTGAAAGTAGCACATAAAAGTGAATTAAAATGAGTCGACAAAGAAATTCTGTAGAAGGCTGGATTCCTTCCACGCGATTAGGTGAATTAGTTCAACAAGGATTAATCACTTTAGAGAAAATATTTGCTAATAATCTTGTAGTTAAAGAAAAAGAAATTATTAATGTTCTCCTACCACAACTTCAGGAAAGCGTCGTTACCATTAACATGGTACAACAAATGACCGCTAGCGGTCAACGATCTAGATTTAAAGCTGTCGTTATCGTTGGAGCTGATGGTTTTATTGGTGTAGGTTCAGCTAAATCACGAGAAGTAGGACCTGGAATAAGAAAAGCAATTGACAAAGCGAAGCTTTCCGTGGTTCCCGTTCTTAGAGGGTGTGGTAGTAAAGAATGTGGTTGCGGCCATACTCATAGCGTACCATTTAAAGTAGATGGAAAATGTGGTTCTGTCAAAATACGCTTAATTCCTGCTCCACAAGGAGTTGGGTTAGTATGTGCTGATAAAGTAAAACAAGTATTGAAGTTAGCGGGGATTGAAGATATATGGAGCAAAACCTTCGGTGACACCAGAACAAGCGAGAATCTTGTAAAGGCTACTTTCAATGCTCTTAAAAATGCACACAAATTTAATTTCAACTTATAAATGATGAGTGGTGTATATGATGGCTGAAAATGATGTTGTTGTTAGAAAAAACCCCAAAATAAAAATTTCTAAACCCGCTGCGCTTTACTTTGCAGTTCGAATAAGAGGTGCTCCTGGCATGAAACGCGTAATTTTAGACACATTGAAAATGTTAAGAATGCATAAAGTTAATCATGGCGTTCTTATATGGGGGGACATAAGCTATATGGGTATGCTTAATAAATGTAAAGATTACATAGCTTATGGGGAAATCGATGAGAAGGCTCTATTAAGATTATTAAGAGCGAGAGGAAAAATCGAAGGTAACAAACCACTCACAGATGAACATATCAAAAATTTGACTAAATACAAGAATTTAAAAGAGTTTTCCAAAGCTTTATTATCCGGAGAAATTCAATATAAAACTCAGGATGTGTATAAAATAAAACCAGTTTTTCGTTTACATCCCCCAAGAAAAGGACACCGCGGAACGATTAAAAAACATTACAATGAAGGCGGAACTCTGGGCTATGTAGATCAGTTTATTAACGTATTAATTCATAAAATGATATAAATAGAAAGGTGATATGATATTACGCGAAAATTTCCTAAAAGAATACGAAAAATGAGAGGAACTCGTACGCAAGGGTATGGAAGAGTTGGTCAACACCGAAAAGGGGGTCAAAGGGCTGGAAAAGGAAAAACAACCCAATGGAAGAAAAGTAAAAAAAGCTATTATCTCAAACAAAAAGAACTTGGATTCCCAGATCCAGATTGGGATTTCGGAAAAAAGGGCTTCAAACGACCCCAAGACATTAACCGCATCTACCGCGTAAACGCGCTAAACCTAAAAGATTTAGATTCAAAAATTGAAGATCTCACGCTAAAAAATGTTGCTACTAAGACAGGGAATACTTACACTATCAATTTAAAAGATATTAATATCCAAAAAATCTTAGGTCGTGGAGATATCAATAAAAAAATTAATCTAACAGTTGACAAAGCTTCAAAACGAGCTATTGAGAAAATCGAGTCTGCTGGTGGTGAAGTTACACTCCTTTCGGAAGCAAATTAACCAAATTTTACTAATTTTTTAATTAACTTCTTAATTTATTAATCGTTAAGGTTAATCTAGTAATCTCGTTATTACCTGAATTAATCCTGGTAGTAGGATTATGAAACTTAATATGTTCCCTATTAAGTGGATGGTAGTAAAAACTATACTGAATAAGTATGAAGCTACAAAGGAATCTAATGTAATAGAAACCGTAAAACCGCTTAAAAAAAAATACGTGCTTAAAATATCAAATATAAACGTAATAATTGCTCCTAAAAATCCGAATAGTAACATTATCCGAAAAATATATAGGTCCTCTGTTGGTTTAAAATACTCTTTTTTACGTAGGAAATCCTTAGCAAGTCCACCTAAAGCTCCCGTCATAGAATAGTGAATCAATTGGTATACGAAAAGTTGTGGAATAAATATGGAAGTTCCTTCCAGATTAAAAAAACAGAAAATAAATGAACTAAAAAGTCCTATTATTATTCCATCTCTTTTACCTAAAATAAAACCTGATAAAAATATCATTAGAGTGAATAACTCTATATTTGGCAGGAATGATAGTAAATACCCTAAAACAATAGCTAAAGCCGTAAATGTGCCAATAAGCGAAATCCGAAGGGATTTCTTTTCCAACCAAACTGAACTATTAACTCTTTCAGTTTCTATCTTCTCAGCTTTATTATTGATTATAGTTTGTGTTTTATTAAGGTTCTTGGATGTATCTGAATTGAGGGTCATATTTTTATTATCTTCAACTTTTTTTGTTTAATATGATAGGTATAGATTATGAAGGGTGAGTATTAAAAGTTCGGAAAAAATAGGATAACTTTCCTTATGTTTAAAAATCTCCATTCACTATATAATCCATAACCTATAATTACAAAAAATGGATATTATGAATAAAAAAACTACATTTCTATGTATTTTTGCTTTATCACTGATATTTCAGGGACTTTTTCTAGTCTCAACCCCAAATGCTAAAGCTAATCAAGAAATCCCCGAAAAATATTCCCAACAGTTAGAATTAGACAGAACTTATATTTACAATGTCTCGCGATTTGATTCAAAATTTACGTGGCTTGATTTAAATTGGGTTCCGCAGGGTGATGCTATTACAAATACAAGTGGCCAGATTGTTGTTAATTTTACAGGGTTTTATGATGATGATCCTTTAGCATTTGGAGCTTCATGTTTTGACAATCCGATTCCTTACATCAACATCTCTTTCATTGAAAATATCACTGGAATGTTGGTTACTAACACAACCTTCTACAATGTATCTAATAGCGAAGCAGGATTATCCTTAGCTATTGGTTATAATTCATTTCATTCTGGGTTTCTAATTCAAATTAATAATTTAGGAAACTTAACAACTTTAGCCGCAGAACAGGTATTAGATTCAGGATACTTACCAGGAGAATTCATTTTTAAGATATATGATTACATGATTGAATTTACTTTTAAACAAGATAATAAGAATCAAAATAGTACAATGATTTATGATAGAACAACTGGTATTCTTGTCTATAGTAAAGTCCAGAGTATTTTTGGGCCTGATTTCGAGATACAATTAAGTGATTATGAATTAAATTTTCAAAAGACTGAACCACCCGATGAAACGATACCTTCTTTCCCATTCTTGCTTCTCGGAATACCTATAACTGGTGCTTTAATATTAATAATGTGGATAGTAAGTAAAAAATTAAAATCTACTCAATAATTTTTATTTTTTTATATTTACAGGAAGATATTATGAGAAAAAAAATAAAGTTTGTATTAGTTGCTCTTATTGGTATCTCAGCTTTTGTGTCTCTGATAATTTTCACTATTTTGTATGAAAAACCTGAGACATTGGAGACATTGGAGGGCGTAGAGGATATCTCATTGTTTGTAGACTATAATAATGGAACGATCAAAACAAGAACGAATTTTACCCTTGATAATGGTAAAACTACAGCCTTAGATGCCTTAGAGAAATGGTGTATTATTAGATATGTAGTATACCCCAACGGTATATTTGTTACAGAAATTGATGGTGTTGGTGGAAGTTGGATATATACAATAAATAATTTTTTCGCCGAAGTAGGAGCATCAGCATATCCCTTAGAATCTGGTGATCTTGTTACATGGAAGCATGTATAAAAAACAAGATTTTGTATATTTCTGAATTTATTGAGTTCTTAATTCTTTTGACTCAACCCTCTTAAGAATTGGCTCCATTTCTCTAAAGGATTTACGGATTTTATGAAAATAATATCCTAATTTATAGCCTTTTTTGCAATTAGTAAATAACATGAAGTTGTTATCTTTGTCCCCCACTAAAATAATGGTGTAACCTTTTACTCCTCTAATTACTATTTCTCTTAATTCTCCTTGTCCTAAACCGCTACTAATTTTTTCTCCTAGCGAAATTAAAGTAGCAGGACTTGCACTATAAATATCTGCAACAACATCTGCGGTTTCAGAGCTAGCAATTCTTATTCCCGTTTTTGAAACGATCGCGCTGCCCTCTAAATCCGTTGAGCTTTCTAATTTTTCTAAATTGCGCATTATTTCTGCCAATAATTCTCGATCGATGTTAATTTCTGGTGGGCGAATTTTTTCCATTTTTTCAACCTCAATTAATATTATAAATTAATTCAGTAAATTTAAATCTTTTTTAGATTTCAATATGAAACTCCGTAATTCTTTTAGCGTGACTGGGTCCCCTTTGTTTACAGTTTGGTCTTTTGTTTCAATTCCTACAATTACTAATCCTTTCGTTCCAAAGGTACCAATAATTTTAGTAAAGGGGGGATCTAATTTACGACCAATAAGTTTTTTAGCTCCTTCATAGCTTTGGGCTAAACCGTTACAAATGATCCCTTGAGTATGTTCAGGGTTTTGAACATATCCTTTCTTTAGTTTAAACTTATACAATTTTGGAGGGTTTTTAATTATTGAGATCAATTTTGCTGCACCGAGTATCCTTAAAGTTGTTGGTGGAAGGTCCAATCGACTTAAAAGCATTGTACTTCTTTCCTTATTAATAAAAACTTTTTCTTTTAACCATAAAAAGGCATTAAATGTATTAAAATCACCCGAGCTTTCTAATTGAATCTTTTTCTCATTTTTTTCATAATATGGAAATAAATTTCCCGTAACTGTGAACATCCCTATTGTAACATGTACTTGGGTTCCAAATTGAGTCTTAGGTTTGAATAACTTATTTTGCTTTACTTGAATATCAATTAGGTCGCAAAAATCGAACTCTTTCTTATTATTTGTAGCGTAACAACCTCGATATACTTTCTTAATATCTAATCCTTTTATATTAACTCCAACTCTATCACCTGCTTTAGCTTCATCCACATTCTGATGAAATATTTGAATAGTTTTGACTCTACCTGAAGTATTAACAGGGATCACATCTATATCCTGGTTTAACTTTAACCTCCCCTTTAATATTGTGCCAGTAATTACTGCTCCTCTTCCCTTTATTGAAAAATGGTGATCGATTGGGATAACAATACTTCCTTCGTAATTTCTTTTAATGTCCAAAGTTTTAACTTTCTCTAAAATTCCTTGCTTTAAATCTTCAAAACCGAGTTGATTTTTTGCAGAAACAGAAAATATAGGGATGTCCGAGCCATATGAGGTCGTTCTAAAAAACTCTCTAATTTTCTTAATTTCTGCATCTAAATCTCCTTTAAATAAATCAGTTTTGTTAAGTACTACTATAATATCTCTTATGTCGAGCGACTCTATCATTATTAAATGTTCTCCCGTTTGAATCTGAGGGCCTTTAGTTATATCAATTACGATTAGAGCAAAATCAATAATCTCCACTGAAGAGGCACTAATTTTAATCAAATCGGCGTGACCAGGGCCATCTACTAAGGTGATCAAATAATTATCTAAAATAAAACTTGTAAAACCTAAATCTATTGTAATTCCCCTTTCCTTACTCTGAGGATGAGCGTCAATTCCAGCAGTTGAAATAAACTGACTTAAAACAGCTGCTACTGCCGTCTTGCCGGAATCTATATGACCAAAAAGACCAAGATGAACGGGAATTTTCTTCTCAATTTCTAACATTGAAATAAAAAGGAAAAATGAAATGAGTCTATTATGTAACTTAATAATTATTTAAAATTAATATTTTTTAATATAACAAATACTAAAAACAATAATTTATATTAATAAATCAGAGAAATAAGTGTAATTATTGGACTCCAATAAAATTTAATTACAAATACAATATCATTTTATTATATCTTATTTTAAACCAAACAGAGAAGTGAGAAGTTAAATGGCAAAATATTGTGTATATTGCGGCAATCCGTTGAAAAGTGACGATAAATTCTGTATTATTTGTGGGAAACCCGTTTTGATTGGTGTTAAAAAGCCAGAAAAAACAGAAGTCGAGAAAGCCAGAGAAATTATTAAAGAGAGGAAAAAACCTAAAGAAAGAATCATAGCTGAAAGCATCAGAGAAGATCATTTCGAAGACTTATCCGAGGAACCCGTTAAAAAAAGCAAAAAGAAAAAAGAAGCAATGGTTGTTGTAGAAAAACCTCTCCCATTTGAAGTTAAAGAACAAATGATATTGAACATAGAATATAACGATATTAAGCTAAATAAACAAATTTTAGTGGATAAATTAAAAGAAATTCAAACTGCGATAAAAGATCCAAGATATGATGTTGACGAGGAATATAACAGATCTATTAATGTAAAAGTTACCGCAATTAAAACATTGATAGCAGAACTTAAGCAAAAAGAAACCGATTTAGAAGAAAAAATGGAAAAACCGTTTATCGTCCAAAGAATACAAGAAGACATTGATACGAAGATCTTTCAATTAAAGAATTTATCTCAACAGCATAGACTACATAAAGTTGATAAAGACTCCTTTGAAAGCTTAAGAGAAAAATACAAGCAAGAAAAAGCGGTTCTTGAAACAGAGAGAGAAGATTTGACTATAGGAATGAAGTTATGGATTAAAGAACTTAAAATGGAAAAAGCTGAGCTTAAAACGAAAAAAAATCTAAATAAGGGAAGATTTTCAGCCAAAGAACTCTCAAAAGAAGACTACGAAGCGAAAAATAAAGATTACGAGATAAAACTTAAAAAAATAGAACTTAAAATCAAAACTTTAGTAGATCTCACAAAGTGATTTAACCTAAATTTTTATTTTATATCAAATATTTTAATTTTTGATAAATATGAGGAAAAAATTAATTAGTTTCATAATTTTAGTTATTGCAGTATCATTACTTACAATTGGTCTCATAAATAGTGAATATCTAATAATTAATACTCTTTATGATCAGATGAACGGTTTCCTCCCTTAAAATGCCCACATATTAATCCCATCGTTTTCCTTTCCCTAAAGCAGTAGAATCTTCTAGAAAGCCTTTCTTTTGAAATTGTTTCTCTTGGGTTTTTCGATATTTGTTCGCATCTTTATAATGTATCTTACAAAGATATATTTTACGTTGCTTGTTTTCGAAATATCTTAAACTCGCCTTTTCAACATAGGACTTCCATTTATTTTCTGATAATGATCTAATGGCTAGTTCTCCACAACCTTTAACAGAACATTTTTTTCCCTTGTTTGCAGTAGCGCTGAGATCACCTTTCTCTCTAAGTTCTTTAGGGAGCTTCACTTTTAACCACTTACTAAAAATTTTATTAGGATTGAATATTATAATCATAAAATATTTACCGTCTTAAATTTTTTCCTAAAACATATGGATTCTTTAATTTTCGATGAAGGGTTTATTAAAAGCAGACTTTTTAATTGCGAATCACCTTCGAGAATCTCTCTTAAGGACAATTTCTTTACGAGTTCCGCGGTGCTTTTTTCTATCGTCCCCTACAAAGATAAACCCTATGATTTAATCTTAATACATCGCACGAATGTAGGAACAAGGCATAGGGGGGAAATGTCTTTCCCAGGTGGAAAATTTGAAGGTGATAAAGATAAATCGTTAGAAGATACTGCCCTTAGAGAAACTGAAGAAGAAATTGGAGTTGCTAGGGATGGGATTAAAATTCTCGGTTGCCTTGACGATTTCCCTACTATGACCAAGTATATTATTACTCCTTTTGTTGCAATCATTGATAAAAACCAAAAATTAACAAGACAGGAGAGTGAAGTTCAAAGAATAATAAAGATCCCCATTGACTTTTTCACGTCTAAAACACAATTTCGAGAACAAGCTATTGATGTTGATGGGAATAAATTTCCCGTGTTTTATTTTAATTACCTAGACCAAGATAACGGTCAAATATACACGGTTTGGGGGGCAACCGCTTACATGATTGTAACATTTATAGAACTTTTATATGAATTTACTCTTTCGAACTTAGGATTGAAGCGTTTTAAGCTCGAAAAAATAAGGGACTTAAAAGAATATATTAAATATAGGAACAAAATTACAAAAAAATTCTAATTATTTAATCAAACATATAGAAGATTGATAACTATGGACTTTGTTTTCAACGAGCAATTAATTCGGAACAAATTAAATGATTTCGATTCTCCTAATCGTCTTTCCATGTCACACGAAAATTTTACTAATTCTGCTGTTGTTTTTCTCCTCATTCCCTACAAAGATAAGCCCTATGATTTGGTTCTAATTCGAAGAACTAAAAGTAATACGGATAAGCATTCTGGAGAGATGTCTTTCCCCGGAGGAAAATTCGATCTAAAGCTTGATAAATCTTATCTAGATACTGCATTTAGAGAACTTGAAGAAGAACTTGGAATTTCTAGCCATCTAGTTGATGTTTTAGGTTGTATTGATGATCATCTTACACCCAAAGGATTTGTTATTACTGCTTTTGTAGCTTTTATTACCCCCGATATAAAAATGGTAAAACAGGAAAGTGAAGTGAGCGAAATCGTAAAAATTCCTATAACCTTTTTTGCAGATAGGAAGAATTTTAAGGAAAGGACTTATAAACTTAAAGAAGACCTAATCGGAGTAGGTAAGTTTAATTATTATTCACCAGAAAATAAGAAATATGTCATTTTTGGAGCTACATCTCACATAATTGTTAATTATATTGATACTATCTATGATCAAGGATTAATAACGCCTGGTTGTCGCCGAATTAACTGCGAAGACATTAAAGACAGAATTATTAAGTAATGTTAATAAAATAAAAACAGATAGTAAATAATAATCGAAAAATTCAATTAAAATAACGAATAAATTATCTCAAAGAAATAAATATATGGCCCCCGGCGGTCGGGGTGGTCCCAGACGCTGGGCTTCAAAATTTTTATATCTGTTAAAAGTGAAGAAACCCAGTTATCCTGCGGAGGGATAGGGGTTCGATATGGACGAAGGCTTGCTTTTTCCAAGAAAATCCCCCTGGGGGCCGCCAAATTTAAATTTTAAGTAAAGTTCGGTGATACTTGTGGTTGACTTTAGTAAAATTATTGATTATTTCAAGAGTACACCAATTCCGCAAAATATGTTAAATAGAGGGCAATTAGTCTTCAATAATTTCTTAAAACCTCTACAGAATTTATTTGAGCAGAAAAATGTACCTCAAAAAGCTTGGACCGACGAACAAATAGAGTTCTTGCTAAAAACTCTTTCTAATATGGATACTGATAAGGACGATAAAGCGTCTCGAGTAGGGGAGCGTGAAGCAAGAGTTGCATCAGGTCTACACTTAAAAACTTCAGCTGGATTCTGCCATGGCATAGGACGAAGTGGTTTTTTAACAGCACCACAACCTAAAGCTCCTGGAGGGTCGATAATGTACGAGCTCAGTAATTATTTAGCTTTAAATTTTTTAAAAAAATTCGGCTTGCCAAATATAAAAAAAGCAATTGTTGTTCCCTTATGTACTGGCATGTCTTTAGCTTTATGTTTAGGTGCTCTTAGACCGGAGTGGAATAGCGATCAAATGCGTAATAAAAGAACCGTTCTTGTTCCGCAAATTGATCACAACGCTCTAATCAAAGCATTTGATTTGGTAGGTGTTAAAAGGAAAGTTGTAAAAGGTCGGAAGTTCGAGGATGCTGTTAGAATCCCAATTGAAGACATAGAAGCTTGTTTGGACAATGATTGTTTTGCTATTATCTCTTTAACGAGTTTTTTCCCTCCTCGAGAACACGATAATATTAAAGAAATAAGTAAATTTGCTAAAAAGCATAATTTGGTCCATATTGTCATTAATGCTTATGGTGTACAAAGTCCCGAGTGGATGAAATTAATCCGAATTGGTATTGATGCTGGTAGAATAGATGCAATCATTCAATCAACTGATAAAAATGTTTTGACTCCTGTCGGTGGAGCCATTATAGCATCACCGTCTGAGGATATTATAACTAAAATTAGTCAAGCCTACGCTGGTCGTGCTTCTGCAACACCAGTTGTGAATTTTCTTATATCAATGCTTTCTTTGGGAATTGAAGGATATCAACAACTGCTAGAAGAACAAAAAAAAAATAGAAAACTCCTAGAAGATAAAATGCAAAAAGTCGCTGAAAAAATTAACGAGAAAATCTTAAAGGTATTCAATCCTGTGGCTGTTGCCATGTCATTAAATAATTTAAAAAAAGAACAATTATTTGCGCTAGGGGGTGCACTATATAACTTAAGAGTTACTGGTCCAAGGGTATATAATCCCGAAGAAAGTATTTTTGGAACTTGCTGTGCAGATTATACTACACCCTATATCGTTTTAAACGCTGCAATAGGAGCAAAGTCCCAAGATATCATTTCTGCCGTAGATAGATTCGAAAAAGCTTATTCTCAAGTAGCTTCAAGATAAATTTCTTAGCTATTCCTTAATATTTATTTTGGACTAAATAAAAATAAATAAAAATAAGTTGAACTATATAATATTAAATATCAAGGGTTATGATATAATGGAGAATCTACTTTTAAAGCAGTTTAATGACTTAATATCCACCCAATGGCCGTTTACGCAAATTGAGGAAAGTTACGACGAGTTGACTAAACGAGAACTTTTCGAATTAGCATATCATACATGTAATTCTGTAGCAATGAGAAGCATTTTAAGTAAACTGGCTTCTACAGAAATTAAGAGCGTCTCCCAAGCGATTCTCTACTCAAATACTAAGAAGTTTATAAATATTGAGGCTCTTGAGAATTCCTTGAGAATTACTAAGTACTTCCCCGAAAATAGCACTGGGGATAAGTTAAATACCGATATTCACCCAAAATTGAAGAAAAGAAAAACACTTTTTGCAGAGAAGGACGCAGCGCTTAAAGGAGATCTCCTTAAAATTATTTTAGTAGAACGGAAATTGGACGAATGTACAAATTTCGTGGTGTTAAAAGATATTAATCGAAAAGTTTATTTTGCGATTGGAGATGCCAGAGAAAGCGCTGCTGTTGTACCAATTTTCATGGAAGCAGAGGGAGCAAGTTTGGTTCAATTAGCATTAAATAAATGGATGAATACCGTACACACATTCGATCAAGAAAAACCTTTCCCTGACGGTTCTATAGCAGGATTGCTCAAAAATCTAATGCAAATCAAAAAATGGGTTCTCAATTTAGTTTCTACGAATCTCGATAAATGATTTTTAAATCTTTCTTCATATAACATAAATAGGCTATTTTTCCCATATCATAATGTAGTGAAATTTTAGACACCTTAAGGATTAGGTGCTAAATATAGCTTATTGTTAACTAGTTTACCATTTAATCTTCCTTGCTAAATGAAATTGAGGATTATCTGCTTTAAGGCAGGAAGCTCTGCTTTTAGATAGTAAGAGAGCGATTCTAAACTAATTGGGTTCAGTATTTTTGCATACTTTAGTATTTTTCTTAGATAAAATTCGTCTTGATTTGAAAAGATAAAAATAATTAATCGTCAGGTTCTAATCCTGTTAAAACCGCAATTCCTTTCAAATTAATGCGATTTCCTAAAGTCAGGGAATTAATTTTCTTTAAATAATTCTGTGGTAAACAGAATCTTCAAAAGAGGATAGATTTTTTAATTTTTTCTACAATTTGAAATATCCTCATAAATTGAATGCAAAAAACCTATTTAGAAGCTTTCTACACACACAAATTTTAGAATATAACAAAAATCTTAAATATCAGCGAATAATAAAGCTAAATAATAATATCTCTTGATGGTTATACTACTTAATAATAATAAAGCTAAATAATATATATCTTAATTTTCAAAAAATATATTTAAGAAAATTAAAGAGAGTGGTGACAATCAATGCAAAATTCAAAAAAGATCTCAACAAAAATAAATATCTTGCTGGTTATACTACTTATTTCATTGTTTATCGTTATTTCCTTTGAAGAGAAGAATCCTAATGAGATTATTAATACACGACTACCACAAAAATCTTCTGTTGACTACATAGACACGACCGGATATGCAAATAGCGTTTATGTGAGCGGAGATTACGCCTATGTAGCAGATGGTGTTTCTGGCTTGGCGATCATCAATATTTTCGACCCGACAAACCCTGGAACGCCCATCTATGAAGATACGACTGATGAAGCAAGTAACGTTTACGTAAGTGGAAATTACGCCTATGTAGCGGATTTTAGTTCAGGTTTAGCGGTCATTGATATTTCCAACCCGACAAACCCAGGAACGCCCATCTATAAAAATACGACGGGAAATGCATATAGCGTTTACGTAAGTGGAAATTTCGCTTATGTGGCTGATGGCATTTCGGGCTTGGCGGTCATCAATATTTCCAACCCGACAAACCTTGGAACGCCGATCTACGAAAATACGACAGGAAATGCATATGGCGTTTGCGTGAGTGGAGATTACGCCTACCTAGCTGATGGCAGTTCGGGCTTGGCGGTCATTGATATCTCCAACCCGACAAACCCGGGAACGCCCTTCTATGAAAATACGACAGGAAATGCATATGGCGTTTACGTGAGCGGAGATTACGCCTACTTGGCTGATGGTAGTTCGGGCTTGGCGGTCATTAATATTTCCAACCCGACAAACCCTGGTACGCCAGTTTACGAAGATACGATCGATGATGCACGTAGTGTTTATGTGAGCGGAGATTACGCTTATGTGGGAGATGGTCTTTCAGGCTTGGCGGTCATCGATATTTCCGATCCAACAAATCCTGGAACGCCCATCTATAAAAATACGATGGGAAATGCAAATGGTGTTTACCTAAGTGGAAATTACGCCTATGTGGCTGATGGTAGTTCGGGCTTGGTTGTCATCGAAATTACTGTATCTATAGACCCGGGAACACCGTTCTATGTAGACACAGCTGGATCTGCACTTGGGGTTTATGTAAACGGAGATCACGCCTATATAGCTGATTGGAATAAGGGGTTGGCGATTATTGATATTTCCGACCCAAAAAATCCTGGAATACCCGTCTACGAAAACACGACTGGATATCTATATGATGTTTATGTTAGCGGAGATTACGCCTACTTGGCGGATTTTAGTTCGGGCTTAGGGGTTATCAATATTTCAGACCCTACAGACCCCGGAACGCCCGTCTACAAAGCTACAATGGGGATTGCACATGGTGTTTATGTGAGCGGAGATTACGCCTACGTAGCAGATTTTGGTTCGGGTTTAGCGGTCATTGATATTTCCGACCCGACAAATCCAGGAAACCCCATCTATGAAGATACGATAGGAAGTGCATATGACGTTTACGTAAGTGGAAATTACGCCTACGTGGCTAATGGCAATTCGGGCTTGGCGGTTATAAATATTTCTGATCCGAGAAACCCGGGAACGCCGATCTATGAAAATACGACGGGAAATGCATTTGATGTTTGCGTGAGCGGAGATTACGCCTATGTAGCGGATCGGAGTTCTGGCTTAGCTATTATCGATATTTCCGACCCGACAAACCCAGGAACGCCCATTTATCAAAATTTAACCAATGATGCACGTAGCGTTTACGTGAGTGGAGATTACGCCTATGTGGCAGATCCCCTTTCTGGCTTGGCTGTCATTGATATTTCTAACTCGACAAACCCGGGAACGCCTGTTTACGGAAATACGACCGGAAATGCAAATGGAGTTTACGTGAGCGGATTTTACGCCTATGTAGCAGATGGTAGTTCGGGTTTGGCGGTTATTGAAATCCGCAAGATGGTTGAATTTGAAGCCCCGATAATAATCAGCGCTCCAAGCGATTTCACCTTGGAAGCGGGATACATAGGTGAGAGTCTGTCTTGGATGGCAACTGATGCAAATCCAGACATTTATACGATCGAACTCCAAGGGTCGGGGATCGTAGCGGGACCCACTGCTTGGACATCTGGCGTTGCAATTACATATAATATCCCAGATGGCCTTGCTGTAGGCGTTTACAACTATACGGTTAACTTCGTGGATTATTTCGGTAACTTTATCACTGATAGCGTCGAAATTACTGTTGAAGACACGACCGATCCAGAAATAATAAGCGCTCCGAGCGATTTCACCATGGAAGCGGGAGATACGGGGCAGAACATCTCGTGGACGGCGACTGATGCAACTCCTAACGCTTACACGATCGAACTCCAAGGGTCAGGAATCGTAGCGGGACCTACAGCTTGGACATCTGACGGAACAATTACTTATGACATCCCAGACGGTATTTCTGTAGGCGTACATATCTACACGGTTAACTTCACGGACTATTCCGGTAATTTTATCATCGATAGCGTCGAAATTACAGTGGAAGACACGACCGATCCAACTATAATAAGCGCTCCGAGCGATTTAATATTGGAATATGGGTATACAGGACAGAGCCTGTCGTGGACGGTAACTGATGCAAATCCTAACGCTTACACGATCGAACTCCAAGGGTCAGGGATCGTAGCAGGACCTAGTGCTTGGACATCTGGTGGAACGGTCACATATGACATCCCAGATGATTTTGCTGTAGGTGTTTACATCTACACGGTTAACTTCACGGACTATTACGGTCATTCTATCACCGATAGCGTCGAAATTACTGTTGAAGACACAACCGATCCATCCATAATAAGCGCTCCGAACGATATAGCCGTGGAGTCTGGGTATACGGGACAGAGCTTGTCGTGGACGGTAACTGATGCACATCCAGACATTTACACGATCGAACTCCAGGGGTCAGGGATTGTAGCAGGACCTACTACCTGGACTTCTGGCGTTCCAATTACATATAACATCCCGGACGGCTTAGTTATGGGTGTCTACGCCTACATAGTTAACTTCACGGATGATTATGGCAATTCTAGAATTGACAATGTTACATTTTCGGTAGGCGATACTATAAGTCCATCCGTAATAAGCGCTCCGAGCGATCTAGCCCTAGAATTCGGGTATACGGGACAGAGCCTTTCTTGGACGGCAACTGATGCAAATCCAGACAATTACACGATCGAACTCCAAGGGTCAGGGATCGTAGCAGGACCTAGTGCTTGGACATCTGGTGGAACGGTCACATATGACATCCCAGAAGATTTTGTTATAGGCGTTTACATCTACACAATTAACTTCACGGACGATTCAGGTAATTTTATCACCGATAGCGTCGAAATTACTGTTGAAGACACTACCAATCCAAACATAACAAGCGCTCCGAGCGATCTAACCGTGGAATTCGGATATACGGAGGAGAACATCTCGTGGACGGCAACTGATGCACATCCAAACACTTACACGATCGAACTCCAAGGATCAGGAATCGTAGCAGGCCTTACTGCCTGGACATCTGGCGGAACAATTACATATATCCTCCCAGACGACTTCGCTATAGGCGTTTACACCTACACAATTAACTTCACGGATAATTATGGTAATTTTTTCACCGATAGTGTCAATTTTACAGTTGAAGACACGACCGCTCCAACTATAATAAGCGCTCCGGGCGATTTATCAGTGGAATTTGAGTATACAGGACAGAGCCTGTCGTGGACTGCAACTGATACCCATCCAGACACCTACACGATCGAACTCCAAGGGTTTGGAATCGTAGCGGGGCCTACTACTTGGACTTCTGGCGGAACAATCACATACAACATCCCGGACGACTTTACTGTGGGCGTTTATATCTACACGATTAATTTTACGGATACTAGTCGCAATTTTATTACGGATCCAATCACCTTGACTGTTGAAGACACTACAGATCCAATTTTTACAAACACAACAAGTGATTTCACTATTGATTATGGATATACGGGAGTAAACATATCTTGGACATCAATAGATCCACATCCACACACTTATACAATTGAATTACAAGGAAATGGAACAGTAGCAGGTCCAACTGCTTGGTCAAGTGGAGTAGCTATTATCTATAATGTTCCAGATGGTCTAACTGTAGGCGACTATATTTATACTATTAATTTTACGGATCAATATCATAATTCAATTATCGATACAATTACTTTAACCGTTAGAAAAGTATCCACAGGTGGAGATACAATTCCTTTAGATTTAATTATGATGATGTCTTCAACTATCGGTGGGGGAGTAGTGATTGCTATCGGGACTGTAATATTCACTAGAAGAAGACGAAAGTTTACCTAATTTTGACTTCTTTTTTTTTCTTTTTCCTATTTTTTAGTGGCCAGATTTATAGCCCTTCGGTGGGGCGTATCTCTAAAATTTCACAAGGTGATAAATTCGTGGAACATGAAGTTAAGGGCCATGATTCAGACTCAAAAAACTATGCCGATCTTCTCGAATATTACGCGCGAGATATTGGATATAGAGTAGAAAGAATTGTTACCAAGAATGGAATTAAATTAACATTTTTTGGCGACAACCAAGAAGAATTAGACAGATTTCTAGTTAGATGTTGCCAAAATGGACTCATTTTTTTGTAAGATCTGGTTAGAATTTTGAGAAAAAAAATGGGCCATCGGGGAGTTGAACCCCGGATCTCAGGCTTTTACTGACATGGACGATTAAAATTACATTGTCCGTCCATGGGCCAATTATAAGACCTGCGCTTGTTGACCAAGCTTCAATTAAACCTTGCTAACCATTTCAGTAAATGAGATAATTTCACATTTAAAACTGAGCTAATGGCCCTGAACTTTATTTAATTGTATTATTTTAATTTTGTTTACAAATATATATTATTAAGTCAAAAAGCACAAAAACATAAAAATTTTTTTATTGGTGTAATCTGTTATATTTATAATCAAAATCATAAAAAGGAACATTCATATTTTTCGTAAAAATCACATAGGTGTATGACATGGCAGAAATGTTAACAGATCTTCTGAATTCAATTTATGGAAGAATAGCTCAGCTTGGGCAAGCAATTCAAGGATTAAAAACCTCCTTAGACGGATTAAATCAAAATATCGAACAGAAAATCTCTAATTTAAATGAAAAGTTGACGGAATTTTCTGTTGAAATAGACACGACAAAGGGTAAACATATTGAAGTATTAAAAGAAATAGGAGAGAGTACGAAACACGAATTAATGAAGCTACAAGAAGGATTAGGATTAAACGACTTATCAGCTCTTGTATCTAACTTAGAAGAATTCGAAAAATTATCGGGAGAAATACTTAATCAAGATACAGTTAATCTACTTCTTTCTGAAGCAATAAGCTCAGTAAAAAACATGAAAACTCTATCTCAAAACAAAGTATAGTATAATTAAAGTAATAGTAACCTAAAAAAGTGGTAAAATTATGACCGAAAATTTATTGAACAATATGATAAACAAAATAAATCAAATTACGAACTCATTAGATGGAACAATCGCTCAAATTACTCAGATGAGCACTGCGATTCAGAATATGTCACAAAAATTTTCTGAAGAAACGATTTCTGTTAATGAGAACATCCGACTTATTGTTGAAGTGCTTAAACAATTCCGTATGAAATCTAGTGAAAATATGCAAGCAATTTCAGATGATTTTAATACGAAAATAAAAGAATTACACGAAAAAAAATCAATTGATACTATTACAGAAGAAGAAAAAAAGGCTATTGAAACAATAAGGCAGGCTGTTAAAGCTGTTTCAAATAACCTTTATTATGCCCAATTGTTAAACATTATTCAATCTATAAGAGAAGAAACTAACAGAATAATTAGCCGTAAAGGACCGTAAAGACCTTATTTATTATGATTTAACTTTATTTATATTACATATAAACAAAATAAGGAGTTAAATAAATTTGCCAACGAGTAGTTTTGTGGTATTACTCCCTTTAGATGTCGATTATAAGATTTTGGGATATTATCATAAAGAAGGAAAATCTAATTTTGAAATCACTAACGATTTATTTCTAAGACTTAATTTGGATCATTCAAAGGATGAATATAACCTATTAAAATTAAAAGAATATCAAATATTTTCTTATATATATAAATTTAAAGGAAAATTAATGCGAAAAGCTTCTGGAATAATTATAGGTTTATTATTAAATGAAAATGATAAACCAGAAAAGTATCGATCAGCTCTAAAGGAAGGAGCGGAAGCAGTTGAAGTTTTTGGATTAAATCTTTTAAATATGCAATCAACAGAATTTGAACCATTATTAAAAGACATCTACTTGGAGCATCTGGAACCGTTAGTTGATATTCTTAAGCCAGATGTTTTGAAAGCTAATATGATAGCGATAACTAAATTTATGTTGAGTGGGGGAACGCAAGAAAGAAAAATAGCGCAAGATTTATTAAAAAAAGTTGAAGAAGGAGAACATATAAAAATCTCAGAATATTTTAATAATGCCGATGCCGCTTTAAAGGCGTTAGAGTATGAGAAAGCGTCGAAATTATTTAAAAAAGCTGCGGAAATTGCTGAAGAATTATATGTTCTTGATATCGCCGAATCTTTAAAAGAGAAAGCTATATTTTCCGGAGATATTCCGAATATATCGAAAAAAAGAGACAAGTATGTTCAAGATGCAAGGAATTTTCTTAAGAACGAAGATTTTCATTCTGCTTATATTTCTTATAAAAATGCTAGTGACCTTTCAAAGAAATTAGTTGATTTTAGTAAAGAAGAAGAATATAGATTGAAATCAAAAGCTCTTGAGGAATTCTATAAGGTTGATGAAAAATATAAAAAGTAAGAAATTAATACACTTAATTACATTCTAATTTATAGAATTAATCATTTCTTACAATTCTTTAATGAACTCTCTTTAAGATCGAAAAAATGCATAAAAGGATTATTGGATTAATAACTGATTTTGGGACTAAAGGACAGCATTATATTTCTAGTATAAAAGGAGTAATTTTAAAAATTAATCCCGAAATTAATATTATAGATATTTCTCATAATATTACTCCATTCTCAATTATAGAAGCTGCGTATATTATAAAAACCATATATAAGTATTTTCCAAAAGAAACTGTTTTTATTATTGTAGTGGATCCTGGAGTAGGTAGCTCTCGAGCGATTTTAGGTGTCGAAACAATAGATGATTATTATTTCATTGGTCCAAATAACGGGATTTTCTTAAATGCATTTCCTATAACTCAAATTTCAAAATGTATTGACATTACCAATGCAGAATATTTTAATAACCCTGTATCAAATACCTTTCATGGAAGAGATATAATGGCACCAGTTGGAGCTTATCTCGCAAATGGCGTTGATCTAGGTAATTTCGGGATAGAATTCGACTTGAACAAAATAATTCAGTACCACATTGAATATAAAAGGATTTCAGATAAAGAAGTAAGATGCACTATTCAATATATAGATAATTTCGGAAATATCACCACAAATATCGAAGCAACTTCTATACCATTAAAAGAAGACAAAATTCTTAAGATAAAATTAAAGAACAAAACAGAAATTAGTGGTAAATTTGTAAATTTTTTTGAAGAAGGTACAGTTAATAACCTCTTATTTCTTGTAGGCTCAAGTGGTTACCTCGAGATCTCTAAAAATCAAGGTAATGCCGCAGTTGATTTAAATCTAAGAGTTGGAGATGTTATAACAATAGTATTATGAGAGGAAATAGCAAAATGGGTGAAGAAATCTTAGCTTGTATCTCGGATAAAAACATAAGATTCTTACACTCTGGACAGATCGAGAAATATATTTTTCCTATGAAAAGAGATGAAGCGCATGAAAAGAAAATCAGTCATCTAATAATACGATTTTTCATAGTCTCCTTTACTCCTAAGAAACAAACTTTATACCTGGTTCAAAAAAGAAGTAAAACTAAAAAGAGTTTTCCAGAATATTATACGGATTCCGCCTCAGGGCATGTACTATATAAAAGAGATTTAAGATTAAAAGACATAAAGGAGGAAGCAAAAAGAGAACTTGAAGAAGAGTTTGGCATACCTCCAAAAAATATTGAAAAGCTACTATTTTACGATTTAATTGCAGAGGAAGATAAAAACTCAACTGAAATTGCTTACGTATTTTTAGGTTTAGTCAAATATAATTTAGATTTAATTCCTAACCCTAAGGAATTAGAAATCAATGAAAGTCGTTTTTACGATAAATCTGGATTGATAAATCTCTTAAAGAACGAAAATATAATTGAATATCCAAGAGAAATATGGACTAAATTACTCGATATGGATTTAACAACAAAATTTGGGCTTCATTTTAAAAATGATAAAACTAAAACCTTGAAAAAGGATGTAGCATTATTCATTGGAAGATTTCAGCCTTTACATCATGGTCATATCTATATCCTCAATAAGATATTAAAAAGCTATCGAAAAGTTAAAATTGGAATAGGTAGCTCTCAATTATCTGAAATAAAATCCGATCCTTTTAGCTATGAAGAAAGAATAAATTTCATATCTTCTGCTTTCAAAGAAAGAGAAATCGACCCCAATAGGTTTGAAATTTTCCCAATTCCAGATATTTTTAACGCAAATAAATGGGTTGACCATGTTATTTCTATAGTAGGAGAGTTTGATGCAATTTTTTCTAATAGTGATTGGGTTCGACAACTCTTTCGAATTAAGGGATTTAATATAGGTGAAAAATTAGAAATTTTCAAGAAAAAATATAATGGGTCAAATGTTAGAAGACTAATAAGCAGAGAAAATAGAAATTGGGCGGTTTTAGTACCTAAGGAAGTCGTAACCTTAATAAAAGATTATCATGGTATCGAACGTATAAAAACATTATATAAAGAAGTAGATTTGTCTTGAATGAGAATGATTTATTAAAGATCGACGGTTCTTTTGGTGAAGGCGGTGGAGCTATCCTACGACTTAGTGCGGCATATTCAGTTTTATTTAAACGCCCTATAACAATAAAAAACATCCGTGCTAATCGACCGAAACCAGGGTTAAGGTTACAACATCTTCTTGGATTAAAAACATTAACTGAAATATCTAACAGCTCTTTAAGCCCATGTAGAGTAGGATCTGAAGAGATATCTATAATTCCAAACTATAAACATGAAGTAATAAGTAACATACACACAAATATAAGCACAGCGGCGAGTATTGGATTATTATTGCAGCCTATTCAGATCGCTAGCTTAGGTTTTAAAAAATCCGAAAAAATTAAGATTTTTCTCAAAGGAGGTGGAACATTTGGTAAATGGGCACCGAGCGTTAACTACCTTAAAGAAGTTACTTATAAATTATTCGAAAAATCAGGATTAAAAATTGATATCGATATTCTTAAGCATGGTTTTTATCCTAAAGGGGGGGCGCAACTAATATGTGTAATTCACCCATCAAAAGAAAATTTAAAACCAATTAATTTAACAGAGTTAGGAAATATAGATTTAATTCAAGGCGAAATTATAGTCACCAATCATTTAAGGCGAAATAGAGATAATATTGGCTCAAGAATAAGAAAGGCTATTCAGCATCAACTCAGGAGAAATATAAAATCTGAAACTGATATTAAATATACATGGGTAGATTCATTAAGCTCCGGTGTTGGCGTATCTCTATGGGCTCAATCTGATACTGGGGCAATAATCTCAACAGGAACATTTTTAGGCGAAAAAAAACTCTCATCAGAAAAATTAGGGTATATCGTGGCTCAAGAAATGATAGACTATATACAAAATGAAATTCCTGTAGACAAATATCTTAGCGACCAATTGGTCCCACTTATGGGTTATGTTAGAAAACCATCAAGTATAAAAGTATCTGAAATTACAAGTCATACACGTACAAATTTAGAGTTAATAAAACTATTTACAAATAGAGAATACAAGATTTCAAAACATGACAATTACCATATAATTACATTTCAATAAGATTTCTTGTCTGAACTTTTAAATTTAGGATTTTTACAGTGGGATTACATGAACTATTTTTCTTTTTAAAATTAAAAGCCTACATTAAAGAAATTTTTAAATGATTATAATTATATGATAGATATAAAAACTTAAACCATGCTTAACAACTATGTCAGCAATCGCAGCTAATAGATGTCCTAGATGTGGAAACGATAACCGAATCGATTCGTTCGTATGTGCTTTTTGTGGTAAGCGACTAAGAGTGGAAAGGATAGAAAATTTTTCAATTTTTAAGCGTATTGAAGAGGATTTCACTTCTCCCGCTCGCTGGTACGTTATAATCCTGTGGTTATTTACCAAACCAAATAGAGCTTTTTGGAATATTAACCATAAGAGGAAAAACGCTCCTGGGTATAGAATACTGTTATTCAACGCGCTTTTATATGGACTCATCGGTTTAGTTTTATTTTCACACATTAATATTCTAACGGTACCTCCTCTGAGCCTTAATCGGTTCCTAGTAGATTTAGCTGCCTTCATAGCCTTTTTCGCGTTTGGATTTATGTTCTATTTGATTTTAGGTTTTCTTTTAATATGGATTTTTTCTAGAGGGGCAAATATTGCAGTTGATTTTTCAGAACGGTTAGAAGTTCGTTTTGGGAAAGAAGGAGAAGAAAAAGATAAATACAAGGAAGCTGAGATGAGCCCTTTTAGTATCTATAAAGGAGGAACTTTACATCAACAACAAGCAAAGAAATATAAAATGATGTTATGTGCTTTTGCTCCGTATTTATTAATAAATGCAGTTGAAATCTTAATAATTCTAATCGGAATGCCTAATCTTGACATTTTAGGTATGGGATTACCTGTTGCTGTTTTAGATCACCCCTATTTTACTTCACCAGTGTGGACTGTACTTCATCTTATTGAAGCACTAACGATAGGTATATGGATTCCTATTTTAATTTCCTTGGCTATTAGAGAATTATCCAACTCGTCCACATTCCGAGTGCTCATCTCATCTTTAGCAATAGGAATAATCGTTGCTGTATTTTTTTATTTTTTGCGCCCCACCTTTATTTTTTAGTATTTTATTAGTAACACCAAGATAATGACAAATCAAAAAAAAAACTCTTTTGAAATCAGATCAGAACTTGAATCGGAACTCTTTGCTATCGTAAATACAATAATTAGTTTAGATCAAAAATATCAAACTGGTAATCTTAAAGAGAACTTTTTTCAAAGGTCGATTAAAAGTGCTATGAACGATTTGTTAAAGATTAACTTATCTTTAAATAAGAATAATATAGAACTTTCGAAATTATTAGCCACCATGAATATTACTGACAATTATTACAAAGCTATCGATGTTATTAATAAATTATCTTCCCTTAATATTTCGACCAATCAATTTTCGAAAACAACAAGTTCTTCAATTCTTGAAATTCCAAGGATCAGTTCTGAAATTACATCCTCATTTATAACTCTAATGGATGCATTAAAATTAGAAACTTTTGACAATAACGAGATAATATTTGATCTTTTTAAAAATTTGAAAAAAAACTTTGACAGGTTTCCTGGCTTAGAATTAGGCAAAGTGAAATTAACAAAAATCTACGAAGAATTCCTAAAAAACGGAGAAAAAAACATTAATAATCAGAAGTACAGAGATTCAGTAGCAGACGATTTATATGTAGTGTTTAAAGAATTTAAAGAGAAATTGAACCTTGAAATTTAGCAAAAATGATAAAATTAATTAAGTTTTCATCCCTTACCATATCAGTTAAAATATCGAATATAACTAATTAAAATACTGAAGGTAATCTAATTGCCAAGACCTGGTTTAAGATCAAAGGCTCAAGCACGTAAAAAGCTAAAAACTCCAGGAAACATAAATGTTACCCATTATTGGAGAAAGAAACCAAGTAAAGCTCAATGTGCTATCTGCAAAAAACCACTACAAGCTATACCAAGATTAAGACCTTCAAAATTTAAACAAACAAATCGCGTTTCTAGGAGAGCAAATCGCCCTGAAAGTGGAAGATATTGTGCTAAATGTTTACAGACAATTCTCAAAGAAGAAGTTTGGCAACCTTCAGAATGAATCACTCTGGAAATTTCATTAATATTAAATATTTTCCAGATATAATTTCTTATAATAGTTTCAGTCAGTTTTGGTATTAAGATATATGATAATTACTATATCTGGCCTTCATGGAACAGGAAAATCTGTAATTGCCAAATTATTAGCAGAAAACCAGGGGATCCTTTATTACTCAACAGGTCAAGCTTTTCGAGATCTTGCAGAAGAAAATGGTATGACGCTGGAGGAGTATACTAAATATGTTGAGGAGAATCCAAAGATCGATAAAAGTTTGGATAATAAAGTGGTGGAAATAGCAAAAAAGGGCAATATTATCATTGATAGCCAATTAAGTGGACATTTGCTAAAATCCATTGCGGATTTCAAGATTCACTTAACTTGCCCATTGAAGATTCGCGTAAAAAGAATGGTAGCCAGAGATCAGGGCTCCTACGATGCAAAATTAAAGGAAACGACTTTAAGGGAAGAATCTGAGCTAAAGCGCTTTAATAAACTCTATAACATTGATTTAAGTGATAACGAATTTATTCATAATTTCTTTGATTTAATTGTTGACACAGAAAGTTTGTCAATCGAAGAAGTGCTGCAAATAATCCTTAAAGAATTGGAAAGAATAAAACCAAAGGATCTCTAACAAAAATCGTAAAAAATTTATTATTATAATTATTTCTAAATTTACATAAAATAGTTTGTCTTTTCTGAAAACTAAAAAATTCAGAGAAGATGAAGCTAATATAATTAATTTGGTGACGAATTAAATGAGCGTATATGACATAGGACGCGTTTGCGTTAAAACAACCGGAAGGGAAGCTGGAAAGTATTGCGTTGTAGTTGATATCATCGATAAAAATTATATTTTAATTGATGGGTTGAAGGTTAGAAGAAGAAGGGCTAATTATAGACACCTAGAACCTATAACTGAAACAATTGAAATCAAAAAAGGAGCCTCACATAGCGATATTGAAGCTGCAATTAAAAAAGCAAACCTAGAAAAGAAATTAAAAGAAACTGTTTCCATTCCTACAAAATAATAAATTAATCATAAAGAAAAGATATTTGGAACTTTAGCTTAACGCCGCTAAAAAGCGTCGTTAGCACTTTTTTTTTTGTGCAGATATAGCCAAGCGGTACGGCGCTGGCTTGGAGCGGTAACATTACCCAGAAAGCCAGTGTGCGAAAGCACCCGAGGGTTCGAATCCCTCTGTCTGCGTTTTGATTTTTCTTGATAAGAGACTAGTTAAACATCTGGAAAATCTAATGCTTTGGTCTTACCCCCTCCCATCATTTGTTCCATGCCTCCTGAAGCTTGTGTTTGTAATTTTAACAATCTTTGAACAAGGGTGTTTATTCCAAAACTACAGATAAAATACCAAGCAGTAAAGTTTATCCATCCATCTTTCGCCCATGGCAGACGTTGGATATTTTTGAGATATCCATATACAAGAGCAGTCCATTCTGGACTATCATACGTCCAACCAGCCATCATATTTCCTATTAATGGTATATCATTTGCGTTCATTGGTGATAACGCGACTGGATTGGATTCTCCGAACAGACCTCTTACTACAGAAAAGATAATTATCATTGGAACGAAAGTTATACAACTAGGCAACATACGTTTTAACGCCATTTTTTGTTGCGAAGATTTGATCATAGTATCCAGCCGTTCCCATCGTTTTCTTAACTGTTTATACCTTTCTGGGTCAATATCAGCAATTTCAATAATCTTTGCTTTTTTCTCGTCGTGAGCTTTTTTTATAACTTGTTTTCTATTTATTTCATCTGTATCCACTAACCATTTGGTAATACCCGTACTAATTAGTGCGGTTGTAATAGCCAATAGTATTATAAATATCATAGATCCCGGAGGATTACTAATTATATTTAAAAAAGCGTTTGAATCTTGAAATATGGAAAAAAGCATAATTATATTGGAATAATCTTGATAATATATTAAACTTTTCAGATTAAAATCTCTAATAAATAAAGATTCAGGTTTGAAATCAGTCCATACCCAATAACGCACGCATGCCCGGATACTGCATCGCCGCCATCTCTTTAGCCAAACTTTCACTGTACTGATGGACGATGCCTATAGCTATTAATAGTCCCGTACCTGAAGTCAATGCACCTAGAGAATCGGCGAAGAAACTCATTACTGCGATTATAATGCCGTTTAGAATAATCAAAGTAGGGATATATCGCTTTAAAATCCTCTCAATAATTTTATCCGAACTTCGAAACCCAGGGATCTGCATCCCGGAATCTATTATTTGTTGGGCTATATCTTTTGGCGCAAGCCCTGAGACATCGACCCATACACGGCCGAGCATTATACAAAGAAATATAAAGAAGACTAGATATATCATGGCTCTAATTGGATCTAATATTAATTCATCTAATCCTTGAGGGGGAGTAAGATAATATAGCAAACCCCCAGTTGGAACTAAATAACTTCCCGTTGCTACTCCTGAAGTCCCTGTCCTAAATGTACCAATTAAATCAAGAAACCAATTAGAACCTGCATTTCTAAAACCTGAAGTAGGACCCGCAATAATTTGCCCAAAAAACAGAAAATTGGCATACAACGCGTTAACTAAAATAACTGGGATATTCGAAACGTACAGTAGCTTCATAGGATACTTCCCCTTAAAACCTCGATAGCCCTTGTACGCAAGCGGAATTTCGATCTTCGTAGATTCAAACCAAATGATAACTAAAAATATTGATAAAGTGGTAAGTCCTCCAAAAATGGAAGGTAGTCTATCAGGTCTAAAAATTAATGTAGCTGTATCTAAATTAGGATTCGTGAAAGATTGAAAGAAAGCAACAACAATTCCTCTTGCACCTTGATTAGCACCTACATCAACAAAACTAAATAAGTTCCAAAAAATTTGTCCTGCTACGCCAGTAGCGATAAATAAAGATACTCCGCTTCCAATTCCCCAGCCCTTTTGTAAAATTTCGTCAAGTAAGATAATAATGACTCCCGAAAAGAGTAATTGTAAAAATACAAATGTTGCATTTGCGATAGTTAAATCTCCAAAAGCGCCTCCGCCCAAATACGCTACAATGTTAAGGACCGTTAAGAACATTGCGAAAACTTTTTGGGCACCACTAAACATGGATCTATCGTAAGGATCGCTCATATCAACTTTAATGATTTTGGACCCAAGGAGTAATTGCATTATAAGACCTGCGGTTACTATGGGACCAATCCCTAGTTCCGTTAGCGTTCCTTTCTGACTTGCTAATATAACTCTTAGCCAATAGTAATAATCTGCCGTATCTTGCGAGGTTACTCCGTAAAGTGGAATGTTTGACATTATTAAATAGATTATTAATACTACCACAGTCCACAGTAATTTTTCTTTGAATTGTACTTCTCTTTGCGGTTGCTTAATTTCTGGCATTATCCGTACGAACGGAGAGAAGAACTTGAGGAATTTTCCAGTCATAGTATATCAGTTCAAAATCTTTAACGAGTGAAATTTTTTTTGGTTAAATTACAAAGTTCTCAATTGAGAAAGTTAACTTAAAAAAAATAGAATTTTAAAAAAACTTTTTGATTTATTCAATTTGTTTACACAGATTTCTAATTTCTTAGTAAATCTGAAACACTCGATTATAAAAATGATAGAAAAAAAATAAATTAAAAAAATATTAAATAATTTTCACAATACTTTTGTTCAATTTTGTGTTAATTCATACCGGTTCCCGTTATTTAAAAGAGACTTCCAATACCAGTTGGCTCCTCTTCTTCGGGTTCTTCTTCTTTCTTCTTTTCTTCTTTCTTTTTCTTCGCAACGCCCTCAGCTGGAGCAGCAACAACGGGTACTGAGCTAGCAGATTTGATGATATCCTCAATTTTTGTGCTTTTCAAACCGGCAATTAATTTAACGATTTGATCTTTATCAACTTTCGCTCCTGCGGCAGTTAATACTTTTTCTACATTCGTTTCGTTAATTTTTCCTCCAGCTTTGTGTAATAATAAGGCAGCGTAAATACTTTCCATAATTTTTAACCTCTTTTTTATTTTTTTATCATTATAATTGTATTTTTAATAGGTATTTTTAAAAAAACCTTAATTTTTATCCAAATAATCCTCCAATACCAACTTCTTCGTCCTCTTCTTCGTCTTCTTCAGGTTCTTTCTCTTCAACTTTAGTTTCTACCGGGGTAATAGTTTGAAAACCTTCTCCAAAAATAATAGCGTTTAGCAAACTAGCTTCAGATGCGGCTTTTCGAATATAATCATCCGTCATATCCTCTGAAAAGAAGGGCATTTCAAACAAAATTCCAAGTGCTTCTCTATAAGCTCTGGTAAAATCTTGGTTGAATTTAGTCATATCCATATAAAGAATATCTTCTGAAATTATTTCACCATTGGCCCAAGCGTAATGGATTTTTATCAACGACTCAATTGGGGTAATCCCCAACTTTTTTAGGACTGCCGCTTGTTTTACATCAACTAAATCTCCTGCTTTATGCGTTTGCGTGTCTTCTCTAACCCAAATAGTATCATTTTGAATCTTCGTCGGAAGTCGAAGCGTCATGTTTAATTCGCTAATAACTTGCCCAGTTGGTAATCCAGTATCGCCTGCGGGAACCCATATATCAACGGGGGTTATCTCATTTGGTTTAGCTGGAACCATCCATTCACTTTGAAGAAAAATTTTCTTAAGCTCAAATACATCTAAATCCGTGAAACATAACGCCGCTTGTCCCGGAATTCTTTCTACTAACTCATCTAAATTTGATTTTTTAGATTCCTTTTGAAATTTTTCTACAGCTCTTTGTTGAAGGCTCTTTTTTGACATCCGAATTATTGCTTTTCCCCTTAAAATTTTTCGTATCTCTTGTATTTGGCGATCGTTTAATTTTGCTACTTCTATTACAGCAATATTACTATAAGTTTTAAACAAATCAACTAAATGCTCTATTTCATCCAATTTCCATTGTGGTATATCATGTTTTCCGATCACTTTGTTACACCTCTATACTCTTTAAATATTGTTCATCAATCTTTATAGGATGTCCCATCGTTGTTTTCAAAAACATAGATTTAATATTGTTGTATTTGTGAGGCATCTGATCGGCAATATATTCGACAATAGCCTTCATGTTTTCAAACACTTGTTCTTTTGCCATAGACTTTTTCCCAATTTTAACTTGGATGAGTAGTTGCTTTTTTAACTGAATTCTTATGATTTTTAAGTACCGTTCGATAGCAATTTGTAAATCGTTTGGATTAGAAATAATACCATATCCACTAGGAAAAGGTTTCGGCATTTTACCTAATGGTCCAAGGAATCTTGCTAAATATCGAGCAACATTTGGCATCATTTTATCTTCAACTATGAAGAAATCGTATTTTTTTACAAATTTTTTCTTGACTTTTTTTTCTTCATTATTTAATTTGACTAATCCATCACTATCAATTGTCTCTAATCCTAGATTTTTAGCTTCCATAAGTATTTCGTCTGAAGCGATCACACAAACATTAGGTTTTTCGCCAGTTATTATATTATTTGGTAGTAATATTTCCTTGTCGATTCTTTGCTTAGGATCGTTTAGATTGATATCCTTAAGATTTATTATGAAATCAATTGACTCGTCGAATTTCCTTACTTTGTCTTTAAATCCATCCTTTTTTATTACTGAAAAATCGATTGCTGCGTTTAATGATTTTTTTAAGAGTTTATCATCTACTTTCATTTATTATATCTCCCCCTTTATTTTATCATCATAATCCCCGGCATCAATCTTCTTTTGAACCACACGAGGATCCTCGCCTTCTACGGTTGCACCAACTGATAAAGCAGTTCCTAAGACAGATTTTACAGCATTTTTAAACGTTTTCGCTAAAAATATATCTTTCTTTGCATTAGCAACATTGATTACTTGTTCTAGTGTTAAATCTCCAGCCTTATTTTCGGAACTATTTATGCTTCCTTTTTCAATTCCTAATTCTTTTAAAAGTAGTGAAGCTGTGCTCGGTGTCTCTACGAAAATTTCAAATTGCTTTGTCTCAGGATCACATTCAATTCTTACCGGAACGGTCAGACCTTTGAAAAGCATGGTCTTTTCATTAACGGCATCTACTACGTCCTTAATGTTTATGCCC
>Ga0255055_10000017_pt1 | contig 113344 bp, 174 predicted proteins | sample JV7_2_27_MG_FD_188633 | JGI IMG/M metagenome (GOLD analysis project Ga0255055, IMG submission 188633) | Seawater microbial communities from Jervis Inlet, British Columbia, Canada - JV7_2_27 | ecosystem: Environmental > Aquatic > Marine > Inlet | place: Canada: British Columbia | collected... | reverse complement strand
TGCTGTTGGAACAGGAAAATATCGCTATAAAATTCCAGAGAAGTTTTATGGACCAGATTACAGACTTGTTGATGTTCAATTCTTAAATAAAACAAAAGAGGTTTTACACGTCTTTAGAGATAAGGACAATAAGAAAATTTATCATAAAGAGAACGATGATTATTATTGTTATAGACTTCCAGAAGGGATTGATAATAGGCACCTTATAGAATATGATAAGTTAGAAGTAATCAAGGTTCCATATAGACAGAAATCACAATTAGATCCAGAAAGGACATATGAAGGGGACATAAGAATATCAGTAAAGTATGCTCAGGACTATTATCATTTTAGTAAAGGGGAACCCCCCGAGACAGAACTGAACATAATGTTCTTGGATATTGAGACCTACAGTAAAACGAAAGAGTTTCCAAATGTTGAAGATGCCAAACAACCAATTTGCGTTATAGGATATTATTATCATGGAAAATATATAACATATGTAGTTGATAATAAAAGTCTTCTGAATGACAAGAATGCTCCAGATATCATATCTACAAGAGATGATCCTATTCATATTTTCAAAACTGAGCGTGAAATGCTTCTTAATTTTATAAAAGATATGAGAGCTTTGGAACCAGACTTTCTTGTAGGTTGGAATGTAATTGGATTTGACCTTTATTATATTTACAACAGATGTAAGAAATTAAGAATAAAGCAAGAGTCCCTTTCGAAGTTTAATGAAGTATCATTTGCAATTGATGAAAAGAGAACATACTGTGAAATTGCTGGTATGGTTATACTTGATTTACTCAGACTATATAAAAGTTTTACATTCACACAGAAAGAGAATTATCGACTTGGGACAATAGCACAAGAAGAATTAGGTGAAGCAAAAACTGATGTAGGTGAAAACTTCTCCGAGAAATATGAGAAAGATATTAATGGAGCACTTGATTACAACACAAAGGACGTTGAGTTAATATTGAGAATAGATAATAAACTTAGACTTATAGTCTTAGAGAATGAGATAAGAAAGATTGGTAGTTCAAGTTTTGCTGGAGCATTTAGTAATCTTGGCAAACTTGATAGTTTGGTGATTTCATTCTTAAAAGATAAAGGATTTGCTTCAAGAAATGCCAATGTTCATAAAGTGAAGGAAGCATCAATTCCTGGAGCATTTGTCAAGGAACCTAGAACAGGTATCCATGAGTATATTGTTGATTTCGATTTTACCTCTCTGTATCCGAGTTTGATATTAACTTATAATATTGGAATTAATACATTTGTTGCGAAGTTTAAAGACCATACATTAGGATATGACTTTGTCTATTATCCTGATAAACTTCCAGAAGAGTTTGATATAGTTTATGATCCAGGATTTCTTAATCAAGAAATGAAGGTTAAAAAAGAAGACTTTATGAAAAAAGTCAAAGATGCAAATCTTACATATACAATAAATGGATGTTTTTATAAACCCCATGATAAAGAAGTTTCAATTTATGCTGAGGTGTTAGATCATTTATTAAGTTCTAGAAAAGAGTATAAAGACAGGATGTTTGATGCAAAACAGGCAGGAGAAGATCATCTACATGATATGTACCATGGTCGTCAATTAGTCTATAAAGTTTTAGCAAATGCGTTATATGGAATTCTTACAAATCATTTCTTTAGATTTTACCATGATGATCTCGGGAGTAGCATTACCCTGAGCGGGCAAGAGTCACTCAAAACTTCGATTATTCATGGAAATAATTATGTTGATATGATTAAGAAAGGCATCTCTGAATATGAGATTCCCGAACCCTTGACAAAACAGGAAATGTACGGAGATGTTAGTAGAGATACTGAGTTCATTATCACTGGTGATACAGATAGTCTATTTGTCACATTTGATGAAATAGTAGATAAGACTAAATCAGAAGATGAGATAATGGGCAAGATCGGTGGATGGTGTGATGAAATTCAGACATTTTTAAATAATCAAATTATTGCTCCCCTCATTGATAGACATAATGTTCCTCCATTAAGAAATCGTTTGGAGTTGAAGAACGAACTAATTATTAAGAGGGGTTTATTTTTAGCAAAGAAACATTATGCAATTTATGTGATCTCTCAAGAAGGTAGGAAGACAGACGAAATAGTGAATATGGGAATTGCAACAAAGCGAAGTGATTATCCAAGTTATACAAAAGAGTCTCTTAGTGAATTGTTGGATTTAATTCTAAAATCAGATGAAGTATCAATAAAGAAAATTATGGATTTCATTCATTCAAGAGAGAGCATTTTCCGTCGAAAGATAGGGGAAGGAGATAAGGGAGTAGCTAGACCATCTGCATTTGGAAGGAAGTTGAGTCAGTATAAGAGAGTACCTCCCGGAGTAATTTCAATGTTGAACTGGAACGAACTGGAATATAAAATCTTTGATACAGGTTCGAAGGGTTATTTATTTAAGTTAAGTGGAATTGACCTTATGACAGCACCTCCAGAAGTGGCTGAAAAATATAATAAGAAATTTTTGTCAAATGGTAAAAAGATAGATTATATATCTCTACCAGATGAAGAAATATCTCTCCCGCCATATTATGTAGTTGATGTTAAGGCTATGTTGAAGTTTGCATGGATAGATAGATATAACTTAATGTTAGAACCAGTAATGAGTCCGAAGCAACAGTCAATGACAATCTAGAAAAAAAGGGGGCGGGCATCGGTCCACCCCCTTCATACCGAGTTAGGGGAAGACAGCTATTTGCTGTCTAACTCAGTACTACCGTCTACAATCCTATAAAGTGTGGGAAGAAAATTACTACAATTATTAATCCAGCCATGTAACCTGCAATAGCTATAAAGGTTCCAATGACTGTTTGCACCGTAAAACCTTTTTTTCTATCTGCGGTTAATATACCAATAACCACTGCAGAAAGAAATAAGGCGGCGAGTGCTAAACCAGCTGTTTGGCATGATAGTACAGAGGTCATACCGATGATCCCAACTAAAAAACAGGATATATATTTTTTCATATAATTTCCCTTTTTTGGAGAGGTTGAGAGGGACCGAAGTCCCTCTCGGTTCCTTATGACATAATGTAGAAATAGGTGATAAGACAACCACCTACAGCTGAGACGAACTCAATACCCTTGTTGTTGATACCTACAAAGACTCCTGTCATTATAAGTATCACTGGGGTTAGGAGTTCATAAAATGGAATACCCTCTGCCTCTGCATAGAGGACTAGTATGAGTGCAAGTCCACCAAATGCAAAAGCAACTATGTTTCTAGTTAAAGTTCTCATAGCAATCTCCTCCTTTAAAAGTCAGTCGTTTCCCTTAGGAATTAATATATATAGTAACTTTATTTATGAGAAAAAGAACTAGGGTTTAAGAACAAATAAAAAATGGAAAGGAGTCACATGAAAAAGAAGATTAAAGCAATCGAATGTATTCAAACTTGGCAGGGCGAAGGGCCGGACACAGGCAAGTCAATGCTTCTCATTAGATTCAAACACTGTGATCGTGTTGAAAGAAAAGAGGCATGTAATTGGTGTGACACGTTGGTCAAAATGAGAGTGAGTCCGGAGGCCGAATATTCATTAAAGGAGATACAAAAAATACTCAATGATCAAAAGTGTGGATTGATGATAACTGGTGGAGAACCCACATGGGATGCCCACATTACTGATGCAAGTCTGTTGTTGAGGAAGTTGGAATATCCATTTGCAAACGTTGAAACAAATGGTTATCGGTTGAAAGATTTATATAAAAGAACTAATAATGATAGAACTAATTATGTCTTATCACCAAAGATGTTTTTACCTCATGATGTAGATGATGCAGTTGATCTTGTTAAGTGGGCAGTGAAGTATCCAAATATTTATGTAAAAGTTGTGTTTTATGAAACTCGTGAGAATTTTAACTTTGTGCAAAAAGTAGCTGAGATGGGCATTAATGATAGGATTTATTTAATGCCACAAGGATGCAACAGGGACGAGTTACTGAAGAATACACCATTTGTACTTGATGCAGCTGAAGAGTTCAAGGTGAACATTTCAACGAGAATGCATTTGATGTTTGACTTTATCTAAAAAGGAGAAAAGTATGATTCAAGCGGTACTTGACAAAGTGATAGTTGAAGTGATAAAAGAATCACAGAAGACTGAGGCTGGAATACTAATTCCTGATACCGCCAATCAGATGCCACAACTTCATGGTAGAGTGATGTCTGTTGGAGAAACCATTGAAACAATTAAACCTGGTGAAGTTGTTGTATGTCATAGAAGTGCTGGACAGGATATTTTGCTCAATGGAGTACTTTACAAAGTATTGGCCTATGGTGAGGTCTATGGTATAGTGAGGGAATAAGTGATTAAGAGAATAAAGAAGGAGTTAAAGAAGTTACAAAAAGGTGCTGGAGGAGGTGTGACTGTTGGGGGTAATCCACACTCTCATTCAGTTCCGGGCGCTGGTCATTCTCACACCGGTGTGACGCATGGCCACACTCATGCAGTACCTGGTCATAATCATAATCTGAGTAGTACGGTTATGCCTTTTCATGACCCCTCCACCGGTCTTCAAGAGGAACCCTTTGAGTGGTTTCACAAAGTATTTTGTCCATGTGGTAGTATTGATTGGATAGAAGTTTCGCGTGTATTTGCATGGAGTCATGTGAAGAATAGTAATATAACGAGAAAACTAGCGGTATGTAAGGAGTGTGAGAAGGTTACAATAATTGATGACCATGAAATTGCTGAACAAAGAGAACCAGTTAGGGCAGACAACAAGTTTGATTTCTTTGAAAAATTAAAAGAGTTAAGGATAGATTTTGAACAATCTCAGCATGTTAGAACTTCGACTACATATACGACGACTACATCAACTAGTACAACTCCACCACCACCACCAAGAGGGTAACCATGACGATGACTACCACTATACATGGGGATTTTTGGAGTACCACGTCAACAACAGAACCCCCAGAGGTGAAACATGAACGTAGTAAAAGTCGAAGCAACGACACTCGAAGACACATGGTTTAGACTGTTATATGAAATGATTGAAAATGGTCGAGTATTTAAAATCGACCAAGGTTCATATGCGGGCCAGAAACGACTTGAGTTTGATTATGTTGTATTTCGTGTTAGAGATCCAAGTAACAAACCTCAATCTTATTTGCCTGATGCAAAGCGCCTCTTACCTCAGATACCTGAGCAATATAGTATGCCAAATCCAGTTGAAGATGAATACATAAATGATTACCTTCCTTACCTAATGACAGACTTAGTTTCTGAGCACGAATCATATACTTATGGTCAGAGAATAAATAAAGTTTCCATGCCTCTTGACTATTGGTATAGAAGGAAAGAATTCTTAGATGGTCTTAAGACAGACGAAGAATGTTTGGTTTACACTGATGAATGCTGGGATGATAGGGAAGTTGTACCCCTTGAGTTTGATTTTCAAGGGAGTGAGATGTACTTCCTTAGTCAAATTAATTGGGTAATATGGACATACAAAAATAAGGGTCATAGGAATAATCAGATGGTTCTCCAAGTTGCTAATCCAAGTGATATTGTCCTAAAAGACCCTCCATGTTTGAGACACATTGATACAAGAGTTCAAGATGGAAAACTCCACTTCTTTCCTTATTTCAGGTCATGGGATCTCTGGAGTGGTTTGCCTGCAAACCTAGCTGCAATTCAGTTGTTAAAGGAGTACATGGCAGCTGAGATTGGAGTTGAAGATGGACAAATGGTATGTGCTTCAAAAGGACTTCATATTTATGATTATACGTTTGACTTAGCAAAATGTTTAAGAATGAAAGAGGATGGTTATAAATTTGAAGGAGAATAATTATGATTCGAGGATCAATTAATCAGAAGCTAAATGCACCTCACTTAACTGGTCCAGGTCCACCACCGAAAGAGATTCAAGAAAAAATAGATGAGTATCATAGAGAGAAAGAAAATGAAAGAGATAGTGGCAGACATGTTCAGCGAAAAGGTGGTCAATCTCGCTGATGCAATATGTCTTACTACAAATGGATTTGTAAAGAAGAACGGCTGCTGTGTAATGGGAGCCGGAAACGCTAAACAGGCAAGAGATAAGTTCGATGGTATTGATAGAACTCTAGGCAACTTAATTAAGGAGAATGGAAATATAGTTCAGATTATTCATAAAGTCATTGATACTGATATTGTTGCTTTTCCTGTAAAACACAATTGGTGGGAGAAGGCAGATAAAGATTTGGTCGACATTTCAACAAGATCTTTAGTTTGGTTAACTAACAATATGGGCTGGGAAAAAGTAATCCTACCGAGACCTGGTTGTCACAATGGGAAGCTTAAATGGCTTTCTGAGGTGAAACCAATTCTTAGAGAATATCTCGATGATAGGTTCTATATTATAAACCTGCCAGGTAAGTACTAACCCGTTAAACCCATTCTATTTTATACTTGACTTTCCAGGTATATTTTTTTATAATAAGGAACAAATAAAAATCGAGATAGGAGTGTGTTATGGCATCAGATTATATGTGTGCAGGCGCTCAAACTGTAAATAGTATATTGGAGAATTTTTATAGAGATCCTCATAGAGGTTTTATGAATAATTTTACTCGTATTGACCTTTCGAGGTTCTTTGGTCAAACCTGTAATTCTTTTCTTCACTCTTTTGGACAAAATTTACCAAATAATAAAAGGATTGGTATCGAAGATACTAAAGCTATGGATAAATATAATAAATCAGAAGTTAAGTTACTGAGGAATATGAGGCAGAGACTTATATTTACTAGGACTGAATTAGTAGTTGATTCGGGTGGTTATCAAGTCAGTAAAGGTCGTTTAGATGAAGATCAGTCAAAGGTACTTGATCAGATGTATCATCGCTTTCTATACAATCATTATAAAGATTATGATAGAGCCTTTACTTTAGACTTTGTTCCTGGTCAAGGCAAAAATCCGAAGTTTTTCAAAGATTTTAATGATATATATTACTGGAATCTTCGATCATATACTAGGGCTGCTAGGTTTCCAAACTATGTTAGAGATAAAATAATTTATATTCATCATTTTAGAACACCAGCTCTTTGGAAGATATTTATAAAGATCATGCGGGATAATAATTTATTTAAGGAGTTTAAGTACCACGGAACTGGAGGCATGGTTGCAAATTTAGCATCTGATACCAATACTCCATGTATTACTTATATTCTCCCGTTGATCCCACTACTAAATGAAGCAATAAAAGATAATAGAGATTATTTACATTTTCATGTACTTGGAATTGGTAATCCACGAGATATATTTTTCTATGAGTTTTTCAAGACTCATGTTAAGAAAATTCATAATATAGACTTACACATATCTTATGACTCTGCTGGAGCAATGTTTCACCAGCTACTTAATGCAAGATATATACCTGTTTATGATGGAGTTAATGATATGATCGTAAAGATGTACCTGAAAACTAATGAGTTAATAAAAAGATTTGGTAGAAAGGATAAGTTAGTAATTGATACTTATAATGATGAAATAAATAAAATGGCACATGAATATAAGTTTTCAAAGGTCCCAATAAGAGATATCTCTGACGTCTATCAAGTGTGTGAAGGTTGTGATGGAGCTGGTACTAATGGGGCAGGAAACCAGTGCAGTAAATGTCATGGTAGTGGTTGGGGAACTTTTTATGATACTATAAAAGTTTACTCAATGCTATACTCGATAGAATCAGTAAGAAAAATTCAAGAAGTCTCAAAGTATCATTCAGATAAGTTATACCCTCTATATGAAGCGGGGGAGTTAGAAGAGTTTAATAGGGAGGTTGAATTAGTTACAAGAAAGTTTAACCATGAACGAATAACAAGAAAGCAAAAAGCAAAAACAAATAGTTTGAGAAGATCATTAGATATGTTGTCAAGTCTCGATGAAGATCATTGTGAATATGTAGTTAATAGGTACTTAGCAAAAGATGAGTTTAAACATCTTGATCCATCTTGCCCGTTGAGATTCTAGTGAAGCTGCCTGTAGATTGGTTCTATATTATAAATCTGCCAAGTGAGTTCTAACCTGTCAAACTCATTCCATTTTATACTTTGACTTACCCGGTATATTTTTTTGTAATAAGGAACAAATAAAAAATTGAGATAGGAGTGTATTATGGCATCAGATTACATTTGTGCAGGAGTCCAAACCCTAAACAATATACTGGAGAACTTTTATAGGGATCCTGAGAGGGGTTTTGACAACCATTTTACTCGTAATGACCTTTCAAGTTTTTTTGGTCAAACTTGTAATATGTTTCTTCATTCTTTTGGGCAGAACCTTCGGAAGAGAAAGAATATGGAAGGTTATGCTGATAATGAAGCTAAGATGTTAAGAGGTATGAAAGAAGGAACTATATTTAGTAATTCTGAAATTGTAGTTGACTCTGGAGGGTTTCAAGTTAGTATGGGTGATTTAAACTTGGAACAGACAAAGGGTCTCTTGGATATATATCACGACTTTTTAGTAACACATAAAGATGTATATGATCGAGCATTTTTATTAGACCTGCCTCCGGGTCAAGGAGGACATCCTGATTTCTTTAAGGTATATGATGATATATACAGGTGGAATTATCAGTCTTATACTAGAGCTGCTAATCTTCCAAGTGATGTTAAAAGAAAACTAGTTTACATTCATCATTTCAGAACTCCTGCTCTTTGGGATATATTTATGAAGATTATGCGAGATGATAATCTGTTTGCAGAGTTTGAGCATCATGGGACTGGAGGTATGGTTGCAAATCTTGCATCTGACGCAAACACTCCATGTATTACTTATATCATCCCATTGATTCCGTTGCTAAATGAAGTAAAAAGAAATAATAGAAACTATTTACATTTTCACGTTCTTGGGATCGGCAATCCAAGAGACATATTTTTCTATGAATTTTTTAAGACTCATGTCAAGAAAGTCCACAACATAGATTTAGTTATATCTTACGACTCTGCTGGAGCGGCATTTAAACAGTTGAATCGAGCGAGATATATATTGGTTTATGATGAAGAAAATGACATGGTTGTAAAGATGTATGTGAAGACAAACAATCTTGATAAAAGATTTGGCAGAAACAATCGGTCAGTACTTGATGCATATAGTAATGAACTAAACTCTATGGCTGATCAATATGGTTTTAAGAGAATGTCATTGACAAGCGCTTCGGATATATATCAAAAGGATGGAATGGGAACTTTCCATGATCCTGTAAAGATTTATTCAATGTTGTACTCTTTGGAGTCTATGAGACAGATACAAGAGGTAGCTAAACGATATTCAGATGAGCTATATCCTTTATATGAAGCAAGGGAGTTAGAAGAGTTTACTAGAGGGGTTGAAATGGTAACAAGGAAGTTCAACCATGAAAGAATAACAAGAAAACAAAAAGCAAAGACAAATAGTTTAATAAGGTCATTGGACATGCTAACAACTCTAGATGAAGGTTATTGTAAATATGTAGTTGATAGATTTTTAGCGAAAGATGAGTTTATACATTTAGATCCATCTTGTCCATTGAGGTTCTAATGAAACCAATTATAGTACGGCCACTTGTAGATCATATAAATGACAATATAACTCTTCTCGAGAATGAGTACTTATGTGAACCGTGTAATGGTTGGGGAAGAGTTATGAACGAGGATGGTGAACTTCGAACTATTTATGTTCAATGCCCAAGATGTCTTGGAGAGGGAAAACTTGATTGGGTTGAGAACATTGTTGGCAAAAGAGAAGAAAATAAAAAGGGTGATGATTGGAGACCAAGAGCAGCAACGGGAATTGTAGTTGATCCAACTGATGGGAAGAGAATAAGATGAAACCTGTTGTAGATACTGAGAATCACAAAATTGAATTAAAAGAAGGTGAACTAATATGTGGTGACTGCAATGGGTGGGGAGTTGTTTATAGGCAAGAAGGAGTAGGGGAATGGCCTTATGATAAACCCTACTACAGAAATAGGTGGATCAAAAATTGCGAAAAATGTAATGAGACAGGAAAAGTTGATTGGGTAGAGAATATAGTAGGGAAAGCTAAACAAAACTTTCAAGGAGGAGAAGATGGCAGATTTTGATAAAGCATTCGAAGTAACAATGGGTCACGAAGGCGGCTATAGTCACGATCCTGACGATCCGGGTGGGGAAACCTACAAGGGTGTTGCAAGGGATAGACATCCAACTTGGAAGGGCTGGATTGTGATTGATGGCAAGAAAAGTCAACCCAATTTTCCTAAGAATCTTGATGGAGATGATGATTTACAAGACTGCATCAAAGACTTTTATAAATTGAAATTCTGGGATCCTCTCTGTGGGGATATTATTCCAGACGATGATATTGCAATTGAAATGTTTGATACTGGTGTAAACATGGGTACCTACCAGGCATCTAAGTTTCTCCAGCAGACTCTGAATCTCTTGAATAGAGAGGGACATCTTTATTCTGATATTGTAGAAGATGGCGATGTTGGAAAGAACACAATTAAATCCCTCAATACCCTTCTCAGTTATGACCCACCTGAACTCGTTCTTCTCTGGTTGAATATTTTCCAGGGTGCTAGGTATGCGAGTATAACTGGGAACAACCCCAAGTTGGAAAAGTATATGAGGGGATGGTCGAAGCGTCTCAAAGTTGAAAAGACGTATGGTTAAAAAGGTAACCTATCGGGTAAAGAGAATAAGACCTTGTCTTAAAGAAGGCGAGGTCTTTTGTAGTATATGTGATGGGGATGGTATTTTAAAAGAAATAACAGAAGACTCAGTTACAGTAGGAACTTGCCCTCATTGCTTAGGAGAGGGTAAGTTTCAAGACTGGGTCAAAGGTATGATGGGTAAAGATGATGGCAAACCAAGAAGAATTACAAAACACTACAGAAAAGTCCAACCCGAGTGATGTTGAATGTCAAGATTGTAAAGGTTGTGGATTTGTAGCAGCTACTATTTGTCATACTTGTCATGGAGATGGAAAACTAGATTGGGTTGAGAACGTTGTGGGTAAACATCCAAAGTCTTATGGGAGCACGTTTAAATATGATAGAAAAACAGGAAGAGTCGTCAGAGTCGACTAAGGAAAAAGAAAAAGAAGAAGCGGCTGCTTTTTTTGCAAAGAAGTTGGCTGGAGTGAAAGACCATGATACGCCCTTCTACTATTTATGGTCAGAGTTTCTTGGAGGTCTTGCTCTAATATCTTTCAAATTTTGGGTTATGTATCTAACAGAAGAAGAAGGATTTAGAAAGAGTATTGATGCTGATCCAAAGGCTATTATAGAAGTTGTATTACAAATGTGGAGGGTGAAAGTTATAGCTGAGATTGATGCAGAAATGGAAAGACATGAAGAAATGTTGAAAAGTCCATATGGAAAGATGTTTGGAAAAATGACACCTCCAACTGATCAAGCACGCAAAGATCTATATGAAGCTGTAAAAGAAGTAGAAGAGAAAGCGAGACGAGTACTCTATGATGGTATTATTGCGCCGGTGGCTGAAGCTAAAACTGAAGGAGGGTGAACTTGTATGCCCGGAGTGTAAAGGTTCCGGTTATAAAGTTCATAAACCCAAATGGGGAGTCAAAGAAACAATTTCTTGTCCCCTCTGTGGTTCCGCAGGAAAGGTTGACTGGATTAGAAATGCAATTGGACCTGACCCCACGAGACCTCAGCAATACTGGTTAGACAAATCGTATGCAAGAAAAATTTTCGAATGGTTATATAATAGGATGAGACATGTCTGAATATGAAATGTATGAATGTGAAAAATGTAAGGGTAAGGGAAAATACTATCAGTGCGGTGAGTATAGTACAACTGTACCATTTAGGTGTTCAGAATGTAATGGTGATGGATATTTAGATTGGGTCGAAAACGTTGTTGGAAAAAGACCACCAAAAATGTTGGAAGCGTCATGGGACTCATCTAGTCATATTACGATAGATTCGACCGCCGCTCAAGTTGCTATCCTCTATCCAAGAGGGCATGGGAAGACAGCTTTTTTAAAGGCACAGAAACAGATTGATAGAGAAATTATTCAGGTGATGAGTAACAAAATTGCAATGGAGATTGATAAGCAGATATTAGAAGAATTAACTGGAAAGGAGTGAGAATGATAACGGAGGCGTTTCTCAACATTTGCTTCTCGGTTCTATTTTGTAAGTTGCCCGAGGGGAGCAAAGTGAGGAGAGATAACACTTTATGTAAAGATATTTTAGACGTACTTGAATTCTTTCAAGAGAAAGAAAAGATTGGAATTTCAGTTACCGCAAAAAGTAAGTTTGAATGTCTTAATAGAATTTGTGGTCTTCGACTTGAAGGTTCGGGCAATGATGCAATAATCGCAAGTTTGACAGGATTTGGTAAGAAGTATGAAAGTTTAAAAGACTTCCTTGAATCATCAGCACATGAACAAGTAGAAACTCAAGAAGTTAATAAGAACATTGAGCAAATAAGAACACACAGAAAAGCGGTATCAATGTTCGCCAATTATGATGAATTGGTTAAATTAGTTGAGTTAATCAAGGATGGTTCGTTTGAAGCAATTGATGATTTAGTAAAAAATCAAGAGCACGTAATAAAAGAATTATATGTAAATGTAATGGAACACAATCGAATGTCAGATATTGAATCGTCAGCTTCTCTTGATTTAGTTGAAGATGATCACACTCCTATTCAAGAAGAAATAGTTGAGAAATATACAGGTAAAAATAAAGTCTCGGCCGGTTTTCAAGTTTTTGATGGTAGTATCTTACATGGAGGATTTGAGACTGAAAGACTTTATATTTTTGGTGGGGGTACCAGTGCGGGCAAGTCAACTCTATTGAATAATATGATAATAAATTCTGCAACTGAACTTGATGTATTTAGTGCGCCACCTCAAGGTGATAAAATTGAAAAAGTTTATATCTATATAACTCTTGAAAATTCTCTTAGTGATGCGTATTTAAGAACATACCAACCTTTGTTTGATAGGACTACTCCTCAAGTTGTACACGATATAAAGAATGGAGTTAATATCAAACAAATGATAATGGATAAACTTAGGCGAACTAACAGTACAGTAATCATGAGATTTTTCCCTGCTTATTCGATTACTCCCAATGATCTTATGCCTGTTATAAATGATGCAATGACAACTTATGGGGAAGAGACAATACAGGGTATATATGTTGATTATCTTGATTTACTCAGACCTGATCGTAGGCACGAACACTATAGGATAGAGTTGGGACACATCGCTTTATCTCTCAAAGGCCTTTCAAGTTATTACAAAATTCCAGTAATCACAGCAAGTCAGTTAGGTCGTCAAGTGTATGATGGGATAAAGAATGCAAGAGAACTTCATCTCGGTATGATGTCTGAGTCAATTAAGAAAGTTGAGCATGCAGACTTTGTAGCATTACTTGCTCGAAATGTTGAGCATGAGAATTTAGTCCATATGTTTGTTGGAAAGAACAGGAGTGGTCGAGCGAATGTAGCGATTGACTTTCGGGCAGATTTTGAGAGATACAAATTTTTGAATGGTAATATTGTTGCTGTATCTAAAGAAGAAAGACCTGAAAAACATCTCGGAACAACTTCTCCTACAGATGCCTCTTTTACAGGCATGTCAATATGAGATATTATCTGACTGTAAGATTGAAATATAATAAGAACAAAAAATAAATTACGAGTGACAAAAATTATGACTTTTAGGGAGGTAAAAGAAAATTAGGGAGGAATTATTATGAGCGAGAAAACCAAAAAAGTTTCGTACGCCAACTTACTCAAAGAGGCACTTTCAGATTTTACTGAAGTTCCAAAGAATGTAGACACGGTAGGTCCGTTCCTTGATCCTATCCTCAGCTATAAGGGTGACGGTGAACTTCCCACCCATAAAGACGCTGCGTCCATTCTTGAGAGGTACTACTTCGAGCAAGATCAAGATGAAGGTGTTACCATCTCTTTGGATGAGGAAGAGTCAGTAGTCAGCAAAGATATCGTGACTGTTGGCAAAGACAAGGCCGCTCTTCCAGAGGTACCAGAAGACGTTGAGGACTCCAAGAAAGATACCGAAAAAGCAATGGCCATGGAGCAGGCCGAAGAGGAGATGGTAGCGGATGAGGAAGAGGAAGAAGCCGAAGAAGTAGCTGAGCAGATTGTCCCTGAGGAGCCAGCTGGTCTTGCTGGAGATGAAAAAGAACTTCCACCAAGGAAGGGCAAAGATGCAGACAATCAGGTTAAAGCTGCTCAACTAGAGACCGACGATTCTGTTGAAAGTGCGGTCATTGAAAAGCTGATCTCCGAGATGGAAGAGGAAGATGAGGAAGGCGAAGGTGAAGAAAAGGAAGTAATGGAGGCAGCTGGTGAAGAACTGGTCGCTGAGCAGGACGAAGAAAAAGAGGAAGAAAAAGAAGAGGAAAAAGAGTTAGATGTCGATGAGGAAATGGAAGGTGGAGAAGAGAAAGAAGAAGAGAAAGAAGAAGAGGAAGAAGTTACTGAGGATGCTGGCGTTGGTCCTGGTCCTCCCAAAGCAAAAGGTGCAATGGGCAATGCTGGTGAGGGCGAAGACGAAGACGAGGGAACTATGTATGAAGCCTTCCAAATCTTCAAAGAGCAAATTGAAGATGAAGAAGAAGTTCCTGAGGTTGACTCAGAAGAAGTTGTGGTTTAGGAACTTTGAACTCAACAGTGGAGTAATTGTGCTTCACTGTTGAGTCTATTTTTTTGGATCTTCGGAAGGTGCCAATGAAAAGAGAAAAACGAAGAGTGAAAATCCATGAAGCGAATCACATGATTATGTTTAGAGGGAAAGAAGTGAGATGTCCGGTTATCTTAGATGTTACTGATAAAGAATTTGGTCCTGTTATGATGATTATAAAGTCTAGGGGAATTATGAATTATGAAGTCGAAGATATAATTGAGAAACCTAGAAAAGTAGATAAAGATTTAGTCATGGATGTTCCACAAGAAATCGACGAATTGGTGAAGATTGAGGAGTTCGAGAGTAGAACCACTCTTGACAAAATCTTAGAAGAGAAATGAAACTAATAAAGATCATCCATGAGAGTGCAGATTCAATTGAGATCAAAGATGAAGATGGTCAAGATTTGTCCTCATATGTGACAAATCTATCGAAGCTCCTTGAAGCAAGTAATGTTTCAATTTTAGAGACCACTTCGGGTTCGGTCATAATTAGACCATCAAGAATATGCTCGATTGTAGTCTCCGAACTTAGCGATGAAGGCGAAACAACCGAAGAAGAAGAAATTGTGACTAAAACCGAAGACGAACAAGTTGAACAAACTGAAGACGTCGTTACTGACGGAGAATAAAGTGCCTCTATACATTCCCTTAGGATTAGCTTCTATAGCATTTTGTGCAGTGTTGCTTCTAATTAATAAGTACCAAGATTCAAATAAAAGGATGGAAGCGATCAAAAACTTCCCATCGTATGCTGCTGCTCTTGGTTATCACTTAGAAAAAGCATATGAGATAATTCATAAAGATAAGATGCTTATTTATTCTCTTGAAGCAACAAGAGTGCCCGATGAGCACTTCGCAGTATACACAAAAGATTTTATAGTTCTGGTACTGAAGCTCATGGGCAAAAAAATGGAAAAAGAGTTTTCTTATGTCTATGGAGATCTCGATACCCTCATTTTTAATATAACTGAATTTTTTAATACTAAATATGAAGACGATGAAATAAGACGAGATTCTTTTACAGCAATGCTTGAAGAAGGGATTGATATAGGAGGAGAAGAAGCAGCAGCTGGAGAGCAATAAAAGCTCGGAGAAAAAATATGCCGCTTAGTGATACGTTTGACAAATTAAAATCTTCAGTCCTTGGAGTGAAAACTACAAAGATTGATAGAAAGTTAGACAAAGCAGTCCGAGACATCTCAATGTATAAATCCCAATCTGGGAGAAATGGATATATAGACTTAGTGCGTTCCGTTATTTCCAAGAGTGGTCAAATAGACATTGGTGCTGGAAGTCAAGGACTTTTTGGTCAAGCAGCAACTCCTGCGATGATGGGTCAAGGTGGGAGGTTAATGCGGTATAGAACATATGAAGCAATTGTTTACAATATAAGTTATTGTTATAGAGCATTAAGTGTTTTGGTAGATAATATTCTTTCTCCAGATGACATTACAAAAGTTGCTCTTGATATTAAACCCGTTGAGAAAATATCAGAGGAAGTGTCTGGAGAAACTGTTGTAAACCTAGTTCAGGAAATAATTAAGAGCCTAAAACTTGAGCAAAACCTAACTAAAATAGTTAGGAACACTTTGGAATTTGGTGACTATTTTTGTGAGATTGCCGACACAAAGACAGCGCTGACGTCGAGGGCGATAATTGCGGAATACCATGAGTATATAGACTCTAATGCAAAAAATACTGATAAAGAAACATTAGTTATAGATGGACTTGGTGAGAGTGAATTAAAGAATATAAAATTTATAATGGATTACTCATCCTTCACTGAAGCTGAAGATATGACAGGTAAAAAAACAGATGACGATGATAGTGAAAAAAATTTAAAGGATGTACACTTAGTTTTCCATGAAGCAAAATTTGTTGTTAAATTGCAAAGTGATCTTTTCCCCATTTGTTTTGGCTATTTAGTATTTCCTAGAGCATTGTCTATTCCTCAATTGGCGGTACAGGATCAAATAGTTAATAATATTTGTCTAGCGATACTCAAAAATGTTGAGAAGAGAATTCCTCAAGCTAAAGAATTGCAAGACAATGAAGATCTAAAAGATATCATCAAATCAATGATTGTATCTTCTGATTACTCAAGATCTTTAAATATTCGATATGTGCCACCCGATAAGATGGAGCACTTTCATGTTCCATCAGATAGGTATTTCCCATATGGTGAGTCTATATTTGACCCGTGCCAATTTAATGCAAAAGTCTTAATTGCTTTAGAAACTGCATTGGCAATTCATCGACTAACTCGATCTATTGAAAAGAGAAAGATTGCAATAGAGATTGGATTACCACGTGATGCTAAGAAAGCAATTGAGAAAATGAAAGAGGAGTTTAGAAAAAGAAAAATTAGTTTGGACTCATTTGGCACAGTTGATACCATTCCAAGTATGATTACCACATTTGAAGATATCTACATTCCTCAAAAGGATGGGAAAGCATTTGTTGATGTTAGTACCTTCAATGAAGGTGGCACTGACGTTAGAGGAAAAGTTGATGAGTTAAAGTTTCTGAGAGATAGTATTGTTGCCTGTCTCGGGGTACCAGCTAGCTTTTTGAATATTGAAGAAAATCTCTCAAACAAGGCCGCTTTATCTGAGGAGAATATTCTTTTTGCTAGGACAATTGTTGGTCATCAAAAATATTTTACTCATCAAGTAAATAGTCTGCTTTATAAGGTCATAGAAATAGTTAAACCAGATATTGCAATAGAGATACTAGATGCAGTCCTAATTGCTTTTGCACCACCTAAATCCCTCCAGTTTGAAAGAGAAGCAAGATATTTAAGTGATCTAGCGAACATGATTGATACATTGGAAAGAATAGGTATACCAAAAGAGTATGCCAAGAGGAAATACCTCAGTCAGATTGATTGGTCTGATGTTGCTAAGTATCAACCGAAGAAGATATTGAGAAAGGTTTAGGTACTGAGAAAGAAGAAGAGGAAACAGGATTTGGTGGAGGCGGTACGTTCTAAGGAGATAATGTTATGTCTGAGAGATTCAATCAAATACTTAATGAATTAATAAGTACGATGAACAGCACTCTGTTCTGGGGTCCACAAGGATTTAGACGTCAAAGTCAGAACATGATGTCTTATTATGACCCTAGATATGCTACTGGTTGGGAGGACTACACAACCCACCAGTCGATTGGTGCCGTGGGTCCTCCTGCTACTTCAATCGGTAGTTCTATACCAATTGAAGGATATGGATTGACAAATAAGAAAGTTGAAGAGCAAGAAGATGAAGAAATAGAACATGACAAGTTAGCGACAGAACAACCAGTCCCTCTTCAGCAGCCTCCTTCTGTTGGACAGTTTGAAGAAGAAGAGGAAGAAAAAGAAGAGGAAGAAAAAGTAAAGAAATCAGATTTAGCAGATATAAGAGAACAAGAGGAAGAAGAAGAGGAAGAGGCTATGCCAGAAGAAGATCCAGCAGCCGCTGGAGAGGAAGAGGCTATGCCAGAAATGCCTGGGGAAGAAGAAGGTATGCCAGGTGGTGATGAAGGTATGGGAGGTTTCCCGGGTATGCCGGGTGAGGAAGATACAGGACCCGAAACACCAGGAGAAGTTGGTCGTATCTATGAATTAAAGAAGATATATTCACGTTTGATTTCTATTGATAAACATTTAGCTGAATCAACTGATAGTACTCTTCTGAAATTAAGACAAATAGTGGGTCAATCAATTGAAGTCTTTGAAGTGATGATAGCTAATATAGATTTATTTAAAGAACAGGTAGACGATATAATCGTCCTATATTATGAGTTTCTCGAAAGAGTATATGGTCTCTTAAAGAAATACTATTCACTTAAAAAGAAAGAGGACACGAAAAAGGAAAAAAAGGATGCCGAAACTACGGATAAACCAGAAGGGGAGTCTCCTGAATTTGGACCACAGTCAAGTGAGAACCCCATGTATAATAGACTTTAATGACCATAATCGGGATTTGATATTTAACCAATTAAGAGCAGCCGGAATTACTGATTATGTCATTGATACTCCTATTGTAATTCAAAGAGTTGGAGAGCGGGGGAGAACTAGTTCGTTTCCATATTTACTTAATTATAAACCAGATCCTCTTGATACGAGAGATTATAAGGCTTCTACCATTACCGAACTACCACTTACTTATTCTTTATCTGTAGATTATACAGGTGAAATGTCTCCAGTGAAAGATCAAGGTCGTAAAGGTTCTTGTGTTGGTTTTGCAGTTGTTTCAATGAAAGAATGGCAAGAGCAAAAGGAGCATATTGATGAAATGCTCATGGGGAAGAAGTACAGGCGAAAAGCAAAACACTACGACTTATCAGAACAGTGGCTTTATCACAAGTCGAAAGAAATTGATTCCTGGCCAAATCAAGAAGGCACAAGTTTTAGGTTTGCACTCAAAATCCTTCAGAAAATGGGAGTTCCGCCAGAGAAGGCATGGCCGTATAGCGACAGGACGTTAGGGAGTCCAAAGAGATGGGCGAAAATGATTTCCCTTTGGACAATGTGTGGTCACTATTACAGACTAGAGAACATAGAACAAATTGAATGGTCGTTGAAAAACGTCGGTCCATGTCTTGCCGGCATTGGTTGCTATGAAGAGATATTCCATGTCGGAGATGATGGTTATGTTCCATATCCAGCAAATCCAAAAGTTCTCTATGGAGGTCACGCTATTTGCTTTGTTGGATATGATTCAAATAAAAAGCTAGTAAAGTTCAAGAATTCTTGGGGAACAAATTGGGGAGAGAAAGGTTATGGTTATCTCCCTTACAATTATATTAATGATTTCTGCTGGGATGCTTGGGCTGTAAAAGATATTAATGTTACAAAGGAGATGCTTAAGAAAAAATAAGAGGTGCTAATATGTCACACTTTTTTGTCGAGAGTGCAATTATTCAGGAAGCAAAAATAGTAAAAGAAGAACCAGGTAAAGCAATTTTTCGTATGGTCCTTCAAACTGCTGATCAAGTCAATCAAAATAAAAGATTATATCCACAGGCTGTTTTGGCCGAAGGTATGAAAGAAGTAGAGTCTCGTATGACTCGTCGTGCATTTCTGGGAGAACTTGATCATCCAGTTCCAACTGGTAATCAGTTCGATGAAGTTAGACAGACGACAGTCATGTTGAAAGAGGTCTCTCATCTGATTCGTGACTATGACTGGAGAGGAAAACAATTGGTAGGAGAGCTGGAAACAACTAATACTCCTAACGGGGGAATACTCTTAGGTCTGTTAAAAGATCGCTCCGGTATTGGAATGAGTATGAGAGGATTGGCCTCTTTGAAAAGGACGAAAGAGCATAATGAGGTTGAAGGTCCTTTAATGATTATTACTTACGACTCAGTGTCACTACCTAGCCACACAGCGGCTGTTGTTGATTTCAAAGAAATGAAATTTGAGAATAAATCTATGCTAATTGAAAATTGTGATTGTGGAACTGTCTGTACAGCAGACGGAACTTGCTATTTAGCAAGTTATTTTGATAAGTTAGTTGAAACGAGAATGATCCAATTCTTCGAAAGGTGGGTATAGGATTTTATCTAGGTAAATTTCTTTATCTAGATGGGATCCGAGGAATCAACTTATGAAGATCAAAAAAACTAGTTTAGGCGAAAAGTTAGAACAAAACAAAAATCCATCCTCCGAGAGCTTTATCTCGGAAGTGGTAGATAGAATTTTCCTAATTTGCATGAATGATCAGAATTTCAAAGTCAGAGAAAAACTCCAATCAGTAGAGAACCAACTTGAAAATCAGCGAAAGAAGGTTACTAGACAAGAGGGTCTGTTAAGTGAGGCCGATAGAATTAAAACTGAAGTAACCGAAAAGATTTCTGAACTTGATGAAGACACTCTAAGTCTCAGAGAGACGCTTCTTGAATCTCTAGGAAGTGAACTATGAAAATAGTCGAAACTTCAATTCCCGATATTAATATTAAAAATATTGATAAATCGAAACTCAATCTTGCTGAAAAAATAGTTAAAGGGATTCACCCTTTGCTTGACGATGTTTATCGAGAAAAGACAAAACAACTAGAAGAGTTTAAGGACGATTATAAGGTCCTTAGGCAAAAGGTTCACAGGCGAAAAGAGGAACTTGAACAATTAATGATTGAACACCGAAGAAAGAAAAGGATAAAAAATCTAGTTGAAAAAATTTCAAAGTTGGTCTCAACTGGATTAGTTCACGAAGGGGCTATGAGAAACCAAATGGTGGTTCTCTTAAAGATAGTCGAAAATTTATCTGAGGAAAAGTTAAACCATCAATTGAGGGAAATAACAAACATGGTAAGTAAAAGATTTGCAAGAGTGTAAGATAACATTAAAGGACAAGGAGGTAGTGTACTATGATGAAAGAACTCTTAATGGAAACCTACAGGACCACGAAGAAGATTTCGGGTATTGATCCATCAAAGCCCGGAAATCTGAAGGCCGTGCTTGTAGATGACGCAGCGTTTGAGGCATATGTTACTAGCCTCGCTGAGTCCATTGAGGACAAGAAGGACCGTCAGAATTTTATGATACTGGCCGAGAATACCAGAATTAACCTTCTGGAAAATTCAATGTTTCAAATCAACCCTTATGAAACTTTGACTCTGCCGATTCTGCGCGTGTTCTATCCGAAGCTGGTCGCTAAGGAGCTCATCACTGTTTCTCCAATGGACAAACCGGAAACAATCAAGGCCTTCCTGACTGCCACATTCCACAAATATGGGGACGCAACTTCGTACCCAGCCCCAGCGACGACCACTGATGTTTCAGCTGGTCCAGCTGTTGGTACTCCTGTGGCAGCCACAATGCCTGTACCAAGCAAAGATTTTGATGTATTGGCACTGCTTGGTTTGACCAGCACGGATGTCCATATTGAACGTGACTGGGAAATCACAGCCGTTAGTGCTGATGGTACTGCTTGGACCGAAGTTTCAATCATCCCTGCTGTTGAGGGTCACTTCTCAGCTGGCGTAACTGTCCCGGGTGTTGGCGACGATGTTATTTCAGGTCAGGTTGATTACCTCAATGGTACCGTTGACATTTCCAGTGCAACTGGAGTTGTCACAATTATCAGGTTTACCTGCACCACTTCTCTTGAAGAGAATAGGGTGAACCCATATGTCAGGTTGAATGTTGACAAAGTACGCCTCTATGCTAGGGATCGCCAGATCTCAGCGAACTGGACAATAAATATGGAGCAGGACATGAGAGCTCTGTTCGATCTGTCCATGCAGGCTGAAATTGTCAATATTCTGGGCCAACAGATTGCTCTTGACATTGATAGGGAGATTATTAACTCCTTGATTACAGGCAATACGAGGCTGAACCCAGCGACTCATACTGATACTTTCTCTCGCACCCCACCGGTAGGTTATACCTGGGGTACCAAGTATTGGCATGAGAATATCATTCCGACTCTGAATGTGCTGTCTGCCCAGATTTACACAGACACCAACATTGAGGCTGGTAACACCATCGCGGCCAACCCGCTTGATGTTGCTATTCTGGAAGATATTCAGACTTTCAATTATACTGGTACTTCAACTGTTGACGGTGACATGGGATATCGCTCTGCTACTGTTGCAGGTGGCAAGTGGCGAGTTCTGACCAGTGCTGTTGTTCCACAAGGAACTATGGTCATCGTTTACAAACCAGTGGAAGAGTTGAAAGTTGTCTATTACTACTGTCCATATGTACCAGCGGTCTTGCATCCATATCCACTTGGCTATACCCCATCACTGACCATCTTAAGTCGTTATGCGACTTCATTGGTCAGACCACTGGGTATTGCTACACTGACAATCACGCCGTAAATGGACAAAAAAATAAGCACAAAAATAACCCTCCGGGGAAACTCGGGGGGTTATTTTTTCGTTGTTTCATTCTCATCTAATTTGTACCATGGCACTCGTAGTACATTATGCAAGGCCACCGTACTATAAAGCACATACTCTAGATCACCATTACCCCCCGCATCATCTATCAACTTGAAGTCGTGGTAATCAGAATTGTAGTGATAAAGAGGATAGGTCCATGTTCCGATTGCTGCTGAAGCAACATAACCTTTAGTGAAGTATGAATATCTTGTACTTTCAAAACTGGTTAAAGCAAGTCCAACGCTGTGTTGAAGAACGAACCCTCCTCGGGCGAACCATCTCAAATCTGAATCACTGTCATAGCTGGTTATTTCTTCTTTGGAATAATAGTCCTTGAATTTGAACTCAACATCAAATACTTCTCCTGCCAACCAATGACCTCCTACGTGCATACATACACTTGTTATGACACCTGCACTAGTATATGCCCAATCTTTGCCCTTAGCTTCTTTGACAATATCCATATCCACTCCAAAGAAGTAGAACTTGGTACCGCCACAACCACAGAGCAGTAATAGAAGGATAAGCAGAAATTTCTTCATAGAATATTCCTCCTCCTCCTCCTCTATTTGATATTTGTCCATTTAATCTTTCCCTTTTTCTTATCCTCAGGGAGAAGGTCAAGGAGTTCTCTGAAGGTTAGAATTTTCACGTCTTCATCTGCAAAGTAGTATAGGACCGCACCACCTCTAGTTGCAGCATACTCTTGCAAGGTTCTATCTTCTATTAAACCAAGATATTCCATAGCAACTGCAAGTTTTGAAGATGAGAATATATGCTTATCAGCAATAAGGTCCTCTGGTCCAATTTTGTTGTCAACACAGAATTCACCAATTACAGCCAAACATGCTTCTCTTTTTGTTAGCATAGATAACCTCCTCGTCTAATACTTGGTGTACCACTTCTGGCCAGGTGGTACTTCACAGGCATGTGGCGTCCAATGCTTCTTCACTTCGGCTGGTCCGGGATTTCCCATCACTATGGCTGCGATGATGAAACCCAGGATGGCTGCAAATATTAGATAAACTAACCATTCGCTACCCATTTTCTAATCCCTTCCTTTCTTTTGCTAGAATTACTTTTGCCTGCTCAGGGTAAAGTAACATCAGGCAACCGTCACAGAAACCGTGACTTATGTTTGGTAGATTTGGATCTTCAATCTCTCCTTCTTTCTCTCCAACGATACACTCACAACTCGAACAGATTATAGTTATCATAGTCGCCCTTTCATTTCCACCTCAGAGAGATCAATCTCGGGTGGACTCAAGTCAAATAGCCATATTGCTGCTCTGAAGCATAGGAGAAAGAAGAGGAGGATAACCGTGAGAAAAACTGACCATGCATTTCTAAGTTTGTAATATTTCACAGAAATTCCTCCTTTCATTTATAAGGTTCTCCACAGCAAAACTTATGGTAAGTACAATCGTTTCGTTCGCACACTTTAATGATCCGTTCCTCTTTAAAACAAGGATCCTCCCCTCTGGTTTTCTGCTTTCCTCGTACATATTCAGTAATGCAACTTTCGCATATTCCGCCAGAATATGGACAAGGATCGGGGTTCCATTTTTCTTGCAGATAGAGAAGGAATATTTTAATCAGACCATGGTTGTCATTATTGACTGACCAGGTGTGCCTGCATTTTACGCATATATATTTCATATAAAAACCTCCTTTCAAATAAGTAATATATATAGTAGGAGGTTTTTTACATAACCGAAAAAAAGACCCCGAGATCATCTAAACTCTCGGGGTCGTGGGGAGGAAGTGAGTTATGGAGACTCACTTAGAATGCACAATGCCCAGTTTGTCTTCTTCATACGGAGACGATACAGGCAATCCTTCTAACTCCCTCCACTTTGACCACAGATCAAGAAGGAATATTTTGAGCATATAGCGAATGCTCATGTTCTTAATATGGTTGTCACTCATGATGTTACTTGTGACAAACTTCTTGGTTTGCGCCAGAGTTGGAGTTTTCTTTTGTTTCTCCCTCCATGTTTTACAGAGTTCAACCTTTGCGGAGCTAAGAGTTAACAGACCTTCAGAATCATGAGGATCCTTCTTATAGAGAATTTGTTTACTTTTCAAACCTCTAACAAAGAATTCTCTCCTGCCCTGCATCCGAGTTCTGTAGTCGTAAAAGATGGGAGAATATTTGTCGTCCTGTTTACGGAGAAAACTTGTTGCCAGGACATGGAGTTTTGTTTTCAGGTATGGGGAATAAGTTATACTCTTCTTTGTTTTGGTATGACCACCCTTATCCACATATTCCCTATCAACTAGGTGGTGTGCCTTTTTGCTCCTACCTTCTCCTCTGACAACTTCTTCACCATCAATAGTATCCACTGTCCATACCACATCAAGTCCAGCATAACTCCAAAATGAAGTAACGTGTGCTGCTCTATGAGGATCAAGTTCGCTCACCATAATACCACCCATAGTAGGACCAACTCCACTAAGTCCTTTCAGATGATCTGTCCAAATTGGAAATTCTTCAAGAAATAATTCAAGTTGTTTGGTGATTATGTACTCTTGTTTAACGAGTTTTAAATAGGTGTCAACAAACACGAACATGATTTCATCCGAGATTATACCGGGATGTGCATCTCTCACAATGTTTGGAATCTCTCTCATGTTAATTACGACACCATCAGTAATTCTTTTGTACTCTCTGGAGATAAGACCCATCAACTCTCTTGGGAGGCCTCCAAGACCATCTTTCTTCTCTCCTGGTTTAAGACCAAAACGACGATATAAGTTTCCAAGAATCCTATTTCCCATTCTGATTCTGTCACGTTGAATGTCGTCGTATCCTCTGATCAATGCTCTCAGTTCAATCTTTGGACTCCACAATTCAGGTATAGGTTCCACGGGTATATCAAAACCTCTACCTTTGAAGATATCAGCGATTGATCTGATTGGTTCTAGAATTTCTTTGGTCATTACACTTCTCCTCGGTTCACTTTCCGATTTTGGGGTTTTTAGCTTCTTTCTGGTTCACTTTTTATTTTTGATTTCTTCTGGTTAATGGTTCACTCGTTACTGGTGGATTACTGTAGAACCCTGGTTCACTTATTTCTAACGGATTACTAAAAAACCCTGGTTCACTCTGCGTGCCGGTAAGGACTCAACTCCGAAGAATTGGTTACACGCGTTTCTTTAATGGTTCACTTTCGACACTTGGGTGTCTATTAGATAACGGTTCACTTTTTCTTGCCGGTTTTCTAAACCCCCTGGTTCACTCGCTTGTATTGGTTTTCTGATATACTGGGGTTCACTTATTTACTTTTAGGTTCATGACGCGATGTTGGCGTATAGGGCATTGGTCCGCCAGGTCCTTCATCTTTTGACTTTTCGATTCCTGTCTCTTCTTCAATGACTTCAAGTTGCGGTTCGTCGAAGGTGACAACCTCTGGCAATTTTCCCTCTTTATCAATGGGTGCTTGAATGCTAAGTCTTGCACAACCATTTAGATAAATGTGACGACAAACAGCAATTCCTTCAAATCCAGAAACCGTATCCCTTACCTTTCGCCCTAATTCAATCTCGCTCATTTAGACCTCCTTGATGGTTCACTTTGACTTCCGGGTTTTTCTAGCACAAAATGGTTCACTACTCACGATTGGATTTCTATCCGATCTTGGTCCACTGAGTTTTCGTGGTTTTTCTTCGATGTCCTGGTTCACTTATCGTCTTAGATTATTTATCCATACCAGGTTCACTTATTCTGTCTGGGTTGGTTGACCAATATGGTACACTCGGCAATTTGGTTAACTACGTAACTTGGTTCACTAGCGATGCTCGGTTGCTTCATAGGACTGGTTCACTCAAATATTTCGGGTTTATGACATTTTACGGTTCACTTGTGCTATCTGATTTTCATTTCTTCTATTGGTTCACTGACCTTGATTGGTTTTCTGTTTCATTAATAGTTCACTTACAGGAGGTGGTTATCTCAAGCCTCACGGTTCACTTTGACTTTGTCGGGTTTCTACCCCGGGTTGGTTCACTGAAGGGGAATGGGTTACTCTCGCAAATTGGTTCACTTAGACATGAAGGTTTCTACTCTCCTTAGGTTCACTCATTGATTCTGGTCTACTGAGGCTAACGGGTTCACTTCATTTTGTGGGAGTTCTACTTCGGTTCGGTTCACTCGGCAAGGATGGAGTACTGCAGGGGAATGGTTCACTTATGCTTTCTAGGGTTTCTAGCCCTGGTGGGTTCACTCAATATCGTAGGTTATCTATCTCGTCTCGGTTCACTTGGTCATCAAGGGTCGCTTCCTTCAACAGGTTCACTTCCTCCGCACAGGTTTACTGGATAGCATTGGTTCACTGTTCAAAACTGGGTTTCTTCCTTAGATTGGTTCACTCCGCGCAATTGGATTACTCTGGCGAGATGGTTCACTGTTTGTTCTTGGTTGTTCTTACACTAATTGGTTCACTGTCATGTACTGGATTTCTAACCAACGTAGGTTCACTCCACCCCTCTGGGTGACTAGCTTTTTACTGGTTCACTTTGGATCCTAAGGTGTCCTAAATCACGGTGGTTCACTAAGAAAGGAAGGTTTTCTTGGACACGTTTGGTTCACTTTCAACAACAGGTTATCTATTTCCTATTGGTTCACTCCTCAACAATGAATTAGTGTCGTTGTCTGGTTCACTCTATAAGACTGGTTCTTCTCTAGACTATTGGTTCACATAATTTTTCGGATTGGTACACTCTGAGGTGCCCTGCACCGATTGGTTTTTTACACTTGTTACATCTTGGGTTTCTGTACCATTGTGGTCCACTCAGAAATATAGGATTGCTGAGCTTCGCTGGTTCACTCCATTCCGGAGGTTTACTGCAGGCTTGTGGTTCACTTTGATCCGGCGGGTTTTTATCATAGGTTTGGTTCACTAACTATGTTGTGGTTTTCTCCACCATTGTGGTTCACTAGACTGATTGGTTGTGCTTATACCACGTGGTACACTGGGGTGAGATGGGATACTCTTTCCAAATGGTTCACTTTACAACGATTGGTGGACTTCTAGATATTGGTTCACTAGGTTCCATTAGATTCTTGAAGCATCTGGTTCACTACCCTCCTATTGGGTTTATTAATCACATTGGTTCACTTCTCACCTTTAGGTTTTGTTATCCGCATTGGTTCACTTTTTGAAACTGGGTTTCTCCAACTAATTGGTTCACTGAGGTTAATCGGGTTTGTGCCTCCTCTCCTTTGGTTCACTTGTTTCATTTGGGTTTTTACTAAACATTGGTTCACTTAGAACAAAAAAACAAATACAACAACCACCTCCATAAATTAATATATATGGTAGTTTAGAGAACCAAAAAAAAGTACTCAGACAAATCTGAGCACCTTTTTCTCTGGGTGATAGGGGGCGGGAATCGAACCCAAGACGGTATCAGCGGTTGAAAGAAGGAAAGACCCGCCGATTTGAAAAGCGTCCTCCCAACCATCTTGAATGACTTGTAGCAAGCCATTCAGCATCCATATGCCGTACCCCCTACCATTAGAGTTATTAGGACTTTTTGCATTTGCTCCTCTCTAATTATAGGGGGATGGTTTGGATGTTCCGTCTGATTCGATGTAAAAATCTGAAAGTTCTAAATTAATCTCCGCCTCAATTGTAAGTAACTCCAGTTTGTCCTGGTACTTTAAGTACACTCTTGTGGAGGCAATTATTAATAATACTCCACATATTAACGCAAAGGATGGAATAATATACCATTGATAACCCATCCTACTTACATGAATAAGGAGACCAATGACTGCTCCTACCGCCACTATAAGCAGTCCAGTTATCCATGCGGCAAAAGTCATTGCCGAATATAGTATGTTCTCAAACATAACATCCTCTCCCCTTCCTTAAAAAATGGAGAAACCCCCGTGTGTTTCTTTAACTATTGTGAAAGCACCATGGTCCGTAGTGCCGACCTTCCAAGTATTTGAGGTTTGAATGTCAATAGTAGTCACTTCAACTTTTGTGCCTACATGCTTACCTATTACATCTTCAAAAACTTTTTTCATATTGATTAACATATTTATCCCTTTTTTCAGAGAGGATGAAATCTCTCTTCCGACTAGAATTTTATCCTTGCTTCATTGATCTTCTTTTTCAAATATTCCTTATCATTTGTTCTAAAGAAGATTGTGAACCATTCGTGGTCTAATTCAAAGTCGGTGTGAAAGTGACAAACAGTAATCTCATTTAACCTTGCTCTATAGCTCATGAAATGAAATTGACTAAGCATTCTTGCAGAACCAAATATTCGGGCCGCCTCTTCTCCTGTGGTTGGCCACATTTCATTCTGCATTGCTGATGCTGTAAGTTTAACGTTCTCAACATCCTCTTCTGTGTAGTCAAATACAAAATCAACATGATAAATTAATTCTCCCTCTTCAAAACTTTTACGGTCGTTGATCCTTAATCCAACCAGATAATGATACATGGTTAACCTCAGAACAAAATATAAATGCTTAAATCGAGAAAGGAGAACTCAATGAACTATCCCGAATTTAGCGATAAGGGCGAAGTAATCTGTCAAGAGTGTGGTGTAGGTTATAAAGTTATAACCGGAACTCATACTCGAAAACATGGTATGTCTATTGAAGAGTATAAAGCAAAATATTCTGGTGCCCCCACCTCTGGAAAAATGTTTTCTCTAACAATGTCTCAAGTACAATCTAAGACTGAGATATTTGAAGAGAAACCAACTAAAGTCGAAGTTGACTTAAATGATACTGGTGAAGATGATGTGATAACAGATGAGGGGGCCGTCGATGAAGTAATCATTGACGAAATAACTGACGATGAAGATGCCCCAACAATTGAAGAAATTCAAGAGAAAATTCAAGATGAAGATATGAGCGATCTCTTTCAATTTGAGGGAGCTCAGGACCCTGAACCATATGATGCTGTAGACGAAGATGATAAGAGTCCAAAAGACAAACTCCAACTTATCAAGTTTTTGAGAAAGAAATATCCCTTCATTCAGAACAACTATTCGATAAAGAAGTTCATCATAACGGGTCATCTTGAATATGAGTTTATCACAGATATGGCCGATCCAATAAATAAAGTTGACTTTGAATTCCCAAATGCCTTTTGGCATAACAGAATGGCATATGAGGATCCACGTCGAGATGCAAAGCTACGTCAAGATGGATGGAGAGTTATTACAGTGAGAGCAAGAGCACCCAAAGTAGCCGACGTGAAAAAACTGATTTCCTAAGAAATGCAGAACAAATAATAAACTTACTATCTCACATAACGAGAGAGTTACTATTCAGTTACGGGGTGATGCTAAAATGGTATCACCCCACTTTTTTTCGTTGTCCCGCCTTATTGTGCTTCAGTTTTTTGTGGTTCTCAATTGCAGAGTCTATACACGCCTCTTTTGTTTCTTTGTCTAACAGTTCAAGAACTTCGGTCTCCTTTAATATCAACTCGTTAGCGTTTGTGGCCATGTTGACTGAGTAGACCATTGAGAGGTTCTGAATTGTTATGTACTTTGCTACCTCGGGATCATTCTCAATTTCCCTACAATAAATGTATGCCCAGTATGAGTCTGTTATGTACTTCCTCACCTCTGGACGATTCTCACGCTCTTTACAATAATAATATGCATCCTCTGGTTCCGTTATGTATTTTCGTATACTTGGAAAGTCCATAACGAATCTACAGTAGAAGTAGGCATGTTCTGACTTAGTTATTCTGCGTCTGATCCTAATATCATCTTTAACCCACCTACAGTATTCATATGCCCATTTGGAAACTGTAATTAGATCAGCGATTTCAAATGAGTTTGAGGTATCTCGACAATACTCAAACGCCCATCTGGAAATTTCGTATTCTTCTAACCAAAGGTCCATGATTATTATCCATAAAAAAAATTAAGAAAAGCCCTACTGACAAGTCGAGATTGACTCGTCAGTAGGGGGTTAATGGTTTAGTATAGGCTGGTTATTCCGCTAGGGGTTTCAGAGCAAACATTTGAATCCAGGGTTTGCTCTTATATCCAGCTTCACCACCAGAGATTCCAGTACCACCGGAACCAACACCACCATTATTCTGTCCTTTGCCGGAATTCTGAATCCAGGCCTGAGTGTAGTTCAAACCGATACCCCACCCAAATGCCTTGATTACTCGTGAGTAACCTTCGGCGGTCAGAAATAGTGTTTTGGCTCCCATGTCCAGAGCAGATAGAGCAGCTTTGGATAAAACTTCCATTGAAGTGGAGTCTACATTTTTGCTTGACACATAAATGAGACCTACTTGCTGTACAGGGTACTGCGGCCGCTTGATTATGATCTCAATGGTATCCTCAGGAAGTCTTTCATCTTTCTTCTTCAGGGGAACCAAAGATTTCGAGTTGAGCCTAACCCTGCCACCTACCATGGCCTCCAGTTCAGCCCGAGTCCACACCTTCTTGAAAAGCAGCATAACGCCTGCTTTCTGAAAGTTGTAGTCCTCTGTGGGCTGGCCGAAGTACTGTGGATAACCGGGATAGTTAACGGAACCCGGTACTGGGAAGCTTCTGGGAATCTCCGAACCATGCGTTGTGATGGTTGACTGCGGAGAACCTCCAATCATGAACTGGTTCTGAGCATTCGCATTCTGATTGGCGTTTGCAACATTGTTTTCCGTGTTGTTATTGTTCTGATCGCCGACTTGCCCGCTAGCGTCCAGATCTCCAGCATAAGCTGGGATCGCCATGGTTAAGCAGGCGAACAGGACAACTAGAATATATAGGAAACGTTTCATCCTATGCTCCTTTTTTGCCTGCTATTAGTCGACGATGCCAAGGCCTCCTGAGGATTCGTAGGTATCAGTAGTTACAACAGCACCACCACCATTGATAAGAACCTCGGTAGCGGAACTGGTCGCAATTTGCTGTACACCAACTGCTCCGTTGGAAGCATTGAGTTGCTGCTGCACTAAGTTCTGATTCAGACCACGCATCTCGAAGGAACCTTCTCCGACTGCGTAGGCATTATCGACACCCATATCAGAGTACTGTCCACCCGTTTGGGACATCATGGAAATCTGGACATTCTCCATTATAATGTCGACTTCTGTGCAACACATTGGGTACCAGTCAATGTCAACCTCAATGTCATTACCATGACCGTTACCGTTGGAGGAGTTCAGAACTTCATTAGTTGCCTGAAGAACCTCTCCACCTTCACCTTGGGTCTCGGTTTTATTGACGTCCACGTCCACGTCCACAGTTTTGTTTTCGTTGGTCGTTTCAGTCTTATTGACATCTATATCAACATCGACAGTCTTGGTTTTGTTAATGTTAATGGTTTTGATTATTTCGACTTTTGCATCCAACTGAGGATTCCAGTTTGTCGTCTGGTCCATCTCGAACTTTTCGATGTATAGATCCATCTGGAAGTTACTTCCATAGGTATCCTGCTCGTTGAACACACTGCCTCCGGCCTCACCGAGAGCCTCCACTTGCTCTTCATTGGAGTTCTCGCTGGCCTCCCCAGACCATACAGGGGTATAGGCAAAAATCAAAACAACAACCAAGAGTAACGCAAATAACGTTCTCTTCATGCGTGTTCCTCCTTACTGACTAGTAGTAGTCGAGTTGACACTACTGGCAGTTGCTGATTGACTAGTTCCTGCTTGGTATCCAATAAATCCGCTCCCATATCCAGCCTGTGACGCGTCATATCCTTGAACAAGAGCAGCAGATGCTCCTGTACTAGCACTAGATTTGTCATTGTTGCAGTCTGCTCCGCTAACTTCAGTTTTCGTATTAATCTGCTGAACAGCTAACGATTCTGTATCCTGCTCCATTCCTTTCGACTCTATAAGTTCAGAAAGGTCTACAACCTCCCCCTCCTTCCAGAGTCTTTGGAATTCTTTGTGGTCGAAAAAACCAGCCTGAACAGGAGCAGCAATAGTTTGCGTTTCCTTATTAAACAGATCATCCACATCCTTATTAATTACGAGTCCATCAACTTCTGAGCGGTTGATCAGATCAATGGTCTGATCAAACACCATTATTTGAGAGGACTCTGCGTCCCAGTCTGCAACTACGCTTGTATCAGCGTAGACTGGTGATACAAAGAGAGCGAAGGCAATGAATCCAAGCAAGATTGCTAGCTTCTTCATTGCCATCCTCCTTCTAAGAGAAAAACTAGTTTCTCTCAGGTCTGGAGATTATTCTAGAGTAGGCCTGACGATGGGGTTGTAGTCAAGGCTTCCACCCATGGCACCTGCATTAGCATACCCTTGGATCGTTCCATACTGATAGCCTCCACCATACTGGACCCCAGCAACACCGTTGCCATCAAAGGTCAGAGTTTTCTGGTGGTGCTCGACGACTGTACACTCAAGCTCGAAGTCATTGTGCTTGTCCCAAGTTTTGACGACTTCTACAGTCTTTGTCTCGGTCAAGTCCTCAGTCTTGTCAACATCAACAGTCTTGCTCCAGTCATCTGAACGGGAACCGTCAGCATTGATTTCTGCATCAAAATGCTTATCAACGCCCAAGGCACCGTCGAAGGAATGAGTGTTGGTGTTGGTGTTGGTTTCAGAGGATGACTCTGTTGCCGGAGGACCTTCATCTGATTCGGACTCATTTTCTGTCTTGTTTACATTCTCATTGACAAAAGTGGCGTCCGCTTCAACGTCGAAGGTTTTGTTTGCGTCGACGTCAGCATGGAAGTCCCAGTCGGAGTCATGACTCTCAGTCTTCGTCAAGTCAAAAGTCTTGTCATAATCACTAGTCTCTGTCTTGTTCAGACTGAAAGTTTTGGTTCCATCTGAGTTGAACTCGCCCTTCTTGGTGGTCTTCAATTCCCACCATTCTTGCTTGTCGATGGAAATATGGCCGAAGACACCAATCTGAGCCTGACCCTGACGTTGACCTTCTTCCATGAAGACACCCATCTCGGAATGAGCGTAGGCGCCGCCAATGGCTATCTTGTCATCTGGACAGTCAACACAGGGGTCAACACTGGCGGTGGCGATTCCACCGGCCTTCATCTCTTGGATCATTTCAGACTCTTGACCCATGAGACCGCCAATGGTATTTCCATCAGCATCAAAGACAGCCTGGCCACCTTGGGTCTGGTCCATCAGTTGGCCTTGCGCTGCTGCGCCATCCCAGTCACCTACACCCTCAATGGCGAAGGCACTCGGGACCCAGCATAGAAGTGCAAGAATTGACAATAATACCATAGTCTTCTTCATTTCTTTATTCCTCCTTTCAAGGGGAATATAATTAGTTGAAAATGTAACTACCTCTACCTACGCACTACTGTTGACCACCCCCTTTCAAATTTAGATTTGATCACTGTCGATTATTGAGAATAGAGCTCTTCGTTCTTTGGTTTTTTTACTTTGTAATATGCATCACCAATAGCAACTAAAGGAAGCCCTTGGTTATCATAGAGAACTGCTCTTAATCTTACAGTTGAACCAGAATCAACAGGACCATGAATGGTAATGAAGTTGTTAAGTTTGCTAGTAAGTCCGCAAACAGGTTCGATCTTACTGACACGCCGAGTATGGGGTTTTGACACATCAACCCAAGAGTTAACCTTATATTCAATGTTCTTTGGATTCTTAATCCAAGCGTTGAGTGTCACAGCTTCAACGTTATCAGGAAGATATTCCTTCTCGTTGATCTTGAAGTAGATTGGATACGGTTCCAATTCTTCCCCTCCAAGATCTTTCTTTATCCACCCAGCAACATAGTACTGAATCCTTATACCAACCTCTGGATCTGGGACCCATAAGTATTCCTGCTCTTGACTCATAGGGTACCCATCGACCAAAACGGTCATCTTAGGTGCACAGGAGACAGCAACAAAAATGATTAATATATACATCATACGCCACATGGACGTCCTCCTTTCAAAGGTCATCTTTGCTATCTCTTTGGTCTAGCCGGTCGATCTGCGTTGGGTGTACTCTGATAGCTTCTCTCAACATTATATGACCGACTTGATTGTGTTGAATGTGTTGATTGTGGACGGTTAGCAGATTGTGTTGCCCTTGTTACATCCGGACTATGTTTAGATGGTCTATCCCCACAAGTGGGACAGTCCGGAATATCAGGTGATGGGCAACAGTCCTTGGTTACTCTGATTTCGATTCTTGTGAGTTTTCCCTCAGTTTTGGAAAGGGTATCAGGCACTGCTAATGAGAGTTCAGGTCTGTAATCATCCTGCTTATCATCATCTTCGGGTATAGGTTGCTCAATGCATCTTGCCCTCATTGCCTGGTCATACCATGACAATGGTGTGCCCACCTTCTGCTTCATGTCAATAATTGTGAAGATCTCTTCACAGGTTGGAGTTGTGTCAGTGACAACTCGGGTGTCAATGTCGGATGGAGAATTGTATTTATCCGGTTTGATTTCATCTCCACCTGGAGTTATCAAGATTGGATCAGATGATACCAATTGCATCTCAAGTAGCGCTACTCCTACATCTGCATCTTGTGCTAAAACTATAGGGGAGAGCAAAAGTACAATTGATATAGCAAAGAAAAATACAAGTAAAATCTTCCTCATAGGCTACCTCCTTTCATTAGAAAATTTTACAAACTTGAAACAACTTATTGACCTAGGGTAATGGTGTATCAGTGGGCGGAACCCGAAAACTACCATCCCACAGGATACCCCCATTGCTAAATGAGAAGCTGCTACTACCACCTACTGGGCCACTGCCTCCCACTACCGGACCAAATGTAGAGCTATTGTTCCATGATGAAGACGTATTAATAGTTGTAGGTGGGGGATTGTTGGGAATGGAATCACTTTCATGAATATCCACTGGTGTCGTCGTTGTTGGAGGAGGATCTTCACCTTTATTGATAGGATCCGGTGAATAATTATATGTTCCTATACCTGTAGCTGACCAAGTAGTCGTGGTCCTCGTCCCTCCATCAATAGGTGTCACACTTGTATCCGGACCTGTAAAAGTCCAGTCTATGTCAGCAACTGCAACCCCCACACTTAGAAACAAAATACTTAGTACCAAAATGAAAATCTTTTTCATATTTTTCCCTCCCTCCTTTCATTAGAAATTCTATATAAAAAATTTGGTGGGGAACTCCAGCAGGCGCGGTGCCGGAGTATTATTTTATGAATTGGGAGTCCCCACCAAGTTGTGTATTACTTACAAAATCCTCTTATTGTTTCATTGATGAATGTTGATGGTGCATGGAAAGAAACCGCCAAGTTAGGTTTTTCCGTTTTGCCATCATAAAATTCAACATATCCCTTCTCAAAGTTCACCTTGATTAGATCGTTGGATTTAATCATCTCAACAACATCTTCATCAAGGTCGGGAAATTTCTCCTGCTCTTTCATGATTGAAAACCTCCTCTGCCTACGTTTTAAAGAAAACATCAACCCTGGTCTTAATTAGTAATTAATATATATAAGGATTCTGTTTAATCATGAAAAGAAAAGGTGGGCGAAGAGAAGTTATATTTACTCTCTCCGCCCTAGGTCTACGCGATCAACTCTGGAGGCCGCAACTCACCCACTCCCAAAGGTGTCCTCCCGAATTTGAGGACGGGCGTAGTGAGGTCCTCCAACCGATTATGTGCAAACCATTAATGCACCACCTCCAGAGACACCAAAAAAACAAAACATCCATATCACTTCAGAAATTAATATATATAGTATATGTGCCAAATACAAAAAATTAGATTATGCTAACAATAGATATTAATTAGAACAAATTTTAAACCTATAATAGACTTTATTCCTAAGAGGGGAGATTAGGTAAGATGGGCAATCCAACACCAAGTCAATCAAGAACAGTTGACCCCTATGCATCTTATCATAGTAATGTTGTAAATAAGCTGACCAGGATGATTACCACTGGACTTAATTGCTTATTTGGCACACATTCTATTGAGGTTACACAAGCATCGCTTACAGAAGTTGATTGCTCAGAGGGTCAATGTTTCAAGGACGATGTACTAATTCAGACGACATCAATTCTAACTGTAGACTTTGAAGACAGTGATTTTTATGTTGATCCGTCTGGAGGATGGTGGAACGAAATAGGTTATTACTATGTTGTCCTTGATTATGTTTATGTACAATCTAGACCCGCCCCGGAAGCCTCTATCAAAGTTATCCTACCAAGTCAAACAGCAACTCTATTTACGGCCGATAGATACCTATTCCTAAAAGCAGTTGAAGTGTCATGGAGTGGGTCCGCATTTGAGATTGACGCTGTATGGGATTATGATCCAGGCACCCCAGCAAACAGACGAGTCTATGCTCCCCTCTTTGCAGGTGTACAAGATGAAATTCCATCATTTGATCAAGATGAACATGAAGCAAGAATCATCTATGTAAGGTCAACCGATAGATTGTATTGGGGCACTTCTTCCCGCTGGGAAACATTCAATGCAATTAGAGATAATGTTGATACAACTGGTTTAACTGTTGGAGAGTTGGCCTATATTGATGCAACTGGAGCAATGGTGCCTGCCCTTGCTGATTCGTTTGACCATCAAGCAGATGCTGTAATCCTACAAGTTGGTCTTGAGGCTGATGGTAGCGGCAAAGTCAGAATGGCAGGTAGGGCCGACGATGTACCAGTTGAAACCGGAGTTATAGTTGCTATTGGAGATACTCTCTATCTATCTGATTCAGAAGCAGGCACAGTTACAAATGTATTACCTGCTGCTTTTCGTCAATCAGTTGGAACAGCAATAAGTGCAGCCACTGGACCAAGTACAATAAGTATGTGGTTCTTCCCACAGAATATGTTCTTTGTTGCAGGTGCCGCTATAATTCGAGAATCAATTACAGCACCTGGTGATTGGACTCTAAGTGCTGGTGACTATTATTATGATATTAATATAGCTAGTCTTGGTGGTCTACAAGTAACCAGTGCTTTTTTCGATGGAGTTGATAAGATTTACCCGCTTAATGAGGAACTCATCACAGTCCCGCCTTATAAACTCAGAGTTTGGATGCCGGTTAATACCGTATCTCTCGATGCCGTAGTAGTAGGATAACGGAGGATTCTCAATGAGTAAAAACTATGGAACTGATATGCAAGGTCCGTTTATCGGACAACGAGTATCAACTCTTCCAGCTTGGACGGCAGCAGATGTAGGAAGAGAAGTTTATACAGAAGATACAAAGTTAAGGTACTACGGTACTGACACTGGTTGGAGAGAGTACGGTGCAGGTGGAGGTGGCGGGTCTGAATTTGATATGTACGCTGATATGCTCGGTAATTCAATATATCTAAACTGTAGCTGGGATGGTTTTATCAATGAACTTTTAATTGCTTCAACAACTATGACTTATAATGCTACAGATAATAAGTATGAATTTACAGCAGGTGAAATACTTGAAAGTGTAGATATATATGATGGAACTCTCGCAATTACAGTAACAGAATGTATGGTCTATATTGACTTTGATGACTCTGGATCTCCCACAATTGAAGCTACAGCGGATGGTGGAGCTAATTGGGAATCAGTTGATAATGGGGCAATCCACAGCTTCTCAAATACTGGTTCTGATTTAAGGATGCGCTTCACAGGTGGAGGGAGTGGAGAAGTTAGAAGTTGGGGTGTGTTTTATAATCCTGATCCTACTCCACAACAATTACTCAATCTAGTCCCCATTGGTACAATGTTAATGCATGGTGGAACCAGTACACCATCTGGTTTTCTGCTCTGTGATGGAGCTTCAGTTCTTGTTGCTGATTATCCAGACTTATTTGCTGCTATTGGATATGCTTGGGGTGGAGGTGGAGCAAACTTCAGTGTTCCAGATATGGCTCAAAGAGGTCCATATGGCCCAGGTGGTGGTCGAAGTGTTGCCGACACTGATGGTGCCGAGGCAGTAGATATATCACATACTCATACAACTGGTAGTCATGCTCTAACAATAGCTGAGATGCCAATTCACTCACACCCTGCTGTTGCTGGAAACTTTGTAATTACTGCTGGTTCTAGTATCACAGGTGGTGGCGATGCTCGTGGTTCCAACCCTAATACTGGAACTGCTGGTTCTGGAAATACACATAACCATGGTATAACTGGTTCTGGAGGTTCAGGAACTCAAGACGTTTTGAATCCAATTGCAGTTGTAAACTTTATTATAAAGTTTTAAGGAGAATGTGTAATGTGGGTAAAAAGAGATGGTGGGGGAAATGTAATTGAGAGAAGTCGCTTAGAGACAGCAGAATGTAATGAGTGGATAGATAGTGATCATCCAGATGATTTATCTTTTGTAAGAGATGCTACTGAAGCTGAATATCCTCTTAATGACTATAGAGACAACAGAATTATTGAATATCCATCAGAAGGCGATCAACTTGATGCAATAACAAAAACTTTGAAATATCTGCGGGACAATGGTGTGGACATCGGACCGGATGGAGAAGCATATATTACTCAAATAGACGGTGTAAAAAACAAGTTTTCAAAACCGTAATAGGGAGTATACCAAATGTCAATTGTTAAAGAGACCGCTAGTGGAGAACACTATTTAGAGAAGATCAAGACAGAAGGAGACGATCCTAATATCTCAGGTCTTCAAATGTATCAGAGAAATGTGGGTTCAGATGGTGCGTCAGGTAACACTGTCTTCACTCTCACTAATCCATACTCTCCAGGATCAAATACTCTTTTTGTCTATGTAAATGGTCAGAAGGCTACTTTAGAGGTAGCCGCAACTCTTTCAAATGAGTATGAAGAAACTGGTCCCTATACGGTTACATTTGGTGCTTCCCTGCTTGCCGCTGATGTTGTTGAGTTTATTGTAATTGGTGCATATCCACTTGATGCAGATGAAGCTGCTGACATTCTTGGTATTGTGACAGGTACAAAGATGTATTTCTATCAAGCGGCCGCTCCAGTTGGCTGGACAATTGATATGACCCTTGGAGATGCAGTTTTGGCAGTTCATGGTTCATCTTCATATTATGGTTCTGGTGGCGGTGGAGAACAAAGGGGTACTTGGACTCAACCAGATCATGATCACTCAATCTCTTCTGATGGAACACACACTCACGATGTTGATATTTGGGCAAGTGATAAAACTGGTGTTATTCTTAGTGATGCCAGTTATACTGGTGACATTATCTTAGAGGGTGGTAATGGCATAGCGTGGTCTAAGGAATCGTCTACCACTGAAGCATTAAAAGGCAAAACAGAAACAACGGATTCAGACGGAAGTCATGACCACGGTGCAGCAACTGGAAATGATGCAACAGTAAACACATGGCGACCATTCGCCAATGTAGGTATTATAGCAACTAGAGACTAAGTAAGGAGTCGAAATGTTTTGTGATGGAGAATGTGAAAAGGATGGGAAGAAGTGTGGTCAGTATATAACTCTCACTATGCATGATAGTCAAACTACAAAGACAGAAACTATTGATCTTTGTAGATTTCAAGCAATGCTCGATTCTCTCTTTCGGATGGAGAAGAGTCATATAGGTATTCAAGCGGCAGTTGAGAGTCAAAGAAATGAAGAAGTTAAAACTGGCAAACAGGTTGCTACAGCAGTAGATACTGGATTTAGAAGAGTTGCTCAAGCAACGAAAGACTCTATAAGTACACTACAACCAGAGAAAAAAACCTTTGGTAAAAAGTTACTAAGTCTAGTAAAGGGAGACACTTAATGTCTGATCTCAGTAGTTCAAATTTACCAGATAGTGTAATCCAGTTTGATCCTGGTGTAAAGCAATGGTTTTATCAACCAGCTGCTCCAACTGGGTGGACAATTGATATGACCCTTGGTGATGCTGTTCTAGCGGTTCATGGCTCCTCATCTTATGGTGGCTCATCTGGAGGTGGAGAACAGCAGGGGACCTGGACACAACCAGATCATGACCATGATGTTACTATCTGGGCAAGTGATAAGACTGGTACTCTTGTTACCCATAAATCTGAAGTCAATACAATAATTATAAACGCTGCAGTTGACGTTTCTTGGTCAACCATAACAGGTCCGGGAAGTTGGGCAGGAGCAGGTGTAATAGAAACTAGTGATGGTGGAGCAACTGCTAGCTCTTGGCGTCCATTTGCTAATGTAGGTATTATAGCAACTAAGGATTAATTATGCCTATACCAGATATAAGGATTGCAGTTAAGATAGTGAAGGATTTTATAATTGGCGAGAGTGATCCTAAAGTCTTAGAGTTTGCTGCAGCAATTATATATGCGAATGATATTAAACCTTTATATGTGATTAATGCAATTAGAAATCTGGTCGACCCGCCTGCAGAAGGCGGTGAAGCATATGCCCAAGAATACCTTGATCAACAAATCGAAGATATAGTGAGAACTTTGGACAGGCGAAAGGGAGGACTCTACTAATGCCAATTCCCGATCTTGACGATGCTATTACTATTTTAAAAAATTTTAATGTTGAGACATCACCAGTTACTTTGTTACAGCAAGCAGCGTCTACTGTTATGGCAAATGACATTAGACCTGTGGATATTATGAAAGCAATTCAGATCCTTAATATCTCTGAAGACGAAGACGATGAAGATGATGCACAAGAATATATTGATCAAGCAATTCAGGATTTAGAGAGAATCCAATCAGAGAGGCAAGGGTCTAGTTGATATAAATATAACTTATTTCTGGGAGACTTTAATGGAAAAGACAGGGAAGATGGCACACAAGTTTCTTCAACAACTAACTTCTGAAGATTCCAAGGGAATGTTTGAGGGTCTTGCAGATCTTGTGGAGGTGTTGGAAAACAAGAATGATCCAGAGCAAACTGAAATGTATTTGGTTCAAAACATCTACCACTTCTTCGAGAAACTAAAAACTCTTGAGGGTAACTTACATAGTTATGTAAGAGAATCTGTTGATGAAATCCCTGGAAATAAGTTAAGTTTGTTGTATGACGAAACTAAAAGCGCTGGGTCTAGTATCCTTTATGAAGACTAGACAGAAGGATCGAAATGCTAAGAGATACATTTGTTGGACCCGGGTCCCAATTTAGGCAGGACAATGGTTTACTATTATTCTATGACACCTATAGGTCGAAATGGATAAGTGCTGCCAGAGAAAATGTGACGTATGGGATAGATCATCGCAACATAAGAAATGATAGATGGATGGCCCTTATCTCTAGTACATATTCAAATGTTGTAGGATATCGAATCCCCCGAAATGCAACAATCACCGCCGTGACAGTCCAGACACAAAATCTAGCTACTTGTACATTTAGAATTCGAAAGAACAATTCACCGGTGAATATCACAAGTATAAGTCTGGCCGCAGAAGTTGGAAAGTCAAATGATGACCTTGATATTGATTTGACTGAAAATGATTTCTTACAATGTTACTTAGAGGCGATAACAGGGGATGTTGATTTTCCCACTTTACTATTAGAATTAGCGTGGAGAGAATAATTGGGAGGTAGATAAATGGCAGGAGAAATGTGGCAATTACAAGTTAGGAATGACTCGACTGCTGATGTCTTTATTGAGGATCTCGGTATAAATGTACCAGCAGGGGATACAATTGATTTTGCTGATCAGTTTACATATCCTCAGATCTCAGAGTCAGATGATCTAAGGGCTGCTGTTGGTGCAGGAGAGTTAGTCCTTAATGGATATGACGGCGATTTATCTGCTGCAGACGGGACAACATACTTAGAAATTGTTCATATTTATTATCTAGAGGATAATTATTACTCTAAGGTTGAGTTACAGACACCTGGTGATTCAATAGTTGATTGGGAGAACATTGTCAATGCTCCACCTTTTGGGGACTTTCATTGGCAGGAACCAGTCGAAGCACGAGTTCTTAAGATTCAGGCAGCCCCACCAGCCAATCCATCTCAATATGATTTCTATGTAGATACAGACGATAATCATTTGTATAAGTGGGATGGAACTGCGTGGGTTGATATGAAGCTTCTTGTTGAAGGCGATCGAGTAATTAACCTTGATTCAACTTCGGAGAATATCTTTGAACTCACTACTGGTGTTTGGACAGACCTTGGTCAACCAGTTGACAATGCAGCTGTCATTGTTAATAATGATGGTCAAGAATTGCCAGCAATGTATGTTTACGAGGAGGAGTTTCTGCTTGCCTGGGTAAGGATAGCTGATGCAGATATCTTTGGCGGAAACACTCTTGACGGAGCATATGATCAAGGTGGAGCTGGTGCTGGTAGGCAAATCTTTGTTGATGCTGGTGCAGTCCAACTAACTGCTTTAGGTGGTTATGCTCCTCTAGAATTGACTGATCTAGCTTCTGCTCCAACTACTGGTCTCGCTGATGGCCAAATGGCTGTGATCAATGGTCTACTCTATGAGTATGACGATGATCGCTCCAAGTGGCTAAGCGTTCAAAGAATGATCCTCACATTTGGTCGAGGTGGTAATACAAAGAATCAGTACCTTAACTTTGGTGTTGGGAATTTATCATCAAACAACGCTGGTTTCCGTATTCCACGAGATGCGACCATAGTGATGATGTCTGGACAACTTGATGCAGTCGGAACCTGCAATATGAGAATAAGGAAGAATGATACAGCAACCGATATTGCTACCCTAGCAATCGCAGCTGCTCAAGGAGGCGACGACCTTACAACAAACGTAGATTTATCTGCTGGTGACTATCTACAGTCTTATCTTGATGCTGGATCTGGTGTCCCTGATCCAGTTCTGATTATCGAAATTGCTTGGAGAGCCTAATGGCACTAGATGAAAGACCAGCGATTATCATTGCTATAAATGATACAACTAGTGAGATATTTATAGAGGATCTGGGCATTGGCATTCCTGCTAATGACCAGATCGCTCTAACAGATTATTTTGAATTGTGGGAGATTTCCGCTTCTGGTAATTTAAGGACTGAAATCACCTTAGAGACAATTATAATAAATGATAGTATTAGCAACCTAAGTGTAGAGGACGCAACTTTTCATGTACGTTTTAGAACGGTAAGGGATGATGTTGAGGGAACAGCTTGGCACGAGAATACTATCTTTACTTCTTGTGTTGATTTTAGTGTATTTATAAATATCAACGGCCACGTAATGAGGAGTATTTTGTAATGACCTGGCATAAAGATGCAACTCCACCAGATGTACACATACCATATGCATGGACTTATGCAAATCAAACTGCAAGAGAAAGTGCTACTGGTTTGGAAGCTGCCGATGTTGGGAAGTTTGCTAGACAAACCGACGACGACACTATATGGATGTTAATAGATGAATCTCCTGTTACCTGGAAATTCATTGGCGGTGGGGTTGGAGCTGACACTTTCTTAGGCCTTGCAGATACTCCTAATACATATGCTGGAGATGGTGGGAAGGTTGTTGCTGTAAAGGGAACTGCAGATGGTCTTGAATTTGTTGACCTTGATTTAAGCGAGATAATAGATCATATAGATAGCACAGCAATACACTTCTTTGAGACTGACATTGACCACAGAAATATTCAATATATAGGCACATATACACACGATGAAATTGATACCCACATTGACGATGGTACGATTCACTTTACTGAATCAAACATAAGTCATGAGAACATTCAAGATATAGGTACAAACACTCACGATGATATAGATGCCCATATTGCAGATGCGACATCTAATCCGCATATGGTTACTCTTTCGGATGTTGGTGGGGCCCCTGTAGTTCATACTCATGTTGAAGCGGACATAACTGACCTTGACCACGATGCCGTAAAGATTCAAGGAGTTCCAGTTGATGATTCTGCAATTGCTGATGGCAAAGTTTTAGTATATGATTCTACAACGGGCGATCTACAGTATGAGTTTATTGAAGGTGGAGGTGGCGAGTTTAATCCTGAGTACCAGCAAGCTACTTCTGAGGGGGAAAGTTCAACTACTAGTGAGACATATCAACTGAAATTAAGATTGACAACTAGTAGTCTTCCATCAGGTACATATATAATACAGTGGAATTATGAAATTGATGGTAACGGTGATCATGCTGAAAGTAGAGTGGAACTTAATGATACAACAGAGTTGGGATTTAACAGGTATGATAGCAGCTTAAATGGGTATATAAGTGTTTCTGGGTTTGCATTAAGATCTCTTTCCGGTGTAAACACTATAGATATAGACTATCGTACAGTATCTAGTCCTGACGATGTAGATATACGCAGGGCAAGATTGGCTCTTTGGAGGGTTAGTTAATGGCAACATACACATATTCGCTGTCTACTGATTTTGGTGGTCAGGTATGCCTTTCAACACTGACAGATGAAATTCTGGCAGAGAGTGCGATTACTACTGACTTGACGCATATAATTGTTGCCCCATTTGCAAGTCCAGATGATGTTGATATAGAGTTTGATTCTACACTGTCGGGTGGTGAAGTGACAGCCTTGAATGGTGTTGTTGCTGCTCATGATGGAAGTGTATGCCCTGAACCTGAAGATCCTGTAGATGCCCATGTTGCGGACACTACTTCTAACCCACACATGATTACTGCTCTTCAAGTTGGAGCTGCTGAGGAAGTTCATACTCATCTTGAAGCTGATGTAACTGACCTTGACAAATATACTCAGGGAGAAGTAGATACAGCTTTAACTGGAAAATCAGACACAGGTCATACTCATCTTGAGGTAGATATTACAGACTTAGACCATGATGCGCAAAAGATTAAAGGAGTTGTAGTTGATGATGCTGCAATTGTTGATGGTCGAGTTCTTGTATATAGATCTGCATCTGGAAATTTAGAATATGAAGATCAAACTGGAGGAGATGGTACAGCTGCTGTATCTACAGAACTTGCAGCAGTCCAAGCAAGAAGAACAACAACATTATCTCTAGGAACAACATTTGCCGATGTTACATTTGACACAACTGATGAAGAATCAGTTCCCACCAACCTAGAGCATAATGACACAAATACAGATAGAATAGATGTTAAGGTAGATGGACTATATCTAATTCTTTATGACTTTGATATTGATGCTGGTTCCACTCCATCTGTTTCGGACGTTGAGGCACAAGTTCGTGTAAATGATACCAGTGTTCTAAATGGTTCACCATCAGAAACAAGTGTTTTTGCGGATAGTTCAATAGATAGTAGAGATGATATAAATAACCATTTGAGTCATAGTTTTATATCTTCACTTTCAAGTGGAGATTTTATAACTGTACAGTTAAGATATCAAAATGATGCAGCTGCAATTTTTGCTGGTGGCACCTTTAAGGTTGTAAAGTTAGATGGTGTGGCTGGTGCTGCTGGCGTTGACGGTGAACCAGGACCTACTGGTTCGGGTTCTAATATAATCATTCAAGATGAGGGAGTGAACTTACCTAATACACCACATTCAATAATAAATTTTGTTGGTGATGGTGTTACTGCTACTGATAGTACATCAGAGGCTACTATTACAATACCTGGCGGTGGTGATGGAGATGGTACATTTGGAAGCGAATTTTATGAGGAATCTTCTGATGGGGAATCTTCAACAACGTCAAGTTCTTGGCAAGAGAAAATTGAAATAGAAAATCTTGACATTGGACCAGCCGGTAAATACAGAGTTGGTTGGTATGCAGAAATTAGAAATTCATCGACTAGTGGAAGTGTTGAAGCTAGAGTTCTAGTAGGAGGTACTACAGTTGCCCTTGAAGTACTAGAACCACAAGACGGTTCTAACTATTATGATTTTAGCGGGTTTTACTACTATACTCATGTATCAGGAACTGTTGATATAGAGATAAACTGGAGACAAATAGATACTGGAACTGCATATATTCGGAGAGCAAGAATAGAGATTTGGAGGGTATCATAGTGACTATATATTCATATTCTGTTATAAATGACTTCCCAAATCAGGCAGTCGATATTGAGAAAATGGAAGTAGAGATTGCTGCCTCTTCGATTACTACTCCTTATGTTAGTTCGACTGTCCATGATGCTACTTGTAATATTGAATTTGAGTCTATCTTATCTGGACCAGAAGAGACTACACTTGATGGAATAGTTGCAGGTCATACTGGGCTACCATATGATATACTCGATCCGATTTATGTGGAATCATTATCTGAATCAGAGACTACTTCGAATGATTGGATAGATAAACTTACATTAGATATAACAGGTGATCCGACTCCAGGAACATACCGACTCGACTGGACATTCAAATTTGGTAGTGCCCCAGCCAATAGAGAAATAGAAGCCAGGCTGTATGATACAACTGCAAATATGGTAATAGAGAATATAATTCATCAGCAACCAGGGTCCGATGTAAAACCAATTTACACTGGGTTTTGCCGGTGTGATCTAGATGGTCCAAAAACAATAATACTTCAGTATAGAGTAAACGATACAGGAGGTAGTCCTACAGCCTACATTTCTAAGGCAAGGTTGCTTTTCGGAGGTTAGTATGGCAGAAAGATATACATACTCGATCCTAAATGATTTTCCTAATCAGGTGGTTGCGAGCAATAAGTTAGCATTAGAGATAGAGGACTCTACGGCAGTTGCTGTAGTTCTTCTTGGTGTAACCAAGCACAATAATAGTTGTTATATTGATTTTACAGATGTTCTTCCTCCCGGAGAAGAGACAGCATTGGATGCAATAGTTGCAGCACATGATGGTGTCCCGTTTCCTCCTGGTATCGCAATTGGTGATATTATACGAGAAGAAAGAACTAGCGAATTTGCATCAGATAATGATGCATATACAGAAGTAGTTACTCTGAATACCCCACATCTAGATCATGGGAATTATAGATGTAGTTGGTTTATTCTCTATGGAGTACAGTCAGTGGGTGTTAACCTGAAAATGCGAATCCAAGTGGATGGCACTGATACTGAGATGGAGTATATTGAGGAAGCATCTCAAGCAATGCCAGGTGAAAGAATTCCAAGATCTGGATTTGTAAATATACACTTGGATAGGGGTACACACGCTATTGATATAGATTGTGGCAAGGATGTGGTTGGAGAAGAGACCTGGCATATATACAAAGCATTCTTAGAACTAAGGAGAATAGACTAATGGCAACAAAGTATGCTTATTCAATAATAAATGACTTTCCAAATCAGAAGGTAAACCTCCCGAATTTGCGTTATGAAATTCTTGCTTTGGGAGGAACTGCAACCTTACTATATCTCAATAAAGATATCGCTTTGGACACAGTTGATATATGGATTGACAGAGATTTGACAGGTCCTGAGAACAATGCACTCGATGGAGTAATTGCTGCACACTTGGGTACAGAGAGGGAGGTCTTCATTCTTCACTCTCAGACAAAACTAGTTGACTCAATCGTTCAAATCACAACAACAACACCATGGCAGGAGTTAGGTGGAGTTGTTGTAGACCCAACACAATTTATTCCATCGAATAGATTACCAAATGCTTTTATACGAGTACTGGGAGCAATAAAGACTGTTGGAACTGAAGTTCAGGTAACAATTGGAGAAGATTTGAATAGTGACGGATCTAGTATTGTATCACTTGTCACTCCACTTCTTAACATTCCAAATACTGGTGATAACTGGGTGGTTGGAGAATTTGATACTAATGTAGCATTAAGAGATGGAAAAAACACTTATACAATTGGAGCTAGACTGAGAGGATCAACCTCTGCAGCATTACGCTATGCTCAAGCAATGCTGTTTGAGAAGAGACTGTATGCATAGTGTGAATTAAGGGGAATTATAAATGCAGATTGGTCGAGTGGGAGATATTATTCATGAAGATTTCACGGTTACTGATACAGCAGGTAATCGAATCCCCAACATTGACTCCACTGCGTTTACATATAATATATGGGATGATAATGGAACTGAAGTAAGTGCAACAGTTCCCGTAACTTTTATAGAATTAGGTTCTGGAAGTTATAGATCAAGTTTTACCCCAAATGCAATTGGTGATTGGTACCTTATTGCTTATCACGATACCTATTTCCCTTGGGGTAAAGCGGATACTATTCAGGTGTTCGTAAATACGTTTGATTCTTTTACAGAGATACTTCGAAGGATCCTGGGTCTCGTTCAAGAAAACTTTTATATTGATCAGACGACGTTCAATGAATTTGGATGTATGCTAACAGGTCGAATTAGAATTTATAATAATGCAGCTAATGTGGGAACAGACGTAGGAGTTATTGAGACATATTGTATTGAAGCGACTTACGATGACGAAGGCAGAATGACGTCATATAAAGTTGTGACTTGTGGAACTCCGGTAGTGACTACAACTACAACGACTACTACAACTACCGCTCCAATAACTACAACTACAACAAGCACTACTAGCACAACGACAACAACCAGTACAACGACAACAGCGACCACAACTAGTCCAGACTGGAGACTTGCAAAGTCGGTTCTTATAAATGTTGGATCTATCAACTCAGGAGCACTTGTCAATACTTATGCTGAAGATGATACATATTTTGTATTGAATGAAGCTGCTGTGCCGGCCCCAGCATTTGACTTTAGATTTGATTTTAATGATGTACCAACAAATAATATTGACGTCTGTCTTGCCGCTTACTATCAAGGAAACCCGGCACATGATAAGAAGATCAGGGCATGGAATTTCAATACTTCTGTCTTTGATGACTTAACTGGCGCTGTTGACGACTTCCCAAGTGCAGGAGCGAAGAGTAGTTATAAATTTACTATTCAAAATGCTGATTATGTAAGTGGTGTAGGACAGGTGATTATACAGATAGCTCATATATCGAATGGATCAGCGGGTCACCTGTTTCATATTGATCATCTGTATCTATGTGACCCATAAGTTGAGGGAACAAATATATGAATGCCACTAGTGTTGCTACGAAAGGGATAATATGCTGTCCCTGTCCAGGTCTTATACCTGATGTAGGCGGCACGGCAGTTTTGCGTATCGAAGAAGAAGAAATCAAAAGACCTTTGGTCATGGTTAAGAGAGTTGAATTAGAGAAAACTAGAGAAGTCGAAGATCTTACAATGATTGAGGTGACCAAAGTTAAGTTTGATAACAATAATAATAACGATGAGGATTAATTAGAGAGGATATTGCTATGGCACTAAAGTTAAAAGTCAATGAACGGAGAACACTCCAATTTGAAGTTCAAATTGGCGGCATTGATTACAAAGAATTGGTTGGGACACTACGAGTTGTAGTAGACAATGTTGAATATGGGTTTCCGGCCGAAGTGCGTAGTGAGTCTATCTCTGTTGATTTGCCAGCATTGAACAGCGTTGTTAGACGATCTCTGAAAGATGATGAGTTGTTAATGGCTAAATTGGAGATCATTGGAAATGGATTCTACATGGATCCTTGGAGAAGTGAATTTAGGGTAGTGAGTCCAGTAAAAATAGAAGCAAGGGTTATCACTGAAGATGAAAAGGAAACTAAAACTGAGAAGAAAGAAGTAAGTGTTACATTAGTAGATGATGAAACTATCATTCACAAGAAGGGTGACGACAGAAAAATCATAATCGACGACGAAGAAGAAGAAGGTGAAGCGAGAAGTATGGCCGAGGAAAGACTTAGAAGTATGCACAATGCTGTTGACCATTTTCTGACTGAGGGATTTCTACCACCAAAGAAAAGGGTTGTTAAAAAAGTAAAAACTTTAAAGAAAAAGAAAGTGGTTGAGACGCACATTCGGCCGGATCAAATTACTAATCAAGATGTAGTTGATTTAATGGAATCAAAAGGGATGAAAAATTCTCGCGCACAGGAGGCTCTACTTGAGAGAGCAAAAACAATGTGCCTCAAAGAGGATATGGCATCTGAACCCGATCCTGAAGATGTCTATGAGGTTGTAGAGAAAATGCTCTCTCCAAGAGACACGATAGATGGATAAATTCACCTTCACAGACTTTCTGAAAATAATTTTTGGAGTGATTGCTACAGCGAGTATTGGACTATTAATATGGTTAGTCAAGGATTATTTTAAGTTTAAATTTGATTATGCAAGAGAAGTCTTAACAAGAGAAAAATGGGAAGAACTTTGTAGTCAATATAGAAATACTTGTGATGCACGACTCTGTAGAAAACTTGACAAACTATCCAGTACTATGGAAGGATGCTCTACTAGTTTGAGTGAGTTCTCAAAAGAAATGGCTGTAGTTCAAACTAAGATGGAACCACAAGCGGAGAAAATAAAGGAGATAGACAAAATAAAATTGGACTTTGTTCGCCTAGAGACTGAATTTGAGAAATATAAAAGTGAGGTGGACGACCATGTTAAGAAAGATACTTGAGAAACTAGGTATATACACAGAGGCAGAAATAGTTGAAAACAAGGGAAAAGCTCTCTTGGGTGAAATCCTTGTAATTAGAGGAAAGTGTACGAGAGAGCAACTTCTAGATGCTCTGAAAATACAAGAAACAGAAGGAGCAGAAAGGAGAATAGGGAGCTTATTAATGTATAACTATGAAGTCAGCCAGGATGACATTATTGAAGCTCTTGGTATTCAAGAATATTTGAGAGAAGATCGTTGTGCAAATAAGTCTATGGAACGACTTGAGATTGCTACGAGTAATTTCCTTTTACAGAAACAGATTTTTGGACAATCCATACAAGACGTGAAGATTACACTCGACAGAACGAATGGGATAATATAGTGTCTATATAGAACATATTATAAATAGGAGCATAATATGAAGGCCGTAAACAATTACCTTGAAGGACTTAGTGAGCAGAAGGTAAAAATTCCAGTTAAACATCCTGGTGTCCTTGAGGTGCCTGAGGGTAAAGATGTTGAAACACTTTCGATGAGTCACTTCGAAGATCTGATTAAAAAGAAGGGTTGGGAAACTGTTTCAAAGGCTCTTACAAATTTGAATGTTTGGAATAAGAAGGAAAACCCAACTCTCTCCAATTGGGCAGATGGCATGCAAGCTAAGTTGGCCAAGTGGGTCGAGGGTCAAAGAGAAAAAGGTGAATTAAAAGAGGATATTAGGGTTTCATCATTTTCTTATGCTGAGCTTCTTAAGGAACAGGCTAAACGACGACTAAAACGATCTCGCTAATAGGATCAGAAAATGAATCCTCTGATCGAAAGGTATTTGAAAATAATACAAAAATTACCCTCCACATATAATCGTCTTAAAGAGATTGAGAGGGACAGGAGCGGGAAGGTAGTACGAGAGTTAACCAATCCGCAGTTAGTTGATCTTCATAGAAAATGTCATATGCTACACGGCGCATGGAATAAAAAAGGTAATGTGACTAGAGAAGCGTTTGAGTTTATTATAAATGTACATAATGAATTGGTTAAAGAAATGCTTCGAAGAAAAATGAATCACAACACTCCTCTGGAGGTTCCGAAATGAAGACATGCGGAGGCCGGGTGGCCGGTAAGGACCTTCCAAGTCCAGAAGGGGTTCGACTCCTCTCCCCCGCTCCAAAAGTTTTTTCTCCACTATGCATCAAAAAATCCCTCCGATTCAGCATAGTGGTTGGTGCGAGTCCAGCCCATGCCGTCTGCGAACCTGCGGCCCTAACACAGTTTGCACCAGAAAATCCTGACTGTGCTAGCCGACTCCTAGGGAAGTTGTGGTTTGGGGAGACCACCCCTTTTCAACAAGGTCCGCATCTCCTCGATGGTGCCTTGCTGCGCCTGCTGCCTTTGCCTCTATCTGCCGGGGTTTGTGTGGTTTAGTTCATGTCATTCTGTCTGCGACCCTGCATTAATAGAGTTTGGTCCACACAGGAAAAGGCTGCTAAACTCTTCTCCTTTGGGATAGATGTGGTTTTGAGGGGGTCCACGCCTTTTTTTCAAAAGGGTCGCAACCCCCTCATTTTTTTTCGTTGTCAAGAAAGGAGCGAACTATGAGTAATACAATTAAAGATCTAAAAAAGTGGATAGAAGAAGACTTGGGAACTCGTGGAAACGTTGAAAACTATGTCCATATTACAGAGGACGAAGGAGAAGGTCACGGCAATGGTGAATATGAACATCGCTTTAAATTTAAACTATATACTTTTGAGAATGTATATGCTATAGTAGCAATTGAAAGACCCAATAAAGGATATCTTGGTTGTGTAGTTTCACGAAGAAAACCAAGGGCTGCAGAAGACTGGACTAGGGGCAATGACTTGCCTGATGGACCCTTCAATAGGAAAACTTGGAATAGTATTCTAAAATCTATGGTTGTATATGAATTGGAGCAGTTAAGTCCAGTTGGTTTAGGAATACCAGATGAAGAACTTCTTTCTGTAGAAGGTCCTTCTATTGAAGGTGAGGTACAAGATGTCGGGCGATAAAAATTGGATTGAGTTTTGTGAAAAACTCTTTCCCGGACATAGAAATCTCACAGAAGAAGAAGCAAAAATTCATCGAAAGTTTGTATATAATTTATTTAAGGAGCAAAAAGATCCTGATCCTGAAATTCAAAAAGTTGTCAATGAGCACTTTTGGAAGTTGTTTGAAGATTGAAAGGAATAGAAATGATAGGGACTATGATCTTAGGTACATGCGCAAGATGTGATGACCATGAAGTAAAGAGTGATAGGAGTTATTGCAAAAAGGAAAGCTGTTACTCTGAGATTTCAAAGTGTATCACTGTTGAGGCAATAAGGTTATTTCTAAAACAAGATCAAATTCTATCGGAGCATATAATTAATGAAATCAAAAAAGGCAAAAAGCATACTCCAGAATCGAAAGCTGCTCAAGTCGATTAGAAAAGGTCGGAGGCAGATGCGTAATGGAGAAAAATGGAAATCCCACGATGAAGTGTTTAAAAGAACATGAATGGGAAGAGGCCTCTAGTGTAGTATATGCCCAACCTGATGGTACTATTACAAGAGAGTGCACCGGTACAGAAGGAGAATACTCAAGATTGTATAGAGAATGTAAAAGATGTAGAGAACCACAAGTTAGGGATTGGAGAATTATTTCACGATATAATCATAAGCCAAATCCTCCAAGAATAGATCAGTATGCTTATATGGAGAAGGTCAAAAAGAGGTTTGAATAATGGACTACTACGAAACAATAATTCAAAGGGGAATTGAGAATGCCGAAAGATCAAGGAGTAGAGAGAAGACCGACGATGGTGATAATGTGCGGCCTCCCAAAGAGCGGGAAGTCGACAATAGTGAATCGGGAACTCCGGGAATACCAAGTCATTTGTGGTGATGATATTAGACTTGCACTTGGAGTTGAATTTGATCCAAAACTAGAAGACTTTGTTTGGGGCACATTTAATACAATGGTTAGGGCCAGTCTGATCAGAGGACTAGATGTAGTTCTCGATGGAACACACACAACAAAATTTAGAAGAGAGAAAGTAATCAACTTAGGTAAAGAATATGGAGCAGATGTAACAATTATTTATGTAAAAACTCCATATGAAACTTGTATTGAAAGAGCAATCGAATCTGATTTTCCTTTAGTTGTTATGGAAAGGATGCAAGCGAGCTTAGAACTTGAACCTCCAACTCATGAAGAGGGTGCTGAAATAGTTGAGAAGAGTGTTGAGATTATTCATGGAGCTGCTGTGATAACTGATTATATAAACAGATAGAGGATTACATAAATGGTATATTGGATTACAGGTCGATCTGGGGCGGGTAAGACAACTTTAGCAAATCGTATTGCTAGACAAACTAATGGTATTGTTTTAGATGGGGACAGGATAAGAGAACATTTTCCCTCTGATTTTACAGATGAGGGACGAGAAAGCAATATAATGCTCATAGCAAAGTTTGCTGCATTATTAGAAGAACAAGGGTTTACAGTTGTAGTCGCTTGTATTAGTCCGAAGAGAGAATGGAGGAAGAAGGCACAATCACTACTTTTGGAATGTCTTGAAATTTGTCTCCCATTTGGAGAGTTATGGGAAGGTACAGAATATGAAGAACCAGAATATTAAAGTAGCAATTGCACCATGGGGTGGTCATGCCACATCTCTTGTTAGACGTTTGATGAATGCTCATATGCGACCAGATACAGTTATCGGTTCCGCAGGTGATATATGTTATATGCCAAAAGCAACTATGCAGAAAAGATGGAAACAACGTACTGGGACTGACCTTGATATGACTATCAATCTTAACGATAATTTAGTAAGGTTCGTTCACAATTCTAAAAAACCCATTCTATTCAGTGGTGGGGTCTCTAAGTTTACTCCATTTCTAACAATAAATTCTATTAAGGCAATGTGTATTGTACGAAATCCTGTGTACGCTTATTGCTCAATGTATAGTCGAAGACACCCCGAACAGGCTGAACGCTTTGGAGGCGTAGACACAGAGAAACTAGCTATCTGGTACACAACAAGATGGAACAATGTTGTTTTTGATTTTTTGGAGTCAGGGAATCCTATTGTAAGATTTGAACAATGGACAAACGATATAAAACTCCAGGACGTTGGACCATTTAGAAAGTTAATAAATGTTGTAGATCACAGAAAAGCCTCAACTAATAAACCAATAAGTAAAGAAGTAGAAGAAGTAGTTATTGAAAGAACAAAAGAACTCTATAGAGAAGTTAACAAGTTTCATAAGCGTTTAAGGGGGAGATGATTTGGGAGTAAAGGTTTTGGTTGTCGGATTTCCAAGAAGTGGGACTACACTTACATATAGGACTTGTAAGAAACATCCACAAATGGCAGGTATGTTTAATGAAGAGCATATAATACGAAGTAGATATTCATCTAGATTTCAATTTACAACTAAGAATTATCTTTACAACAAATACCCTAAGTTTAAGTTAAATCATGGAGATAAACTAATCTACGAAAAGAGAGTAATTGGTAAACGCCATTTATCAAATATTACAGTTGTTGAATATTGTGAAAAATGGAATGAACTCTTTGGTAGTGATGCAAGAATAATTCAAATAGTGAGACATCCCCTTGACTCATGGAATTCGATTATAAAAATGAAATATCGTAAAAGGGGAAAGATGAAACAGATTCCCAGAATGATTGATGAGTATATTACTTATATACCAAAGTACACTGAAATGATTGCAGACTTAAAAAGTTGTTTAACAATAAAGTATGAAAATATGGTCTCAAACTTTAAAGAAATATCAGCGAGAATTTATGAACATTGTAATCTAGATCCATTCGATTACAGAGAACCTATGAGAGTTGGGAGAATACTCAACCATAAGAAGAATGGTTTTATGTTGAAAAGGGTTGACCCAAGATTTAATGATGTTATAAAGGTATTTAATAAATTCGATGGACCAGTTTACGAGATAGGAGATTGTATTGAAACTTCCTGATTTTATAATAGCAGGTTTTTTAAAGTGTGGAACTACTCAGTTGTTTCTAAACCTGAATAAACATCCAGATATAACAATGTCTAAAAGGGGAGGTCCAGTTAGACCAGGTGTAGGCGGTGGAACTGAAATGAGATTTTGGGGTTTACACAATTGGAATAAAGGAATTAAATGGTATAAGAGTAAGTTTGTGGGAAAAATTTCTGGTGAAAAAAGTCCAGATTATGCAGGACATAGAAAAGCTATGAGACTTATGGGCAGATATGCTCCTGACACAAAACTGATAATAGGAATTAGAAATCCAACTGATCGGGCATACTCACACTATAGAATGAATGTTCAAGCAAAAAAAGTGAACTGGAAATTTACTTTAGAAAATTGTAGAAAATTTAAGACTATGTATCTGAGATTGGGAAGATATTATAAGCATCTTGCAGAAAATGTCTTTATAAATATTCCTAGAGAACAGGTTCATATATACATTGTCGAAAGGATGAAAGAAGATACCACTAATGAGATGAGTAAGATACACGAATTTCTTGGAGCAGATCCTATTGACTTTCCCACTGAAATTATTCATCCTTCTAAAAGGTATAGCAAGAAAACAGGGGATATGTATAAGGACAGCCAAGAAAAGGTATATAAGGTTTGGTCAAGGGTAGGGGCTAATTTCGAACCAATGGAGAAAAAGGTGAGGAGAGAATTTAATATCTTTTACAGAGAACAAAATGAAAAACTGTTTGACCTTTTGGGATATAGAATAAAGGAGTGGGTATAATGGATGCACTCAGCAAGGCCTTAGGAATAATTAAGGACTTTGGCATATTCATTCTCGCTATTATTATTCTCATTATATTTCTTAGCTATCGTAGTGAGACAAAGGATATGCTAACGGACCGCCACAACTATGAAATGAAACAGTTCGTTCAAATGCAACAACTAACAACTGCACTAAGTCAGCTTGCTGTTGCAAATGACAACCTAGCAACGAAGATGACAAAAAGAGAAGAGGTGGCGCAAGTGGTTAAGATCGACTTAGGTAGGTCTATTAGGACTTTTAATAGAACCGTTAAGGAGATAAAAAATGTTCAAACGGCTAAGGAGTCCCTGGATCGTCTACGTGCTGCTTGGAATTGGTCTGCTGACTAGTTGTGCCAGCGGTCCAAAAGATTTCAAGCCTCCAGATGAATTTAAACCCATTGAAATGGAAGAGAGATTCCAACGCCCCTTCAAACTCAGAGTTGATAAACTAAAGCAGATACTTCATAAAGTTCATAAAATGAATGAACCTGTTCCCATTATCTTAATAAGAAAAGGTCAGACTACAGAGTTTGATTGGGAAGGGGAAGTGCCAGAGGGTGCTGAAGTAGTTGGATATCTTGTTGAAGAGCACAACAAAATAGTTGCCAAGATTGAGCAAGGCAAAATGATGGCTGAAATTTCTGAACTATTGGTTCAGAGAGTACAAGTTGAAGTTGAACTTTACAATGCAATGTTAGATGTTGTCAAACTCCAAGATATAACCATTCAGCGTTACAGGACTCTATGGGTAAATGCCGAGAATAGAGTTCTACAGTTGGAATATAAATTAGAGAAACAAAGAATTGAAAATAAAATTACCCTTGGAGTTATAGGAGCAATTGCTGTTGGGATTGCTCTTGTCTTAGTATTATAGGAGATTGAAGTGAGTTATAAGTTTATCTTTATTGTTGGTTGCTCTGGTTCTGGTACGACAATGATGCTCAGAATACTAAGCACTCCGGGCAATGTTTTAACTCTTGGCGGAAATCATCGACCACTTAATGATCCCTTGATTAATGAGTTTAATGAGTTGACAAGAACAATGTGGGATCGCCAAGGCGACTTTAAACAACATCAAGATGCTAAGAGTCAAATACAACCAATGATTGATAAACTTCTTCAAAAATTTCCAAGAAAGGATGTTGTACTATATAAACGGTCTGCACCCTTTGGAGGGAGTGCTCGTTCCGCTCCAGATCTATATGATGTATATGATTTGTTTAAGGATGATTTAAAAATAGTTGTAATGGTTAGAAATCCTATAATGTGTGTCTTATCAACTTTTCGGAGAAGACATTCAGTAAATCTTAGGGCTGGAGCTGTTATTCACGAAGAACAGTTATCTCGTTTAAATACACAATTAACAACACTACCTTCAGATTTATATAAGGTTGTGAGATATGAAGACTACTGTAAAAAACCTAAAAGAAGGGGAAAACGGGTTGCTCAGTTTTGTGGACTAGTTGAAGGATGTGTCCTCACAGGGAATGTTAGATATAAAGTTAAACCAAACAGATTAGATATTCCAGATACAAAAGAAGTGAAACAGTTGAACCGACACTTTACTAATTTCGATGAGAGATGGCCATTACTTTTTGTGAGGAGAATACAATGAAATTCTTATGGAGTGTTGATAACAAGGCCTCAAAGACTGCATTCTTTGCTACAATTCTTACAGGTATGGTTGTATTTATGTTTCCATTTGCTTGGTATTTTGAAAAACCATATCCTTCTTTAACCCCAGAATTAGTTGCAATTTTGTGGGGTGCTTATGTAGGTTCAAATAAGATTCAAGAGTGGGCTGCTGCTGCTAAAAAGAAGGATCCTAAAGATAAATCTCCCAAAACTTCTCCCCCAGACGATAAAGATCAGATTCCTCGCCCATAAGACATTTTCCATATTATTTCTAATGCTTTACCCGCGTTATAATTCCTGCAATTTGGAACAAATATAAAATTAAGTGAGAGGTGTCTTATGAATGTACTTAATGAATATTTAAACTATCTACAAGAATCTGGTTTTAAGAACTATCCGAAAGGTTGGACAAGAGATAGCGTTAAAAAGTTTGGAATGACTCTTTCGAAGGGAGTTGAAGGGGGACCGAAGTCCCCCGGTTTCTTTAAGTTATGTGTGAAGAAGATGAAAGGGAAACTTGATGATCCTGAAGCGTTTTGTGCAACTGTTAAAGATGAAGTCCATGCGTCAACCTATTGGAGAGGTAAAGGTAAATCTCCAGCGAAAGTCAGGAAATCAATTAAGGCCCATCCGAAGATTCCGGAGAAACCGAAGGGAAAGTAGACAATGAAATTTGCTGAATATGAACCACTCCTCTATACCTTTATAGGTATTGTAATTGGAAGGTATATGGGCAGGTTCTTCTCTAGACTTAAATCTTTAATCAAAGGGTCGTCCGATGAGCGAAGAGAAACTTGAAGAAGTATTAAAAGAAATTAATAAAAATAAGAAAGAGGTGCCCGACGATATTAAGGTACATGCCAACAATGAGTCGATGGAGTTAACAAAGTCCTGGTTGAAAGAAGGACCAGAGGATTTACTGAGGCGAATATTTTACTATTCAGACAGTGGTGTAAAATATTACTTGGGAGAAGTTGAATCCCTACAAAGAATAATTACATCTCAGGCTGTTGCTTCAGTTATATCATCTATGATGGTTAAAAAGTATTCCAGAAAAGTTGTTGGTTACACTGCTATCATTGTCATTATGACTATGATTAATACGCTTTTCCTTGTAGTTGCTTATTGGGATAAAGCGGTTAGTCTATGGGATCTACTGGTTCGCAAACTTGGTGCTATATTCTAGGAGGCAGTAATGCGGAGAATAGGACCCGAGTTAAAGAAAGTGCCTACTGAGTGTATATGCCCCAAATGTGGAGAGACCCATGAAACTCCCTTAGCATGGGAGGGAAGTGGAATTCCTAGAGTATATTGTACTGGGTGCAAAAAACTAGTGGGTAATGCCGAGTATCTTAGTTACATTGTAAACGAAGAAGCAATCAGAAGAGTTGCCTTAAAACCTTCTCCATAGGAAGTATAATGATCGAAGAAGTCGTCGAGATAATATGTAAAGGTTGTATAGTTCATGCTACTTGTGATATGCCGTGCGATACATATCGCGAAGTTTTCAATCCCGTTTATAGACAAATGAATACAATAGAGGGGAGAATAGGTAGAAGGTTGTCTCCAGATGAGGTTAAGCAATTAGCTATAGATAGTGCGAAAGGACTAACTAAAGGGGAAGATGATGGCTATTAAAGACAAGATTGATGAATTGATTGGTAAGACATGGAGAAAAAGACTTGATCAACTCTTTCACTTAGCTTGGGCAGCAATTGCATTATACCCTATAGCTAGTAATCCCAACTGGTACATGGGAGGGATAAGCGGTTTTCTATTAGGTCTACCCCGAGAAACAATTGATCAATGGCCTATAGGTCATTGGGACGATACAGCATTAGATCTTTTATTTTTTACAATCGGTGGCATCATTGTTGGAGTATATGTATAAGTGAAGATGAGTATCTGTGAATAGTGAAGGAGACGAAGATGACTGATCGGTGTTGGGATTGTGGAAAGGCACACATGGGTCCCTGTAGATCCATATTTGGTGGAGTAGTTCCAGACTTTATACTAGAAGAAAGAAGAAGGAAAAGACGAGCAAAGGCAAGAGTTGGTACTAGAAAACTTGTTCTAATTGTTAAACAGACCTCAAAATCTAAGAAAGTGCACATAAAAGGAGGATCATCCCGAGGATGCTGCGGTATTGATTTGTATCCTTCTAAACAAGTATGGGACGGAAGCGAATCATACATTGAAAAACTTAAAGAAGAATATGACATATGCGGAAGATGTGTAGATGCGTTTAAGAGAAAACTTGCAGAGGACCGTAGATGAAAGAACATATTCGTATGTATAATGAATGTAAGAAAGCAATTAAAGAAATAGTATGTAAAGGTTGTATAGTTAGAGCAACTTGTAGTGAATACTGTGAAGGCATAGATTATCTAATGATAATGTGTGCAGACACTAGACATCACGATAGAACAGTTGAACGTAAAGCGGAGTTATTATCAATGGCAAGAGATGTGAAAGAACAGAAGAATCATCAATATACATAAAGGAGTTAGGTATGGCTAAAGGAGTTAGAATAGATGCGGATGAATGTAATGGATGTGAAAATTGTGTCATTGTATGTCCTGACATATTTCGTTTTAATGAGTCCACAGAGCTGGCAGAAGTTATCGACCCAGATAGTACTGATCAAGAATGTATAGCAGAGGCAATGGAAGTGTGCCCCGTTGACTGTATTTATTGGGAGTAAAAACAATGGGAAAACTTCCAGATGATTATAGATGGTTATGGAAATGCTACAACTGTAATCAAACATGGTCTCCAGAATCAATAGAAAGATTTAAACAAGAAAAGGAATATGAACTATTTGAAAAGGATAAAAGATTCACATGGTGTACTTGTGGGTGTCATCTTACAAAAGTCAGTGATATACAACGAATGAAGGAGGAGGGAACATGGAAAACGAGTTCGTCTACACTTGTAGAAACTGTGGACTAACTTACAAAGAAGAGAAAATAGTACCAGATAAAATTTTACAGGATGTCCTAATTAGTAATACATTCAAAGTGCCCCGAGATCATCTATTTAATATGCACAACTGCGAGGGCAATGGCCACGGAGGTTATGGGGTGGCCGATTTAATCACAATCATACCATACTAGGAGGCAATTATTATGGACCTTATTATTAGTTTTGGAATAGGTTTAATAGTTGGTTGGAATTTTATTGCACAACCAGCGTTGGTGAAGAAGTACGTTGATAAGTTTGTTGAGTGGGTTAAATCTTTATTTAAGAAATGATAAGCATAGGATTTTGCAGTGGCAAAAGTTAAACAGAAATATCCTAAACCATTTGAAAAATGGTATGCCGGACTGCCCTGGTGGCGTAAAATACTTCACTGGTTGGCAGTCCTGGCATCTGCACTAGCAACTATTGCGATGTTCTTAGGATTTTTATATCTAGTTTTGATTGTTTTCGGATTATATGGATTCATTTTAAAGTTTAGAGATATGGTACTGTTAGACTTTGCTCATTGGTTATTTGGTTAAAAGGAGACAAGCGAATGAAGAGAGAAGTGAAAGAAGTGAATGAACTGAAGAACCCAATCGAGTGGAGAGATCCACTACCAGAAGAACTGGAGACACCTGAATTTAACGCTGTGTGGGATGTTATTAAGACGTGGGACATTAATGTTCCAGAAGCATATAATGGTTACTGTGGTGCGACGGGCAACCATGTAGTTGCCATACTGGATGCTCTAAAATGAGACATAGTTATAGTCACAAAGCAACGAATCAACCTCAAGTTCCAGCCAGAGCGATAAGAGTAATGGCGATTACAATAGTCAAAGTGCTCTGTCCTGATTGTTTAGTTAGTACAACATGCTCTGACATTTGCCCCGAGTTTAATGAGATATACATGACCTCTCTAGAGAGGATTAAAGCACAAGGGGATATGGAAGAAAAAGACATTCTAACTATGGTTAAGTTTCTTAAGCATACTGTTACAAGTGAAGAGGTTCCATATGAAGGATCGTGAACTATCAGATAATGAAAAAGTGGATAGAGCTCTTAAACTTATTAGAGGACATTGTAAAAAGTGTATAGTACAAGTGAATTGTAGTGAAGTCTGTGATGAGTTGTGGAGCGAATTTGAAAGGGAGAAAATCTATACACATCGAGTAATGGGTATACTCATACGGAATGCGTGGAGGAATAAGTATTAAATGAGAGAAGCTGAAAGATTAGTTGAAATTATTTTAGAGAAATGTCAGGGATGCCTATTGTACACCAGATGTAGCGAATCCTGTGTCGACTTATACGAGGTATTAAGGGAGAATAATATCAATATCCCTTTAGATCTCATAACCCCTGTAAGTATGGCACATCGAGTGAGACATGTAGTTGATAGATGGGGAGATTATATAAAGTGAAACTATTCCCAAGAGAAATAACGAAGAACAAACAAGACTGGAGTGAGATGGCCGACAAGGCAACTCAGGTAGTCGAAGAGAAATGTAGTGACTGCATATTGTTTATGAACTGTAGTGAAGTCTGTGATGAACTATGGGAAGTATTTGAAGCTAAAGGTATACTCTCACATCGAGCGAAGGCTATATTGATTACACACGAAACATGGAAGGATAGATTTAGTGAGATTAAAAGAGGGTGAATATTTATGTGGTCAATGTAGTGGAGTTGGACTAGTATTAGCACCCACGAATGATGAACCATTTGAACCAGAGGCAATTGTATGTCCTCATTGTGACGGCAGAGGAAAGTATGATTGGGCGGAACGTGCAACTGGTAGAATAGACAAAAGTCGTCCCTATACAAAGAAGGTTGAGCAACATTTTCTCAGGCAGGCAATGAGTGTAATACAGAGGAAGAAGGGTGAAACGTGGAGCAAGTAGAATGGAAACCGGGATGGGGTAGACATATATTAATTGCTATAGAGGAAGTTGTATGTAAGGACTGCCTGGTTGGTTTCATATGTGAAATGTCATGTCACAACTACTCCATGATACATGGAACAATGATAAGTTGGTTCTCCAGGATAAAAGGATACAATGTTACAGAAGATGAGTTCAAAATAAAACTAGACGAGTTAGTAGAGACTTGGGGGAATTGATGGAAATAATGAGAGATAAATTAACAGCAGTAGACCCCATTTATATAAACATCCCGTCCGGTTCGAAGGAACACCAACAACTAAAGGGATGTAAGAAGCCAACAGTAAATATTAAGATGATAGGTTTAAACTATAAATTTGAGTGTGGTCCCACGGCTAGAGAAGTACTAACTGTTATATCAGGTGTAGTATGTGGGGAATGTTTAGTTGACCCAGTGTGTAAAGTTGTGTGTTCAGAGTACTTAGATACATATAAAAGCATGGTACAGTGGTTAAATGATAATGAGCACAAGTACACGGCCGGCGAATTAAATTACTTAGGAATATTAGACAGAATAGAAGGTTTAGTTGAGCAAGCGAGAAGGTAAGGGAGGTCATGGGAGATTTAGAATGAGCGACTGGTGTACTGGTGAAGCATGGTTCGACGATAATGATAAGAAATATAGATGTCCCGTGTGCAATAAAAGACTAAAACCCATGGATGTATTTGGCAGATTCTCGGGGGAGCTTGTAGGTTATAAGTTGCCACCTCACAAAGTGAAGGGACACAAAATCAAGAAACTGAAGTCTAAGTCCTCAAAGAGAAGGAGTTGAAATGAAGAAGATGAAAGACCTAGAGAAAATAAAGAAGAAGAGGTGTGAACTTGAATCCCGACTTGCCCAACTATTATATAAATTCCATCAAGAGACTGGACATATAGTTACAAATATATACCTCTCAAATAAAAGTTCTGAATATTCAGGAGACTTTATACCTACACATTTATCTGTTGAATTAGATGAAATTAAGGCAGATGGACTATCTTATTATCAGCTGTTCCCTGGTTTTCAGGGTCACGAAAACCTATTTAAGAACAAGCAAATAGAGATTGGAGATTCAACATGAAATGTGTATGTAATGACACGGGCGATATGCCTGAGTTTGCTACAGAGAAGGTTGTAGTTGCCAGGAAGACCCATAAGTGTTGTGAATGTGGTGAACCGATTCTACCAGGGCAGAAGTATGAAAGAGTTAATGGTAAATGGGATGGTCGATTCAATACATTCAAAACTTGTGTTACTTGTCACACTATAAGACGAGAGCATTGCACTTGGTGGGTATATGGTAGTTTAAGAGAAGACCTATGGGAGTGCCTCGGTTTAGACTATGTGAGTGGAGAATTATCATAGAATTTAAAAGTAGACAAAATGAATGTGAGTGGCATAAAATGAATATAAAAGGTTATTGTATGCACGGAATAAAGATAGGTAGAGTATGTTATTGCCACAGCCCCCAGGCAGGTAAAAAAGGTTTATATTGTCCCTACTACTGGAAGCCCTGGAAGTCTAAGTATGACAACTATAAGTGATAGAGAAGTCTATAGATATGACCGTACCCACAAATGGATTGGTGGCGGAGAGATGTGGTACTGTGAGAGGTGTGGCGAATCTAAAATCAGCATTGGTATGTGGGGTGATACCAACTGGCGTTCTACACATATGGGTTGGAAATTACCCTGTCAAGGTTTTACGGACTTTTGGAATATAATAGACTTCAAGGAGATTATAAAGGATGTCCAACATACATGACCTCGAAGTGAGGGTCGAGGCATTATATCAAGATGCCACAGAGACAACCAGACCCCTAATAGACGAAAACCTCTGTAAGGAATGTCTCGTGGTATCGACTTGCACCATAGGTTGCCCTAGTTTCGACGCGGTCTATGGTCGTATGTGGAAATGGTTAGTAGATATAGCTGACCTAAATGTATCTAAAAAGAGAATAGAAGAGAAGTTCTGGACTATATTAAAGGAGTTTAAAGAAGAAGATGACAGCAATCATGAAGAAAATTGACATTATCCCCAGTGTGGCAGACTTCAAATACAACCATAGCAGTATAAACTTGGCCGCACAAGATCACACAAAGATCATTCGAAGTGGATGGGATTTAATGGCCGTAGTAACATTGGTTGTTAGAGAAATATGCACAGACTGTCTAGTATTCACTATATGTAGTGGAGCGTGTCAGAATTATCATACAGTTTATGGAGCAATGATGGGATGGTTAGGAGGATGTACATATAAGGTTAGTGAGGACGAGTTAATAGAAAACCTAAACTATATTGTGGACACTCTCGTAGAGTGACGGATTATGGACTATTACAAAGGATGGAATGATGCAATAGATAGAGTCATCGAAAGGATGAAGAACAATATCATACAGAGATTAGAAAGACACAGCCTCATGAGTTCTACTTATATTATAGATAAGATAGCTGCAGACGAATACATTAAGTTGATGGAAGAGTTCAAGGAGTTGAAGATGACAATCAAACTAAAATGGAAGTCCATTAAACTACTATGGTGGGAGTTGTGTATCCACAGGCTGGAGTTCAGGGACGGTAATGAGTATCAATTTGAATTGAGGCGGAGGGACGACAAGTGGCAAGGTTCGAAGAAATGAAAAATGAGATCATAAAGGAGATCAATGGTAATGTAGGCAGTACGGAGATGACATTTACCACCGAAGAAGGTGATATATATAAGATGTATCATGCCAAAGACTGATGTGAAACCGTCAACATCGTGGATGTTGTTGGAGATTTAAAGGATTTAATTGGTAACCCCATACTGTTGGCCGAAGAGGTTGTTAGTAATGAGAAGCACGACCACTCTGTGGAGTATGGTAGTGAGAGTTTTACATGGACATTCTATAAGTTGTCAACCATTATAGGTTCTGTGACCATTAGATGGTTAGGTGAATCAAATGGTTATTATTCAGAGAAGGTTAGTTTTAGCAAGACTGAATACAAAAAACCCTGGATCACATTACCCAAGTATGGACCTCAATGAAAATTCGGACTTGGACTCTGAGTTTTCAAGGTAGGAGTTGGGATGGATGACAATATGGATGACCGTCAATGGATATGGGATGACAAGTTGATAGAAGGACTCAACAGGGTTAAGATACTAAGAAACCCCTGTGAGAGATGCCTCATTGAAACTATATGTACTGAAGTGTGTGAGCAATGTATTTTATATAATAGTAGGTGTGGTGTGATTAGGAAGAACCTATTTGATACAGTGGAAGCTATGAAGTTGATATTTTGGGTAATATTATTTGGTGGAGCTATGGCATCATTGTTCCTGCATATATAGGAGTTAATGTGAACTGTTCTGACTGTAATAAACAGATAGACCCTATGATAAGTAATGAACCTGTGGTATGTTTCCTTGTAGGAGAGGAGATGGAATATACCTGTGAGGATTGTTCTGATATAAGAGAACAAGAGGTTGAGTAGTATGTACTGGAGATACTTTTGGTATGTGTGTGAGCATAAATGGAATGTATTTATAGAGTGTGTCAAGTCTAGGCAATTCATCCATGGCATAACCCATGATTTATCAAAGTTTCTGCCGTCAGAGTTTATTCCATATGCAAGGTTTTTTAATGAGACAAATCGCACCGAGGAGTACAAACAGTCTGACGAACACAATATGAACTTTCAGTTGGGTTGGTTAAGGCATCAAAAGAGAAATAAACACCACTGGAATTATTGGGTCAGTGTAACTAGGAAAGACGAGATAATCCCCATACCTATGCCAATGAAGTATGTTAAACAGATGATTGCAGATTGGGATGGTATGTCCCGTAAGTTTGGTGGTACTACTAAAGACTATTGGCATATAAACAAAGACGATATGATATTGCATCCTGATACAGTAATGAATATAGAGATGACCATTTAAGGATTGTTCTAAGGAGAGGGAGGTGAAAAATTGAAAGAAGCTGTAGACTATGAGAGGTTGGATAAATTTGTCTGCTCCCTATGTAAAGGTATGAGTATGCACACATTTTCCTATGTAATGGATGGGTACCCTGCATACTGTAACCATTGTGGTAAACTATTGAATATAGATGAGGATTCCCCTTATTGGATTGAGGACAGGGGGAGGGGGAGGAGTTAAGATGGAAATAATGGATACCTATTTAGAACAGTTATACATACATGAAGCATATTATGGCAAAGAATTTATGAAAGAGGTCATACCATGTAATAGAAGGTGTGATAAACTACTAAAGTTGAGTACCAAGACAGCAACAGGATTCCTATTAGGTACCCTTCCGGGGATGCTATATGTTCAGTATATGTCAAAGAGTGGCAAGTTAGGAATCCTATGTCACCAGAGATGTGCCATTAGTGCCCTTAAGAAAGTGATCACTAAGACCACAGATCCTGAGAAGAAGAAAAAGTATAATGAACTATTAGATAAAAATATGCAAGGGTTGAAAGACAAGGATGAGAAAGTTAAGGTATTAATGAGGAAGTTGGAGGAGAAGGGTAAAAAGAAGGCCCTTGCTTTTGTGAAGAAGAATTATGACATAATTAATGGTATAAGGTAGGGAGGGGGAAGACTGAATGTGGTTCTACCCTTGGATAACCCTGGTGGTATTGAATATGGCAATTGCTATTTTCATTAGTCTACCTGTTATGGGTCTATGGAATGCTTTCTTTATCCATATGATTATATGTGGGGGTTTGATTTTCTATATGGACTCTAAGGTGGATGAAGATGGAGTTGAAACTCCTATATAGGGTGAAAAATTGGATACTAAAAAATTCGTGGGATCTTGAGTATGAAAAAGTGGATGTTTACCCGACTGAGGGATCCTTGTCCCGCTTGCTTAATTATATCTGCTTGTTCTATATCCTGTGAGGATAAGAGGAAGTATGAGCGACAAGAGGAGAGAAGAGGAGCTTTAAAGGAACCCGTTAAGTTAATTGTTTGTATGACGCTCCTTATTATCTTAATCCCCTTCATCTGGATCATTCTCTTACATGATGGAAAAAATTAGTGCTATACAAGATTGGGTATGACCGATCCATAAAAAAATCTCATCCAGATAAAAAGTTAGAAAAGGCGGCGGTTGGATGCACCATGATTAGAAAGAAAATTTTTACGCAGGATCCACGTGAGCAGGTCAAAATCGACTCAACAGTGAAAAACCTATCAGATCCGATAAATGACCTAATTTGCTCACAGTGCCTAATATATGTAAACTGTTCAGAGTCTTGTGAGCATTTAAAAGAGATTTACTCACGAATTGGTCAGGAATTCTATGACGACGAGACTCTTTATCAACCAAAACATCTAAGAACTAAGAAAATGCTCAATGACATACGAAGTCGAGTTATACAGATAGTAAAAGAATACTTAAGAGAGAAGGAGATATGTTATGGGACAGAAGGAGATGATGGAAATAATGACAGCAGTTAAACCGCAACTATGGTGGTTCCTATTTCAAACTCTTATTGCATTTGGAGTCATGTTAGCTCTCAAGAACTTTATTGATAGCATGGTCGCATACTTCTACTTCATGGTCAATAAGAGACTGAGCATTAATGTGAAGGTAGAGGTTAGAGGTAAGCGTGGGGTCATAACTGGTTTCACCCGAAGATGGATCTTTATTAGAACCGACGACAATTGTGATGTATTAGTTAATATGAGGCGGTGGGAGTATGAGCAATGGCTTATAGTTGATCCATACAAGATGACATAAACAATAATTTATGTTTGTAAACAGTTGTTTATGTATAGCGGTGTATATAGCGGCGTATATAACGCGATATGAGACTCTGAATACCTGTTGCCATAGGCAAACATAGAATTAATTTGAAACTCTGAAAGGGAGGATGACAACCATGAACTATGAAGCTGAGATGAATGATCTATTGAAAGAGAACATGACAGAGGATGGATTCAAGTTGTGGACTGCAATGCTGACTAAGATATATTCGATATGGCAACGCCCAACTTCGTCAACTGGGAAATACCACAATAAGGATGATGGGCGAGTTCCGACAGTTATCGAGCATACATATGAAATGTTATACGCAGCAACTAAAGTAATGAGGATGTATGGAGCAGAACCGAAATCAGTTGATGCAGACATCATATGCCTGTCAATTGCGTTGCACGACGCTTGGAAATATGGAGAAAATCCAACAGAACGATCTCATACTGCAAATGCTCACGACTTGATCGCAGCACAAAAGCTCAGGAAAAACCGAGAAATCATCCTCCAACTATATTCCGATGATATGTACGACATTCTAGAAGACTGTTTACGCTTCCATCAAGGACGATGGTCTACAGATGTCAAGAATGCCGACGAATTTAACTTCCGTGATTACCACCCATATGTACACTTCATCCATATGCTCGATATGCTATCCGCAAATAACCGTTTACACCACCTCACGCCTGAACTAAAGGAATACTTCAATTCCAAAAGGTCCAAAAAGGAACAGTCTCCCTTCGATTCTGACAAACCCTACATAAAAGACCCTGAACACACTGAACATATAGGTCAAATAAATACCCCACAGGAACAAAATACAAATATAACCTCAAATACAAAACCCCAAGAGGAAGAAGTTATACCGCCCGGACAACCCACTATGGGGCAGTGGCCAGAGAAAGCACCAACTATATAGGAGTCATATATGATCAAGGGCGAAACTCCAGACTTAACCATTATAGATGATACTGTACTATACTGTATGAGGTGTAATGAACCAGTAGAGGATTGGTATACTTGTCCTCAATGTGGGAGTGTATATTTCTGTGATTGTCATGCAGAACCTTTGTGTGGATGTTCTGATACTCTCATTAATATATTGAGAGAGACTATTGAGGAGATGAAGCAACTGAATCTGTAGGGGTCGTATATGATCAAAGGCAAAACTGCAAAATTAATTATCATAGATGATATTGATGAGATTGTATATTGCATCAACTGTGGTATGCGTACAGGGGATCGCTTTAATTGTCCGTCATGTAAGAAGGTATATTTCTGTGGTGACTGCACAGGATATGTATGTAGGTGTATGACCACGACTAAAGAAATTAGATGCCTTATTGAACGTATGAATTATATGGTTATAATGTGTGGAGCTAAACAGTTGAAAGAAGATATACTTAGTAGGGGTCATGTATATGATTGATACTCAGGATGAACATCTTTTCAATGTCCGTATGATTGACAATGAGTTAGGTGATAGGGATTATGAGGTCAACTGTATAAGGTGTAATAAAAGGTTGACTGTATGGTATAAGTGTCCTTACTGTCAGGTGGTAACCTTTTGTGATTGTGTTGGCAGACCCCCATGTGATTGTCTTAATAGTCGCACTAATATACGAGGTATTATTGACGCTATGGAGCAACTAGTATAGGAGGATTATATGCCGTCATATGAATCACTAATTATAGACCAATATGTGATGTACTTAATGTTAGATGAAAAGATAGAGTGGGACTATGATGAAATAGATGTAACAATGAAACCCGGGGATGTAGACCTTGACCCTAAGGTAGACTGGGAATGGGTTAAGCAAATGGAAGATAATGCAAGGAAGATATATCCTGATGCTAAATCATCCGTTTCATTTTTTGGGAAATATGGTACCGCTATAGGTGGTATAGCTGTAGCAGCGTTGTTGGTCTATCTTTCATATAAACTATATAAGGCTAAATATAGTCCAGCGTCTAAGGCATGTGCTAATAGGTCAGGTGAAGAAAAAACGGCATGTATGAAACAGTATAGAATTAATGCATTGAGTCAACAATTGTTGGATCTTAAACAAGCAATCAAAGCATGTGATAAGTCGAAGGATCCCACTAAGTGCAAGGCCAAGGTTAATAAGTATATAGGTAAGGTTGGAGGAAAGTTGAAAAAGGTAACTGTATAGGAGGATGATATATGAACTTTATAGACCACCTAACAAGGTTTTGGGAAGGTGTACTATATCCGAATATGCCTATTGGAAAGATAGGACCTCCTCCTTTATCAGCAGAAGTGATGGCTTGGGGATCCCTTATATGTGGTATCATTACTATTGTTATGTTCCTTGATTGGTTGAGGAAGTTTTTTTGGCCACCTAAATAGGAGGAGTAAAAATCATGTGTATTCATTGTCAGCAAGAAGACTTGGTTAAAAAAGCAAGATGGAACTTTTACAATTTGGCTTTTTGTGTTTTTGGTAACACGAGACTGTGGCCATATTTGGGAGTGATTCTCTGGCGATAGAACTGAGGAAGTAGGAGGATGATACATGAAGGCTGTTGATGATTATCTATATACCCTAAAGGAAGACTCTGGAGATGAGGTCGTTAGGTGGTTGGAGTACTATGACCTTAGGCAAGCAACTCTGTGTAAGCGTATACTTGAAACTGAATCCCATATGTTTTTGTATCATGCTACTAGACCTCAATATGTTCCATTGATTGAGCGTGAGGGACTTACTTTATCAACCTTTATTGCAAGGGCCAAAGAGGAAGGCGATATACCTATTGTTGGTAAGCAACCTATGCTCTATATGACTAATGTGAGGACGGTTAAACCTGGTTTTGAATTTAGGTGGGCAAGGAATGTTAAAACAGCAGATAATAAGTTTGGTTTGATTCATATTATATGTAAGGTTAAGACAGACCCAAGTGTACTGAAATGGTCGCCTGCATGCTGTTACTATTATCTAGAAGATATACCTTCTTCTGATTTAACATGGGAGGGGACTCGAGAATTTCAGATTATTGAAAAGACTGATCATTGTCTTGTGCAGAAGGAGGTTAATGAGATATGAAACTGAAACTATTCTACGGTCTATGTGGTTGCTCTTCAAATGGTGTGCTATATACCCCATCTGGTAGGCGTATTGTTAATTTACCTCCTAGGATTGCCTTTAAGATACACTCTTTCTTGAATGATAACTTTGCCTATGTGGGCATGAAAGGACAACGGAAACTATGGGGCAAGCGATAGGAGCAGATGGACGAGTGAAGAAGCTGAAAATTCTGTATGTTAAACGCCTGCCTAAGTGGATTCCATATGAAAAGGCAGCATATCACCCAGCGTCAAATACTATCTTTGTGAGGAAGGATTTAGCGACTAGTGAATGGACTCGTGTACCTATACTATTACATGAGTTGGGACATTGGTTGATATATAGGTTACTAGGGGATAGTATAACTCATAAAGTGTGGGACTCTATATATGATCAATGTGACGAACTAGTTAGAGAGGTGAATAAGTGGAGAGGTAGGATGTTGTTCGATAGAGTTATCTCAGACCTTGGTCATAGGGGGTGGACTCTAGAGTGGTATAATAAGGACTCCTCTGAGGGGTTTTGTTGGTTGGAGAGAAAGGTTATAAACGTAGGCCCTAAGGCAAAGAGTATAAAGAGGTTGATACTTCATGAGATAGCTCACATTGATACCTGTATAGGTAAGAGGAATAAGCATGGTGGAGAATTTTGGACGAGATATGAATACTTAATGGATAGGTATATGCCAGATGTACCATTATCAGAATCTGATATGTATTCTAAAGAACTAAATGCTGATTATAACCATTAACTATTGATATAGACAGACAGTAGGTAGACATCAGACATGCAGGAGGTAGACATGATACTAAAGGTAAGGAGAGAGCGAGACAATCAGGAATGGTGGATATTGGATGAAATAAGGAAGGTCAGTGTATCTAAGATCAAGGAGATAACTAGTCTAGAAATTGCTGCCCCAGATAAACTTGACTATGACATAACTCTGTTGGATAGGATACATGGACCTACAACTGAACCGTATAAATACGTTGTTCTGTGTTGTAGGAGAACAGATAATGAGGAGTTTACTGTTGCCTTCGATACATATGCCTACTTGTGTAATGATGAGGGTAAGACGATAGAGAAGATACTCGGTTCGTAAACTTTAACCTACTGTCTGTCTATTTATGGAGCAACTGAATATGGAAGTGAAAGTTGGGAACAAAGTATTTGATTCAAATGAACAACCTATAATGATAATCCTGTCTAAGAAGGATAAGGAGTTAATAGCAAAGATGGCTCCTTGGGCATCTAAATATTGTTCGTTTCCTGAAGGATATAGCGAGGAAGAGATCAAGAAGTGGATGAGTGAAATATGATATGTACCTTTACATGCCTTGAGTGTAAGACTACCTTTTATTGGGAAACCGATAGAGGTGCTACTATATGTGTTCATTGTCCTGAGTGTAATGAACACTTCCAATTCTACAAGAATGAATTTATGCGAATACCGGAGGGCAAACTCAATGTATGTGAAAATTGAGAATTTCATATATATGCCTGACGTTATACTAAAGCCGAAAGGGAAGTGTAAGTTTATATGTTGTAAATGTCATTGATGGAGGAGAGTGAATGAAAGATTTTAGATGGGAATATAAGGCGTTGATTACAAGGGTTGTGGATGGTGATACATATGACGCTGATGTGGACCTTGGTTTCAGGATTAGGTTTAAGGGTAGGTTTAGACTTCACATAGTTGATACGCCTGAGACCTTTAGACCTGTCAATGAAGCAGAGAAAGCACACGGGAATCAGGCATCTGTATTTGTCAAAGACCTCATCGAAGGTAAAGAGGTTATATTGAGAACCTATTATGCAGGTATGTATGATCGCTATGTTGCCGATGTTATATTACTCGACGGACGTGATCTAGGACATTTGCTTATATTAGAGGGTTTGGAGAAGTTAGATGAATATGATGGGGTACCATCTAAGAAGAGTAAGGTTACAACATGATTCAACTAGCCCACAGGATAGTTCTGACAGAGTTGTGTAATGCATCGTGTCCACACTGCTTCAATGCAGATGCCAGGATGACGGGGTCTATGGATGCCGATGTATTGATTAAGTTTATGCAGGTTAACTCTGGTCATTTAAAACAAGAAGAGTTGAAGATTATGGGTGGGGAACCTACACTTCACCCTAGGTTTATAGATGTAGTTATAGAGTCCTGTAAGCACTATGGAATGGTTAATATATTTACCAATGGTACAAGGATGAAAGAGATCACGAAACATGGAGTGGTCGTCAAGAATCACTTTCAAGGCAAGTTACAGTTTACAGTAAATGGTTTTGTATTTGACCCCAATGTGTTCCCTGAGTATGGTGATCTTATACGTCGTATGTCCCTTCACTTTGTTGTACCCTTAAATGGTATAGATGAGATGATTGAGAAGGTAAATCAGTGTGTGAAGTTGGGTCCATATGTACATATTATATTGTCTCCGGATACACAGGTTGATTTGTTTGACGACAATATCTTAAACCAGTATAGAGAATCGTGGATTGACGTAGTTACTACTATAGGACCTAACTTATGGAAGAGGAATATATCGCACAGTTATGATCACGTTTTGCCTATGTGCTTCTATACTCAGGATATGTTGGATGTGATAAGTTTTCACGATTTAGATGGTCTTCACTTTGCGAAGATAACTTGTTGTGGTGATACACATATGGGTTTGATCGACTATGATTTTGAACTATATTACTGCAATCAGACGAGGATAAAAGTTGGTTCTATATTGAAGGATAATGGTGATGTTAAGACGATGGATGAGATCACTAATATGATTCAAAGGGGATCTCGTATGAAGACCAACTCTATTATGGAGTTATCTGAGAAGTGTAAGGAGTGTGCAGTTCTGGCGTCTTGTAAGGTTGGTTGCTATTATAACACTCTTGTAGGAAGGTGATATGTTGAGAAGACTGATGTATCCTAAGTTTAAGTTTCCTATTGATCCTCAGTGGCCATTGAAGAGTAACTGCATAAATCGGTTGGCAGCTAGGATTACAGCTAGGATGATATATCATGCGTTGGGAGAGTCTTATCAGTTTGGCGGATATACAGGTCTATTGATGCAGCAATATGAGATGGTTGATGCTGATAAATTTCAAGTTATGCATTGGGTATTAAGGGAGGCTGGATACAGTTGTTGTCCCGCTGATGTAATGGAGGCATGTGGTGTGGACCCAGATACTAGGAAGGCGACTGTAGGACCTAAGTCGAAGGGCGATTATATAACTATAGGTGAATGGGTGAAGAGGCGAGCACAAGGAGGGTAACTATGTGGTGGCACAGGCATTATTGGGGTCATGGATACGTTCCCGTACAAAACAGTAAAGGGGAGTTAGAATTGGTACCTAGTCGTTACTGTTGGGATCAAAACTGTAAGAGACACCAAGTATGGATAAAACCCAGATGGTTTGACTATCCACCTAACTTTAAAATGGAGGGATACTATTTTCATGCTCAATACATCTGAGAGGAAAGGAAAGCTATTTGGAAAGACTGAATATGTGGTAGGTTTTGCTTTTAGAGAAGATGGTGAGAGAGTTATATTAGTAAGGAAGCAAAGACCTGCTTGGCAGAAGGGTGCATTAAATGGCCCCGGTGGACATATTGAAAATGGTGAAAGTATGCATGAGGCTATATCTAGGGAGTTTAAAGAAGAGGTAGGTATTGAAACCAATCCATATGTATGGCGTCATAAGGTTACGATTCAAGGTAGTGGTTGGAGGGTGTATTTCCTTTCTATTGAGTTGCCGCATGATACTTTCTATGAGGCTAAGACTGTAACAGATGAGAGAGTATCAATTATATCTACAAGGGAACTAAATAAGTTTACTATGATAAATAATCTTCGTTGGTTGATACCTTTCTGTTTATATAAACCAGACCTAGAGGAGAAGGTAACATTTATAGGAGGATGATATGGGTTTATCACAATCGTCATCTACAGGGATTGAAGTACCCAAGTTAAAGGCGGGTGATATAATAATGACTTGTGCCAAGAAGAATTGGTTTACTAATTTCTTTCTTAAGTTTATTCAATATGGGGGAGGAGGAGACCCTGCTAGGTTTACTCACGTGTCTTGTATGATAGCACCTAATATGTTGATAGAGGCACAGATGAAAGTTGTCAAACGAGATATGCTTCAGGTCAAGAAGTATATGGCCAAGAGAGCATACAGGATTGTGAGGAAAGATGATTTGTCTGATGAAGATGCTGCAGGTATTGCCGAACGACTAAATAGTAAGTTGGGAGAGAAGTTTAGTCTGGTGACTATATTTTGGCAGTTTTGGGACAACCTGTTTAGGACTAATTGGTTTACGGCTACCTTGAATAGGTCGAATAGTATTGTGTGCTCCTCTCTTATAGCTATGGCATGGCAAGACCAGATAGGTTTGAAGTTTAACAAAAGAGATTGGTTTTCAGTAGAACCAGATGATATTGATGATGAAACACAGAAAGAAGGATGGACTGTGATATCTGAGAAGGTAGAATAGAAGGAGAAGCGAGATGACCGATCTTACGGGGAGTTTGCCCTCACTGGAGGAAATGCCGGAGGGTCTGTCACTGGAGGAGAAGAAAAAGTGGATGAAGGAACATCGTGATTATCCTGAGTTTATTCTAGAAGAGTATATGATGTTACCTACAAGGGAAGAGTATCACGAGATTATATTTGCTATACCTAGAGGACATCAAGAGGGAGACAAATATAGACTTGGTGATGATCCTGAGGTTGGGGACCTTGCTGCATATATGGAGTTTATGGAAATTGAAGAGGAGTTAAGGAAGACTGAACTTGCCCCTGCTATGGACCCTGTAGATGTGCATGGGAATGTACCATTAACTACTATTACTTTACAGATGAGGCTGTGTTGGATTGTCTCAAAATATGACCAGTGATGACTTCAAATATGTGGAACAAATTAAAAATAGGGATAGTTCGATTAATTTAGGAGAGGGATATGAGGATAATTGATAAGTATATGAATGAGTTACAAGAGTCTGATGTTATCACCGAGAATGTAGCATCCTTTGTCAGGAAGATGACACAAGGTAGACTTGATAAGATAATGCTTGGTATGAAGAAGGGTATAGTGAGAGGAGATGCTAAAACCATAGAAAAAGCGATTACCCTTGTACCTGTTATCTCATCTAAAAAGTTTAAAAAGGTTGCTAGAAGGGCATCCTCTAAAGGTTTTGATCAGTCCTATATGATGTCTATGAACCAACTAGAAACAAAATATCCAGATGTTCCAGATAGTGCTCTCTCATATCTCTCATCAATGATTGCTCTTGGCGCAAGTCATTCAGATAAACCAGATGTGAAAACTAAAGAAGTGCTGCTTAAGTTTGGCCGCGTTAGGAAACGATTAAAAGCTAAACTTGGTGAACAGGCAATGGCTGGTGAAGGAGCTTTTGCATATGGTTTTGGTATAGGTGCATTTATTCTTTTAGCTACTCTCTTTCCACCTTTAGCACAGGTTGGACTTACAGCCATAGCACTACTTGGTGTTGTGGGTTTATTCGCTGTCATACTTAAGATGTCTACGTAGGAGGATGATATGAGTGAGAGGTTAGATGCCTATTTGCAATTTATACAAGAAGATAAGGTATTTGATGAAGCGGGTGTGAGTACTGCTCTCTTTGTTGTGCCAATGGCCCTTAGTTTAGCAGCTAAGTCCTATAAGGCTATTTTTGATAAGGCTGCTAGGACGTGTAAAGACTATACTGGTCTGGATAAGACCAAGTGTCTAAAGAGGTTCAAAGCACAAGCGATTAAAGCAAAGATGGGTGCTCTTAATAAAGGAAAGGGTATGTGTGGAAAGGATAAGAATCCTGAGGCATGTAAAGCAAAATTGACTAATAAGATTTCTAAACTTCAAGCAAAACTAAAAATGACTCGGTTCTAGGAGGATGATATGCCAACAAAAAAGTTAGAGGAATTGTACGGTGATGAGAAACAACAAATACTACATGAGCAGGAAATGGTTGAGATGGTTGATCCCGATGAAGTAGAAGAACCTCTTCCACCTGGGGAACCTGCTGGTGCCCCTGAGAAAGATCCTATGACTGGAGAAGATTCAGAATATGAAGATGATTCAAGTAGGGCTTATAATGATAAAAAGGTGGAGGAGTTGAAGACAGAAAGTCTTAGGATATATATTAGTGAGGTAGTCAAAGAATCGGAGAAAATACCAGAATCTGCTAAAGAGGACTTTATCAAGAACATCGGAGAGGCTGACCTGCATGAACTTATGTCTCTTATTATGGATGGGGAGCTTAAGTCGCCAGATGGTGATGAAGCGAAGGCGTCCCTTGAGCAAAGATTTGAGGAATCTCGTTGGTCGAAAATTCTTCTTTAATGTATGACAGACTACTTTGAAATTAAGGAGTATCTCATGAGTACCATAGAGATTGTCAGAAACGTTGTGAATGAGAGTAAGAAAGATCTTCTTAAGAAGGCCAACGTGGTGGCGGTGGGAGTTGGTTTAAAAACTGTGGCCGGAGTAGCTACAAGTGAGGTTTGTGTTGTTGTGTCTGTTAAGCAGAAACTCCCTATTGAGAAGTTGCCGGCTAAGGATGTGATACCACAGACAGTAGGTGATGGCACGAAGACAGATGTTACTGAGACAGGAGAATTTGTTGCGTTAAAAGAACGAAGTGATTGGTGGAGGCCATATCCCGCTGGTGTATCTATGGGACATAAAGATATAACTGCAGGAACTCTTGGTGCGTTTGTTAAGCGTGGAGATGATATTCTCCTATTGAGTAATAATCACGTGTTCGCTAACTCGAATGAAGCTGCCATAGGTGATGCCATATTTCAACCAGGGAGAATTGATGGTGGCCGTGAAGAAGACACCGTAGCTAGTCTACTCGACTATGTGCCCATCTCCTTCTCTGGTGATACAGTACCTATATGTCCTATAGCTGGTTCTATTGAGAAGGTACTCAATAAGATAGGACAACTACTTGGTTCAAGTCATAAGTTCTCTCTATCTAAGGAAGCTGAACCGGGTGATCCTAATCTAGTCGATTGTGCCATAGCTACCCCAATTAAGTTTGAAGATATGGAGTTGATGATACTTGAAATTGGTTATGTCAAGGGAGTATCTGAACCAACTCTTGGAACACCAATTCAGAAAAGTGGTCGAACAACTGGATATACTCAAGGTGTAGTCATTCAACTCCACGTAACAGCACAGGTTAATTATGGTGGACCTATTGCTCTATTTGAAGACCAAATAATGTCTGGTCCCATGAGTGATGGTGGAGACTCTGGCTCCCTAGTATTGGATATGGATAACAATGCTGTAGGGTTGCTATTTGCAGGTTCAGATAATACTACACTATCAAATCCTATTACCCATGTACTGAGCAAACTTTCAATTGAATTTACAACTGAAAGAGATGCCAAACAGCACATAGTTGATGTTGAAACGGAAGAGGAGAGTGAAACTGAAGTTGATGTTGAACCTAAAGTATATACACCAATGCATCCATGGTACCCTCTACCAAATATTAAGTTTAGGAGGTAGTTTAAAATGATCGACAGTTACCTGAAACACTTATCTGAGAAGAAAGATTGTCCGCCCGGGATGAGGTGGTGACCCATTAAGAAAAAATGCATCCGTGAGATGTATGAGCAAGCTGCTCACGAAGTTGATATTTATAAAGCTCCTGATGGGTTTCTTATTAATATTGAAAAGGAAACGATAGCAAATAAGAATTTTCGTAAGGTTCTTTATACTGCTACAAAATCTCAGTTAGTATTGATGAGCATTCGGCCTAGTGAAGATATTGGAGAAGAGAATCATTCCAATGTTGATCAATTTATTAGGATTGAAGCAGGAAAAGGTAAAGTAGTCCTAAATGGAAAGGAGATATTAATAGAAGATGGTTCAGCATTTGTTATACCAGCTGGAACTAAACACAATGTTATTAATATCTCGGATGAAGATGACTTGAAACTTTATTCAGTCTATTCTCCCCCAAATCATCCGTCTGGAACTGTACAGACAACTAAAGCTGAAGCTGAGGCTGCTGAACCAGTGCATGAACAAGAAGATAGTGGAGACATTCATGCAAAAATTATAAAATTCTTTAAAGCCAATCCAAATCCTTCGGATAAACAAGTACATGCCTTTGCTGATGAATTAGGTATGGATCCACACGAGTTTGAAGGACATATTTACATGGTACTTAGTTCTTTCATTTCGAAAGAGGAGTCTTAATGACGTTACCATTTTCCACAAGTTTAGTAAATGAATTACAATATTGGTTTAGTAGGGCAGTCGTTTACAGGAATCTCAATAAAGATAAGATACCTTATCCTGTTGAAATTCCCACTCTCTTTCTAAAACCAAAATCATTCATTCAACTCCTGTTCGATGAATCATATCCATTTACTGAGTATGAATATCTTTTCCAAGATATAGAGAGTAAGTCTAAGTGGCCAGCTATGGTAAGGGAGAGAATAACGGTATATGCTTCCGCCAAGGTGTATGAAGTATGTGACAGCACTAATGCATTTAATCTATTTCATCTCCAACCAGATGATTTTACCCTACTAAATACTCTACTGGCATATCGCATTGACCCAACTAGAGTTAATTTGGTTGATTCAACCTCAGTAGTTCTAGTTGATTCAACTGCGTCAATAACTTTGTATGCCTCACTAGATGCTCTAAGTACTGATTTATCAAAGTTGATATGGGTGTACTTGAAGTTGAAGATTGATGAGGACACTTCAGTCTATGATACTACAACTCTTATCTCTCAACCATTTGAAGTCTTACAAAGTTGTTATGAGGCCTTTGTAATTGAACTGTATTTCGACTTTGTGGCTGCTAGAGAGGTGATTCCTATACCTCCGTGTGAGGAGATTGTATAAGTATGGCATTCAAAATTGAAGACTATTGGACAATATGGAATTTTCTCTATCAGAGAAGGATAGATCCTACCTTTGATACGATTGAACTTGACAATAATACGAAAAATATAGCTGAATCTGAGAGGGGTTTATCGGAGCAACTATTTGAGAACACCCTTGATCAAGCAGTCTTCAATTCTGATGATTACAAACGACTACGCACCTTCCTTATAGACTGGTATGCTACACTTAGGACTGTGGGAACAACTGAGGCCTCAGTGTCTGAAGTATTTCCCATGCCTGATACTCACGTTCAGCAGTTGATTCAATCATTTGGTTATGATGTCCCAGTGGACATACTAACCTTCACAACTAAAGTTAACTTTTTCTTTGATCTTGTCAACTTGTATAAAGTCAAGGGGACTCCCAATGCTCTTTATCAGGTCTTAGCATACTATGGTTTAGCTGATATTGATATTGTTGAGTATGATGTACAGTATACTGTGCCTGGAGATCCGTTGGGTCCAGGCGAATTAGTATTTAGAGGGAAGTCAACTAGATCATTAGGACCAGGAGAACTACCTATACCATGGCCAGATGTACCATTTGATGAAATGACTTATGCAGACCCACACTGGATGATGTTAAAAGAAGATGTTGAACACTTCCATCAAATTGAAGAAATAAACCTTCCTTCAAGAAGTCCATACTTTGGCATCAGACCAAGGTATTACATGTCTGAACTTTTCTTTGTTATTGCTGTTCTCGCAAGGATGGTTGAGAATCAATATGACTTGTGGATTGCTACTGGTGATGTCTATACGACTGACCCCATGTTTGCTCACATTTATGACGCAGCAACTGATCTATATGAAATGACTCTTCTAAATTACAATGTTTCATTGTTAGAGTTATATCTATCTGTAATATACACCTTTAACAGGAGGTATGGACGAAGCGCTATCTACCCACCAACGTGGCCGTAAGTTAGAGAAGGAGAATCGAGAAATGTCGAAGGTAATCGAAATGGAGCAAAGTGAAGATGGAACTGTCGAAATGAAGAAGGAAGAACAGGCTGACCCTGGATTTACAGTTCAGGATAAGAGAAAGATTGATATTCAACCTCCACCTCCACCTCTTCAATCTCAACCTGAACCACCCAAACAAATTGTGCCAAAAGAGGTAGGACATGGAAAGAAAGCGAAGATTTGTATTGTTACAAACTTCATGGAGTTTAACCCACGCTACTCATTGACTGGAATTGTTAAAGATCATATTAAGGTTTTAACGAAAAATGGGCATAAGGTTGGCTTACTGGTCAACGAAAAATACAGAGACCAGGACTTTGAGGGCGTAGAGATGCTTAAAGTCCTGCCCTTTGCCCATTTAAAAGATTATCATAATGCAAATGATTTAACTGATGATCACAAGAAGACAATTGATCAGACAGAACAGGTACTTAAGAAGGTCTTTACTGATACAGATGAAGACGGAGAAGTATATGAATTGGCGTTCTGCCATGACATAAATTTTCAAGGTTGGTTCCTACCTTATAAGATTGGTCTTGAAAAAGCATCTTTTCAACTCCCCCATGTTAGGTGGTTACATTGGGTTCACAGTATTCCGAGTGGCATGCGTGAATACTGGGCTATCCCAAGTAAGAAGCACAAGATTGTATTCCCAAATGAAACTGATCGACTGCGAGTTGCTGAACAGTTTAGGGGAGAGGTGGATGATGTTAGAATTATTCATCACATAAAGGATATGAGAACCTTTATGGACTATGATGAAATTACCTGTAGGATGATAGACCAGTATGACTTGATGGGTGCTTCTGTCATCCAAGTGTACCCTGCTTCAGTTGATCGACTCGGTGCTAAGGGAGTTGATCACGTTATGAAAATATTTAGTAATCTCAAGAAGCAGGGGGAAGATGTTAGACTTATCATTTTAAATCAGTGGTGCACAGTTCCTAAGCACCGGGAGACCGTTGAGGGTTATTGTAAAATGGCCCAAGGTCTTGGACTAGAACCAGACAAAGAGGTAGTATTTAGCTCACGTTTTGAGCCTCCTCGTTTTGAAACAGGAGTAGATGCTAATATTGTAAAGGATCTATTTTCTCTTTCGAACCTCTTTATATTCCCAACAAGAGAAGAAGCATTTGGACTTGTTTTGCCTGAAGCTGCTTTGACAGGCGGAGTTCTGTTAGTACTAAACAGATCACTTCAGATGCAGTCAGAGATTGCAGGTCTGAATGCCGTGTACTTTGACTTTGGAAGTTTTACTCACAACTTTGCAATACCAGGTGATAAATATTACGAAGATGTGGCAACTATCATTAGAGGTAGGATGAGACAAGAGTATTCACTTATGGCGAAAACATTTATGAGATGTATGTACAACATGGATAGAATTTATAAGCAGGAGATGCTACCCATTATTGGGGAGTGTAGAAATTGGTAGAGATATTAATAAAATCGTTCAATGGCATAGGTGATTGCCTGTTTATGACTCCTACTCTCAGGAGGATCAAGGAGGCGTATCCAGACAGTAAGATAATTGTAAACACTAACTACCCTCTCTTATTAGAAGGTAATCCTTTCGTTGATGAAATTAATACAAGAGGAAAAGAGGGAGTCTTTCTGGGTTACGATGATCCCATTCATCAGAAGTGGCCTAGGAAGCATCACATATTAAGAGATTGGGAAATAGTTTGTCAGCAGTATGGACTTCAGACTGAGATTCCTATTTTAAAACCTGAGATCTATTTTAAGTTTAAACGAGGCAATAAAAAGGATCCCATTGGAGTTCAGGTTATTCATAAGGATCACTGGCACGGAAAAAAGAACTGGGGTATGTTTCCTGAACTAGCCGAGCAATCAGGATTTCAACCTATCCCTAAACTTGGGGGTCTAAGAGAGATTGTTGAATTTCTAACTTCTTGTCGAGCAGTTGTGTGTGCTGAGGGCGGCATCTCTCATCTTTGTAGAGCATTAGATATCCCCTGTGTTGTGATTTATGGAGGTTTTGCTGACCCGGAGTGGAATGGTTACAAGGAACAAATTAATGTAACTAATAGGAAGTATTGCTCCTACTGCTATAATCCTGGTCCATGTATTAATGATGTTGAAAAAGTGTGTATGCAAGAAATTGGACTTGCGGCTGTAAAGAAGGCTACTGTACTGGTATATTACCATCTAAAATCTACTCAACGCGACAATGGAGTGGTTTTGAATGTGCATCACTCACTAATATGAAGAATTTAAGAACTCGCAGCAGAGAAGCTATTTGCGGCGAAATTTGACGAGTTATAGGAGGTAGCTATGGCGAATGATAATAACAATGAGAATGGTTTCAAGAAATTAATGAAACGATGTGCTGAAGTTTGGAAGGTACTTATTGGGGTTGGTGTTGTTATTGCTCTGATAGCTGGTTTTTATGGACTTGATGCTGTTATTGCTACAGAGAAGGATCTGGATCTTCACAAGAAGGATGTTAATACTGAAATCAGTACTCTTAAAGATGACATTTTGGCTAGCTTTAAACAACTTCAAACACAACAGCAAAAGATGCTTAAGAATCAAGAATTGCAATTTTGGACCCAGAAGTATCAAGAGTACTTGGATAAAGAAACGGATTTCAAGTACAGACTGAAAAAGGATCCTAACAATCAAGATTTGAAAGGCCAGTATAATCTCTGGAGAGACAAAAGGATTGAAGCACAAAAGAAGATTAATCAGTTGACAGCACCACCACCTCAACAACCGCCTGGAGGATAGACTTGAAGTTGAATCTTGGTAGTGGAGAGATGCTCAAAAAGAAGTGGATAAACTTTGATGCTCAAATACTTAGTCGGGGTGGAGTTAGTACCAATGTTGTTGGGATGATTGAGGACATGCCATTCAAGGAGAACTCCTTTGATGAGATACTGTGTTCTCATGTTGTAGAACATTTTTACTATGAAGATGCTCTGCAGATGCTCCGAGACATTCACTACGTACTGAAACCAGGTGGCGTTGTGATAATGGAAGGTCCTTGTGTCCTTGGAGTTTACTGGTATTATATTGAAGGTTGGGGGGGAAGGAAAGAACCCGACGTTATAAATTTAATACACGCATTTTACCCTAGACAGAATAGAGATAAGTATGGGGATGGATGGTTTCATAGATCAGGGTGGACAGGTTGTTACTTAGCCCAAGAGATGGTTGAGTTGGGATACAAGATAAGGCATGTAGGTAAAGGCTGGACACACGGAATGGGAAAGAGAGACTTCAGAGTAGAGGGAATCAAAGTATGAACTTGAAAGGGAAATGGATTGTTGGAACTTATAAGGCCTTTGTTATCTTAGATCCTAATAATGGCGACTATCATGTATTTGCTAAACATTATCAACTTTACCATTGGGGAATAACCTGGAGTGACAGACATTTATTTACTTGTACTTGGTTGGGTCACCGTACAGTTATACTAGGATATAGAAAAGAAGATTTGCAGAGAGAAATTACTATTAGTCCTCCAAAAAAATTTAAGGTTACTGCTCCTCATCAGATCTGTTGGATTGATGGAAGGATTTGGATTGCAAATAGTCAATTTGATCACTGTACTATGCTTGATCCATATACTCAGAAGTACGAAACATGGAATATGTATGATCCGAAGATTTACAATGAGAAGGGACGGGGAAGAGATCATCACCATATGAATGGATTATGGTATTACGATGGTCACATTTATGTGGTTGCGCACAATAAAAATCAACCCAGCTTTATCCAAGTTCATAAATATCCAGGTTTGAAATTAGTTGATAGAATAGAAATGGGTCATCATATACATAATGTTTGGCCAGAAGGAAATGAATTTCTTACTTGTTCATCTAGGGATGGAAGAATTGTCTCAAACAAGAGAAGTGAAGTTGTAAAGACTGGAGGATTTCCCAGAGGAGTCTCCATTACAAAGGATTACAATTGTGTTGGGATTTCTCCACACTACGCTCATCAGTGTCAGCACAGACCAAATGTAGATGGAGAAGTCCAAGTTTACAACAAAAATTGGAAGTTGGTTAAAACTTTCGTAATGAGGAGTTTTGGTCAGGTCTATGAGATAAGAACGTTTGGTGAGAAAGACATATCACATTGGCCTGGTTCTGAAAATGTTGACTTTAACTTAACAAGACCTTTAAGATCTCCTGTTGGCGACTGTTACCGGATTGTCAATGATTAGAGGATAGCGATGCCTGAATTGTCGATTATTATGCCTTTTGTGAATGAGTACCCTCAGAATGTTTTTACAGTTCAGAATATAATGTGTGAACTGGAAGGACGAGTTGATTATGAGATAATCGCAATCAATAACTGGGTACCAGACTCTTCTTGTGGAAAAGAACAAGATAAGGGCTATAAGTTTTTAAAGAATGTAGCAAGAGGTCATGGTCCAAAATTAAGGGTGTTGCATTATGATAAAAAGTTATCTCATTGGTGTGCTAAAAACCTTGGTATTATTCATTCGAAGTCTCCCTACTTATTCTTTTCTGATGCTCACTGTATTATTGGTAGGGATTGTCTTTTCGATATGTTCATGTATTACAAGGAGAACGAAGAAGAGTTGCACGGATCGCTTCACCTCCCGATTTCGTACATGCTGGAGCGACCGGGTATGGAGTTGATTTACAAACCTAGACTCAACTTAGAGGAGGGCGTACTTCATTACTCTTTTAGTCGATACAGGCGATCAGAGGATGGGAAGCCCTACAAAGTCCCCTGTATGTCAACCTGTGGTATGTTGATGAGCAGAAAGATAATGGTTGACGAACTTCAAATGTGGCCAGAAGAGTTGGGGATTTATGGAGGAGGAGAAAACTTTATAAACTATAGTTTGGCGGTGATGGGTTACAACGTGAATATATTCCCTAAACCTGCAATTTTTCACTATGCAGAGAAAAGGGGATATCACTGGAACTACAATGATTGGTTGAGAAATCGAATCATAGCCATGTATCTTCCCTGTGGTCGGGAGATTACACAGAGGCTAGTGAACAAAGCGAGGGGTCATCAGCATGTAAAGCAAGGCATGCTAGATGAGATTAGTGTTAAGTGCAACCCCCAACGAGAACATATTAAAAAGAGAACGTGTGTGGATATTTATGAATGGGTTGAACGCTGGAAAAACTTTTAGTTTGTTGTACATATACATACAATAAGTTGTACAAATACATACAAAGATTAGTTATTAAGGGGGAACAGTTATGCTTGCAACCTACGTATCCAGCAATCGGTTTCGGGTCTCTGGCGACAGAGTTGATGAATTTCAAGTAGATAGAAGGATCCGAGCTAATTGCGGGATTGATGGATATAAATATGGTACGGTGCAGTCCGCTAGTTTTAGTGCAGGCTACACAACTGTAACCCTTTTAGAAAGTGAATTGACCTCTAATTTATCTGCAGTTCATTATGGAGTTGTTTCTTCATTCCCACCTGGAAGTTTACCACGCATACCAGGATTGGCAGTCGTCTATGATCAGGAAGTGTCAGCTGTAGAATTCATAGAGATTACCGGTCTTGCCTCTGATCAAATTTATACACTCAAATTACTACTCACTACAAGTGAAACAACTGAATTACGCCTTCAGTTCAACGGCGATACTGGCAACAATTATCAGTATGCTTATCACGATGGAGGAGTTGAAGCTGGTGCGCCGTCTCATGCAGTTAATCAGAGTGGAGCAATAGATTACATTCAGTTTAGTCATAAGTGTGATGTAGGTACAGGAGATGTTCAGTTTGGAGCAAAACCAGTTGACTCGACAGCAGTTATTGTGCACTCATCTTTTTCTACGTATCAAGATAGTAATGATTTTATGAAGAGGGAGTTAGTTGGTTATTACGCTGGTGGAATTACTAGTGTAAAGATTTACGCTGCTCCTGGTAGTGTTAGTTATCTGAGTGGTCGTGCAACTATGACAGCACAGGAGGATGTTACTCCGACTGCGGTCACTACAACCACTACTACTGCGACTACGACTCTACCTCCTGCTCCGACAACTACTACTAGTACGACTACGACTACTACAGTTACTCCTGCTCCGACAACTACTACTAGTACGACCACGACTACGACTACTACTACAACAACTACTACGATTATTACAACTACAACTGCTCCTCCATGTAGCTGGGAAGATGATTTTGATGATTTATCAGTAACTCCACCTTGGGGTTCTCAGGGAACTCCTGTTGAAGCAGGTACAACTGTGATATTCCAAGGTGTTGGTTCATCCTACCACGACCAAGGACCTGTTCCATTTGACTGTGCTAGTAGTACTTATCGAGCAATAGCTAGAGTGAAGAACCACGCCTCTACTGCTAGTGAAATTATGGGTCTGCTTGATATGAGCACTAAATCTCCATGGAATTATGTTGTGAGGATATACTCAAGTCCATCTGGAACCTTTATTTATTATTACGATATGGGTACAGGTCTTAACTATTGGAACGGAGCAGCGTGGATAGCTGGTCCTCCAGGTCCAGCTGGTCCTCCAATGCCTGATAATATTTACTTTAGATATGAAATCCGTTTTAACAAATCAGCTCTCATAATAAGTGTCTATGACTGCTTGGGGGGTGTTGTTTATAATACTTCTCCAGTTCCATGTGGCGTCCTTGTAGGTGGTGGTAGTCCAGCTACAGGCGTCTACCTTGGAGCATATGCTGGACTTGGCCCAACTAATACTTACTACACTGAAGTTGATTGGTTCGGATATGCCTGTCAACCTGGTTATTGGCCGCCTTGTATACCATACACGACTACGACCACGACTACGACAACAACGACTACTACAACAACGGTAGCACCACCAACTACTACAACAACTACTTGTCCACCAGGTGAATGGGTGCATATATTCAACGATTCGAAGTGGCAAGATGGCGGCGACGCTATTACAATGGCGTGGGATGATCTTAATGGTCGTTGGGAACCACTGGGAGGCGGATTAACAGGAAGCTTAGCACCTCGTACAGGTGAAGCGTGGGATAATGGGTTTAGACCACTACAAGTACGCATAACTCACAATCTTGCTCCTCAAAGTGTTGAAATTAGAGATACTAGTAATAACCTCATTGGATCAGATGCATTTTACACTTCTGGTGATCCAATTAATCTAAGTTTTATTGGTAAGAACATAGGTAAGATACTGTTCCTTAGCCTAGACTCTAATTTGGACGTCAACAACATTGAGTTCTGTGCACCTGGTTATGTCAAACCAACTACGACTACATCTACAACTACAACTACTACAACTAATCCATTTCCTTCTTGTGTATGGTGGGATCACTTCGATGATGCAGCAGCAACTCCACCTTGGACACCTATGGGAACTCCTGCTGAAGCAGGTACGACTGTGATATTCCAGGGTGTTGGTTCGGGTTATAGAGACTCAGGACCAGTTCCATTCGATTGTGGAAGTACCTATGCAGCTCAAGCAAGAGTGAGGAATGATATTTCTGTTTCAAGTCATATTATGAGCTTGCTTGATATGAGTGGCAAAGCTCCATACGGAGAGGTTGTACAAATATGGACGAATCAAGGTGGAACTTACATTGTATACTATGACACAATTGCTACTGCTTATTTCTGGAATGGTGCGGCATGGGCAGCTGGTCCTCCAGTTCCAGCTGGTCCACCACCACCTGATAATATCTATATGAGATATGAGTTCCGATTCAACAAAGGAAACCTCCTTGTATGGATTGGGGACTGTTCAAATGTCACTTTCATTTATACTGGCTCAGTACCAGTGCCCTGTGCTAGTCTTTTTGGTGCGGGTAATCCAGCTACAGGTGTCTACCTTGGTGCATATGCTGGATTTGGTCCAACTAGCTGCTGGTATACTGAAGTTGATTGGTTTGGATATGGTTGTTCATTTGGTACTTATCCAACTTGTATACCATACACAACAACGACTACTACAACAACCTCTACAACCACAACAACTTCTCCTCCAGGTGAGTGGGAACAAAAGTTTGGATCTCCTAGTTTCTGGACATGCAGTGTTAATTGTACTTGGGACGGTGATTCATACAATGTTGCAGGTCCTGGTCTGAGAATCAATGAGGCTGGTACTTGGGTAGAAGGTTATAGACCAACTCAAATTAGGATTACTGCGACTAACAATGCTTCAAAAGGATGGCCCCTCTTCTTGAGAGATCTTAATGGTACACTTATTGCAACTTGTACTGTGCCTAATGGAGCTAGTCAAGTTGGTACGGCAAATATAACTTTTGACATTAAGAATCTCGATATATTCTATATCATTGAGAGTACAGCACCAGGTGTTGGAGAGATTGAGAATATTGAGTTCTTTGTAGAGGGAGCAACAACGACAACAACAACCACGACGACTACTACTACTACGACCACAACTGCTCCTCCAGGTGAGTGGGATCAGAGATTTGGATTAACATCTTGGGTGTGTTCAGTCAATTGTACTTGGGATGGTAATTCATATAATGTTGCTGGTCCTGGTATGGTTATTGCAACTACTGGAACATGGCCACAAAGTCCTTATCGACCAACGCAGATTAGAGTTACTGCAACTCAGAATTCTGGAAAACCATGGCCTCTCTCATTATTGGATGTTAATGGAGCACTTATTGCAACAGTTAATGTACCAGCTGGTTCTAGTCAAGTGGCTACAGCTCCAATAACTTATGATATTAAAAATGCTGATTTAGATAGGATTAGCGAAAGTACAGCACCAGGTATTGGTGAGATTGAAAACATTGAATTCTGGATATCTGGAGCTACTACTACGACAACTACAGCTCCACCATAAAAGGAAATTAATAAAGGCGGTAACTTATAGAGGGTTACCGCCTCCCTTTTAAAACCGCCAGAGGAGTTAAGATGAATCTAATTGTAAATTTCACTCCTACCGGCATGATTCCTACCAAAGAAATGACCCCCCACGTACCTATCACTATCAACGAGATTATAGAAGACGTACATGAGGCGTACGATATTGGCATCACTGTTGTTCACATTCACGCACGAGATGAGAAGACTGGAGAATCAACATATAAAGCAACAGTCTATAGAAATATCATTGAAGGTATTCGAAAATTCTCAAAAGATTTAGTAATATGTGTTTCTCTAAGTGGACGCACATTCAAAAAGTTTGAGGAGCGAGCAGAAGTATTACAACTCAATGGGGATCTAAAACCAGATATGGGCAGTTTAACTTTGAGTTCAGTTAACTTCAATCGTCAAGCAAGTGTGAGTTCTCCAGAAATGATACAGGATCTTGCAAGAGTAATGAAGATTCGTGGTATCTTAGCAGAACTTGAAGCGTTTGATTCAGGTATGATTAACTATGCTAAATATTTAGAGAAGAAAGGTTTACTAGATCCTCCTCACTATTTCAATTTACTGTTTGGCAATATAGCGTGTGCTCAAGCTAGTCTACTACACATGGGAGTTATGATAAATGATCTGCCCGACTGGTCTTACTGGAGTGCGGCTGGTGTGGGTAATACACAGTCAATGGTAAATTCAATTGCTATTGCTTATGGTGGGGGAGTAAGAGTTGGTCTTGAAGATAATATTTGGTATGATAAAGATAGGACCAAACTTGCTAAAAACTCTGATCTCTTAAAACGTATTCACAAATTAGCTGAAGCAAATGAAAGAAAACTCATGTCTCCAAATGAATTTAGAAGACTGTTGGCTCTTCAACACAATGGAAATTATGGAAGGATTAGTGGATTGAAACAATGATACACGGAAACTATGAAATTGTTCCCTATCACCACGACCATATGGATCAAGTCGTGAAAGTGATAAAGGCTCTTTGGGGATATAAGCGTGACCATAGAATCTCACGTCTTAAATGGAAGCACTACGAGAATCCTTATTCAGACTTTCCGCACGCAATTGTTGCTTTACACAGGGGAAAAGTTGTAGGGTTTAGAGCTTATTCTCCTATGAAGTGGAAAGTTAATGGAAAGGAATTTAAAACGTTAACTGCTGGAGATACAATTGTAAACGAGAAACATCGTATGAAGGGTTTATCAGTAGCGATGGGTTGGGCAGCAAATGAATTTTTAGATTACAAGTTGATCCTAAATTTTACCTCTGGGACAACTTCAATGCCTGGATATGTAAAATTGGGTTTTGGAAAACTTTTAGAAAAACAATATTGGATAAGAGGTCCATCAGAAGGAGATAACCAGATAGAAGGAGATTTTGACAACGTCTCCTCTCTGAAAACTCCAGACTTGAAAAAGATCTGTAGCTTTATCTCAAGAGAAGACGTGCCTGATAAAATTTTACCAGTACGCAGTGAGAAATACTTTCAGTGGAAGATGGCGAATCCTAAGGATAATTACAAATTTTTTAGTTATAAAAAGAATGGTAAAGAAACAGGTTACGTCATGTTTTCAACACAGCCAAGAAGTCAAAATGGTTATATTGTTGATTATACAATTGAAGACGTTGAGTCTCTTGACAATATACTGCGTTATGTAATAAGGAAAAAACCTTTTAATTTCTCTATGGTTTTCAATTATGGTGTATGTGATAAACTCTCTCAGGTTCTAAAAGGTCTAGAGTTTAAAAAATCGAACATGAATTGGCATTTGTTGATACGACCCGTGAAAAGAGATTTCGTTAAAGAAGACTGGATTATCGAAGGAGTTAATACTAGAGATATTAGTAATTGGAACATGAGGGCCATTTGTTCAGATGATGCTTGAACTAAATCTGTATGATTAGATTAGAGTTAGAACAAATTTAAAATAATCCGGAGGAGAATAGGGTCGTATGAAAATTTACGAAAAAGTAGTTATTGACATTGAGTCAGGTAAGATCCTGGAAGAGGTGTCTTACGACTACGATGGTCCTATCGCTCAAATGCAGGCAACACAATACATACTTCCAAATAGTGATGTTAGTGGTACCTTTGCAACTTATGGGTCTGGTACTGGTCGTTGGGGCCGCATGAATGATGGTATAGATAGTGGTACTCCTGACGATACTAATGGCATCATAGGACAGTCTGAAAGTGCACGCTTTGGTTTCGTAAATCCTACTTTCCCTGGTATAAGTACTGCAATTATAGTTAGATATCGTGCGATGAACGCTGATGGATCTGATGGTGTTAGGGCAACTCTGTATTCAGACGGGGCAAGCTCTGATGGCAATACAGATTTAGAGTCCCCAGGAGGTAGCTGGGTAAATTATGAAGGCAGCTTTTCTATTGCCAAGACTGCCGCACAACTTACTAATTTAGAAGTAGTAATAACAAGTTTTGATGGATCCTTTGATACCAGTTTCTCGGAGCTAGAAGTTGAAATTAGTTATCCGGATAGTACTGCTACCACTACTACCACAGTAACTAGCACTACGACTACAACGAGTACGACTACAACCACTAGTACAACTACTACGACAACTACTAGTACGGTAACTACTACGACTTGCCCCTGTCCAATCTTTGATCCCCATCCTATAGGTTATCTAACTTCTAATGTACTTAATGCTCTTGGTGTAGATGTTAGAGGAGATTATGCTTACGTTGGACTTGGTGGAGGTCAGCAGGAATTTGTAGTAGTTGATGTATCTGATAGAACTAACCCTACTTATGTGACAAAGTTAGATGTTTCAGATGGCATTATGACCTCCATTGGTTATGTTTGGATAAAGGGTAATTATGCCTATTTAGTTGGAACCTCTCAATATCTTCAGGTAATTGATATATCTAACCCCCTAAGTCCATCTAAAGTTTATGACCTTGACCTTTCAGCAGTTGTTCCGGGTTATGCCAACATTGGGTTGAGAATAATAGGTAGAGGAGACTACCTTTATGTATCTGGTGGTAATGGGGTAATATCTAATAGGTTTATTGCAGTAGATATATCTACTCCAAACGTTCCAGTTTATGTGACACATGAAGAAGTTTTTTGTCGGGGTTCAAGTATTAAAGAGAGCACCGATACTATTTATGTGTGTGGAGGCTCTCCAGATAGTGAGTTAACAATTTTTGATTTTGATGGTACCTCGTTGGTTACTATTGGTTTTGCTGATGATAATGATATTTCTGACTTCACTGGAGCTGCAGTTCAAGATATAGTTTATGGTGATGGAGATTATCTCTATGTAAATGCTAGAGCAAATAGTAATTTTTTAGTTTTAGATGTGTCAAATCCAGCCAGTATAAGTAAGGTTACTAACCTTATTGATCTATCATATAATGGTCACAATATGGTCTATTGGTGTGACCGAGTGTTTGTTGCGAATGACGATACCGGAACTGGTCCAACTAATGGTTTAGGTATATTTGACGTTACTACTCCAGCAAGTCCTTCTTTTTCTGTGGTCACATATATTAATGTCAATACTCCAAGAGGACTAACTCTACAAGTCTGTGCTAGTAATTATATTTATATCGCTGAAAACAATACTGATCAGTTAGTAGTTTATGATTTAGATGCTGTTATCACAACTACTACGACTACTACAACAGCCACGACTACAACCACCACGACTACAACCACGACAACTAGCACTAGTACTGTTACTACAACTCTCCCTCCACTTCCAACGACAACAACAACTTCGACGACTATCACATGGCCACCTGGAGTTTGTCCAGAAGAAGAAAGATATGACCCAAGATGGTCTAAAAACTTTTTCTATCCTGATTGGCCACAGGAATTTGTATTTCAATCAGATCACGATACTAGACTAGATCACTGTGGAACTTTCACAGCCCACGGAACACTGGGTTATTACCCGGGTGATTTTACGATTGATATGAGGTTCGAAAATTCTAGACATATGAAGGCTGGTGGTGTAGACCGTGATTTCGTTGGACTTGTGGCTAATATAGATAGTGCCCGAACTGTATCTATTGTTCTAACATCAGTAGGTGGTGAACAAAGAGCTAGGAGAATTGATAGTAATGTTTGTGTTTTCTCAAATAATTCTGGTACTCGTTATCGACCGACTGAAGTGTGGTTGAGACTTTCAAGAACTGGTTCAGACTTTTTCACATATTACTCTTATGACAGGATTAAGTGGTATGAGATTACAGTTGCTAGTCCTCAAACTTACTCTGGTTTAATTACAGTTCACTTTGGTGCTAAACATCGTACTGGCGGAAATCAATTTGATTCTCGTTATCAGTTCTGGACTCTATGGCCAGATGGACCAAGTTGGTTAGAGTCTGGAGCATACTTACCCCATCTAATTGAGTCTGATGATTTTGATGATAATGTTCTTGATGAGAGGTGGTTTAAACGACACGGTACTTATTTTAGACCAGTAAGTGTTTTTGCTGAAGGTTGTATCTGGGAAGAGGATCAAGTACTGAAGGTTCAGACAAGTCCAGAACAATTTCACGGTCCCTATAATGAATTTGATGGAACTTGGGCATGGCAAGATGTCAAGGGATTCTTTAACCTCACAGTAAAAGTTATGGTCAATCCAGCCCTTGCTGTTGATGGGGTTGAGATGGGTATCACTGCTAGGGAATTGCCTGCCGAGGGTGAACCATCTTGTCGAGTAATTTATACAAGAGAGGGCGGAAGCTTTTACTTTAAGAGAGTTGATACAGCGGCGGATGGTTCTGAAAGTGAATCTTCAGTAGGTGTTGGTATTCTTACTGAATTTTGGTTGGGTCTGAGGTGGTACAAAGATGGATTCACGGCTAGCTATTCTTTGAATGGTATTAATTGGAATCCAATAGCTTCTCCAGCAGCCCCAATTACTCCAACTAATTGGTTACAGGTTGGTTGTGCTGCTAAGGGTTGGTTAGAAACTCCACCAGCGACGACAACACTGCCGCCAGTTATAACCACGACAACGACAACGACAACGACAACAGTTTCAACAAGTACTTCCGTTACGTTTTTCACAACAACATCTACTACATCACCGCCTACGACTACAACGACAACTAGCACAACTACTACCAGTATTACTTTCTTCACAACCACGACAACTTATCTTGGTGAAACCTGGTCACTAGAGTGTACAGGAACACCTGGATACCTTGATGGTCTTTATGTATCACAGAGTTGGTATATTTTTCCGGGGCCGTGGGAGGTTGATGCTGTAGAAGTTGGAGATATGACCAGTACTAGTGGCTATGCGAAGGTTAGAATATATCGAGAAACAAGTCTAGGTGCCGCACCAGATGCTGGTGTACTATTGGGTGAGTCGAATAACCTAAGTATTGGTGGCGGAGGTATATATTCTTTTATATTCTCATTTCCAAAACCTCTTCTTGTGTATGAAGGTACATATCATGCAGTAATATATGCTACTGATATTGGAGGCAATCTAGCTAGCGGACAGACAGTGGATGTTTATGCAACCACCGATTACTATCCAGGTGGAAATATGTGGTATTATGATGAACCTGGACCTGGTTGGGTAGAAGATGATTCTTCTGATGCTCTTTGTGTGCGGATTGTTGGTGTGCTAGTTTATGTGCCAGCTACTACAACTATACCTCCACTGCCTCCGACAACCACCACCACAACAACGACAACTGTAACAAGTGTAACAGGTACTTCGCCCGATCCTCCCACTAGCTGTCCCAGTTGTCCAAGCACATATTTTGTAACGGTATCTGGTTTAAGTGGAACCTGTCAAAGTCCTGCTGACAACTGTCTTGATCTAAATATAGTGTGGACTTGTGTTCAGACTAGCCCAACTTCTTGCGAATGGAGAGATTGGGGTGTAGCTTTGCCAGGGGCAACTTATAATGCAACTTTAAAGGTTACCTCTGTCTGGTCATTTACTATAGGAAAAATTGGATGGGGAATATGTGGTAGCTGGACTGCCACTTACATACCGGGACAACTGTGTCCACCGTCAAGTGGATGGGTCCGAGGCGCTGGCAATTGTGCTGGTGGAACAATTTCAATTTCCTCATAAAACTCTAGTTGGAACAAATTTACAAAGGAGATTTAGGGCCATATGAAAATTTATGATAAAGTAGTTATAGACATTGAATCCGGTAAGACTTTGGAAGAAATGTCCTACGACTACTTTGGTCCTCTCGCCTACCTACAAGATGGAACAGCCACAACGACTACCACATTTACTACTACCACTACAACAACTTCCACAAGCACAACCACAACTTCGACTACCACTAGTACGACTACAACGACAACTTCTACTTCAACAACTACGTCTACAGTATTCTATGATCCATTTACTGGTAGTGACGGTGATCCACCAAATGATACCTACTGGGATGTTTCTGGCAATGGTCCTCCTGACATTCAGAGCAACAAGCTCAATATGGTTCTGCCGGCGGCCGGTGCAACCAGTGCAAACACCTATTTTGCACATGCTGGCCTTGATGTTCTTTCAGGTGATATAGATGTTGTAGTGGACTACGAATTAGTTACCTATCCTAACTCTAGCTTCTGGAGCTGCCAGCTTGTAGTCGAAGACGAAGATGGTGAAGGTTGCAGTTTTGTTAGGGGCTGGTATGGTAGTCAAAGATACTGGACCTGGGAAAACAATAGTGGGTGGCAGGGCAACGTAGGTACTTCTGACACATCTGCTAAGCTGCGTGTGACAAGAGTGGGTACGCAGTGGACTACCTATCGCTGGACAGGATCAGCATGGACTTCGACTCATACATGGAGTGCCGGTACGGGTAAGCCTTGCAACATTTACCTGACGTTGCGTAACGGCGATACTCTTCCTGCCTGTGAGGTGAACTGGGATAACTTTACCATCTATAAAGGCGCGCTAAACTGGCCAACTACTTCTACTACGACCACGACCACGACCACAACTACCAGCACGAGTACAACGACAACTTCTACCACCACAACTAGTACGACTACAACGACAACTTCTACTACCACGACTACAGCAACTGTATTCTATGATGACTTCACTGGTAATAATGATGATCCGCCCAATCCTACTAACTGGTCTATTTGGAGTCCAAGTCCAGATATTCAAGGTAATAAGTTAAGATGTGCTGTTAATTCTGGCAACACCAGAGAGGGAGTACAGTCTCAATTCACTATCTCCGGTGACTTTGATCTGTGGGTAGATTTTGATGTTGTTCTTGGGCCATCCACTAATTCATGGTATGGTGGTATCCGTTGTAACATAGGAAGCAGTATATTCCAGATAGTTAGGGCCTATAGAGCTGGAGTCAGTGAATACGCAACTTGGGACAGCACCTTCGGATGGGGCGGAAGTACATCAACCAGTGATACAAGCGGCCAACTGCGTATAGTGCGAAGCGGAAGCAGCACCACCGGATACTATTACAGTGCTGGATGGCAATCGTTAGGTAGTTTCAGCGTAGGATCAGGCGCTCTTTTCTTCCAATTGTATCTTGACTCCGTTGCTGGTCTCCCAACAGCGACCATGGATTTTGACAATGCAACTATTGCTTATGGCACACTAAATTTCCCGACTACTACCACGACTACAACCTCGACAACAACTACTACAACCACTACAACCACTAGTACGTCAACGACAACAACTACGACAACTTCAACTTCTACAACTACGACTACTGCTCCACCGTTAGTAGAGATTTCGGAGACTTGTACTGATCTATATGGATCGACCCGAGTTGCTCAGAGTTTCTCTCCGACCAGAACTTGGGATATTGACTCTATCAGTATAGCAGAGTTTTATGGTACTGGTTCTCCTGTAGATAGAGCTAGACTAACTATCTATACTTACCATCCAACAAATCCATATAGTGGGACTCTCTTGGGTACTTCAGATGAGGAGTCTATTACAGGTTCTCCCACAAGATATGAGTTTACCTTTTCTACTTCTGTTCAAGTTGGTCAGAAATTCTGGGTAGTAATGGAGCCAGTTGGCACAACTACTAATGTTTATACAGACAGAACTAATTTCGATGCCTATGCAGGCGGATCAATAGCTTTCTCTGGTGACGGTGGTACAAATTGGACTATCAATACTGGATTTGATATGTGTGAGATCCAGATTTATGGTACCGATATTGGTCCAACTACTACAACTACGACTACGACTTCAACAACCACGACTAGCACGACTACTACAACCACGACTACGACAAACCCAGCTATGACGTGGGATCCAAATAAGACAGATGCAACTGTTACTTTGTCAAATGGTGATCTTACTGCTACGGGCAGCACAACTGGACCGTGGAGAAGTACAAGGGCAACTCGTGGTTATACTGCAGGTAAATGGTATTGGGAAATATTTATAGATCTTGATCCTGGAGCATCATCCCACATGGTTGGTATTGGCCCCGGAAATATGGCCACGACTAGTTTTCCGGGTCAGGTAACTGACAGTGTAGGATACTACGAAATTAATGGAGATGTTTACGAGGACGGCGCTGGTTCGTCATATGGTAACTCTTATACTACAAATGATGTTATAGGGGTTGCTATGGACTTGGATAACGGTAGAGTCTTCTTTGCTAAGAATGGTGTGTGGCAAAACTCAGGTGATCCAGTTGTTGGTACTAACCCTGCTGCAACAATAACTCCATCAGCAGGTTGGTGGCCATGGCACGGTTTTAACTACAATACTGCAGAGATAACAGCAAACTTTGGTGAATCTGATTTTGCATATAGTCTTCCAACTGGTTATAGTCCGCTTGAAGGTTCAGGTACTTCTACTTCAACGACTACTACTACGACCACAACTAGCACAACTACCACCAGTACAACTACGACTACAACGACAAGTACTACCAGTACGAGCACAACAACGACAAGTACTAGTACAACCACGACCACACCACCTCCTACAACTACCACAACCACAACTACAACGACAAGTACTAGTACAACCACGACCACACCACCTCCTACAACTACCACAACCACAACTACTTCGACAAGCACAACGAGTACGAGCACAACAACGACAAGTACTAGTACGACAACGACTACTCCTCCTCCACCAACAACAACGACAACTACTACGACCACAACTACCACAACCACGAGCACCAGTACGGTTACGACAACAACTACTTCGACAAGCACAACCACGACTACAAGCACGACTACGACTGCAACTACTACTCTACCGCCACTACCTACTACTACAACCACGACAACGACAACAACTACTACTAGTACGACTACTACGACAACAACCACCACAACCGGTACGACTACCACAACTACGTCAACTTCTACTACCACAACTACAGCATATTTACGAAATGATAGTTTTGACTTTGATCCAGACGATGACTTCACTGGTCCTAATGGAAGTCCACCTGATCCAATCAAGTGGAATATATGGGATGCAAGTCCAGATATTCAAGGTAATAAATTACAGTGTTCTGTTGCCCCAGGTAATACCAGAGAGGGAATACTGTCTACATATACTATTGTTGGCGATTTTGATATAGTCGTGGACTATGACGTTATTGCTGGTCCATCTCAAAATGGATGGTATGGTGGACTCAGGGCTCATGCAGGAACTGCTATAGCTCAAATGCTGAGAGCATACAGGGCTGGCACTCAACGTTATCAGACTTGGAACACAACATCTGGTTGGAGTGCATCTGTCGGTACAGCTCATACTAGTGGCCAGTTGCGGTTAGTAAGAACTGGTATACAGATGCAGAGTTATTACTATGATGCTGGTTGGCAATTACTAGATACCCTCGTCAATTTCGGATCTGGTGAAACAGATATTGTAATCTATCTTGATAGTTTTGATGGTGGTGGTGGTTCTCCAACTGCGACGATGGACTTTGATAACTTTACCATTGCCGCTGATGGTATCAAATACCTTAGTAATTTCTGGACTTGGGAACCTGGTACAGGCGGAGACTATTATCAAGGATCTTTTGTAATTGATTCTGGTTCTGGAGATGTTTGGGATGGAGAGTATGATCCAACCTGGGCCTTTCAGACAACTGAGACTGGCGACTTTGATGTATATACAAAACTTTCGACAGATGTTGATAATGACTATGAGCAAGCAGGCATACTGGCCGCAACAGATAGTACCAATTTCTGGAAGGTTTGTTTAATTTATGATGATAGTCTAGGGGGCGAGAGATTATTATTTGGTAATACTATTGACAGTACCGCCAATTATACTTATCAGGTAAACGTAGCATATGCTCCAAATACTGTTTATCTTAGACTGAGAAGGATTGCTGGTGTAGTAACTGCATTCTATATTGCAGACGGAGGTGATAATTGGATTCAATTCGGACAACCTGTTAATCAACTCATTAGTGGTGCTGATATTGATGTTGGTCTGTATGCTAATCATCCAGGTGGTATACAGTTTACTGCTACGTTTGGATATTTTAGAAATACTGGAGATGATCCTTTTACCACTAGTACAACGTCAACAACAACTACTACCACAACTAGTACAACAGTAAGTACAACCAGTACAACTTTACCATACTTTATTGATTCAATTGAGAGATTTGAGATTACAGTAGCTAATGGTCAACCAAGTGAATATCTCTTATCGAAGGGTCAAAATATTTTTAACTGTGTTCCATTTATCTCTTTTGAAACCACAGAAGAAACAATTTGGCACAGAAGTTGGCCATACTTCTGGTTCGATCATAGATCGCCTGGTGCTAGATTAAAGATCGGTCGTGGCAATATATTTGGAACACAGCAAGTTAGTATTTATGTTGTCGAATTTAATCCGGCCCATGTGAAAGTACACAGTGGTTGGACTGTTGGTTCAGGTTATTCACTACTTAATTGGGGTGGTTTTAATTCTGATGTAATAGTAGCTGGAACCACTGATTTAGATGGGACAGCCGTTATAGAGAACACATTCCTTGTCTTTAGTGGTAATGGAGGGCAGACTGATAACTGGCAAGACCAGTTAGTCGAGGGGTACTTCCAATCTAACTCTGAGGTTAGATTTGTCAGAGATGGTAATGCAAGCGGCTGGCAGTATCAGATGATGTGGTGGGCGGTTGAAGCTCTTACTCCTGGTATTTGGGATGTTCAGCACTTAGCTTACTCTCTATCTGGTACTACTACTGACGAGGCAATACCAGCCCCAGTTGCCCCGAACAGGACAATGACCGTATCCAATTACCGGGTTGATGTTGCAAGTCAGAGTTCTGCAGATGCCTGTTGTATAATGCAACTTATTGATAAGGATACTTTTAGAGTAAATCGTACTCTGAGTACAGGTACACTAAATGTTCGAACTCAGATTATTGAGTCACAATGGTTTGATGTTCAGCGTGGCACTTTAAACTGGAGTGCGAATAGTACTGAAGTCAATGTTACTCTAGATCATGAAATCTCTAAAGCTTGGTCGATAACTTATGCCCCATCTTATGTAGGTGGTGGTGGTGGTGTTATACGACCATATGGACAGGGTGCTGTACCAGGAACTCCTACGACTGCTGATGGACTCGCTCGATTTAGACTTGTTCATACTAGTAGTTTTGAATATGGACTTACTCGACCCAAGGGTGATCCAATCACAGGCGGAGTAGCTAAAGAGGGTAGTTTTGAAGCTGTTGAGTTTCAGGCAAATCCATTTGCAATTACTACAACAACTACGACAACCACTACTACAACTGTTACGACCACCACTTCAACCACTGCACCATGTGGTTTGGGATTAGAAGAAGATGACTTTAATGATGGATCAATAAATGCAAGGTGGAAACTTCAAGAGAAACGTCATGGAAACTTCTCAGAGTCAGGAGGATTTCTCCATGTCTATGCTGGACCAGATGGTTGTGATGCATTTGATCCGTGCACTCCAACATATATTGCTCAGTGTGAATTGTTAGATAAAGAATTTGATGTTTACACTAAGATTACAGTTCCAGCAATTAGTGGAGTTTTTCAAGAGTTTGGGTTACTATTTAGAGTTCGTGGACAGACTGATATTTATGCAAAAGTTGGTGGAAGAATTGATGGCGGAAATATATATGCATTTGGTCTATATTCAGAAATAGGGACCATTGATGAGGAACAACAAGTTCTTGGAGCAGTATCAGAGATTTGGGTCAGGATGCGCCGTAAGTTCTTTGTTGGTGCTTACAGGTTCTCATTTTACTATGCAACAACCGAACCTGTTGATACGGTTGACTGGACTAAGTTTAGTACTATTGATCTTGCTTTTGCAGAAGACGCAGAGTGTTGGGTGGGTCACTATGCTTCTTACACAACACCCTAACTAGTTGGAATAAATTTTAAAAGATTAAAGGAGACTAATGCTACCTACGGAAATTGTTCGACCGGATTCTACTGTTGCAAATAGGGAGTACACTCCCGAAGTTAGTCCTCATTTGCAAGTGAATGAGGGGTGGCCTCCCAATGATAGTACGTATATCCAAGGTCGCGCAAGTGTTCCAAACTCCTATATACATTTTGGTCTTGATAATCCTACTTTCTTGGGTAGCTCAGTAGAGTTTAGAGTTAGGGTAAGAGGTAGAGTTCCTAACTCAGCATTTTCTGGTGGTGTGGAGTTCCTTCTTTACGATGGACTAGTTGAGATTCTTGATCTGGGTGGTGTTAGTTTTAACAATGATTATTTTACAGATTACTACACCAACTGGGCGGCTCTCTCTAAAACTGCAGCCGAATTAACTAATATTAGACTTTGGATTCTTGATTCAAGCGGTGGCATAGGACACAACCAGACTGATCTTTTTATTTCAGCAATTGAAGTTGAAATAAAATATAATCCTCCAGGATACACAACTACAACTACTACTACAGCCCCTCCAACTGATCAACTTACGTGGGATCCTTTATGGATACATCCTACAGGTATGGTTTTAGAGAACTCCAATCTTACGGCTAGATGTACTGTCTCTAATGATAGAGCAGTTGGTGCAACTCTTGGTAAGTCTTCTGGAAAGTGGTACTGGGAAATTGAGGTAGTTGGAGTTGGAAACTATAGGTTTGTTGGTATTGCTCAATCTGGTTATCCTACTGATGAATATGTTGGAAGACAAAGTACAGGTTATGGATACTACAGTACGGATGGACGCATATTTAACAATATGGTCGGTACTGCTTACGGGAATTTATATGGTAATGGAGATATAATTGGTGTTGCCCTTGACATGGATAACGCTAGAGTCTTCTTTGCTAAGAATGGAGTATGGCAAAATGGTGGTGATCCTGTAACTGGTACTAATCCAGCGGCTAGTGGTATAGCTGCAACAACTTGGTATCCAGCTGATTCTCTTAATGGTAACCTTCAAGAACACACAATAGTTGGTTATCTATCTCGTATGACCTATACTCCTCCAGCTGGTTTTTCAGCTATGGCCAGTGAGGATGTAACAACAACCACAACTACATTTACCACAACTACCACGACTACATCTACCACGACTACTACTGGAACTGGATCTACAACAACTACCTCTCCTGACTTCTTTCCGTCTACCACTACAGCTCCTCCTTTCGTAGGAGAGTGTTGTGATGGAACCAGATGCTTTTATCGCGGGATGCCCTATGAATCTAGGCATGATAGATCACGCATTTGTTACTATATCTGGGATCAAGACGAATACTATGTAACCTTCTATGAATCTCCTTCTTATGATCTAGCTTACGCTTCTACTAGTAATGAAGGTCTGACTTGGTCTCCAATACGGTATACTGACAAGTTTCCAAACTGTCTAGATGACTTTAACAGATACTTTTATGACCTTGATTTCGGTCTTAATAGGTCAGGTAGAATCTTTGTTGGATGGCCAGGACTTTTCTGGGAAGACTGGATTCCGTGGACGAATAACTACCCAGGTGTTTATAGTCTTCAATACATACAGCACCAGAGAGGTGGATTTGGAGGCTTTACCGGTATTGCAAAAAATACAGGCGGTCCAACTACTGTGTGGGAAGCCTGGAACAACCTGGGTAGTTATGAACTATCTGGCGGAAGTTGGTATCATATGGCCGATCCTTGGGTCCAACAGTTAAATTGGGATTCAGGTGTTGGTCAATTTGATACTTTTGCTAGGATGTACAAATCTAATTATGGGAATATTATTCTTATTACAATAACTTCTGGACCTGATCCAGGTATATATTATAGTAGACAATCACTTGGTTCATTTAGCACTCCGACAAAAATACCTGGTACTAGTTTAGAATCTGTCGGCCACCGAGTTACTTTAGATGATATTTTTGGCATGCACATTTTCTGGGAAGATTCGAGCTTTAACATTATACATACTTACCTTGCAGGATCTGGCGGATGGCTACTCACACCTACTGTAGTAGGTCCAAACCTCTACCCGGGAACCGGTTTCGCTGGATTCTATTGTCAAAAAGATACTCAGCATGATGTTAGCCAGTTTGGAGTTCTTCAAATTAGATGGGATGGTCCAGTCGGAGACGGTTATTTCACCAATCAACAGCCTAGCGGACCTCAACAACCATTTCTGTGGTACCACAAATCAAGTTGTACTCCAGTGGGTGGTTGCACTCCTGCAATTGACGTAGCCTATACAAATAGTAATGCTGTTCAGTACAATTACCGCTGTATTACTCCTTGTCCTATGTACTATCAACCACTCTTGGGTTTAGGTAATGAAGTAGAAACTGAATTGGTATCATTTAGTCCTTTGAGAGAAGAGGGTGATTTTGTAACTACCACGACTACTTCGACTGTAACTACTACTTTACCCCCACTTCCGACTACCACAACTACTACTGTTCCTGGTGAATTTGTAGTTGACTTTGATTACTTTAGCTTCTGGAGTCCATCTTCAACTACGACTACAACCACTACAACTACTGCGTCTACTACTCTACCACCACTACCAACAACTACAACCACGATTCCACCATACGTTCAGTTTGTTGTTGAGTTTGATGATTTTGAAGGTACTCCACTAACAACCACCACGACTACAACTACTACGACTAGTACAACTCCAGTTCCAAGTACGACTACCACAGCAACAACTACGACCACTACTGTAACGACTACTGTGACAACGACTACTGAACAACCACGGAATCTGGAGTACAACAAAGATGTAATTGGTACTATAGAGGAAGCTGATGCAGAGTTTGAGGCCTTAGTCAATATTCGACCTGAATCAAGAGAGGAAAGAAAAGCTAAACTGGAAATATTTAAGGAGAATTGGTCAAGAGTATTTAATAGTCCTCCTTACCAAGTTGATCCAGATGCTGCCGAAGCAATTCTAAATGCAATAAATCCAGCCCTAAAGGCTGACATTGATAGTTGGTTTGATGCTGGTGAAGACGCCACACTAATAGAGTATCTGTTTACAGACTTGCATCAATGGATACTTGAACACTTCGGGGCCTATCCAAACATTGGTGGAGCTACCGCAGGCATCCCATTCTTGATCAAACAGGTAATTGATTTCTTTAAACCTTATAGGGCAAGACTTGCTTTCTTCGAGTCTGCACTGGTATTTGATGATGCTCTATTTGATTCGGTTATACTTGATGATTCGTCTTCAATGATCATTTATCAGACAGTTGTTGATACACCTGCTGCTGATAGTACATCATGTTGTGCATATCCGTACATAACTTGTGATTCAACTGCTGGTCTATATTATTCAAGACGAACTTATGACTGTGGTTCATATTATGATACAGGAATTGCAGACGACTTAGATGATATGCGTCTTACAGTGCGTCAGGACGTACATGATTTCTATATGTGCTTGCCTGATGGATCGGCAGTAGTTGATTTTGACTTCGACTCAACAACAACTATAACTCTGAGTACTACACTCCCACCTGATATATGTCAGTGGACTGGTCAAGAGGAACAGTGGGTAGAAGAAGAAGGACAATGGATAGATGATGAGTCTGAATGTGTTCCAATTGAGGTACTCTTATCTCAATGGATTAATAGTAGTCCGGCGTGGGAGACCCAGTGGGTTGATGAACCACTCCAGTGGGTAGATGAAGAGTATACGGTTCTTACCTCTCCACCTGTTCCAGATCCTACGCCTCCAGAGGATCCTTTCTATCTCTATGGTTACATGGCTGGTGGATGGCAAGATTTTGATGAAGAAGGTTTATTTGACTGTATGGGCGGTAAGGATGTTTGTCAGATTTATATACAAGATTCAACTGCGATAATTACTACCACTACCACAGTTACGACTACTACAACTGCGACTACGACTCTGCCTCCAGCTCCTACAACTACTACTACGACTACGACTACTACTGCGACTACTACGACAACCACTATAGACTTTATGACAATTACAGCAGCTTATGATGGGAGAGTTTATGGAACTGATGTAGACTGGCCTACCACAAGAGACAAGGCTGTTGCAGACTCAGCGGATTCTCCTGGTCTAGCAAATAGTTCTTGTGCTTTAGTACATAATGCTGCTTTTCAGTGTGCTAGAGGTTTCTTCACATTCGATACCACTGCATTAATTAATGTGACAGTTTTATCAGCAAAGTTGAGAGTTCACGGCTGGAAGACGTTTTCTCCAATTGCATTATGTGCGCAAGAAGCAACTCTCTCTAACCCTCTAGATGTTACAGTTAATGATTATCAGGCATTCACTGGTCCACTACTAATTGACTCATTCTCGCCTTGGGACAATTTAGGTTGGAACGAGATGGACTTGAATGTAGCAGGAGTAGCTTATTTACAAAGTATAATTGATATAATAGGTCAATACGCAATGTTCTGTACACGAGAATATGACCATGATTATCTTAATGTTGGTCCTACTTCATTACTTATTGCATACTGTAATTACTCTGCTTCAGGATTAGTACCGGAGCTGGTTATTGAATATTCATTTTAGTTAAATATAACTGAAATATTAGAACAAATAAATAGAGTAGTCGCTCGTTACTTAAACTCCAATCGTCTTTAAACATTGAGGGTTTAGACGGTGCCCTGTAAAAGGAGGTAGTCATGGTGTATAAAGATCGCTTCGTTGCCGTTATCAAATGTGGCGGTAAAGTCCTGAGAGAAAAGGATGATACTGTCACCCTGCCATTTGGTTCAGAGTATTCCCTTCTATTGAAAAACCTTGAATCAAGAATAGCAGTTGTCAAAGTTACCGTTGATGGACAGGATGCCATTGATGGGTCTCTTATCCTTCAACCTAACTCTCAATGTGAACTTGAAGGTTTCTTGAAGGGATATGAAGTTAAGAATAGATTTCGATTTATTCAAAAGACTGAGGAGATAGTTGAACATCGTGGTGACCGTATAGATGACGGGATTATCAGAGTAGAGTACAGGTTTGAAAAGAAGATCGAGTATGAAGAGGTCATCAGGCGAAGGAGAGTTATTACTGAACCTTGGCGACCTTATCAACCTTGGCCATACTGGTATCCTCGTTGTACTGGTTGCTACTGTGATCCCTGTTCTTGCACAAGGTATTACTATGGTGGGACAACCATTAAAACAGATGATGATTCCTCAGTTAACTATACATTTACAAACTCTGATGATGAAACTAAAGTAGGAACTTTCAATCACAATCAGTCGAGTGATGTTCAATTGATGAATTGCTCCATTGGGAGTGAAACACAGGCAGCTGGTTTTGTTACTAGTCAAGATGCTGTTCAAGAAAGTGCTAAACCCGCCGAGGATGAAGGTATCACAGTTCCTGGTTCAGCATCTAATCAGTCATTCAACTTTGGTTCTCATGGTGAACTTGAGTCTAACTCGCACATCCTTGTGTTGAAACTCAGAGGAACCAAGGCCAATAAGACTAAGGTCGAAAAACCAGTTACCGTTAGGTCTAGGGTAAACTGTCCAACTTGCGGTACCAAGTCGAAGTCAAGTGCCGACTACTGTGCTAAATGTGGGACCGCCCTATTCTAATTAAACTAGTAGCGAGCGACTACTTAATTTGTATTTATATTAGAACAAATTAAAAACAATCTCAGTAAAGAGGATTTAACCATGAGCAAAGTAGAAACGATTCGCGTTGAGGTAAGTGACGAATACGGAGAGCACTGTTTTGGTGATGGTATGGATGTGAAGGAAAAAGTTCTCCGGAAACCTATGGGTAGAGTCGAGGTTTTTGAAGAAGTAGATGGAGAGCGAAAGAAAATATACTCCAGCGAAAACCTTGTGGTTTACCTTGGACGTGAATTTGTAGCCGTAAGAGTTTTCAATGTTGATAACGCAAGTGTAGTACCAGTTAAAGAGGATTTTATTGGGTGGCTAGGCCTGGGAGATGGAGGAGTTACGCCAGGTGATCCACTAGATCCGATTTTGCCGACCAACACTGATACTGACATGGCCAGTGAAGTGCCGATAAGTTCGACCGACACTAGTTATGGTGACTTTCGTGGTGGTTTCTATTACAAGCATCCGATTGACACAGTTGTCTATCAGCAGGATGACGCAAATGACGACCAGTGGTTAATAGCACAAGTTACGACGACAATTGGATCTGCAGATGCAAATGGTGAATTGTTAAGTGAAGCAGGACTCTATGTAGCCCCAAGTAAATCAGGAGGCGAGTCAGGTCCATTTAGTTTATTTGCCAGAGTCACATTTCCTACAATTGTAAAAGATGTTACTCGTCAGCTAGTTTTTGTGTGGTATATCTATTTCTAGAGTAGAGAAACAAAAAAAAGGGATTTAAGAAATATACACCGAGAGAAAGGATGACTTCTATTAGAGTGTGCTAACTAGAGAGAGAGAAGGATTAGGAGGAACTGCATATGCCAAATATCTCTCCAGGTGTATATACCAAAATTATTGATCTGTCAACGTATGTACAAGCTGTACCTGGAACAATTGGTTACTTCGTTGCGTTGGCAGAGAAGGGCGAGGACAATGTTTTCAAATTCATTGGTTCTCGTAGTGAATTAATCGGTGAATATGGTGAACCAAAAATCGAAACCTATGGACAGAGTTATGGTCAAGGTCTATACTGTGCCTACAATTACCTGGGTGAATCTGGAGCAATGTACTTCACTCGGCCACTGCCGGATAATGCTACATTTGCGAATATAAGAATTGATGCTAGTTACGCAGCTGTTGATGCAACAGCTTCAGTTGTAATTAGTTACGACGATTCACTAAACTCATTGTTAGAAATCACTACAAATCTAGAGGCTGTTGGCGACACTTATCCCCTATGTTTTATCTATCCAATAGGGAGAGGTCAGTGGTACAACAACCTTGCCATCAGAATTGTTGAAATCTCGAATCCTCTACTCAATGATGTTTACGTGATGGATATTTATGAGAAACAGTCAGATGGAGATGATGTTATTGTAGAATCTTTTGAGATATCTTTCAGACCAGAAGCTCAAGATGACACCGGTAGCTCATTATTCATTATGGATGTTCTTAATACTTACTCAACTCTTTTAAGAGCAGACATGGTGAGGGCCAACGGTGAGTGGACTGAAGGTTATAACATACTCTCAAGACGCTACGACAAAGATATTGGTACAGTAACCATAGTTGAAACTGCAGGTTCAGCCACCATCACTGATAACAAACAAGTTTTTAGTGACTGGGAAAATGTAGCTGAGGCCGGAAATTCAACTTACATGGTTGTTGCAAAAGATGCCCGAGGTAATCAACTCTATGGATGGTTAGGTGCCGCTGGAGGTTCAGAGGACGATACAGTCAATGTATTTGATGCTCGCAACCTCACAGGTGCATCTCAATCTTGGGTTGGCGATGTCTCAGTATTTGATGAGGTTTCAGCTATTACTTATGAAATCAGACAGTCAAATACAAGTATCGCAAATGCATTTACCTCAGCAGAACCTGTTCCATTGAAATATGGTTCAGAGGGCGATTTGATTGATGCAACAGGTACCCTTGATACTGTAGAAGCAACCACACTGTTAGCTCAGGCTTATGCTGGTGCTCTAACTAGCACAGTAGATGGATCTTCTCAGGTTGATGATGTACTAGACACTGAGAACATCTATATCAGCGCAGTGTTTGATGCTGGTTATCCAAATTCAGTCAAGCAGCAAATCTCTTCTCTGTGTCAAACGAGGCGTGACTGTGTGGGTATTCTTGACAATGGTGACAACCCCACATTTAATTCTGCCATTTCAGAGAGGACAGACGTTAATACATTCAACAACTACTTTGTTGCTCTGTATGAGTCTTATAATAAGGTCTTTGATATCTTCACTGGTAGAGATGTATGGTTCTCTCCAATGTACCATATGTCTTATCTGTTGCCAAGAAATGATGCTTTAACCGAAGTCTGGTTTGCTATTGCAGGTTTCAACCGAGCAGCAATTGATACTATCAAAGAACTCCGCTACAATCCTAAGTTGGGTCAGAGAGACCAGATGTACCTCAAACAGCTGAATCCAATTGTGAAGTTCAACCCGGGTTATGTTGTCTGGGGTCAGTTGACAAGTCAGGCAAAGGCAAGTGCCTTGCAAGACCTGAACATTGTCCGACTGGTTCTCTACATCAAGAGGGCCCTTGAGGAGTACTGTAGGTACTTCATCTTTGAGCAAAATGATCAGCTGACCTGGAGTCAGGTATCAGGTGATATTGTTCTGTTCTTAGAGGACATTAGGAAGCGAAGAGGCTTGTACAACTTCAACGTAGAAGTTGGTGCAACTGAATATGAGAGGAAGAGGAAGACCTTCCACGTTAACATTATACTGGATCCAACGCGAGTTGTCGAGAAGATCGAACTTAACTTCTTCATCGTCTAAAACCAAAAAAAATAAGCACAAAAATAACCCTCGGGTGAAAACTCGGGGGTTATTTTTTCGTTGTTTGATCATATAGATAGTTCTTTTGACCTAAGCAAGATATAAGCGCTTGAAGTATCTCCTTCAACTCCTAATCCAGGACCAGCAACTTGTTCGTCAGTTCCCTCTTGTGCGGTCCAAGGTAGTACGTAATTTGCTCCATAGGTTCCCGCTCCAGCCTTTATAGCATCAATGATCTCAACTACAAAACAATCTTTCCCAGCTTCCACAGTCATCGAACCTAGTACAAGATATCTGGCCGGCCTAGGGAGATCAGACTGATCCTTGACAATGATAACTTTTGTGTCCGGAACAGGTTTGTGGGATTTTTCCGAAACTGCATAACGCTTGACGACAATCTTGCACTGTATCTTTGCCTTAGGTTTAGCTTCTTCAGGTATAGAGGGAAGACTTGTCTGCGCCCTCAGTTGTGCATTTGTGGGTCCGCAAGATAAGACTGCTATTCCCAACAGTGCCAAAAACCAAAGTTTTTTCATAGGGTCACTCCTCTTTATAAAAAATAACCCTCGGGTGTAAATTCGGGGGTTATTTTTTTCGTTGTTAACTTAGTCCTCAATAACAGGATCGAAAGGATTTCCCAAACCTTCGATGAGCATGAGGGCGTCCAAATCCAACTCCTCAAGTTCCTGCTCAGTTACATTCAATCCTTCAATGGGAGTTTCCTTTTTCCTGTAGTTGTCTGCTGCCATCGCTCCTTTCCGAATGATTCTCTCGTAGTAATTCATAAGGCAACATCCTCCTAAAATGTTATCTTGCCATTGTTTCTGATTATGTTTCTGATCTTGTCCTTGTCCTTAGGATCCAGGTTCATAAACCTGACACCGAAACCAAAGCGGTTAGTCCAGACTACTTGAGCATAGACCAGTATTGGCGGTTCACCTGGCAGGTCAATACACAAGTTAGTGAAGGTATTAACTGGCATCATGGCAGTTTCATTGCAGATGTATGCACCACCAGTGCTAATGTTCTTGGTCCTGGCGTGTCTGAACTCTCCTCCTAGATTAGTGAACCTGACGGGTAAAGTCACATCTACCCTTGTTCTCCTCCTTTTGACGACGTGCGCTTTTACAACTTGTCTTTCATTTGTAAGGGTTTCTTCCACGGTTAACTCCTTTCAGACTTTCAAGCTTTCATTTACAAACTTGAATAGAATCTTTATATGGTCTGGAGTCAGGTTTTCAAACTCTACTGCAAAACCTGCTTCTTCTCGACCATAGACCTCATTAACGCGAACGACTCTTGCACCAATCGTCCCTAGGTCCAATCTAAATGGAGTAGTTATCCGTAGTGTTAACGCAATCTTCGCTCCAATTGGGGGAGGGTCGTTGGTCAAGATGTAGGCGCCACCAACACTGATATCTTTGGTGTGAGCACAATAGACATTGGTCATGTAAGTGTAGACCGTAGGCATAAGCGCTTTGACCCTTATCTTGAGACGTTTTAGAACATGAGTTTGACCGGCCTCAACCACTTCACATTCCAACAAACTTTCTGCCAGTTCCAACTCCTTTGTGTCAAGGAACTTCTTTAACTCTGTCTCAGTCGATTGTGATAAATCCATACTAGTTAACCTCCTCTCCTATTTTTGACTGACTGAAAGTAAATACATCGTATCTTGCAACTGCCTGCCGGATGCCTTTAACAGCTACAGGTTTAAGGTAATAGTCGTATTGTACAATGACATATTGCCCAAAGTGATTCATTGCACGCCAGTAACCATCGACAAGCATTTCTTGTCTGCACTCATGTGGTCCATCAACGGCGAGAGTATTATCTGTCTGGTCGTAGATGTAACTAATTTTACCACGACAGAAATTTAGATCATAAGCATGTGATGTTGAAAC
>Ga0255055_10000016_pt1 | contig 115822 bp, 109 predicted proteins | sample JV7_2_27_MG_FD_188633 | JGI IMG/M metagenome (GOLD analysis project Ga0255055, IMG submission 188633) | Seawater microbial communities from Jervis Inlet, British Columbia, Canada - JV7_2_27 | ecosystem: Environmental > Aquatic > Marine > Inlet | place: Canada: British Columbia | collected... | reverse complement strand
CCGCTTCCAACTGCGGTGAATCCGAAAGTGCCGGAAGTGGTTGAGAGAGTACTCCTCAAGTCACTGGCGAAGGATCGAAAAGATCGCTTTGAGAAAGTTGAGCAGCAGGTTCAGGCCTTTCGTGCCGCGGTCTTGGATGGTGAGGGGGCATTTCTTGAGACGCTACATTTGCAGCCGGCTGCTGCCGATGGGTCGGATGAAGGGACTAGCACTCCAATAATTCCCGGTGACTTGGTCGATGGAGTTAGGGATGCTGCAAAGCAGGAAAAAGCTCCGCGCAAACGCTGGCCTTGGATCGTGGCTGGATTGCTTATCAGCGTAGGGTGCTTGTTAGCTTTCCTCGGCGCTCTTGGGGGTGAGGAGGAGACACCGGAACTTAATCGCCCTATTCCATCTGTCGAACTGATGGAGGATGATATTCTGGATGAGCCGGAGAAGTTGAGCCCGGACTCAGTATTTCGTCATGCGGAGTCACTCGTTGAGGCCGGGCGTGATCTTCTCGCCGCCCAAGAATTTCTCAAAGCGGGGGATCTCTTCCTGGAAGATGGGGACTACGCTCGTGCTGCTGACAGCTACCTACGGGCTGTAGAAGTTCATCCTCCTAGCGTGGAGCGCAGCCGGCTCGCTGAAGGACAATTTACCCAGGCCATCTTCCTGGGCGCAGCCGAAAGAAGAGTTTGGCTATTGATCGAAAAGATCGAGCAAGTATATTCTGATTGGCCAGTCCTTGCGATTGCACAAGCACGACAGTTGCTATTTGAAGGTGCGCATGATGAAGCTCGGGAGCTCATAGATGCGGTTTTGGCAGAAGGACCCGAAAATCCGCTGGCGCTGGCTGTACTCGCTGAATACCACATCAAGCTCAATGAATTTGATGCCGCAAGTCGAATCATCGTCAGGATACTCGAGCGATCAGATGAGTTGCCGCTATGGCTGGCCGAGCATTTTCATCAGCTAAATTCAATGCTTCCTGAATAACCGTTGGGAGTAAAATTTACCAGGCGCCCTTTGATTGTGGTTGATTGGAAGAGGTATATATCCATCGACGAGCCGATCAAGCTCGTCGATGTTTTTTACCTGAATTGGAGAGCTATGAGTCTTCCGACACACTCAGGCGGTGCCGAACTGACGATCACCCGCGTCGCCTAAGCCCGGAAGGATATACCCATTCTCATTCAATTCGCGATCGATGGCCGCGAGGTGAATGTGAACATCGGGGTGTTCTTTGTCGAGCGCTGAGATGCCTTCAGGCGAAGCGATCAAGCCGATGAACTTGATTTTCTCAACCCCCCATTCTTTCAGGATGTCAACAGTTGCTATGGCAGATCCACCGGTTGCGAGCATCGGATCGAGGATTAGACATACTGAAACCGTCGGTTCGATAGGGAGTTTGTTGTAATACTCCACGGGTTTGAGTGTCTCTTCGTCTCGGAATAAACCGATATGCCATACCTCAGCTGAGGGCATAAGTTCCCAGACTCCCTCGACCATACCTAACCCTGCCCTTAAGATCGGGACCAGCCCTATTTTATGCTGCAGAGTTACGCCTTCGATGGGTTCGAGGGGTGTCTCGATTTGGGCCGGGGTTATGAGTAAGTCAGTCGTTGCTTCATAGATGAGCAGCGCTGAGATCTCCCGGATTAGCTCGCGGAATTTCTTTGGCTCTGTCGTTCGATCACGAAGTTTCGTCAGTTTATGCCTGACGAGAGGGTGCTTGGAGGGGAATATATTTTTCATTGAATCTCCTGCTTTCAAAATAATTACAGTTCTTGACGACGAAGTGTGACTACAGTTAGGTCATCGGATAGATCAGGTTGACCGCGGAACTGGATTACTCGATTAACGATCGCCTCAACAACATTCTTTGCGCCCCAATCTTCAAGACCCAGCACGAGATTCCTAAGCCGCGAAAGACCGAATAACCCTTTTTCACCGCCATAGGCCTCGGTTACACCATCGGTGTAGAGAACGAGCAATTGTCCCGGCTTTATTTCCATGAGTGAAGATGAATATTCCGCATCCATTTCCACTCCGAGGACGATGCCGTGGTCGCGGATGAGATCGCCGGCTAATTCTGGGGTAAAAAGGAGAGGCGGATTATGGCCAGCGTTAGCGTAGATCAATCGGCCCAGATCCGGTTCCCAAATGGCGTAGAAGGCGCTCACGAAGAGGTCGGTGCTTGTTTCGGTAATAAGAAGATTATTGACCTTTTCAAGCGTGCGCGCGGGGTCAATCTGTTCGGTGGCGATCGTGTGGATCAACGTTTTACTTAAGGCCATGTAAAGCGAAGCAGGAATACCCTTATCGGCGACGTCGGCGATTACGATACCCCACCGTGGACCATTCTCGTCATCTGGCAGTGGAATAATATCGAAGAAATCGCCACCAACTTCACGCGCAGATTGCCAGTCGGCTCCGATCTCCCAGCCATCCACGATCGGCAAATCTTTCGGCATGAAGCTGATTTGAATGCTTCTCGCCATCGCCAACTCACGTTCAAGGGATTGTTGATGGGCGGCTATTTCATTCAGCCGTGTGTTTTCAAGGCGGAGGGAGAGCTGGTGTCCGATGCCTGCTAACAGGGCCGGCAATTTGCCTGAGAATTCCTGTCCTTTGAATAAGAGGAGACCGAGGAGTTTCCGTTCGGCGCTCAAGACGAGACAATAAGCCTCGTCGGTTGCGAGCGGTTCTGCTAGAGATGGTGGAAGAGTGATCTGGAATGGTTCAAGACTTTCGCTGTAGGGAGGTGAAATCCCCAGTTCGGATGCTTGGATATGCAGGTCATGAAAACTGTAGATATCCGAACGCCGTAATCCAGCAACAGGCCCGATATGCAGATCATCATGAGCATCATTCGGCAGGAGTAGAATCGTCCAATCCGTACCGGTGAGCAATGTCGAGAGCTGCAAAACGGCTTGCAAAGCCGAGGTTGTATCACCGGGACGAGCTGCGTGGCGGGCGACTTCGAGCAGAACAGTGGTAATCCAGGCCTCTTCCTGATGTTGGTTGTAATTCCGTGCTTCGAGGATGGCGAATGCCACTTGGGTCGCTGCCATCTCGATAACAGCGATGTGGTCAATCGGCAATCGTCTTGTATTTACACACTGAATGTGAAGCACTCCAAACACTCGATCGACAATCTTCAATGGAAAAGCATATTCAAATGCCGAAACTGTTGATGCTTCTTCAGTCTGAGTGTCCACAGTGGCCGTATTTTGTGGTTCCCCAGATTCTGCAACTTTCTCAATAAGCCAGGATTGCAGCTCGTTCTCTTCCGCTTGACCCCCTTCATTCCGCGAAGATGCGCGCAAGAGAAGATCGCCGTCAATGGATTCATAGATCTCTACTTTTTCGTATTCAAGTACCCGTGTGAGCAATGTGGTGATCCTCGATAAACGTAGGGCAAGGGGATCGAGTGAATAAAGCAGTTTTGACATCTCGCGAATGAGGAGCATTTGGATCGACAGCGTTTCGGTTTCTGATTGCAGTATAAGATTCGCCAGGAGCGGAGCCAGTTGATTGGAGATGATGAGCATGAGGCGTAAGTCATGCTTTGTGAAGGCATGGCTCCGCCGGCTCTGGATCGTGAGCGCCCCAATGACACTATCACCTGATCTGAGAGGCATGAAAAGGCCCGAAACGGGCGGATCTGGCGCATCGTAGCTAGGGTAAGCAGGAAGGCTGTCCGCCTCAGATTTAAAGTCTTTGATCAGGAGCGATTGGCCTGTCCGGTGGATCCATCCAATCAGCCCTTCTTGATCCGGTGCGATCTGAAAACTGAGATTCTCCTGGCGGCTACCGTCCTTCACCCAGATCAGCGTGCGGTAGTGATCATCCTCGAAGACACCTAATTGGAAAAAATCAGTTTCCATCAAACGGGCGATCTCGAGAAAAGCGACCTCAGCGAGCTCTTGGGGATCGAGTGCCGCCGAAGCGATCGAACGTCCAACTTCAGCCAGTGTCTTGAGTTCTCGCGCTGGATCATATTCAATCGCCATATCTGGCGTGCTCCGATAGGAGAGATGTTTCGGATTTTGAAGGATGGTAGATCGTATCGTAGCACAGAAAACCCATCCCGAAAGGAGGGGATGGGCTTTGGTTCTGAAGTGTGACTTCAGTGTGGTTATTCGCTGATGTATCTCTAGAAGTTCGCATCCCGCTCAAGCTGGCGATTTGCGAGACCTTCGCATGCGCAATTGATTGCGTCCCTCCTTGCGGTGATATTCCATATCGTCCATCACTCTGTGCATGATGACTAATCCCAAGCCGCCAACAGGTGGATCATCAATTGATTGTTTGAGGGTGGTGGGGAAATTTGCTGGGTCGAACGCTGGAGCATCATCCCATAACTCAATTGTGATGTTGTCGGGCTCGGTTTGGACTGCGACTTCGATCTCCCCGGTTGAATCATCTCCGTAGCCATGCAGGATGATGTTCTCGCAGGCCTCACAAACAGCCAACTCACAGGCGTAGCTTTCCTTCTCGTCAAAACCCGCATTCTGGGCAGCCTCTTGCACGAAGCGGCCGATGCGTTCTATCTGGTCAAGGTGACCATCGATCTTCATACGTTTCTCCACCATGATCCTTTAGAACGCGGCGATTGCCGCTTCGCGATCAGGAAATTGCTCAAAGAGGACTTCCAGGCCTGCGATCTCCAGTGTTTCTGTAACTTGCGGGCTGGGTTGCGCGATTACAATCTTTCCCCCGGCACTATTAACAGTCTTCCTCGCATTTACCAAGACCCGCAAACCCGCGGAAGAGATAAATTCAACGCCGGAAAAATCGAGGGCGACATTGACTCTCCCCTTCTCCATCTCTGCCTGTAAAATACTTTCAAACTCACTGTATGTCACAGAATCAACGCGTCCTGTAACAGTCACAACGGCCACGCGTTTATACTCTTTTACGGTTATTTCCATGATCGTCTCCTTTAATCAGGCACTGCGATTGACTACGTATCGGGCTAGTTCGTAGAGCGCATCACGCTCGGGCGTATCTGGCATCAGTTCCAATTGAGCCTCGCTAGTTTTGGCAAATTCATTCGCTTGTTGAAGCGCGCGGTCTACTGCAGAAGAACTACGAATCTCATCGATAATTTGTTCAAGTTCGCTTTCTTTGATTTGCTTCTTCTGCAATTTTTCAATAAGCATTTTTCCGTTGGATCGATCCTCCAAGAAGAAAAGAGTCGGGAGCGTAATCAAACCATGGCGTAAATCGCTGGCCACAGGTTTTCCGATCCGGCTTTGCTCGCCTGTGAAATCCAACACGTCATCGACGATTTGGAAGGCGAGACCATTATAATAGCCATACAGCTTCATCGCTTCTATTGTTTCTTCACTCGCACCACTGAGAACTGCGGCCCCCTCCGTAGCTACCTCGAAAAGGGATGCAGTCTTTGCGTAGGTTCGATCCAGGTACGATTGGTGGGTTGTAACGAATTCTTGATTGAATAACTGCGTGATCTCGCCACCTACAATCGTCATTAGTCCGCGTGCAAAGGAATCCATTAAAACAAGCGAATCGGTGGCTGCGGCCAGGCGTGCTGCACGGGCGAAGATGTAATCCCCAGCAAGGACAGTAGCACCCGAGGTCCATTGGGCGTTCAAGGTCGGGAAACCTCGCCTGAGCAAGGAGCCATCGATTAGATCGTCATGCACGAGCGTCGCCGTATGAAGCATTTCAATTGCAGCAGCGTGCACAGTAATCCGGTCGATGTCTGCGCCGAGCATCTTGCCGATAAGGATTACGGCAATCGGGCGAATGCGCTTTCCACCCGAGGAGAGCAGATGATCAATTGCCTTGTCCAGGTTGGCGTGACGTTGCCCCGCGCTTTGCCGCATGCGGAGCTCAACTTCCTCTAGATAAGGACGGGTTAGATCAAAGAATGTAGTTGTCTGTGATTTCATGTGACCACTTGAATAGTTTTTTTGCATTTTCTGTAGTCGCCCGTATTGTACTGCAATCGTCATTCCGGGTGCCATTTAGTTTTTGTGCAATCCACTTGAGATGCGCTGGTTCGTTCCTTCTTCCTCTGTGTGGTTCAGGCGTCAGGTAGGGAGAATCGGTCTCAATAACGAGCCGATCAGAAGGTAGCTGTGAGACGATGTTGCGAAGCGCCTCGGATTTCGGAAAAGTAATCGGCCCGGCGATGCCGATGAAAAAACCCTGCCGAATCGCTTCAAACGCGGACTCCAAATCTGCAGAGAAGGCATGTAACACACCAGCTCGGGTCGAAAGGGTGGTGGGAAGGTTGACGGTCCAAGCCCTTAAGTGGTCCAAGATATCCTTTATTGCATCACGGTTATGGATCAGAACTGGATATTGTAATGCGCACGCGATCTGTAGCTGGTGTTCGAAAGCGATCCTCTGCTCTTCAGGCGGCGTAAGGTTACGGTAGTAGTCTAAGCCAATTTCACCAATGGCGACAACTTTTGGTGACTTAGCAAGGCTGGCAATTTCATCGGCAGCGGCGTCCGACCATTCACTCGCAAAATGAGGATGGATGCCTACGGCTGCGTAGACTTCATCGTGCTTCTCCGCGAGTTCGATCGCGATCTGACTTGTTTGGATATCAACCCCCGGGATGAGTATTCTCTCCACTCCCGCTGCCCTCGCCCTATCCAAGACTTCCTCCCGGTTGGCATCATACGCTGATAGGTTCAAATGGCAATGGGTATCCACCAAAGCGGTCAGATGTTCGCTCATTTAACTCCGACCAACTTTAAACCATCATTGAGGAGCGGCTTAACGCGATCCGCCTGTGTGGTTTCACAGTATACGCGAACGATTGGTTCGGTTCCTGAAAAACGGACCAGGAGCCAGCCGCCATCCTCGAGTGAGAATTTGTAACCATCCACTTTAAGAATATCTGTCACCTTCAGACCGCCAACTTCTTTCGGTTGGGCATTGGAGATCTTCTCCTCATATTCCGCCCGTTTCTCGGGCAAAAGAGGTGTGTCGATTCGGTCGTAATAATGGGGACCAACCTTTTCGAAGAGAAGCTCCACCAGTTGACTTGGCTTTCGATCGAGGCGAACCATCATATCTAAAAGATACAATCCAGCCAGTATGCCATCCCGTTCAGGAACATGACCGCGGAAGGCATAGCCGCCAGATTCCTCACCACCAACTAGAGCGTCGACTTCGAGCATCTTCGGGGCGACGTATTTAAAACCAACCCCTGTTTGGTAAACCGGGACATCATAGATCACTCCGAGTTTCTCGAGCATCGAAGTAGTTGAGAGAGTCTTGACAATTGGACCACGTTCCCCTCTGGCTTCTAGGAAGTAGTACGCGAGAAGCCCAAATACACGCAGCTGGTTGACGAATTTCCCATTTTCATCACCCAGTCCAACCCGATCAGCGTCGCCATCCGTGATGAGGAGCACATCGGCATTTTCTTCAACGGATCGCTGCAAGCCCACATCGATATTGGGTGGGATCGGCTCCGGACGTGTCATCTCGGGGAATATCGGATTGCGTGTATTGTGGATCTCGATCACCTTGGTGGAGCCACCAGACAGGAGCTTCGAGAACCATCCAGCGCCATTTCCCCACATAGCATCTACCAGGATTGTTAAGCCTGCGTCTCGAAGAGTGTCCAGATCCACCAACTTCTCCAGCTGGGTGAAGTACGCTGGGCTGGCATCGAAATGCTCAACTGCACCCGAGGCAAGAGCCTCGCGGATATTCACGCGCGGGATTTTCTGATCGTCATCGGGGATCCCGGCTTCGATGATTCCCAGGCCTTCAGGGTCGATCGCTCCACCATATTGATCTCTTACTTTAAAACCATTATCGGACGATGGGTTATGGGATGCGGTGATATTTATCGCTCCGGCGGCACCCTTATGTACCGCGGAGTAGGAGATCGTAGGTGTTGGGGAAGGGCCGTCCGTAAGCAGCACGCGGAAACCATGGCCGGCCATCACCTCCGCCGCTGATTCCGCAAAAGCCTGTGATGCAAAACGTTTATCAAAACCTATGACAACAGGTTTTTCCGAGCCTTCGACTTGAAGAAGGTATTTGGCAAACCCATGACTGCACCGGCGGACTGCTTCAAAAGTATAGTTGTCGGCAATTCGCCCTCGCCAGCCGTCCGTGCCGAATTTTATCGGATTCCGTGTCATACTTCCTCCCCGCGGATGTCGGAGCTAGCTTGCTATTGATTGTGCGCCTATAAGAAGCAGGCCAGGCGAATATCTTGACCTGGCCTCGCGAGAGAATTAGGCGCTTGCACCCGTTATGATACAGGTTCAAAGGTCGGTACCGCTACATTCAGCTACCCTGAAGGATTGTGATGCACCTCACCCGAGAGATTATACCGTGAAAGAAACCATGGGACTAGAGAAGGTTGTCAAAGAAGGGTCTTCATGATAAACTTTTTGCCGTTGCAACGCCTATATTCAGGCGTTCTTTCCGCTCTCAGATAAACTCCGCCTGGAGTTGAATTGAGGGTAATCCCGAGGAAAGGAGGACCTCTATGCGCAACTACGAAGTTGCATATATTGTTGATCCCGATGTAGATGAAGAAGGCCTTGAAAAACTCGAGGGAAAAGTTAAAGATTGGATCGAGGTTGCCGGTGGCAAGCTCGGGGAAATTGACCGTTGGGGGAAGCGTCGGCTTGCTTATCCTATCAATAAGAAGAATGAAGGTTATTACATCTTCATTCAAGCCGAAATGCCAACGGACGCTCCAATCGCTGTCGAGCGAGATATGAGTTTGAACGAACTACTCATGCGTTTTATGGTGACGCTCCAAGAGACGACATAACCTGCTTTCTCGAGAATTAACCTCCATTTTTCTGTAGGAGGAATGCGATATGAGCCGCGGTTTGAACAAGCTGATGATCATCGGTCACCTGGGGCGTGATCCTGAAATGCGGTATACACCTTCTGGTAGACCGGTAACAACCTTCAGCGTCGCCACGTCGCGAACATGGCAGTCCGCCAATGGTGAACGCCACGAGGACACAGAGTGGTTTAATGTCGTGGCGTGGGGGGGACTGGCCGAGATATGTAATCAACATCTTCAAAAAGGTAAGCAGGTTTACGTAGAAGGCCGACTGCAAACCCGACGCTGGGAAGATGCAGAGGGGAATAAACACTTCACAACAGAACTTGTCGCCAAAGAGATGATAATGCTCAGCGAGAAGAACGAGCCACTGCATACGAGGCTTGACCAGGATGAGGAAGATCGTGAGTTCCCCCTCTAAAAACTTTCACGCCTGAGCTTGAGAAAAGAATGGAGAGACTGCTTTGACTGAACAAAATGACCGTAAAAGAAGGGGTCCGGCAAGCACAGGATCAAGAGGTGGACCGCGCCGACAGTATCGTCGACGCCCTCGACTCTGCAAGTTTTGTGCGGGTAAAACCACGCATATTAATTACAAAAAACACGAGCTCCTTAAACGCTATATCAAGGAATCGGGGAAAATCCGTTCCCGTCGCGAAACCGGGAATTGTGCAAAGCACCAACGCATGGTTTCGGGTGCGATTAAAAGGGCGCGTCATATGGCGTTGCTTCCCTTCGCGGTGGAGAGATTGCGTTAGCTTAAACATAGATCCGACTGCTGGGCTGCTGGAGTCTTTCGAATGTGTGCGCTCGCCAGGGTGTCTTTCTTGATTTATATCGTGAACTTGTTTGCCTAAGCAAATCAAAATAGGAGCTCACGAAATACCAAGGAGTTAATGTGGCATGACGAAGAAACTGGCTCCACAACGAACAACGAAGAAGCACCTTGCTCGTGCCGAACGAGAACGAATACAAACCCGCTGGCTTTTAGGAATTACGATCGCAATAGCAGCAGTCGCGATTGGGGTCCTGGGCTATGGTTGGATTGATAGTACATATGTAAAACCTAAAAAGGTCATTGCTACTGTAGATGGGGATACGATCACAGTGGCTGAGTTTCAAGGACAGGTAAGGATAGTACAGCGTGAACTGATCAGCCAGTTGAATTCCTATGTGCAAATGGAGCAGTTCTTCGCCTCAGATCCAGAGATCGTTACGAGCATCCGTGAACTTCAGAATCAGATCCAAACCCAGCTCGCATATCCGGAAATCCTCGGCCAGGGTGTGATCAATTCGATGATCCGCGAGATATTGGTCCGGCAAGAGGCAGAGCGATTGGGTATTCACGTTTCGCCGGAGGAAGTCGAACTCCAGATGCAAAATAGCTTCGGCTTCTACCCGGAGGGGACGCCTACTCCGCTCCCGACGCTTACACCAGATGCAACCCGCATGGCGGAGCTTGCCGCTTCGCCTGAACCGACTGCGCTGCCTGCGACGCCTAATCCAACTGCAACCCCATATGAGTTGGATGCATATGAACAGGATTACGAGCAGTTCCTTGATTCGCTATCTGATTTCGACATAAGTGAATCAGACTTCAGTGCATATGTCGAGGCGCAGCTACTTGAAGGGAAGCTCAGAGAGCAATTCCAACCAGAGATTGAGAATGTGGCGGAACATGTTCTTATCCAACACATCTTCACCCTGAATGAAGAAAAAGCCCAAACAGCGCTGGAACAACTTGAGGCGGGGGAGATTTGGGACGAAATCGTCCTGGAGTATTCAGATGATCCGAGCTCACTTGAGTCTAGCGGGGATCTGGGGTGGAATACCCTGAACGATCTGGTGGAATTCCTTGGTCAGATGGGAATTGCTGCTTTCTCTGCACCGGTTGGCGAAACCGTCGGACCAGTCGCGTCGCCACAGGGCTGGCATATTTTACGGGTTATCGATCGACAGGATCGAGAGATCTCTGAAGCCGCCTATGAGGAAGCCGTCAGCAATGCTTTCAATGCATGGATTTATGATATGAACGTGGATGCAGAGATCACAGTCGTTGATGATTGGGAGGAATTTCTCCCACCATCTGGCCCATTGGGCATCTGACCATACACATTCTTTTCCGAAATTCCCACTCAACACGGATTTCCAGTAGGCTGGGTCGATCACAGACTCAGCCTATTTATTTTGGATACTGACACTTGAGCGCGCTTTGGGCAAACGCTATACTGTGTGTAGGATAGAAAGATGTGAATATTCAAGGTCTTCTTGATTCCCTGCCAGAAAAAACATCTCCTGCCGACCGGGAGATTGTTCAGCGCGCCTTTAAGGTCTCTAAAAAAGTTCACCGCAAGCAGAAACGAGCATCAGGAGAGCCCTATGTCAACCACTGCCTTGCAGTGGCCGGCATACTTACTGACCTGGGTGCGCCAATCCCCGTCATTGTTTCTGGTTTACTTCATGACACCGTTGAGGATACTTCGATCACGTTGGATGACATCAAACGTGACTTCGGCGAAGAAGTCTGCAAGCTCGTCGACGGGGTAACGAAACTGACCCAGCTTCCAAGAGTAAGCCACAGCGGGAAGCGGGCTCAAGACCCACTGGCTTTAAAAGGCGATCTGGCTAAAGAAACTCTGCGGAAGACATTTCTTGCCATGGGTGATGATGTCCGTGTCGTCGTAATCAAACTTGCCGACCGATTGCATAATATGCGAACGCTCTCCCACCTGCCGCTGGAGAAACAAACAAGGATTGCAAAAGAAACGCTGGAGATTTTCGCCCCTTTGGCCAGTCGGTTAGGGATCTGGCAAATGAAATGGGATCTTGAAGATTTGGCTTTTCGCTACGCCTTCTCTGAGCAATATAAAGGGATTGCAGCCAGTGTCTCCCAGAGAAGGGAAGACCGTGAGAACAAACTTAAGAAAGTCACCGCTGAACTGAAGCGTGATCTCGCTGAATATGGTATCGAGGCTGAAGTCACCGGGCGACCCAAGCACCTATATTCCATCTATAGGAAGATGGAGCGCAAAGGTGTACCGTTTGACATGGTATATGACGTCCGCGCCGTCCGCGTGATCGTTGAGAACGAATCCTTATGCTATTTGGCCTTGGGTGTGATCCACAACCATTGGAAGCCTGTGCCGGGCACTTTTGATGACTATATTGCCATTCCTAAAGACAACTTCTATCAGTCGCTGCATACCGCTGTGATCTATGACGATGGCAAAACCCTGGAAGTACAGATCCGCACTTCTGAAATGCATGAGAATGCAGAATATGGGATCGCGGCGCATTGGCGTTATAAGGAAGGGCGGTCGCGCGACGATTCATTCGAACAGCGTGTAACCTGGCTCCGGCGTTTAATGGAGTGGCGACAGGATGTCGATGATGCCAGCGATTTCGTCGCGGCGATGAAGTCGGATGTGTTCGATGATCGTGTTTATGTCTTCACACCTAAAGGCGACATCATCGATCTCCCTGCAGACTCAACCCCGATCGACTTTGCCTATCACATTCATACATCCGTTGGCCACCGCTGTCGCGGAGCGAAAGTGAATGGGAAGCTCGTATCGCTGGATACGAATCTCCATACCGGCGATGCAGTTGAGATTCTCACAGCCAAGCGCGGAGGTCCTAGCAGGGATTGGCTGAACCCGAGTCTGGAGATGGTTAAAAGCCAGCGTGCAAGAGGCAAGATCCGTCAATGGTATCGACGCCAAGACCGCGAACAGAATGTATCTCACGGACGGCTGCTTCTTGAACGGGAAATCCGCCGTTTGGGTCTGGATGGAATGTCCTACGAGAAAATCGCACATGATTTGGGCTATTCCGCCCTCGATGATCTTTTAATGGCTGTCGGCTGTGGTGATCTTAATATCAACCGAATCGTCACGAAGTTAATACCGGAAGAAGATCTGGAACGGGAATTAGATGCGCTTGAAAAGCCAACTGAATTTCTGAGTGAGTTGGACGCGGAAGAAGTGAATATCCTGGGTCTATCCGGTTTGCTGACAAGGCTCGGTCGCTGCTGCAAGCCGGCTCCAGGGGATCCGATCATTGGATATATTACGCGTGGACGGGGAGCAACGATCCACAGGCAGGATTGTCCGAATGCATTGCGGATCAAAGACCGTGAGCGGCTGGTCCAGGTCTCATGGGGTACGCCGCATCAGACTTATCCCGTTGCCATAAGTATCCGTGCTTATGATCGAGATGGACTTATTCGAGACGTCTCCACGCTCGTAGCGAACGAGGGGATAAATATGTCGGCGATTCAAGTGTCGACAAAAAACAACCTGGCGGTCTTCGATATGGTAATGGGGATCAAGGATGTATCGCAGCTCAGCCGTGTCCTAAATCGGCTGGAAGCCCTTCCAAACGTCCTGGAAGCACGGCGTATACGTCCAGGCTAAGCTAGCCAATTGAGTGTTATAATTTCGCCCTCTTGCACAATTCAGAGATGGAAATGTTTGCTGTTCGATCCGCTGATGCTGTTAAGGTGTCGAGAGGAAAATCGTCCCCGCTTGATTTCTCAGTGAGGTGAAATCAGAAGGCGTGGCCTAATAACTAGGAGCGCATATTAATAAATTCTTGGAGAGGGTTGTTAATGAAAGAGAAAAACCATTTAAATTCCATTTGGCTCACCTCCGTTTTGCTGGCATTAGCTGGCGCAGCTGATTCCGCCTACCTGGCATCCCTTAAATTTACGGGTGCTGTTGCCGCATGCGCTAATATTGGCGATTGCGAAGCGGTCAACAACAGCAAATACGCAGAAATCGGTGGTATTCCGCTCGCTCTCCTCGGATTGCTCGCATATCTCGCAATCCTCGGATTCCTCATTCTTGAATTGCGGTATCCAGATTGGAAAGAGGCCTTGCATTTTGGCGTTTTTGGACTTACTCTGGCAGGGACAATATATTCAGCATATCTGACGTATATTGAGATCGCAGTTTTACATGCCATCTGCCCATACTGTGTGATCTCAGCGGTTGTGATGTTGCTGCTTTTCGTGATCAGCATAATACGCTTGCGCAGATTAGGATTCATTGATTAGAGGAGCTTCCAGGCGATGCCTCGAATTCGATGCCGTTATATCGATTGTGTCTATCTCGAAGATGGATTTTGCGGAATAGCGTCAGTTGAGATTGATCCAGATGAAGGGTGCCGCACTTATAAACGCGTAGGTGAATCACCCGATGATGACGACTGGGATGATGAGAATATAGAGGAAATCTGGGACGAGGATGATGATAGCGTTTACGCCGATGATGTTGAGCCCGATGATTGGTTGAGCGAGGACGTGTAACCGGAATCATATTTCATTTCATGCAAGATATGAGATACCTTTAATAATACATTGCATTCACAAATCGGTAATTGCACAGAAAAAAGCGCCCTACAGGCGCTTTTTTTAGATACTTACGTATGCGGATGGTATCAGTTATTCCCCCTCTTTCTTCGTTCCGGTTTGAACCTTATGGTTAAGAGTACGGCTGTAAATATCTTCAAGTTCTTTGCGGGCTTTACTGGTCGTTTTCACGTTTACTGAAGAAGTTTCCACTTTGTCATTAGGTCCATCTATGGCATCGCGAAGAGCAATTTCCATCGCGGTCGGGAGAGCTTCTTGGGGTTCATCGTCAAGTTCTTCGACCATCTCCGCAGCTTTCATGCTCAGGCGAATTTGTCGCTTCTTGAGGTCTACCTCGAGAACACTCACTTCAATTTGTTCCCCAACTTTAACCAGCTCACCAGGGTCGGAGACATATTCGTCCCGCATTTCACTAACATGGACCAATCCTGGCCGTTCAGCCCCGATGTCTATGAATGCACCGAATTTTTCAAGCTTGATGACTTCACCAGAGAATTTATTGCCCGGTCGAATATCTGTCCACTTGAGTGTGACTGGTTTGAACAGGGTGAGGTCAAGACGATCGGCGCTTGGATCGACTCGGAGAACCCAGACATCCACTTCATCCCCAAGTTTGACTATGTCTTCTACCCGGTTGACCTGCCCCCGCTTCAACTGTGATATATGAATTAAACCATGTTGATCTATGCCAACATCGACGAAGGCACCGAATAGTTTGATTTTTGTAATTCGTCCATGAAGTTTCTGGGCTGGCTTGAGGTCTTTTAGCGATTTGAAGGATTGGGTTTTTTCTTCTACGGTCACGGATACACCTTTCTGGGTCTGCATAGGAACTTGCAGAGCGGACGGATTATACCACGGCAATATTCCCGTCCGTTCTCGGAACTGGGATCACATGGATGAGTTATGACAGCGATCAAGGGTTAACCCGCCGCCGCGTCTATGGCTGGGGTGTTTCCTCAATTTCTGGAGACACACCCCGGCGGGCAACGAGATACCAATCGAAAACAGTGTTGAAACGGTCACTTGGGTTGTATAGTGGTCCAACTGTCACACCTTGTACCTGAGCATCAATACCGTAATTGTAAATGGGGTAATACATGAGGATTGCCGGGAGCTGATCTTGGAAGCGGTATTGAAAGCTGGAGTATAGCTCAGAGCGTCGCCCTCGATCCGGTGTAGTGCGCGCCTGCTCAAGCCAAATGCTGATATTGCGATCAGAGAAACCACTGTAATTCTGCCCGGTTTCGGTTTGCGAATCGTGCCAAATCGGGTAGGGATCAGGATCCGGGTAACTGCCGAGATCCAACTCAGTCAGAACGGCTTGATACGCGCGCGGTTGGAGGTAGTCTTCGAAAATACTGTCGGATGAGACAGGGATCAGATCAACTTGAATGGCAATCGCCTGCCAATATCGTTTGACCCATTCGGCGATCTGCGTATGCGCATAATCATCAAGGTGGACCAATTCGATGGAAAGGATTTCTTCATCTTTCACGCGTTGATATTCGGGTGTTCCTGGTGCTGCGCCAGCCGGAAGTTCCCAGCCCTCACTCTCAAGAATCTGGGCAGCCTCGTCCGGACTGAAAGGAATAGCTTTGATATTCTCAGCAAAAGCCCAGGTGCCGGGCATTATTGGGCCTATGGGTTGAACTGCCTGTCCCTGGAAGACTTGATCGATAATCCATTGGCGGTTAATCGCCAGGGCTAACGCTCGCCTAACCTTCTTCTCGGAGAGAAACTCATTTTCCGCATTTTGCAGGTTAAGGAAGATCAAACCTATACGCGGGAGCCGTGCGGAGTGAACATTCATCGTAGTTAGCGAAAGGGCTTCATCAAGGATGCTCTCTCCAAGGTACCCAATACCCATTACCTCGCCATTGTGGTACGCCTGAAGCGCGTCTTGTTCATTCTCGAAGAGCCTGAATTCGATGCGCTCTAGGAAGGGTCGCTGACCGTAAAATTCATCGAAGGCTACCAGGCTCACACCGGCGATAAGGTCATCCTCCAGGATGTATTGATCAAGGCGGAAGGGTCCGGTTCCAACAGGATCCACGTGGAAAGGGTGGTCAATGAGTTCGCCTGCGCTCACACCTCGTAAGAGGTGATCAGGAAGTAAACCGACGGTTAGATAATCTAGAAAGGGCGCAAACGGTTCTGGCAGTTGGAATTGCACACGTCTATCATCCAGTCGGATGATATTGACCTGAGTCCAGAGTTCGTGGATATCCGCAGGTCCCGGGTAGTCATCATCTTGAAGTTTGGAATACGTATAAATGATATCATCCGAGGTGACGGGTTCACCATCGTGCCAGACTGCATCCTCGCGCAATGTAAACGTGTACAGTGTTGCGTCTGCCGAAATCGCCCAGGATTCTGCCAGATCAGGCAGAGGGGTTCCACGGGAGTCGAAATGCAGGAGCCCATGGTAGATCAAGCGATCGATATCACGGTCCGGTTGATTGAAGGAATCAAGAATGGGGTTCGGGCGAATGATCTGACCGACGAGTGCTTCACTGTGGACACCACCGACAACCGGTTGGGCAGGCGCTATAATCTGGTCGGGCGTTTGACCGACCAGAAGGATGACCACCAAAGCGAGGCCACCGATTGCAATTAGTAATTGCCAGCGAATGTTCCGCATAAAAGGGTGGGGTAGTTGAAACCGAAGTGGATCTGAGCGGATTTATCCGACCAGAATAACGGTTACCAGGGCCAGGATGAAAAAAACGGCGCTTAAACCGATCGTGATATTGAAGAGCAGGCGTTCAATCCCTCGCCGAACCTGGAAGCCGGCGCCTCCAAAATCACCACCGCCGCCCAAGCCTCCAAGACCAGCGCCGCGGCTCTGCAAAATGATGATCGCAATTAGCGCGACGGAGACAATCGCCAATACAACGTTGAGATAGAATGCCACGCAAGTTCCTCCTCGCACCCCTGTCAACCCGAAAGAGAGAGGTCATTAATTAAGGGATGTCCGCTCATGGGACTCCATCCAATTCTGATGGATGGAGCATGAATTCGTAAGCCGCCGGATTATAGCAGAGGCGCAATGCCCCGACAAGATTGCAGTATGACTTGAATGCTAGGCATCAGGATCTTTTTCCGATCGTAGACCGGAGGTACGACTCTATAAGCGCATCGATCTTCCCGTCTAGAACTGCATTTGCATTTCCTATTTCCAACTCGGTCCGGTGGTCTTTAACCATCTGGTATGGATGTAAAACATAGGAACGGATCTGGTTTCCCCATTCAGCTTTGATGTGATCACCTTTGATCTGAGCCAGTTCTTCCGCTTGTTCCCGGTGCAGGATGTCTAGCAGGCGGGCTCGAAGCACCCGCATTGCGTTTTCCTTATTCTGTGATTGTGACCGCTCGTTCTGGCAAGTAGCGACGACGCCCGTTGGGATGTGAGTAATCCGCACAGCAGTATCGTTCTTCTGAACGCTCTGGCCACCTGCACCTGCAGATCGATAGGTGTCGATGCGTAAATCAGATTGGTTTATCTGCACATCTCCTGCTGATTCGACCTGTGGAAGGACTTCCACGAGGGCGAATGATGTGTGCCGACGATTCGCTGAATCAAATGGTGACAACCGGACCAAACGGTGGACCCCTTTCTCCGCTCTGAGATACCCGTAGGCGAAATTGCCCTCAATATATATCGTTGTGCTCTTGATGCCCGCCTCTTCACCTTCGCTGGTGTCAAGTATCTCGACATTGTAATCGTGCGACTCCGCCCAGCGGAGGTACATACGCTGCAGCATAAAAGCCCAATCCTGTGAATCAGTTCCTCCGGCGCCAGCATGAATGGCGAGAATCGCGTTTTCCTTATCGTATTGGCCGGAAAGGAGAGCCTGAGTTTCACGTCGATTAATCTCATCCTGAAGCTCAGCCAGTTCTTTTTCAAGCTCCGCGCGCATATCGTCATCTTCGAGAGCAGCCAGCTCAATAGCGTCTATGACTCGCTGTTGGAGAGCGTTCCAGCCATCGACATTTCGTTGTAAACGAGAGAGTTTGCGCATCGTCGATTGTGCTTCAGTGGGGTTATCCCAGAGATCTGGGGCTTCGGTGGCTTTTTGGATTTTCTTTAGCTGTATTTCGCTTTTTGCGAAGTCAAAGCCGCACCAGGAGATCTTGGATTTGTGCTTGGAGCTTATTGAGTTGTGATTTTATATCTTCCATTATTCAACCTTCCCCTTACAGATATTACCCAATGTTCAATATTATCACCGGTGCGAATGTTTACATGCTTAGTCCACAGACAATGCAGGCTCAAGTAGAAGTGCATCGACAAAAGCCTGCGGATTGAAGACGGCGAGATCTTCCAAAGTTTCTCCTGTGCCGACAAAGCGCACTGGAATGCCCAGCGTATCGACGACGGCAAACCCTACACCGCCTTTGGCGGATCCATCTAATTTTGTCAAGATGACTCCATCCAGCTGTATGGCTTCTGCGAAAGCTTGCGCCTGCGCCAGGCCATTCTGCCCGGTAGTCGCATCGAGAACTAGGAGCACCTCATGAGAGCCACCATCGATGAATTTGCGTACAACCCGATAGATCTTCTGCAGCTCCGCCATAAGGTTGTGCTCGGTGTGCATCCTACCCGAGGTATCGACGATTGCCACATCAGCGTTCCGGGCATGCGCTGCTCGACAGGCGTTGTGAACGAGGGCGCCGGGATCGCTGCCTGGTTCGGCGGAGATCACATCTACGCCAAGGCGTTCGCCCCAAATCGATAATTGCTCTTGCGCAGCCGCTCGATAGGTATCAGCTGCTGCTAGTAAGACCCTAAGCCCCGCCTTTGTTTGAGCGAAAGCGAGCTTCGCGGCGGTTGTTGTCTTTCCGGTGCCATTTATCCCGACGAGAATCAAGACATGCGGCTTTTTATGAAAAACCGGTTCGATTGGGACGTTCAAACGCTCGATTAACAGTCGCCGGAGGAGCGTGTAGATCTCTTCTCCCTGTAGAAGCCCCTCCAGGCTGGCAGTTTCCTGAAGTTCCATCACCAATCCCTGGGTGAGGCTCCCTCCCATATCGGCCTGTATGAGCGCTGCCTCGAGGTCCTCCCAGAAGTCTGGCGTCAGTTCTGTCGCTCCCAGGAGAGATGCAATACGACCAAAAGTTGATCTGCGTGTCTTCGCGAGCGCTGTGCGCCACTGTTTCGGATCCACGCAGGGATTATACCATTCAGGTTTTGGGCGTTGGCGTACGCGCACAGGGCGTACTATTCGTCGCAAAAACCATCGGGATGCGCATAGCCAACGGTGGTGTTAAGTTACCGCGAAGAGGGCTGAAATGTTCGATTATGGTGTAGGTGGCACTCTGGGGTGGAGCTAAATAAATTGCACCATTCTCGATGAGAAAGAGTACTCAGGTGATATTCGAATTTGACTCACTGAGAATAAATGGCTGACCAGGCCTATCTTGTAGGTGGAAAAATGCCGCTGGTTAATTCTGCAGCCAACTGAAGAGCTTGTTGCTCGGCATGGTTGGGATCTGTGATCTCGATAATTTTTGCAGTCGGCCATCGCTGCATGGCGGTTTCAAGAAGACCTGGGCGGATAACGGCTATGCCGAATAAGTATTTACCGGAATCTAAAGCGGTCAGAGCCTCAAGAAAGCCTTGTCCCTGGTTGAATTCAAGTGGTCCGATTTCATCGATGACCAGAAAATCACAGGGAATGGATGAGTGAAATACTGCGTTACACCAGGTCAGGGTCTTTGTATCGAAAATCCATCGTCCAGTTTGTGCTTCATTCGTTGCTGTGTCTTGGAAGTTAATTCGAGCAAGGATTTTGCGAACCCCAGAGCGAATGTCAAAAGCATCTTTGGCGACCTGTTCACCGTGCTCGATAATGGGAAGCGAGAGCACTCCGGCGACATCCCATCCGTTTGACTGGAGGGTTTTAGCTATGCGAGTGCAGAATGTAGTCTTACCAGATGCCCGTGCACCGCTAATTATCAGAATCGAAGGTTGCAGTGTCATGTCAGGGTTTGGTCGAGCAGAATGACAGGATGACCTTTGACTTTAACCACACGCACGGGGACCCCATAGGTTGAGGTCAGCTTATCGGATTTGAGGACTTGCTCTATCGGTCCTGTGTCCAGTATGCGACCTTCACGCATCAAAATCAAGTAGCGGGCGCTGAGTACAGCGGTGTAGGGATCATGCGTTGTGAATATTACCGTAACTCCTTGTTCGGCTAGATCTCGGAGGATCTGTAGAATGTGACCCTTATTGCTCAAGTCGAGATGGGAAGTGGGCTCATCAAGCAGCAGGATGCGCGGCTGCTGCGCCAGCGCACGAGCCAAAAGGACCATTTGGCGTTCGCCGCCACTAAGATCAAGTACAGCCCGATGAGACAGGTGTGTTAACTTCAAGGTCTGGATTATTTCCGAGACGGCCTGGTAGTCGACATCCGACGGCATTTGTAAGATGCCAAGGTAGGGAGCTCGGCCCAGCAAAACATATTCCATCACTGAGAATTCAAACGGAATATGTTCGATTTGAGGAACGAGCCCGACCAGGCGGCTCATCTCTCTACGCGAGTAGAAAGATAGGTCCTTCCCATCGAGAAGCACCTGGCCGCTCTGTGGGATAAGCATGCCAAGGAGGATATGTAGAAGAGTCGACTTGCCGGCGCCGTTCGGACCTAAGATGGCGGCAATCGATCCAGCCGGGATTTCGAGCGACAGGTCATTTATCGCGTCTTGATGGTTGGCCCCGTAATTGAAGGTCAGGTTTGAGAGAGAGATGATCCCCGGATTATTCATATTCGCATTTTTAATTGAGGGCTTATCATCAATCCCAGGAAGGCAACGGCACCTATGAGTGATGTGAGAATTCCTAAGGGGATTTCTCCGGGCAGAAGGGAGCGGGCGAGATTATCACAGATTACGGTGAACACACCGCCGATCACCATGGATGCCGGGATCGTATATTGGGCGTTTGCGCCGAAAATTCGACGGGCAATATGGGGCACGATTAGCCCTATCCAGCCGACGATGCCGCCTACCGAGGTGATGGCAGCCGTGGCCGATACAGCACCGATCAGCAGTAGCGTTCGTTCACGTGCAGGAGCGGTGCCTAGTGAAAAGGCAGTTTCATCGCTCAAGGAAAGCAGGTTAAGTCGCCAGCGCATTAGATAAACAATTAACAAGCCAAGGATGACAAATGGTGAAATAAAAAGGAGCTTGTTCCAGGTCATTCCCCAAAGTCCGCCCAACATCCAAAAGGTGATTTCGGGGAGCTGAGAGAGTGGATCGGCAAGATATTTCATAATGCCATTGCCGGCTGAAAAGAGCGCTGAGACGGCGATACCAGAGAGGATTAGACGCAGCGTCCAGCTGCCGTGGCGCATTCGGCGTGCCAGGGAATAAGAAAGCATAAGCCCGATCAATGCGAAAATAATGGCCGAGATCTCCAAAACGATGGGGGATGAACCTACCCATAAGATACTTAATGCCGCTCCGAATGCCGCGCCTTGAGAGACCCCAAGGAAGCCGGGTTCGACCAGGGGGTTGCGGAAAACCATCTGGAGCACGGCGCCAGCGGCCGAAAGAGACATTCCCATCAAGAGGGCGGTAAGCACTCTTGGCAAACGCAACGAAAGCAGTAGTCTGCGGGCCAACTCATCTTCTCGGAGTATAGTGGGCGACATCCAATACGGTGCTGGATATCGCCCGATAAAAACTGACACAAGCAGAACCACTAGAAGCGTCAGGCCGAGCAACCAAAACAATCGTGCCAATCGCGAGCGCTGCGGCATCATGAGGGTTCCAGTGGACGGGGTTCTCAAGGAAGGTCGCCGTTCAAGTCGGGGTTCACTTCAGCCTGGATGGTTTCCTGGTCTAGTCTATATAGCTGCTCGTAAAATTGGTTAACCTCTTGCATGATGTCGACATCATCGGCGAGCTCGGGGTGTACTTTGGTGAACAGCCAGGAAAGCCCAAGGATCCAGCGCGTGTCGGGTTGGTCCCAGCTGAGATAATCACCGGGGAAGGCAAAGATTTGCTCTTGCTGAACCGCCTTGATTGCCTGCCAGAGGGGATCAGATTTCAGGTCATCTGTGATTGGCCTTGCATCGCCAGGATAATAGATGACGTATATCTGATCGGGATCCCAGGCGGCTATCTGTTCGAAATTGACAATGGTCCATCCACCTGTCTCGCTTGCCTCCGTCCAAACAGGCTCTCCTCCGACTAACTCCACCATCGTGGTTTGCAGCCAGGAGGCTGGTGGAATCTTAAAAGCGACGTCACCTCCCTTATCGCTGTATTGGATCATTAACACGCTTGGCCTCTGAATATCGGGGATGTCGGCGATGCCCTCCTTAACGATGTCCAACCGCTGTTGGTAAAAACTCTGCACCTCCCGGGCGCGTTCCGAGTTTCCGAGTAGCTTCCCAATAATACCGATATCCCGGAAGAACTGCTCCGGAGTTTCTAAATCGAGATAGACCACAGTTATGCCCACAATTTCCAACGGTTCACCGAGTGATTCGGCCATATAGCTCTTCAGGATGACCACATCTGGTTGGGCGGGCGCGATTTGCTCCGGACCAGCATTCCTCTCGAAGAAGATTTTGTCACCTGGGTCTGGATCGATCAGCGGCAGAATCGGACTTGCGGATTGCGTGCGATCTTCAATGCCAACGATCCGTTGGCTGGCCTCGGGGAATAAATAAAGTGCATTTGCCAGCAGAGAGCTTGCCCGGCCAGCGATAACCAGTCGTTGTGGCGGCTGCTCGAAATCGAGCTCACGCCCCAGAGCGTCGGTGATGGTAAAGCTGCTGTCGGTCTCTGTAGCAATTACTCCCTCGGCCGTATTTTGTGCCCCGGGGTCCGCGACCGCTGGGCTGCAGGCCGAGGCGATCACTAGAATTGTCAGGGCGGATATTAGGGTGTGTCGATAGCGCATAGTATGTCTCCATTGACGTGTATATTTAAAAATTTAGCACTGTACTGCATTGGGGCAGCCAGTCCAGGATCGACTCAAGCTGGTGAACACGCAGCTCAAGCGCTAGTCGATCGAATGCTTGATCGAGTGGAAGTAGATCGAGTGCGTTCTTTAAAATATCGAGGCGCTTGAGACTTTCCTTTATCTGCTCATCTATGAGGTGACTTGCCTGTGCCTTGCTTCTTGCCATTGCAAAATATAGACGGGTGATGAATTCTACGCGAATAGCCCGCACACTTAATCCGCTTGGTGTATTTAACCACTCCTCAAATCGTTCAGCTCCTTTTGAGGTAGCTTCAAAATAGCGCCTCGCAGGGGTTCCAACCTGCTCTTGCACTTGTCCGCTGATGAACCCATGAGTCTCCAGTCGTTTCAAGATGTTGTATGCCTGACTCAGGCTGATATTCCAAATTTGTCCGAGATCGATGGTGAGGCGCTGATGAAGCCTGTATCCATGCTCCGGCTGCTGAATGAGCAGGCCAAGCAAGGGGTATTCGGGCGAGAGCGCGCTGGCATAGGTGTTCTTAGAAGGCATATATATGAACTAGTCACTCAGTGAGTATATTGGCTATTTTATCGCACTTCTCGTGAAAATACACAATTTTCGACCACAAAATCGAGGGATTATCAGCTTCGTTCCGCTGCTTCGTGGAGCAAGCATTTTCTTCGCTTTTCATGATTCTTTAGGGGAGAAAAAATTACATCACCCAGCGAATATTTCTCCGGGCGATGTCTGGCTGGGGGTCGAGGATTCGAACCTCGGCTGACGGATTCAGAGTCCGCTGTCCTACCACTAGACGAACCCCCAGTGCTTGGAGAATTGTAACATAGCAGAAGTTGGGGCGCCTATCGGCCTCACTCGAGTGAACTGAGCATCTCAACGGCGTGCTCGATGCGCGCCAGGACCTTTTCCATGCCGATAATCGCCATGCTTTCGATGAGAGGTGGGCTAACTTTCTGGCCGGTCACGGCGACACGCAATATCCCAAAAAGCTGGCCTGCTTTAATTCCCAGTTCATCTGCCAATTCGCGCAATGCATGTTCAAGCGGTTCGTTTTTTAATTCAGGCATCGCCTTAATGATCTCATGCGACCTCTCCGCAGCGCGCGCAGATTCTTGCGCAGACATCTTCTTTCCGACGAGTTCTGCAGATTCCGGGTGGACGTCGGATTGAAAGAAGAATCCGGCCATGTCGGCCGCTTCATCCAGGGTGCGAATCCGTTCCTGGATCAGTGGAACGAAGGTTTTGATCTCGGTTAGATCGGCATCGATCCCTGCTTTTGCAAAAAATGGGAGCAGTTGTTTTGCGAGCTCATCCGTTGACAAACTGCGGATGTGGAGGCCATTGAAATGATCGAGCTTGCTGAAATTAACCGCTGCCGGACTGGGGCTCAACTTCTCGATTGAAAACTTCTCTATCAGGTCCTCCATCGAAAAAAACTCGCTGTGGTCATCGAAAGACCACCCCATTAGACTGAGCCAATTATTTACAGCCTGTGGGAGGTACCCCATGTCACATATGTCATTCACAAACACTGCTTTTGCTCCACCTTTTGGGTCTGCGGCGGAGCGTTTGCTAAGCTTGCCCTTACCGCTGGGGTTAAGAAGTACGGAGAGATGGATCCAAACAGGCTGCTTCCAGCCAAAAGCTTCATAGAGGAGGACGTGGAGTGGGAAGGTGGGTAGCCATTCCGAACCGCGTAACACGTGGGTAATCTTCATCAGGTGGTCATCAGCCATCGCCGCCAGATGATACACAGGCATACCGCTTGATTTGACGAGAATGTAATCATCGATCGTGTGGTTGTCTACCGTGATCGGACCTCGTAGAAGGTCCACAGCGATTGTCTGTCCTTCCTGCGGTGTTTTGAAACGGATGACGTGGCTCTCTCCTCCTTGGGCTCTTTCCCGGGCTTCTTCCAAGGATAGACGACGGCAGTGTCCATCGTAACGAGTCGGTTCTTTCCGCTTCTGCTGGAGTTGACGGGCCTGCTTTAGCCGGTCAGGGGAGCAGAAGCAGTGGTATGCGTGACCTCCGTCGATCAATTCTTCGGCGAGTTCTTGGTAGATCTCTTTTCGTTCAGACTGACGATAGGGAGAATAAGGCCCGCCGATATCCGGCCCTTCATCCCACTCTAAACCCAACCAGCGCAGCGCTTCATAATATTCTTTTTCCGCCTGCGGATCGAAGCGGTTACGGTCGGTGTCTTCGATGCGGAGGATGAACTGGCCTCCTGACTGTCTCGCCAGAAGGAAGTCATAGAGTGCTGTACGCGCGCTGCCGATGTGGAAGCGCCCGGTTGGGGAGGGGGCAAAGCGAACGCGTGCCGTTTTACCGTCGGTCATTACAGTGCCTCAAGGGATGATTATTATGCTATAGCTCGATCTGTTTGTGCCGCAGGATCACACTCTCAACGAGACCGATTCCTAACAGGCTAGCGAGCAGGGAAGAACCGCCGTAGCTTAAAAATGGGAGTGGCAGACCAGAGACCGGGAGAAGCTGAAGGTTCATGCCGATATTAAAGAAACCCTGGAATGCCAGCAGAATGGCCACCCCGTAACAAATCAATGCGCCATATTGATCGCGGGCGATGCTTGCGGCTCGTAAACATCGATATATCACAAAAATAAAAATCAAGATAAAGATGAGGGCACCAACGAAACCGAACTCCTCTGACATCGCCGAGAAAATGAAGTCAGTATGGCGTACTTTCAGGAACCGTAGTTGAACCTGGGTGCCGCTCCCGTAGCCCTTGCCAAACCAACCCCCGGATCCGATGGTGATAAGGGATTGAAGCACATTATAGGTTTCTCCGAATTGCGCGTTTGGATCTGGAAAGAGGAATGTGATTACCCGCGCCTTCTGGTAATTCTGCAAGAAAGGCCAGGCGAGGAATGGTGATACCGCACCAAAACCTGCCAGGGCAAGCAAATGTTTCGGTCTTGCGCCAGCCGCCCAAACCAGTGCAACCCAGATTACAGCCAAGACAATTGCGGTGCTTAGATCGGGCTGGAGGAATACGAGCATCGCCGGTACGCTCACCACCAGCACACTGCGGAGGAGAATTATTGGCTGATCGATGTCCAGCTTGTGTTTGGAGAGGTAATCTGAGAGGACGAGAATCATGAGGATCTTCGCCAGTTCGGATGGCTGGATTGTGACGATGCCGACATTAAACCAACGCGCAGATCCGAAACCGACAACTCCGGCGGCCAGGATAAGCCCCAGGAATCCAATGACAACCATGTACAAAGCGCGGGATAGGGCGGACCAGATGCGGTAATCGATTGTGGCAGTAAGGATTAATATAACCAGGCCGATCAAAGCGTAGATCGCCTGCCGCGGGACAGTCTGGGCTAGATCCTCATTCCCACCGATGGCTGAGCTGATCATCGTCACCCCGGCGATTGTCAGCAAGGCGACAGCCGCCAATAGCCAGATATCGAAGTGGCGCCAAATACGGGTTGTCTGCATCGATTAAGAAGTTGTATGCCTTCGCTTGCGATTTGGAACGAGCGGAATATCTGCCACGAGTCTATGCTGATCTCGCTCTTTCGTCAGTGTTATCTCTACAGCTTCGGTCTCGATCTCGATGTGCCGGGAGATCACGTTGATCAAATCATCCTTCATGGTATCGAGTTTTCCAGGGGATATCCCGGCTCGATCGTGAATTAGGACCAACTGGAGCCGCTCTTTAGCAGATTTTGCGCTGCGGGAACGGCCAATACCTACCTTCTGAAAGAAATTCATGATTCGCCTCCCGCCCTCATCATACGTGTAATCCGACCGAAGAACCCATCGCGTCCTCCGATGTCCTCAAAGGGAACATCCTCTCCATTCATGCGGCGGGCTATGTTCAGGAATGCCCGCCCGGCTTTGCTATTCGCTTCCAGCGCAACAGGAATACCATGATTGGTTGCCGTGATGACCGACTCGTCTTCGGGTACGATGCCGATTAGTTCAATAGCGAGGACGTCAAGGACATCCTCAGTGCCGAGCATGTCGCCCCGGCGCACCATTTCTGGTTTAACCCGGTTCAGGATCAATTTCCCTGGCCCTTTCTCCTCCGCTTCGATCAGCCCAATGATCCGGTCTGCGTCGCGAACCGCAGAGACTTCAGGGTTGGTGATGATGAGAACCTGATCGGCTGGAGCGATTGCGTTTCTAAAGCCGCGCTCAATCCCTGCGGGGGAGTCGATTAGGATCCAATCATACTCCTGCCGCAGTTCGTCTGTTAGGCGGATCATGTCTTGTGGGGATACCGCCGTTTTATCTCGTGTTTGCGCGGCAGGGATCAAGAACAGGGTATCGAGACGCTTGTCTCGGATCATTGCCTGACGGAGCTTACAGCGCCCCTCAACGACATCAACGAAGTCATAAACGATGCGGTTTTCCAAACCCATGACGACATCGAGGTTCCGGAGCCCAATATCTGCATCGATGCAGACGACGCGCTCCCCGGTCGAGGCAAGGCCAACGCCGATATTCGCGGTCGCTGTTGTTTTTCCAACCCCCCCTTTGCCTGAAGTTATTGTGACAATTTTGGCGCTCATGCCCTTCTCCGTTTGTCGATTAATTCCCTATTTGCGGCCAGCTGGCCAGGGTTCGGCGATAAGTTGGTCGTCTCGAATGAATGCTCGCTCAGGTTTGGGTTTTCCTCGCCGTGAAGGTGATACGGTGATGTGCCCTGCGATACGCAATTGGGTTGGAGCAAGATCGAGTGCACAAACCATCGCACTTTCTTCCCCAGCGGCTCCTGCGTGGACCACCCCCCGTAATCGTCCCCAGACGACAACATGCCCCCCGGCGATAATCTCGGCGCCGGGATTTACATCGCCGATGACGATGACGTGCCCGGGGTGTCGGACGCTATGTCCAGAACGCAAAGTCCTTTGAAGGAGAACTGCGTCCTCGCCCGGGAGTTGAGTGTCAACCGGGACATCATCATCTTCTGTGCGAGGTGGCTCAAGATCCTTCGAAAGCCCAAGGTCGGCTGCTGCAGACTGGGTCAGTTCGGATGTTGAGAGGATCGCCCAGAGCGTAACTTCGTGCTCCGCTAAGGCGGAACGCATACCGCCCAACTCGGCAGCCCCCAGACTGCGATCTTCCACTTGGATTGCGAGCCGAGCCCCACGAAAGAAGTCATCCTGCGCAGCGACAGTTGTTAACAGCAAATCGGAAACAGTCGACCACTCTCCAGCGGGCAAAGTGATCAAAAGGCCGTTTTGGATACCCTTTACTGTAAGCGATGTATTCATCAATGTCTCAATTGGCGATTATAGCATGCGACGGTTTACGGTGCTATTCAACTTGCGGCCCCCGCATGGAAAAGACATTATGTAAAGCCAACAACCTTTATTTCTCATGTCTTGTTGAGAGATCAAAGCACCCCTACAGCTTTTTCAGAATAGGGCGGAATGTAGAGGTGATCTGTTTCTTTGGCGTCGGTGTAAGAGTTTAACTCTTTGGAGGTTAAGAACTGATTGGGATCGAAATCAGGGCTCAATTATTGGTCGCGGGCGGCATCAATCGATTTGATTTCGAAGTAAGCCTCCAGCACCTGCTTGACGATAGGTCCCGAGGTAACGGCTCCTTCACCGCCGTAATAGACGAAGGCAATCACAGCAATCTCCGGGTTTTCGAATGGTGCGTAGGCAGCGTACCAGGAGTGGGTGGGCCATTCACCAGGTATACAGAGTCCTTGTTGGTAAACAACCTGGTCGCAAAATTCGCCCGTTCCGGTTTTCCCGGCAGAGGAGATTGTTTCGAGATCGGCGCGACCGTGTGCAGTTCCGTCCGGATCGGTAACGACGAGGTGCATTCCCGCCTGGGCAAACTCGATTACCGCTGGGTCGACCAGGACGTCAGGGCTTTCGGAGCGGCTGTTCTGAACAAGCTCTCGAAGTTCAGCAGGCATGGTTGGACAGTTTGCGCCGATTTCTTCTAACGGGGTGAGAACCCCGTCTCCGATATCCCAGAGTACGCATGGCTCGTAGCGCTGGATGATATTCCCTTCTCCATCGAGGATCTCCTGCACGATGTGAGGCCACATTACGCGACCGCCATTTGCCAGTGTGGCGATTGAAGTTAGCACTTGGAGAGGTGTTGCGGCTACGAAACCTTGTCCAACCACGGTATTGTAGGTATCCCCGGTTGACCAGTTCTCGCCCAGATTGATGCGCTTCCAATCCTCGTCCGGAATGAGCCCGTCCTCCTCCCCGGGGAGATCGATCCCCAGAGGGGCACCGTAACCTAATGCTGGAGCATATGTGTTAATGCCTGTTACCCCGAGCCCACCGTCCTCGATTTCACCAGGATAGCCGCCGCCGATCTTATAGAAGTAAACATTGCAGGACCAGGCGATCCCGTGTAAAAAGTCGACGTCCCCATGCCCGTCGCGATTCCAGCAAACGAAGTCCTTAGCCTTACCTGGATCTTGCGGGAAATATTTATTCTCGATCGTGATTTTACCGGGATCGAATAACGTTTGCTCGGCTGTGATCACCTCTTCATTGAGGGCGCCGATGGCTGTGACCATTTTAAACGTTGAACCGGGTGGAAATTCGCTGGCGATGGCATGGTTCGTCAGCGGGCTGCCGCGTGAATCGTCTTCCAGTTGCTGGTAGTAATCCTGTGGAATAATGCGGGCGAAACGATTGTTCTCGTACGTCGGCAGGGAGACCATCGCCAGTATCTCTCCGGTTTGCGGGTTCATGGCGATGACAACGCCGAGTGGAGTCCGCTCCTCCCCGGAGTAGCGATTGATAAAGTCCATTCGATTACGCAATGCTGTTTCAGCCGCTACCTGGAGCCGGGTGTCTAGGGTCAGCCGCATGTTATTGCCGGGAATGGGCTGCGTATATGACCCTACCTCGCGTAGATGCTGCCCGGCAACATCACGTTCAACGAGTTTAAGGCCATTCTGACCAGCGAGGATTTCCTGATACATCCCGTAGTAACCAACCTCGATGCCCGCGTAACCGATCTTATCGCGCTCTTTAAGGAAACCCAGGTCTTCATAATAGTCTGCAAGACTGGCCGGGATCGGACCCAAATAACCGATCGTGGCCGCGGTGAGCTCACCGGTTGTATAGTCTCGGACAGGCACGGCGATGACGCTCACCCCGGGCAGGTCGATCTGCTCCTCGCGCAGCACCCTGGCGATCGATTCATCAACATCGCAGGCGATCGGCCACGCGTCATAGGGTCGATTTGTGAGACCCTCGTCGACCAATTGCAGAACACCACGACCAGGGACGCAGGGAGCGGCTGCAAGCCCCTCCTGATCAAGAGGGACACCGGTTAGGTCAGAGATCCGCCGATAAATCAACTCTTTTTCGGCGTTACTGTCCGGAAGCAGCGCAGGTGTGACCATAACCCGATACTCGGGGATGTTCCTGACCAATTGGAATCCGTTACGGTCATAGATCACACCTCTCTGCGCAGGGATGCTGACGTCGTCGAAGCGATTTTCATCGGCTATCAGGCGATACGATTCGCCTTGAATGATCTGCAGGCTGAAGAGGCGGCCGGTGAAGATCAGCAATATCACGAAGATGATGATGTATGTCATCCTGAGCCGGGTAGATTGGATGCGCATACGTGGGCTTTCATTCATACCTTCACAACCTTATATTTCAACTTCTGGTGGATAGAGTCGATTACGGAGTCCCTTTAATGCTTGCGCGGTTGGCAGAGCTAAAAGGAGATTGATGAATGTGCTTGGCAGGATCACGCGCGAGAACGCGTATGCCCAATCGATCTCTCTTCCCATGAGCATGATTATAACCAGACTCATTAAGTGAAATAGCAGTGAACCTGCGAGAGTGATCCCTAACGGCATCAGGAAGTTGGCCTCCCAGATTCGGCCTTCGTAGAGTGATACAAGCGTTCCGATGAGGATGAGCGCAATGCTGGTGGTTCCAATGGGGATACCTGAAAGCATGTCTAAAAGGAGACCGCCAACTAATCCCCAAACCATCGTCTCCTCGCCTCCTCCAGCCAATCCCCACCCAATGACCGCCAGCAGAATGAGATCGGGCCGACCATTAAGAAATTGGAACGTACCAAGCAGGGTTGATTGGAAGATGGCGAGCAGAATCAAGAGTGGGATTCCAAAGATGTAAGCCACGCTTCACCTTGTCACGGGCTTGGCTGCTCAAAAATCAGTGGGCGGAAATTAGTGATAACCAGGACGATATCCAACTGATCAAATTCTACGCTGGATTGAATCGTCGCCTGCTGGAATAGATCATAATCTCTATGGTGGATGCTCAATATTCTTCCCACAGGGATATCCGCCGGATATTTACCACCCAATCCGGAGGTCAGGACGAGTTCTCCTTGACTCAGCTCAGCGCTCAAGTCGATGAGATCGACGACGAGCTCGCCGTTCAATTGCGCGGTGAGAACCCCTTCTGTCCGGGATTCCTGAAACAAAATATTTACTACAATCTCTGGATCGGTTATCAATTGCACTCTGGAGTAGGTAGCGAAAACCTCCACAACCCGGCCAATTAGACCTCGCGACGTTACGACCGGCATTCCTTTTGAGATCCCTCCATCAGATCCAACTCCGATCAGGATCGAACGTATGAAGGGGCTCACATCTCGCCCGATGACATTCGTGGCAAGATAACTGCTCTGCGGCTGGCCGCGAGCATAGTTGAGTAGAGCGGCAAGCTTTTCCACTTCCGCAGTCTGCTCACGGAGCGCGATGATCTCCTGTTGAAGCAGCGCGTTTTCCGCCTCAAGACGGCTGACCTCGCTGCGCAGCGTTGCCATGTCGCGCGGGGAGGCGAGAACGTCCCGCAGAGCTGAGAATCGGAGAGCGAGCCAGGATTGGGCTGTAATTATTGGACGAGCTAAAATGGTTTGAACAGGTTGAAGGAACCCGCTTAGATTTAAGATCAACACGCCGAGTGCGATCATAAGCAGGATAGATACAACCAAAACTCTTGGAGATACGCGTCTCATACGTTCAATCCTGTTTGAGCCAGGGGCCAATCCTTAAGTTGATTAGTAGCCGGGGGTTCGTTCGAGGCCGACGAGAAAACGGCCAAGGGAGTCGAAGTCATCAAGGATTAAACCAGCCCCGCGTGCTACACAGGTCATAGGATCATCCGTGGGCCATACCCTCATGCGAATTTCACTGGAGAGTCTATCAGTTAATCCCTGTAATTGAGATCCACCGCCCGCAAGAGCGATTCCTTCTTCCATGAGATCCGCGATAAGTTCAGGTGGAACTTCATTGATAGCGTCGCGCAGTGTATCTACGATGATCTTTACCGATCCGGACAAAGCCTCGCGAATTTCAACGGATGAAACTTCGATCGCCTCTGGCAAGCAGCTCACAAGATTTCTACCGCGCACGCTTACTGTTTTTTCTTCTTTAAGAGGGTATGCCGAACCGATGGTTATTTTGACCATCTCAGCCATTCGCTCGCCGATTAGTAAGTTATATTTGTTGCGGATGTAATTGATGATGTCCTGATCCATCTCATCGCCAGCGACACGAAGCGAGCGGGAAACGACGATCCCTCCCATCGAATACACCGCCATTTCTGTCGTTCCTCCGCCGATGTCCACGATCATCGAGCCACGGACTTCCCCGATGGGGAGGTTAGCGCCCAATGCTGCTGCGGTTGGCTCTTCGATCAGGTAGGTCTCCCGCGCTCCGGCTGCCATTGATGCATCATATACAGCACGTTTCTCCACTTCTGTTGCACCGCTAGGGATGCCGACAACGATGCGCGGGCGGGGAACCGGCACGAGACTCTGTTCGTGAGCTTTGGCGATAAAATACTCGAGCATGCTTTCAGTAATATCGAATTCAGAGATGACGCCGTCGCGCAACGGGCGAATGGCGACGACATTTGCAGGCGTTCGTCCAACCATCTGCTTGGCTTCCGCGCCAATGGCCAAGGTGCGTTTGCTCTTCTTCTCAATGGCGACCCACGAAGGTTCATTAATCACGATCCCTTTCCCGCGCACGTTAACCAGAGTGTTCGCAGTGCCGAGATCAATTCCGATGTCAAGGGAGAAGAGTCCCAGGAGCCAGTTAAGTGGGTTGAAAGCCAAAGCGGGAAACCTCCATTGGGGCTAAGTTGCGATTATACCATGCAGGGTCGAGGATACATTCTCCTACGAAGGGTTATGTTAGGTTTTTTGGGCTGCCGAGCATCGCAATGCTATAATCCCTCTACTATGCAGAGCTACAAGCAGGTAAGCGATTTTATTGCGGAAAACCGACTCCTGAATCCCAGCGATCGGGTCGTAATCGGTGTTTCAGGTGGACCAGACAGCCTCTGTCTTTTGGATGTTTTATGCCACCTGGGGTATGCGGTTATCTGTGCTCACCTCGATCATGGATTGCGGCAGGAGAGTTCCAATGAAGCAGCCTTTACCAAGAGAATCGCCCAATCTTACAATCTCCCTTTCGAGGTTGAGAAACAAGACATCGCATTACAAGCGGGATCCGGCACTTCGCTAGAAGAAGCAGCCCGGCTTGCTCGCTATAATTTTCTTGCGCGAGTGGCCAGGAAACATGAAGTGCTTGTTATCGCCACCGGTCATACTGCGGGGGATCATGTCGAGACGGTGCTGATGCATTTTCTTCGCGGGACAGGTCCTTCCGGATTGAGGGGCATTATGCCTGATACACCCCTCGATTCCTGGGAGGGGATTCCAGACGTCGAGGGGATCCGGCTTATTCGCCCCTTGCTACCCTTGAATCGAGATCAGACTGAGGACCATTGCCGGGCCTTGGGTTTGGAGCCCATCATCGACCCGAGCAATATGGACCTCACTTTTTTCCGAAACCGTATCCGGCATGAGCTTCTTCCCCTGCTAGAGACTTACAACCCTGGGATCCGTCAACTCCTTCTACGAACTGCTCGCATTATGGCTGCAGAAGTGGATCTTTTAACAGGATTGGTCGCGGATGCTTGGGATTCTGTGTTCGAATCACAGGGGGAATCCGCGCTCTTATTACGAGTAGAGTCAATGGAGAGGAGACCACTTGCCCTGCAGCGGGAATTGCTCCGCTCGGCGATCAAGAAGCTCCAACAATCCGCTCGAGATGTCAGTTTCGATACGATTGAGCGAGGGCTTCAGTTCGTATCTGATCCGATGAGACCGGCATCGCGCCCGTTAATCTCTGGTCTCATGTTGAAAAACCTGGGCGAGGATGTCCTCCTCTACCACACAGGCTCTCCCATTATTTATGAGCGTCTACCGCAGCTCATCGAAAGTGCTCGAGTAGAAACATCATTACCTGGAGAAGTGGAATTGTCTGCAGGATGGAAGCTAACTTTTGCTAGTGAGTCTATCGCCCCCGGGAGCTACCAAGCATATCTAAGCACACAGGAAGGAGATTATGCCGCAATTGACGGATCGCGAGTTTCCGAGCCGCTCAGTGTGAGACCCCGAATGCCAGGTGATCGAATTCAACCTCTGGGGCTTGATGGGACAACAAAGGTGTCTGACATCATGATCAATAACCACATTCCTGATTTGGCGCGGGCGCGTTGGCCGATTGTTGTCTCCGGGGATGAAGTCGTATGGGTTGCCGGAATTCGCATGTCCCATCTATTCCGACTCACAGAGGAGACGAACCGCGTAATCGTCGTTCATTTATCCCCACCCCGGGAATGACGAGATCGGTCCCGCTCAACTCACATTTGAGGACACGTTATCGCCGGTTGACGCTGAAACACCTGTCTGCTAGAATCACAACATCCCCCTTAGGGGGGCACAATTGAATATCGGGAGATCAGCGTATGGGTCTCACGCCGAGGTGTGAGACAACGAGGTGGAGGTTCCCCTTTGCGAGGAGGGGCCAACCTTTGGGTAAATTCCAAAGGGAAAATCGACCAGATCAGCGGATGCCTCCGGAGTTTGCCACAAGCTCCTCTCTCCCTTCCGAGAAAGCGCTTTAATAAATCCGCACGGTGACGAGCGGGACAAAAGAAGCGCGGTGGCCAGGACAAGGATTGAATCCATCCTTGAACTGCACAATACCGGAAGGGCGATGATGTCGGGCTAGACCCAAGGCACGCCCTGCGTGCCTTTTTTCTATATCCGACGATCGAATAGCCATTAGGAGGAGTCAAATGTCTAAAGATATTATCAAGCGTGCGCACGAAGACGGGGTGAAGTTCATCTGTTTACAATTCACAGATGTCACTGGCGTCGTCAAGAGTTTAGACATTCCTGTCAATCGCTTGGAAGTTGCGATTGAGGAGGGGATCTGGTTTGATGGATCCTCTGTTGAAGGGTTTGCTCGGATCCAGGAAAGTGATATGCGCTTAATGCCCGATGTGGGCACGTACTGCATCCTTCCCTGGTCACAGAAGGAACGCAGAAGGGCGCGGATATTCTGTGATATCTACTTGCCCGATGGAAAACCGTTTCCCGGGGATCCACGCGGTGTGTTAAAGCGTGCCCTCGCTCAAGTCGCAGAGCGGGGCTGGCAGTTCAATGTCGGACCAGAACCCGAGTTTTTCCTGCTGCGCAGAAATGGACCGGATGCAATTCACCCCGTTCCCCATGATGTTGGCGGGTACTTCGACTTCTCCGCAAGTGATGAGGCGCAGCGGGTTCGAGCGTCGCTTATGGCGGCACTTGCTGGCATGGGGTTGGAAATCGAAATGGGCCACCATGAGGTAGCGCTCGGTCAGCACGAGATTGATTTTCGCTTCTCTGACGCTTTAGAGGCTGCGGACAATGTTGTGACTTTGAAATACACTATCCGCGCTCTGGCAGCGCAGGAAGGGTTGATTGCGACATTCATGCCCAAGCCGATATACGGAATGAACGGCTCCGGGATGCACACACACCAGTCGATTTTCAGTTTAGAGGGAAAGAACCTCTTCTTCGATGCAGAAGATGAAAACTATCTCTCTTCGATGGCCTATGGATTCATAGCCGGCCAGATCGAACATGCGCGGGCTCTATCAGCGATCGTCGCGCCGACGGTAAACTCCTACAAACGGATCGTACCGGGGTATGAGGCACCGGTGTATGTGTGCTGGGCGCAAATCAATCGTTCGGCGATGATCCGCATTCCAAGCTATTCAGTAGGCCGGGAAACCTCGATCCGCGCTGAACTGCGGTTCCCTGATCCCTCCTGCAACCCTTATCTCGCATTCGCGGCGATGCTTGCTACAGGTTTAGATGGAATTGACCGTAACCTGCCGTGCCCCCCGCCAGTGAATAATCTTAATATTTACGAGATGGAGAAACATGAACTTCAGGAAAGGGGTATCCGCCAACTCCCTGGATCGTTAGAGGAGGCGCTTCGGGAACTGGAGGGTAATTCCGTCATTAAAGATATACTCGGCGTGGAAGCCTACACAGCCTTCACTCGGGCGAAGCAAGAGGAGTGGGATGAATACCGCACCCGGGTAATGGATTGGGAGGTCGAGTACTACCTCGAAACCGCATAAGCGGGAGGACAAGATTTACTTAGAGGACGGAAGCGTTGTAATAGGCGCAGCCGGCAAACAGGTCTTACAAGGTCGCTGTTCCAGCTAGCCTTCCTGTTTTGGGTGATCCCCTAAAATCTTGACAACGGATAGAGACGGGACCGACTATGAGTCGGCCCCTGCGATTTATGATCGTAGAAGAGAAAATGCTCTGGCTGGTCCTTTCTTTTTTTTATTTACCAAACTGAAGCGGGTTAAAGTCCGTGTGGGTATCGAACGCGTCAATACGTTCGGCGCGCTTGAGAGCGTTCACAACCAGATAGGTCAATGGTGTGGCGAGTATCTCATAGGCGCTCTTAACGAACCACTGAGCCAGGATGGCGGAGACAAGGACCGATGATGGAAGCACGCTATAGAAGGCGATGGAGATGAACAGCAGAGAATCGATGCCCTGCCCTATCAAAGTTGAGCCGATTGTGCGCATCCAGAGATATCGACCTTGTGTGATGATCTTCATTTTGGCCAGGATGAAGGAATTCACGAATTCGCCGGTCAGATAGGCTATGAAGGAGGCTACCAGCAACCGGGGAGCGAAACCGAGGATGGCCTGGAAGGCGTGCGCTGCCTCTTCTGGCCCGCTGAACTCTCCGACAGTCCAGCTTGATGCGGGCGGCAGGACTCCCGCAATCCAGATCGCAGCGACTGCCAGAAGATTGCAGCCGAAGGCGATCCAGATCGCCTGACGCGCTCGTCCATAACCGTAAACCTCGGTGAGCACATCACCAATAATATAGGCCACCGGAAACAAGATCACTGCGGCGGGAAGGATGAGTCCGAAGATAGAAACAACCTTCACGGCGATGATGTTGGACACAATGAGAGTTGTGACGAATACAGCAAGGATAAGGTGATACCAACGATAACGGATCATCCAGCTATACTTCTCTTTCGCCGTGTTCGGCTTCGACTGTAATTACGATGCCACCACGGATGTTAAATCTGCCTGCAACCCGGCACCAGCGCGGCTCGAGTGCCTTCACCAGGTCGTCCAGGACCAGGTTCGAAACATGCTCGTGGAAAACGCCTTCATTCCGGAAGGACCACAAGTAAAGCTTGAACGATTTTGACTCGAGGATCTTTTCCGCGGGGATATATTCAACGGTAATATTGGCGAAGTCAGGCTGCCCTGTAGCCGGACAGATGCACGTGAATTCATCCGTCTCAAAACGCACCACGTACGGGCGATCGGGATGATGATTGGGGAAAGTCTCTAATTTCCGGTCCGGTTCTACTTTTCCACCGAGAAGAGTGAGACCATTCAAATCTGAATCTTCTGTCATGGTTCTATCCCTCGTTCTAGCGTCGTTATCATCCTATCACGGACTTCTTCCCAAGTTCTGCAGTACGTGCAGAGATCGGGTGCTGATGTCGGTTGTCCGCAGGAGGTGCAAGGGTGAAGCCTAAGCTCTACATCATCACCCTCCGAAATAAAACTCATCGTTTCCTTCGCTCTCAAAAAAGATAGGTAAAAAGATAGTTTTGCGCCTGGTCGGTCCGCCTCAAGCGTATTCAGTAATTCTTTATAATAAATGCTCTTTGCGCCGATTGCATGGGGACACTCATCATACATGTAGTCGATTCCCCGCAATAGGGCATAAGCGGCAGTCTCGCGCTCATAGAAACGGAAGAAAGGTTTTGCTTTTTTAACTAGCCCCGAGCGTTTCTGAAGAACCGGGGCCTGACGTTGAAGGTATGCTGACAGCCAGTTTATTGTATTTCCGAATAGGACGGCCGCTTCATCATCCAGATTGTGTCCGGTTATCAGAACGTCATAATCATTGTCGACGGCAACGCGGTTCATGATGTGCCGCTTGGCTAGTCCACAAATCGAGCAGGGTCTTTCCCTGCCGCGGCGCGTCAGCGATGCGGCTGTTGGGATATCCGCTCCTTCCTTTTCACTGACGTCATAGATGATTAAATTCAGTTCGTGCTCGGCGGCGAAAGTCTCGGTAAAACGCCGGGATTCGGCCGAGTAGCCGAAGCCGCCATCGATCCCTAATCCGATATGGAGACCGTCCACTTGGTAGCCCAACTGGAATAACACGTCCCATAGAACCAGCGAATCTTTGCCGCCTGAGACTGCAATGAGAATTCGATCCGCCGGGCTAAACATTTTATAGTCATGGATAAATCGCTGGGTTTGCTCGGGGATCCAATCGAGGTAGTGATTTTTACACAGGGCCAGCTTGTGCTGACGCATATGGATCGCGGCTTTCTCGCCGCATTTCCGGCACTTCATCGTCTGCCATGTGTGGTTGCCGAGGTATTAATTCTAGCCTCCAGAAATGACGGCGATTAGGCGGATTTCATCGTTTTCTAGAAGGAGCTCATCATCTGTCAGGAGCTCGCCATCACGTGTCGGAAGCACGGCTTCAGGCTGGATATTTAAGCGCAGGAGGGCGGAGCGAATCGTCATCCCCGACCGCACCTTGAATTCTTGATCTCGCAAACGGAGGCATGCTGTCACCGGCAACCCTTTCTATGGAATGGATTGTACCCAGCGCGGAGGAGGGCGTCAATGAAACACACGCCGGAGGGTATTTTTCCCTCTCACAGCAAGAATTGACATAGGTTTTGGGTATGCTTGCGCTTGATGATCGGTAGCGAAAGTTAGACGACAGCTTCTTCAATTGTTCGTTCTTCCACTCTCATCGCCTCGAATGAGGCAATGGCCACTTCAATCATTTCGGCGTCTGGCTCGCGGGTGGTCAAGCGCTGGAGCCAAAGATTTGGGGCGACCAAAGGCTTAGCCCAGGTGAAGCGTAATAAATTAGACGAGAATCGAATGTATTCATACGCCAGCGAGGCGAGCAGCGGGAGAAGCAGGATCCGGCTTAGCAACCGCGGGATCAGCGAAAGAGGCCCAAATGCGCTGAAGAGCAGGATGGAGAAAACTACAACCGTTAGCAGAAAAGCCGTACCACAGCGTGGGTGCTCCTTGGGGAAGCTTTGAATCTGATCCACTTCGAGTTGGGCACCGGCCTCGAATGCGTTGATGGTCTTATGCTCTGCTCCGTGGTAGCCGTAAACTCTGCGGATGTCGGGGATGAATCCAATTGCCCAGATGTACCCGATGAGTAAAAGCAGACGAATCAGCCCTTCCACAGCATTTGACCAGAAAGGCGCCCAATTTAGAATTTGTTCAAGTAAATATGCTGCCCCTGTTGGTAGGAGGAAGAATAAACTCACACCAATAACCAACGAGAATACCAGGCTCATGGCGATCGCGAAGCCATCGAGTTGTTCATCCTCCTCCGATTGCATGTTGGCAGAGTAGGTCAGCGCTCGCATACCCAAAACCAATGCATCCCAGAGGATGAAAAGTCCGCGTATGAAGGGGGTTTGCATAAGTCGGCTCTGGTAGAGAGAGCCAAGCGGCTGCATCTCGACCTGAATAGATTTGTCGGGAGCGCGAACAGCGACGGCACAGGTCTTTCGGCCGCGCATCATCACACCTTCGATTACCGCCTGGCCGCCATAGTTAGGGAGACGTTCTTCCATTAAGTACCTTATTCCTTTGATTTATTGGTCCCGGAGAAAGTTTCGATGAAATGAATGAAGGTCTCGATGCCGCGGTAAAAGCTGGGCAGGTGCTGTTTCTCATTGGGTCCGTGGATATTGTCGTTTGGTAGACCAAAACCCAGCATGAGGCTGTCGATGCCGAGGATCTCTTTAATTAGCGAAACGACAGGGACAGTGCCGCCGGCGCGGGTGTAGACAGGCGCTACGCCCCATACGGATTCTAGTGCGTGCGAGGCGGCTCTGACAGCTTCAGAATCGCGTTCGATGATCGCCGGTGTAGCGCTGGATAAATCCTCGATCTCCCATCTCATGGTGGGTGGGACGTTCTCTTCCATGTACTTGATCAGGCTCTCTTGAACCCGAGCCGGTACCTGATCTGGAACGAGGCGCATCGAGACTTTCGCCATCGCTTTCGCTGGCAATACTGTCTTTGAGCCCTCACCGGTGAAACCGCTGAGCAGGCCGTTGATGTCGAGGGTTGGGCGGGTAGTGGCGCGCTCTGTCGGTGGGTACCCTTCTTCGCCAAATAAGGTTTGCGTACCGGAACTCTCCAACCACCAATCATCTGACAGCGAGGGCTGAATATCTCTCTCCTCTTGTGTCAGTTCACGTACATCATCATAAAAGCCTGGCAGCAGGATTTTCCCCTGTTGATCGCGCATGCCTGCTACGAGCTGACAGAGCGCAATCGCCGGGTTGTCGATCACTCCACCAAATGTTCCGCTGTGGAGATCCGAATTCTGCCCTTGAAGCCGGATTTCGAAATATGTCAGGCCACGCAGTGCGATTGTGAGCGCAGGCTGGTCGGGAGCAAGGATTCCTGCGTCGGTATTCAGACAGAAATCGCTTGCTAGCAGGGTTTTGTGCTCTTCGATGAAGGCGGGCAGGCTCGGTGAGCCGATCTCTTCTTCGCCCTCAAGCATAAGTTTCAAATTCAGGGGCATGTGCGAGGTGTGAATCATGGCCTCCAGCGCTTTGAGGAAAGCGACGAGTTGGCCTTTCATATCCGAAGCGCCGCGCCCGTAGATGTTATCGCCCCGGATCTCAGGCTCGAAAGGCTGGCTCTCCCACTCGTCGAGCGGATCCACGGGTTGGACGTCGTAATGACCATAAACGATAACAGTGGGAGAATCTGGTCCGGCTTTCAGCCATTCACCGTAGACGATCGGGTGCTTCGCAGTGGGCATGATTTCGACAGCATCGAAGCCTAATTCCTGCAATTTACCCGACAGCCATTCCGCTGCATGGGTGATATCCACTTCATGCTCTGGAAGTGTAGAGATGGATGCGATTCGCAGGATCGATTTTAGATCCTCGAGAGCGGTGTCTTCGTTATTCTTTGCATACTCGAGTGCGGGTTGAATGTCAGACATGGAAGACTCCATAATGCAGAATGAGATGATGGCCAGAAAATTGGGTAATAGGTTTATTGGTATTTATTTCTCGCCGATAATCCAGTGACTACCTCACAAGAGCATATTCTACCACCCACATCCATGTCCGAGGAGTTTCAAGATGGAGGAGGGAGGCTTTAAATTCTCCTCTGAGGTGATGGATGATGTCTAAAAAGGATTGACCGCGCCGTGGATGGGTGCCCTCCAAAGACAATGCGGTGTGCTAAAAGGGGTTGGTTCAGTAAATTGGCCTCAAAGTAGCGTCGAATTCTAGGTCCGGGATTGCCCATCGGTGAAGGCGTAGATCTCCTGCATATAGGTACAAAACATGCTACTGGCAATAATGGGAGCGGGGGATAAGGTTATTTTGTACAATATTGCTGTTTGTTATCCGGAAATAATACTTTATACTGGGGCTGTTGTTCGATGTTCATTCAGATTGAAGATTCAGAAGGCGCACCCGTCCCTCCTGAGGAGGTGCGGATACAGTCGATCCACATCGACCCTTATCCGGATGGGAAACGTATTCGAGTCACACTGGAGCTCACTCCCTTCCAGGTCCCCCCAGATCTCGATGTGATCGTGCTTGATCAGGACGGCGAAGAGTCGGCGAGTATGAGCATCATCGGCGCAGCAACCCCAGAGTTAATCTTCACCGCGCACCTGCGCGGGGATCCCCCATCTCCGACCTTTCAGTTATTAACGCGATTGATCTACGAAGAACTTGGCGAGGTTGACCGGGTGGAGACTACCTTTTCTACGATAGGGGATGGCGAATAGATCTCAATGGCGAAACTCGATTCGGTCCTCCGGCACGCCATAACAGCGCCGACCTTCGACCAAACCAAGCTGCATCGTGATCGATTGGTCGACGAACTCCATGCCGATATCCCGCGCAAATTAATCGCTATTGCCGCTCCGCCGGGGTACGGTAAAACGACTCTACTGGCGGACTTCACAGCTAATACGGATATTCCGGTCTGCTGGGTGCGTATCACCGAGGCCGACCGTGACGTCTTGCGCTTCGCCAGTATTCTGAACAGCTCCCTCCAGAAGCGTTTCCGGCGCATAAAAAATGCGATCGATCTGGAGAAACTCTTTAGTACCCCTCCAGAAGCGTTAGCGCACATTTTCGCAGAAGTGATCGATGAGAATATCAGCGACACCTTTGTGATCGTTTTAGATGATGTCCACCTCATCAACTCTTCAAAATCTACATTAGCGTTTATCGACACCTTGCTCGAGGTTCTTCCCGAACAGGTGACGCTCATCGCCGCGGGGCGGGAGGTTATTGAAGTCTCGCTTGCAAGCCTCATGGCGGCTGGTGATCTCGGGGGGATGGGCCCCCAGGACCTGGCACTCACGCGGGATGAGATCATCGATATCGCGAGCATCCAATCCGACATCTCTCTGACGGAAGACCATGCCGACAGGCTCTTAGATGAGACGAAAGGCTGGATCACCGGTTTGATCCTCTCGGGTGAGATCTCCGGGAAAGACATCCCCTCGCTCGTGTTTGAAGCCCGCCCGATGGTTTACGAGTACCTGGCTTCAATAGTGCTTAACCGCCAGCCGGATGACCTGCGGCGATTCATGCTCGATTCCTCAGTTTTCCCCGTGATGACTGCGGACGCCTGTGATGAGGTGCTCAAGCGCGATGACAGCCAGCGCTACCTAACCCGTCTGCTGCGCGAAGGGCTTTTCGTCTCGGCAACGAATGAGAGCCCACGCATCTATGAGTACCATCCGCAGTTCAGAGAATTCCTATTGGATTCCTCACGCGGCGCCGATCCAAAAAAACTCCGAAATTTACAGATCCGAGCAGCGAAGCATTTGGCTGAAGGTGGTTCGATCGAGCAGGCTGTCGAGTTATATTTCAACGCCGGCGACTACCAGAAAGCGGCCCGCCTGGCCGAGAAATTTGCCGAGGAATTGTATGGGCGCGGTCGCTGGCGGACCTTGGAATCATGGGCGGAGATGATGCGGGATGTAGAAGCTGCCGTCCCGCGCGTCCATTTAAATCTCGCCCGCCAATACCTCGATCAAGGTAACATCGATCGAATGGAAGAAGCTGTTCAACACGCAAATCAGATGCTTGATTCAAGCGCGAGCAAGGCCGACCGGGCGCTTGTGGAACTCCATCGAGCACATATCTGCATACGAAGGGAGAAATATTCGGAGGCTGAGGAGGCGGTGACAAAAACCGAGAGTATATTAGCAAAACGGGGGAGCAGGTTTTTGCGAGTATCACTTCTCAGGACGCGAGCGAGGATTTCGGCACAACGGGATAGAAATTATGAAGTGGGGTTGAAGGAAATTCAGAGAGCGGTGAAACTTCTTGAAGGCACGGAATCCCTAAACACGCTCGCCGCTACGCTGATCGATGAAGCGCTCTATAAATCCGCACTCGGTTTCACGCGTGAAGCGCTCGCCACCAGCCTCCGTGTCCATGAAATTCTCTTAAAGCTGGGCAATCCTTTGCCTTTAGCAGGCTCCTTCAACAACTTAGCATACCTGGCACATCTTCAAGGGCGCTACCAGGAGGCACTGGAGTTGTACGCGGAAGGTTTGAAATACGCCCGCCAGGGGGCTAGCCTGAGGCATGAAGCGTTTATTCTCTTCGGGCAGGCGGACCTATTTTCAGACCTGAATCTAGCGCTCCAGGCTGCTGAGCTTTACGGTCAGGCGCTTACAGTCGCCATTCAAATCGATGACCCGGAATGGATCCGCTACGGCTGCGTTCAAACGAGCGTGCTCCACCGGCGCAGAGGCGGCAGTTCGCTGGCGAACGAATGGCTCAGCCGGGCGGTCTCGTTGGATGAGCAGGGCAGCCTCTCCCCTATGGTCCAGATTCAATTAAGTGCGCTGGAGGTAGAGGTTCGACCAAAACATGTGAAAGATACTTTAGAGCATTTAATCGCAAGTGAGGCCAAGCTCGATGCATCAGGGAGGACGAAAGTTTTTTATATTAAAGCCAAAGCCGAGTTGGCTCTCAATAGCCTTGAAGCGGCCGGCAACTCGATCACGGAAGCGCTCGATTGGGCAGGGGCGAATGGGACCGAGCAGCTTTTGGCCGGCGAGATGAGCTTCGATGAGGAGATGCGGAGTTTCGCCCGTTCCGATGCCGGCAAACATCCTGTACTGGCTTTGGTCCTGCGCAGCATCGAGGCGATGCGAGTGGTGTCGCACCAGTATCAGGAAACGATTGAAGATATCGCTCCACCAGATACGCTAACCATGCTCGGTTTAGGGCAAACCCGCGCCCTTGGTGGAGAAGAGGCTTCTGAGCTCAAACCTCTGGCGCGTGAAGTGCTCTTCTTCCTCGTCGACTGTGGGCAGGTGGAGCGTGATGTGCTGCTCGAGAGTTTCTGGCCGCATCACCCGCCGGGGCGCCAGGTCGCCAACCTGCACACGGCGATCTACAGTTTGCGCAGGATGTTTGGTAAGGATGTCATCCTGCACGAGGGCACGGCTTATTCGGTCAATCTCGAAATCCCGCTCGAGTATGACGTCGAGCGTTTTGAACGAGCCGCCGCTGTCGCTGCAGGATTACCGCCGGGTGATCCGCGGCGGATGTTCGCCCTCACCGAGGCGATCAATTCCTATGGTGGATCCCTTTTACCGGAATTCTCCTCGGACTGGGTACTTGAGCGGCGGAGAGAGCTGGAGCTGCGGTACCTGGACCTCCTGGCGCAGAACGCGCAGGAAGCGATGATGAGAGATCAACCGGCAAGGGCGCTTCAAACGCTGCGACAAGCGCTGGAGATCGACCCCTACCGTGATGACACCAACATGCACTTCCTCGAAGCGCTAGGGCGCCTGGGGCGCCGGAGCGAGGTCGTCGAGCACTATCAGGATTATGTTCGCCTTCTTTCTGACGAGCTGGGTTTGGATCCGCCGGATGCAGTACGAGAGCTTTACACGCGCCTTATCAGCTAAAGGGACCTGGAATTTGCTTTGATCACCGGACAACTCGATAGCTCTTAGCTCCTATGACCCTAATTACTCGATTATGTATTTTCGTTAAGAATCCGTTGAGAGCTGTGCGGTAAGGTAGTCCTGAGGGATTACAAATCTTAGAAGGAGGTCACCCATATCATGGCTCGTTGTCCAATGGTAGGTGGTGGAGGCGTATAGTAAAGCCAACCACCAATTGCTTACGTAGATAATTACGTCTAATATCGCAATTTTCTTAACCAGGCAGCGAGGCTCTGGGCCTCCTGCTTTTAATTTATATAGGCAGAAATCAGAAAAACATACACAGAAGGAGATCAACATGAGTATGCAGGCACTAAACCAGCTAGTAGCACGATCGATCATCGACCCGAATATCGTCAATTCACACTCCGCAGGTCAAATCGACGACGTCATCGCCGATTTCGAATTTGCACCCGAAGTACGAAAGCACCTGAGCGGTCTTGAAGCGAACTCCTTCGCTGAGTTCACGCTTCTTGCTTACCGTTTGGTGAAGGCCGCCGAAGTGCCAGCACGCGGCATCGAGCTTCCTTCTCCGGCCGAGGGCTTGTTTGGCGATCAAGATCAGTCCGATAGGGAACACGTAGCGTGATCCCATTCTCTCGTGAAGAGCGCGAGTGGTTCCTGCGCAACCTCGCAAAAGGGTTGCTGGACTACTTCGGCGTGACCGAACCACCCGTCAAGGTGGAGGAAATGCTGAAGCAGCCGCCTCCCGTCTACGATGCAGACTTCGGCGTCGTGGATATGTACTCTAATTTGTGGGATGCGACATTCGCCCGCCCGCCGAGTCGGCGCGGTAGTATCTTCGTGCGGATCGATCTGGAACAAGATGAAAGGCGATTTGCTCTAGCACGTGAAATGCTGAGTGCATTAATTACCAGTAAACACGGTCGTGCGTTAGGGTTACCTGATCTCCTTCTGCCACACCTACGTGAATCAGCAGAGTATTTCGCCCGCTATCTCCTCATTCCCGATGTCTTGCTTGACGCGTACCGAATTAACGGGGGTAAAAAACGAGGTTTCGCAGACAGGTTCCAAATACCGCCGCAGATTGCTTCCGTTCGCTGGGTAGATTGAACCCCTCTCAATAGGGGGATAGGAAGGGTAAGCGCTCGGGGCCGGCTTATTGCCGGCTCCAGGGCTTTTGTTTTTTAACCTATTTCCCACATTTGCCGATTATCACTTTCACTGTTATACACTCTGGCATCCAGCTTGCATGCTTGGTGATAATGAGAGCGGGATGTTATGATCGGTCACGTTGGTGAGGCACGGTGGTATGTCCAACGACCAAAAACAGTCCGTAAACAATAACGGAGAACGTCACCCGGTGAGTATCTGGATTTACCGGATTTTTTTGGTGGTCGTTGTCGTCGGCATAGGGGTTCTAGGATGGTATAGCTTGCAGCTTCGCCAACCCGGAACGCCAGCTCCGTTGGAGCCTACACTGTCGGCACTGGCTACGTCACTGGCCATGGCGCCAACCGGAATCTCTGCAACCGATCAGGTATCCCCATCAGGAACAACCACTGCAGACTCAGCACTTATACCATCCCAGGGTACGGTCTTCTTCACAGCTCGAACGCAGGCACGTAGCCATATTTGGGCATATGTTATTGGAGAATCCGAACCAGCCCAGCTCACATTTGGGGAATGGGATGATCGGAATCCTACGGTCCATCCGGAAGAGGACTTACTTGCTTTCACTTCCAACCGCGGACTCTACTGGGATCTATATCTTCTCGATCTAAACTCCGGAGATTTACGGCAGTTAACTGAAACCCCGGGCTTCGAAGGCAACCCTACATGGTCACCGGATGGTCGTTGGATCGCCTACGAGGCGAATTACGATGGAGATTTTGACATTTATATTCTGCCGATAATGGATGATGAAGATGTGATCCAGCTAACTAATCATCCCGCGAATGACAATTCTCCAGATTGGGACCCGGGCGGCCGGCGGATCGCATTTATTTCGGATCGTGATGGCTCTCCTGACGTGTTCATAGCGAACTTGGATTATTCGGATGAGCGCTATATTAATTTAACCAAAACCATCGAGTTTGCGGAGAGCGACCCAGGTTTCAATCCGCAAGGTGACCTGTTGGCCTACTCGATCGACAGAACAGGCTTTGATGAAATCTTGATCAAGGAAATTGAAGGCGAGAACCCATCTCAACCCAATGGCCAGGGTCACGAAGTGCGCTGGTCGCCAGATGGAAACGCGCTGATTGCTGTTCTTGAGGATCCCTATGAACGACGGCTGGTCACATATACCCATACTCAAGGGCAGCCGCCAGGACTCCCGATTCATTTTGATATTGAAGATCTTTATTGGAGTGCGAAGAGTCTGCCTAAGGCGGCATATATATTTGGAGGGGATGAAGAGGAGAGTCCACCTTTATATGTTATCGAGCTAACTTCTTCGGACGCAACATTCGACCGCCTTTCGCTGGCGCTGCTTCCAGGGATATCCGCACCCAATCCATCTCTCTCTGATGCAGTTGATGAGGCCTTCAATGCTCTGCGGTCGCGAGTGGCAGTCGATCTTGGGTGGGATTTTCTATCCACGTTAGACCATGCTTTCATGGGAATAAACGACCCACTTCCACCTGGCTTATCCTTTGATGACTGGCTCTTCACCGGACGGGCTTTCGCTTTCAGCCAGGCTGCAGTACAGGCAGGATGGATCGAGATGGTTCGGGAGGATTTTGGGGGTCAGACCTACTGGAGAGTCTATATTCGGACAACAGAGCAGGATGGGTCTCAAGGAGAGCCGCTGCGAACGCCAAGTTGGGATTTCCAGGTTCGTTATGAAGGTGACCCACAATCCTATGACCGGGGTGGAAGAATAAAGGAGAATATATCTCCGGGATACTATGTTGATTTCACACAATTGGCTGCGGATTATGGCTTCGAGCGCGAGCCGTCACTGCCGAATTGGCGAACCTACTATCATGGGGCGAGGTTCAACGAATTTGTGTATCGAGATCATCGAAATTGGATGGAAGCGATGCTCGAGCTATACCCTGAAGAAACCATCATCACACCTACCCCCTTCCAGACACCAACACCGACGCCTACACGGACACCGCGACCCACGCCGACTTCCTGGTGGTGGCGCTGGCGGACGCCTACCCCTGTCCCAACAAGTACACCTTTCCCCACGCCAACAACCGGCTCATAACAGCCACATACCAGGCTCGCCGTCTTATAGATCACCGACTTCACGGAAGAGACCGACCTAGTGCATGTATCCGATTGACACTCAAACGCACCGATTTCCATAAAATATGTATAAAAACAGCAGTTATGTTAAGTCGGCTTGACATCGATTTACCCCCTATGCTATCCTTTCACCCTGCGGCCACACAGGAGGAAGCATGATTCGAGAGCGGGTAGCTGAGGATGTCTACGTATTCACCAGCCAGCTTTATGCGCAGGTGAATGCTGGGGCCATTGTCGGTCAAGATTGGTCCATCCTCATTGATACGCTCGCTTACCCCGAAGAGACAAGAGAAATACGCGATTTTCTTGAAGAGCGATTATCCAAGCCGGTCCGCTATATCATCAACACTCACTTTCACTCCGACCATACGTTGGGAAATTGTTGGTTTCCCAACGCAACTATTCTCAGCCACTCTCTCTGCCGCACTCTACTTGATACAAAAGGCAGAGAAACACTGGCAACAGCAAAGCGAACCCATCGAGAATTGCGGGATCTCCAAATCGTTCTCCCAGATGTGGTCTTTGTAGAAGGAACTTTGAGTCTTCAGATTGGCAAGCGATCTCTACAACTGCTTCACCTCCCAGGCCACAGCCCAGATGGCATTGGTGTACTCCTTGTGGAGGATCGGGTTCTTTTTTCGGGTGACATTCTCATGCCGGTGCCGTATGTTGCCGACGGCGATTTTGACAAGATGATCGAAAGTCTGAAGCGTCTCCCAGAGATGGGCCTTGAGAATATTGTCCAAGGCCATGGAGAAACCTTCCTGCGGGGTGAGGTTAAATCTAAGGTACAGGACAATCTCGCATACTTGAATATAATCCGGAGACATGTCCGGCAGGCGAGCCGGCGGAAAGATTATGATTCTTATCTTTCTCAGATCGACGTCGAATCTTGTGGGAAGAGCCGCATTATACTCGGTGGATTGGCTGAGCAGCTTCATCAAAGCAATCTATATGCGCTGTTCGAGCATTGGTATCCGGATCGAGTTAGACAATAAAACCCCATTCTAGGCGACATACGGTTTAAAATATCATCATGCGGCGTTATTCTTTTTTTGGGGCAGCCGCGGGCACCTCGGAATGTGTAGATCTCGTGATCAGACTGCATCGCTCTTGGCTTGCTTCATTCCTGTCGATCTGGCCCATAATTATCGGACTGAGATGATGAAAGCACAGGGTCATTGACCCATGTTTGTGCGTATGGCATAATGCACAAGTAAATTCAATAGAAGAATAAAAGTCTTGATGGAGACGAGTACGCCTGAGTCTTCCTGTCAGCGAGCCCGGGGGCGGTGAGAGCCGGGTCAGGATAACAGACGGAAAATCCCTCCGGAGCTGCAACCTGAACGCAGAACATCGCCAGTAAGGAAGCCGGGATCGCCTGCCGTTATCATGGTCGCAGGTATAAACCAGGTTATTTTGGTCGTACCTGACTGAGAGCCCGTCTATGACGGGAATCAGGGTGGTACCACGGGAGTTTTGTGCTCTCGTCCCTGTTTGGGACGAGAGCATTTTGTATTGAGGCGACGTTAAAAAGGATCGATAGAGGGTCACTTTCTGCACGCGGGAAGAAGGGAATGAACGATGACGGAATTGCTATTCCAAGAAGACTCGTATTTGAAGACATTCACGGCAAAGGTGATGGATGTCTCGGGGCACGGAATTTCTCTGGACCGGACCGCTTTCTACCCCGGCGGTGGGGGGCAGCCCTGCGATTTCGGAAGATTTCAATCGGGGAACGTGACCTTGGCCGTTAAACGAGTTCGAAAGGTTGATGGTGAGATCTGGCATGAAATTGATGGTGACCCACCCGAAGCCGGTGTGGACCTGGAGGCCAAACTGGATTGGGAGCGGCGCTACCAGCTTATGCGCGTCCATACCGCGATGCATATTCTCTGTGGGGTAATATGGCGGGATTACAGTGCGAGCGTAACCGGCGGAAATATGAAGCCGTTACGCGGGCGAATGGATTTTGAGTTCGAATCTATGCATAAGGAGCTCGTCTTCGAGATCGAAGAGAAAATCAATCTAGAAGTCAATGCTTCTCGATTGGTTAAGACTGCAATATTGCCGCGCGCTGAAGCCTTCCAGATCCCAGACTTGATTCGAACGAAAATCAATCTCCTGCCTCCTGCGATTCAAGAAGTCCGGGTCGTGGAAATTGAAGGGCTCGACCTCCAAGCAGATGGGGGGACCCACGTCGCAAATACCGAGGAAGTAGGGCAGATCCGCATTGTGGACTACAAGAGTAAGGGCGCAATTAACAAACGTTTGGTCATTGAACTTGAACCGTGAGGTGTTAGATGTTTAGATCCGTAGACAACCAGGTAGATTTCATCGCGCAAGAAAATGAAGTGTTGAAATTCTGGGATGAAATTCAAGCTTTTAAGAAACTCATCGCACTTAGGTCTGATGGTCCTCGTTGGTCCTTCATAGATGGTCCGATCACGGCCAATAACCCCATGGGGGTTCATCATGGTTGGGGGCGGACATACAAGGATCTCTTCCATCGTTTTAAAGCCATGCAGGGGTTTCAAACGCGATACCAGAATGGTTTCGATTGCCAGGGTTTGTGGGTCGAGGTCAATGTAGAGCGGGAGATGGGTTTCAACAGCAAACGTGAAATTGAGGCATTTGGTCTCGATCGCTTTGTCAATTTGTGCAAGCAGCAAGTTCTGAAATACTCCGCGGTGCAGACAGAACAGAGCATCCGCTTGGGGTTCTGGATGGATTGGAACGATCCCGATATCCTGCGCACTCTGCGAGATAAGATGGCGGAGGACCCATCCGAGCTAATCACAGTGGAAGGACCGCAAGGACCGGTAACGGACAGCGTTGAATCTATCGTTGGGCGCCTGGGCATGCCGGAACTGGGCGGATCATATTTCACTTTTTCAGATGACAACAACTACACCATTTGGGCCACGCTGAAGTCCTGTCACGAGCGGGGTTGGATTTTCAAAGGCCGTGATGTTATGCCGTGGTGCGTGCGTTGTGGCACGGGCTTGAGTCAGCACGAGATTGTGACCGAGGGCTACAAGGAAATTACCCACCCGAGTATCACATTGCGCTTTCCGCTCCGCGATCGAGAGCGGGAAAGCCTGCTCATCTGGACGACCACGCCCTGGACACTCACGAGCAATGTCGCCGCCGCCGTTGGTCCCGATCTGGACTATGTCAAAGTCCGTCAGGGGGAAGAAGTTTTCTATCTTAGCAGAGGGACACTCCAATTGTTGAAGGGTCCCTACGAAGTTGAAGCGGAGCTTAAGGGGCAGGAAATGGAAGGCTGGACTTATGCTGGTCCATTTGATGAGCTGCCCGCGCAAAAAGAAAACGGAGGCCCTGGTGCGCACCGCGTCATTCTTTGGGATGAGGTGGGCGAAGACGAAGGGACAGGAATCGTTCACATCGCTCCTGGCTGTGGTGCCGAGGACTTCCTATTGAGCAAGGAACATGACCTGCCTGTGATTGCACCGTTAAACGGCGACGGTCTATTCCTCGAGGGATTTGGCTGGTTGTCAACGATGAACGTCCAGAAAGTGGCGCAGCCAATATTCGATAATCTGAATGAAAAGGGCTTGGTTTACAAAATCGAGGATTATACCCACCGCTACCCGGTCTGTTGGCGCTGTAGGGAAGAGCTCGTATTTCATCTAGTGGATGAATGGTTCATCTCGATGGGCGAACAACTCGACAAGCCCTATGAGCAGGTCACAGAAGAGGAGAAGTTGGATAACCTTCGGTATCAGATCATGGAAGTTGTGAAGGAAGAAACTGCATGGCATCCCTCCTTCGGGTTGGAGCGTGAGCTCGATTGGCTGCGGAACATGCACAATTGGATGATCTCGAAGAAGCGGTATTACGGGCTGGCACTGCCAATCTGGGAATGCGAATCCTGTGGGCATTTCGAGGTGATAGGAGGCCGGGAGGAGCTTAAGGCAAGAGCGGTTGAGGGCTGGGAAGAATTCGAAGGGCACACGCCACACCGGCCTTATATCGATGCTGTGAAAATTGAATGCAGTGAATGTGGTGCAGTTATCCAGCGCATCCCGGATGTTGGGAATCCCTGGTTGGATGCTGGAGTCGTTGCGATGAGTACGCTCCGCTACAACTCCGATAAGGAGTATTGGTCGAAGTGGTACCCTGCGGATCTCATCAGCGAATCATTCCCGGGACAGTTCCGAAATTGGTTCTATAGCCTGTTGGCTCTAAGCACGATACTCGAGCGGAAATCGCCTTTTAAACACGTTTTTACTTATGCGACTTTGCTCGCTGAAGACGGGCAGGCGATGCACAAATCCTGGGACAATATGATCGAATTTAACGAAGCCGCCAACGCGATGGGCGTCGATGTCATGCGTTGGGTGTATTGCAACCACAAGCCTGAGAAGGATCTGCTTTTTGGATTTGACACCGCGACCGAAGCCCGGCGGAAATTCCTAATACCGCTATGGAATGTGTACGCCTTTTTCGTCACCTATGCCAATCTCGATGGGTGGATACCTACCGACAATGTTGACGTTCAATTCAATGTTATGGACCGTTGGATACTCTCACGGTCCCGCCAGACGATCGAGCAGGTCACACAATATCTTGAGATCTTTGAGCCCGATCGTGCTACTAAAGCGATTGGAAATTTCCTGGATGACTTGAGCAACTGGTATCTTCGTCGGAGCAGACGGCGCTTCTGGGCGAAAACCGGTGTGGATGAAGCCTCGGATGCGGATAAACATGCAGCCTATACCGCGCTTTATCAAGCGCTGCTGACCTTAATCCACGTTTTAGCTCCTTTCACACCATTTGTTGTTGAAACGATGTACCAAAACCTCGTACGGAGTCTCGATGATGAGGCGCTAGAGAGTGTCCACCATCGCGCCTGGCCGGAAGTGGATCCGGCTGAGGTCGAAGAAGATTTATTGAAGGAGATGAAATTCGTCCAAATGCTCGTCTCCATGGGGCATGCAGCGCGAAATAAAGCCAATAGGAAACTACGGCAACCCCTGTCTGAAGTTGCTTTCGCTGTTGCCGGTTCAGAAGAGCGCGCGATGGTTGATCGTTACGATGCACTGATTAGGGACGAATTAAATGTTAAAAAAGTGCGTTTGCTCGACGCCGCTGCGGAAGCGATCGAGTACCAACTCAAAGCTCTGCCGAAGCAGTTGGGGCAGAAATATGGCGCACTCTTCCCCGCTATCCGTGATGCAGTTGGGAAGCTAGATCCACCTAAAAATGCTTCCGCGTTGCTGGCCGGGGAGGCCATCGAAGTGAAAGTCGACGGGCAGGTTATCCAGTTGACCGCAGACGAGGTGGAGATACGTATCGAAGCTCACGAGGGCTTTTCTGCCGTTGCGGAAGGACCCTATGTAGCAGCGTTGGTTACAGAGCTGACAGAGGAACTGGTCCTTGAGGGGTTGGCACGAGAGTTCGTACGCCGAGTGCAGGACTTGCGCCGACAGGCGGATCTTCAGGTGGATGACGGCATCGAGGTGGAATATTCGGCGAGTGACAAGCTCACGAAAGCCATCGATGTGCACCGATGTTATATTCAAGGGGAAGTTATCGCTGAGCAGATGAACCCGAGTGAAAACCCGCATGGTGTGATTACGACTGAGCATCAATTCGACGGAGAATCGCTGCAAGTCGCTCTGCGGAAAATTGAAGGTTAATCACCTTCAAGAGAGAATCTTGCGCAGGCGCGGACATACAAGCGGGTTTCCCAGGATTCCCTCCGGGAAACCCGCTTCTTGAATCCCAATTGAAGGAGCATTACGGTACAATCAAGTCCCTCTAAAGAAGGAGGTTATAACCAAACGTGAAACGATTTTTGTTGCGAGATTATGGATTCCTGATCGGTGTCGCCGGCGTTATCGTCGCATTGGATCAGTGGACTAAATACCTTGTTAGAACTTACCTGGCGGTAGGGGAATCCTGGGTTCCTTTCGACTGGCTTCGACCGTATGCGCGCATCGTCCATTGGAATAATACAGGAGCAGCTTTCGGGATTTTTCCTTCCGGCGGTGCGATTTTTTCTGTGATTGCGGTTCTCGTAATTGCCGCTATTCTCTTTTACTTTCCCCAGGTTCCTCGACAGCAAGCGGCAATCCGCATTGCATTGGCGCTTCAGTTGGGAGGGGCGACTGGCAACCTGATCTCCCGTCTGGTTCATGGCATGGTAACAGACTTTGTCTCTTTGGGCAGTTTTGCGGTCTTCAATGTGGCTGACTCCTGCATCTCCATTGGCGCAGCGCTTCTTATAGTGGCAATGTGGCTCGAGGAGCGGCGTAATAAAAAACAAGCCGGGGCTGATCCCGTTGAAGAGAATGGGAGTCGGACACTCGAAGGTCATTCAGGATAAATCCAGTGGGTGCACAGATTGTTCGTTTCCACGCACCGAAGCCAGGTGGTAGGCTGGACGTTGTGATCGTGGAATACCTGGCGGATCAATCCCGCTCTCAAGTACAGAAGCTCATTCGCAGCGGCTCGGTTAGCGTTGATAGCAAAGTGGTCAAGAAAACAGGCTACCGCCTTGATGGAGGCGAGGATCTACATGTCTCCATTCCTGAGCCAACCCCCACGGATTTGCAGCCTGAAGCGATCCCGATAGACGTTATTTATGAAGATCAGAATCTTCTGGTTGTCAACAAGGAGCCAGGTATAGTCGTCCATCCCTCTGTGGGTCACGCAACTGGAACGCTGGTTCAAGCAGTCCTGGCGCACGCACCGGATATTCGCGGCATCGGTGAGGAAGGACGCCCTGGCGTGGTCCATCGGCTTGATAAGGACACATCCGGTATCATCATCTTCGCTAAACACGATGAAGCGCATCAGTGGCTTCAGCACCAATTTCAAGTGCGACACGTGAAAAAAACATATTTTGTACTTACGGATTCCAAGCCACCGACGCCGTCGGGAAAGATAGATGCGCCAATCGGCCGCGACGCCAAGCACCGCCAGAAAATGGCGGTCGTGTCAAAAAGCCGGGGACGGGAAGCGGTGACAACCTATTACACTCATGAGCAATTCCCAGAGCATTCATTTCTGGAAGTCCGGCCTGAAACTGGCCGTACCCACCAGATCCGTGTACACATGTCGTTTATTAATTGTCCAATTGTGGGGGATCGGGTTTATGGTCGCAGCAAACCCACGCTTCCAGCTGAACGGCAGTTGCTGCACGCGGGTCAACTAGCTATTCGGCTTCTTGGAAATGAGCAGCTGACGACCTTCAAGTCACCGCTTCCGGATGATTTCGAGTTAATTCTAGGTATCTTACGCAAGCGGTCATAACATCCGCAGGCTCAGGTCAGTAAAGATACGCAGGATTTGGCCGTTCTTTGATAATAAACCCAGGGTTGACGAGCAAACGAAAAGGATGATGGCAATGGAATGGATTGACCTGCGCTCTGATACAGTAACAGAACCGACACCAGAAATGCGGGAGGCCATGGCAAACGCCGAAGTAGGGGACGATGTTTACGGTGAGGACCCGACTGTAAATAATTTACAGGAGCTTTCCGCGAAGATGCTGGGCAAGGAAGCGGCGCTCTTCGTGCCCTCGGGAACGATGGGGAACCTGGCTGCAATTCTGGCTCACTGCGCCCGCGGTGATGAAATCATCATCGGGGATCGTTCGCATACTTATCTATACGAAGCGGGAGGCGTATCAGCGTTGGGTGGTGTGCATACCTTCGTTGTAGAAAATCGAGATGATGGTACGGTTTCACAAGATGAGATCGAAAAGGCCATTCGTCCAGATAATGACCACTTTCCAATAACTCGGCTCATCTGCCTTGAAAATAGCCACAATCGCTGTGGGGGGTCGGTTTTGAGCGTAGATTACACACAGGAAGTGGGTCGCATCGCCAGAGAAAATGGGCTAAGTATGCATATTGATGGGGCGCGGATATTTAATGCCGCGATTGCCCTGAACGTTTCCCCGGCAGAGCTGGTCGCAGCCGCTGATTCAGTGACGTTCTGTCTCTCTAAGGGGTTATGCGCTCCGGCGGGGTCGGTCATATGTGGTGATGAAGCTTTCATTCAAAAAGTACATCGTACACGGAAGATATTAGGCGGGGGGATGCGGCAAGTGGGCGTGCTTGCAGCAGCCGGGGTCGTGGCTCTTGAAAATATGGTGGATAGGTTGAGGGAAGATCACCTCAGAGCGCGCCAGCTTTCAGGAACTCTGGCTGAGCTCCCGGGGGTGGTCTTGGATTATGAAACGCCGGCAACAAATATGATCTTCCTGCGGCTCGAGGCAGATGCGCCGATTTCAGGCGAGGAAGTAGAGCGGCGATTTGCTGAAAAAGGGATAAAAATCAAAGCATCTGAAGGTGGCCAGATGAGATTGGTCATCCATTATTGGATCGACGATGGGGCATTGGCTCAAGTCACCGAAGCTTTTAAGGAACTTTTCCTTCATGCTTAGGCGATTATTTCCCTATATGCAAGCGATCACCGTTGTCCTGATCTGGGCAGCATCTCCACCTTTAATTAAAATTCTCCTCAAGGATCTTTCGCCGTATGAAGTTGCCGGTATAAGATATGCCATTGCATTTCTTTTATTCATCCCCTTGCTGTTATTCTTTTCTAGAGGGATTCTGCGAGTTCTAAGTGCCAAAGATTGGCTCCGCCTGGGCAGTATGGGCATCGCTGGTTTTGCCATCGGCAATCTCATGATGTCCAAGGGATTGGAAAACCTAAACGCGACTACAGCTGCTTTCCTGCTTAATGGCATTCCCATACTAACGTTTCTCCTAGGAGCGGCTTTTCTTAATGAAAAACCCACCTCATTCCAATGGATTGGGCTTGTAATCGCACTCGCGGGCGGTGTGATTTTCTTCGGAAGGAGTGTTGATCTAGATGATTACTACTCTATTGGGCTAACGCTCATTGGCGTCCTCGCCTACACTTTCAACGGTTTGATCGGCCGTGCGATTGCCCGGGAAAAAGTGGTTGACTCTTTGACTCTATCCGCCGTGCCGATGGGTATCGGCGGCTTTACCTTGTTATTTATTTCCCCTGTGCATGCATTTCCACCGCAGTCGACATGGGGAATATTGCTCTGGCTAATTGTGCCGAGCTCAATGCTTGCCTTTTTGCTCTGGAATCAGGCTCGCCGGAACTTGAAAGCTTTTGAGATGAGCATAACTTTAAACTTGATGCCCATTGGGACTGCACTTCTCTCACCCTGGTTGATCGGAGAGACGATACCAGGGCAGGCGTGGATTGGTATATTCGTTGCGCTGGTTGGAGTATTGCTTGTTGGCATTACCGGTGACCACACTTCCGAGCATGTGTTTCACGAAAGACCCGTGTGATCAGGCTCCCTTCAAATCAAAGGGTGAGCCCCACCGGGGTTTTACAGGAAGGCGAATGAAGATCTGCCTTCTAGGAGATTAAGTTGAAACAATCTCCGGACTTCTTGAAGGCATTTGCCGATTTCGACACGAAGAAAACTTTCTGTTTGATTACGCTCAACCGATCTGGGGAGTGGATTGCTTGGGTCTTGGTGCTTTCCCTGGGGATTATGGACGCTGTGCTTTTTTCACGCTTAGCTTCCATCCCTCTGGTTGCCTTTATTTTTACCACCCTCTTTTTGCTTGCAGCCTCAGCAATTTCTTTCTCCAACTGGCTCGAGCGGAACACAAAAATTACCACATCCGATAGTGGTCTTGTCTATAAGATGCCCTTACGGAGGGTGGCTATGACGTGGCTGGATGTCGACTCTCTAATGTTGACAAGAAGGGGCACGGGTTGGTACGTGATGGTAGCTGGGGGAACGGGTGTCTTCACCTTCCAAACGCCAACGAGCATCAAAGGGCCAATGGGGCGAGAGGCGAGAACGGGGATCGAAGGCGGTGAGCAGCTGGCGGCGATGATCGCCACGCAGGCGGAGCTTGTTGAGCTAGATTTGGAGGGCGATGTTTGGGCTTGTCGGCGGGTGCGACCCGAAAAGTCTGCGTGATATTTCATTCCAGCATATGTTATGATTGCGTAGTCATGCGAAAGAATGGATTAAAGGGACGATGCAGCTACATCTATTCCAGGGGCGTAGACCGCCCCCTTTGCACGTTCGGCTGAATATTCCCGGGCTGATACCCTCAATTCTGAGAAGCACAAACCAGCAAATCAAGCGTGGGCAAATGCAGCCCGCGCTTTATCACTTTATACCTTAATACCGTTAGATTATTAGGAGCAAACTGGATGTCTCATGATAAACCGATCGAAGAACAAATCGCCATCTTGATGCAAGGCGTCGAGTTGGGCGATGAGAAATTAAAAGAGGCGATGCAAGCCGAGCTCAAAGAGAAGCTGATCCGATCCGCAGAGACGGGGGAACCCTTACGAGTCTATTGCGGATACGACCCAACGTCGCCAGACCTTCACCTCGGCCATACCGTGACCATGAGAAAGCTCAAGCAATTTCAGGACCTCGGTCATCAGGCGATATTCGTCATTGGAACCTTCACTGCACTGGTTGGCGATCCTTCGGACAAAGACGGTGCCCGCCCGCGTCTAAGCCATGATCAGGTTATGGAAAACGCTAAGACCTATACGGACCAGGCCTTCAAAATCCTTGATCCTGAGAAGACAGAAGTCCGCTACAACCATGAATGGCTCTCTGAGCTTTCCATGGAGCAGATCATCGAAATGGCGAGCCTTTTCACGGTCCAGCAGTTTTTGGTGCGTGATAATTTCTCGAAACGTTTTGAAAAGGGCGACCCGATCTGGCTGCACGAGTTCTTCTATGGTGTGCTTCAGGGGTACGATGCAACGAACCTGAAGGCGGATGTTCAACTCGGTGGAACCGAGCAGCTCTTCAATTTACTTGCGGGCCGAAAACTCCAGGAGGCCAGGGGGCTGCAGCCTCAAGTCGCCTTAACCACGCCTGTACTCGTTGGGACAGATGGGCATATGCGGATGGCGAAGAGCACGGGAAACTACATTGGGATCGATGAAACCCCCGAGGAGATATATGGAAAGGTGATGTCGCTTCCAGATTCGGCGATGATGAATTATTTCCGTTTAGTGACGCGCTTGAGTCCGGATGAAATCGCAGAGATCGAAAGGGGATTAGACGAAAACAAGGACCACCCACGCGATGTAAAAATGCGTCTGGCACGTGAGATCGTTGCGATTTACCAGGGGGATGAAGCCGTTGAACATGCTGAAGCAGCTTTCCGCAGGGTTTTTCAGGAGCATGAGGATCCGGAAGAAATGCCGGAGTACAGTATCGACTCTGAACGAACCATTGTTGATGTGATGGTGGATTCTGAGTTGGTAAGCAGCAGGAGCGAAGCCCGGCGTCTTATCAAGCAGAACGGCGTCCGATTGGATGGAGAAGTGGTCGGCGACTCGAACCTGGCTCTTGATGTAAAACACCCCGTAATTCTAAAAGTTGGGAAACGTCGATTCCTGAGGCTCATGCCAGAATAAAGGGAGTGGATCAAATAGAGGGGCTGTCCAGAGCTCATCTTTGGACGGCCCCCGTTTGTTTCTCACGAGGATTATGGATCTTCTCTTACCCCTTGATAACCACAACAGGTCGAAGGCGAGCGACTTTGGCAGCGATGCCTGCCCGAACAACTACTTCGACCACAGCATCCACGTCCTTATAGGCTTTTGGCGCTTCTTCTGCTAGACCGGGCATTGAACCCGCCCGAATGATAATGCCCTGCGCTTCAAGCCCGTCTCGAAGATCTTGGCCCCATATTTCCCGCTTCGCCTGCCTCCGGCTCATCACTCGTCCCGCACCATGGCATGACGATCCAAAGGATTTCGTCATGCTCTCCTCTGTTCCAAGAAGGACCCAGGAAGCAGTCCCCATGCTGCCGGGAACTAGGACTGGCTGACCAAACGGTCGGTAAACATCCGGTAAACCTTCGAATCCGGGACCGAAAGCACGAGTTGCACCTTTACGGTGCACACAAACACGCACTTTTTCCCCATCAACTAAGTGGGTTTCGGTTTTCCCCATATTGTGGGCGATGTCGTAAACCTGGTGAAGGTCCCAATCCGGCACTCTACCCGCAAGCACTTGCTCAAAAGACCGGCGGATGTGATGCGCCAGCACTTGCCGATTGCAGAATGCGTAGTTTGCAGCGCATGCCATCGCCGCTTTATATCGTTTACCCTCCGGGGAATTCAGAGGTGCACAGACCAGTTCACGGTCAGGAAGTTTGATCCCATAGCGCTTCGCAGCGCCTTGAAATTCGCGGACGTAATCGGAGCAGATCTGATGTCCAAACCCGCGTGAGCCGCAGTGGATCTGGACGGTGAGAAATCCTTCCGCCAGTCCCATAGCATCCGCGGCTGCTTCATGGAAGATCTCTTCGACGACATCGATCTCGATGAAGTGATTGCCTGCTCCAAGTGTCCCGAGCTGGCCTTTCCCGCGCTGCTTAGCGCGAGATCCAACAGCGGAAGGATCGGCGCCGTCAATTTGACCCTGCTCTTCCGTTCGCTCGAGATCATCCCTGCGGGCGAAATTGTTATTCAACGCCCAGGCGCTTCCCTGGCGGCACACTTTATCCAACTCCTTGCTGGAGAGTCGAACACTTCCGCCGACTCCGACCCCGCTTGGACAATTCGCATCTAGTGCAGAAGCAAGATCGGGGAGTTCTTCTCGCACGTCTTCAAATGGAATTTCGCTCGCGAGCAGCCTCACTCCGCAATTGATGTCGTAGCCGATCGCACCCGGGGAGATGATGCCATCCGGGTACCTGCTCGCCGCCACACCGCCGATCGGAAAACCGTATCCCTGGTGAACGTCCGGCATAACTACGACGGGACTCACCAGCCCCGGGAGTGTCGCTGTGTTAACCGCTTGATCGAAAGATTTATCGCCTAAAGCCGCATCGATCAAGATTTCATCCGCGAATATCCGCACAGGAACGCGCATATCCTTTCGATAAGAAGCAGGGATCTCCCAGGTGACATCCGTGATTTTTATCAGATCTTTTTTCTCTACCATTATCGCCACCTCATCTTTCTAAACATCAAAAACGATAATCGTCTCGTAACCGAAATTTGCGGCACGAATATCAAGTTCGTTGAAGGTGACAGCTTTTATCTCTTTCTTAATCGATGCTATTTTCTTCAACTTGATCGTTGCCTTTAATTGAACTTCTTCCAGAACTTCAACCTGGAAATCGACGACTACAGCGCCTTCAACCTCGAGCGGGTAGAGAAGCTCTTCCAGCCAAGAAACCAGCAGAGTCTCGGTGTCTTCCGCCTTCAGAGCGAAAGAACGGCTTTCTGCCTTTCCAGGTACAGGTTCAATAGCGAGCAAAGAAAGCATGCCGCAGGCGGCATTACTGAACAAATCAGTGAGATTTCGGCCGCGAACGCGCAATGCCCAATCAGCAGTATGTTCGATCTCCTCGTATGCGGGTTGCATCATACATACAGTATATAGTACGAATTGCCCTTTTAGCGATGACCAACGTTTAGGTATAATTATTGGAATGGATGATCGAATAATTAAGATTGAAAGAGCGATTGAAAAAGCTCTTTCGCACTCCTTAGCGCATCTCGATTTGCGAGATCGCCCTGTTAAAGATTTTGCCCACCTATTCGCTAAAGAGGCGATTGGGGTTGCGCGCGTTGACTCTCATGGGCGCGAATTTGCCCCTGATCAGTTCACGGTGAGCGTCAACCCAGAAGGCTTAAAACAAATCGGTCAGTTGTCTGATGATCTTCAGATGGATGTATCTCGGGATCTTAGGCAAGCTCTGCAGCAGGCAGGTTTACTATTTGCGAGAGAGGTACATTTCACGATTGCCACAGATCCGACCCTCCCCCAAGATGGGGTTCGCATCATCGGTTGGCATAGCAGCAATCCGCTGGATATTGAGGGCGAGATCACGCCGATTGAGGAATATGATACTGACAGACCTCCAGCGGGCGCTTTTCTTGTCGTCGAAGGCAAACGGCACTTCCGGCTATCGGCTCCGTTGATCACAATTGGTCGTCGTTTGGATAATGATCTGGTAATCGATGATCCTCGAGTTTCACGACAACATTTGCAGCTGCTTGCCAACCGGGGCAAATATATCCTCCATGATCTCAAATCTACATCCGGGACCTTTGTGAATGAGATTAAGGTCAGGAAACATACGCTTCAACCAGGGGATGTGATTAATATCGCGACTGTCGAACTGATCTATGGGGAAGATACTGGCGGTCCGCCTGATGTGACACCACCTTACCTGCCGGAGCCTGGGCTAGAGCCCGAAGATGATCGCATAACCCCCATGGATGTAAGGATCACAACGCAATTGAAGAAGCTCGATGACAAATCCCCCGGTACACGCGAATAAATAGCCTCTATTATTTGTGCTATGATTGCACGCAGTATGGCTAATTTTCCGGTTAAGAGACACAGCAAACGTGGCTAATCCAATCGATCATATCGAGACACAAATTGAGAGATTTGTCGAGCGAGCGCTGGGCAAACTGCTTGGGGTTCAGTTTTCGCCTGCTCTGGTTGCTGCCCAACTCTCGCGGGCGATGGATGAGGGTATCCGCAGGACAGAGGATGGCAAACCCTTCGCCCCCGATCAATACGCGCTCACGCTGAATCCTGATGACGCAAATGCGATTCTTGATCAAGCGCCACACCTTCAAGATAGCTTCGCGAAAGGGCTTCTACAAGTTGCGCGGGATTGTGATTACCTGGTCTTCCGTGAACCGATTGTGACGATAGCAGTCGATCCAACATTGAGACCGAAAGATGTGAGAGTTGTCGCATGGCACAGCACCAGCCCCCTTGAGTTCACAAAAGCTATGCAGAGTGAACCTAAGACTAATCCGGGTGTACTTCCTAAGTGTGCATATTTGATCGTCAATGGGGATCGCCATTTCCCCTTGGATCGCCCCGTTGTGAACATCGGTCGCCGTCTAGACAACCAACTTATCATCGATGACCCGCGAGTTTCGAGGACTCACTCTCAAATTCGAGCCAGGGAGGGGCGGTTTGAAACATTTGACCTGGGATCCTCGGCTGGCACAGTAATCAACGGACGTCAAGTTAAACATCATGTCCTTCAATCGGGGGATGTAATCAACCTGGCTGGAAACCGGCTTGTATATGGAGAGGACCCTGGGGGGCCGCCCGATGAAACACCAGCGTATTCACCTCCATTCCCACCACGCCCTTCCGGCGACCAGCGCACCCGAGTGATCCCCAAGAAGAAAAAAAAGCAGGAATGACTCCAGGTTTAGTACTTTTAGTGATCAGGGTTGTCTTAAGCCTGATCCTCTATGCTTTTCTGGGAATGGTCCTTCTCTTCCTGTGGAAGGAGATTCGATCCCATCGAGCATCAGAGACACACACCCCTCCTGCATTTCTCGTATTAGCAAATGGCTCCGATACTGATATTAGACATGCTCTCCATGCAAATAACAGGATTGGTAGAGCAGCCGATAATTCAATGGTGCTTCACGATGAAACGGTTTCCGCGCATCATGCGCGGTTATCTTTTCAGGCGGGACAGTGGTGGTTGGAAGACTTAGGTTCACGGAATGGAACGGCGGTCAATGGGATTCCACTTGAAGGACCCTTAGTCGTAACATATGGTGACCAGGTCGCTTTCGGAAGAATCGAATTCCGAATGGAAGCACCTGTTGTTGAAGATGGTTTGGAATCATTGGACGAAACAATATTTCGGGGTGGTCGCCATTTTTAAGAAGCAGGATTGTTCGAATCGTTATATTATCGACAGGATAATTTCTGCATGAAAATGGAGAATTCTAACCCGCGCTTATGCTAAGATAGCAAGAAAAAGAGAGAGATTATGGATGAAAAACCTGTTCTCGGCGTGATCGGTGGGTCAGGCTTGTACGATATGCAAGACCTAAATGATGTTGAAATGCATGACGTCACGACCCCCTTTGGCCAACCAAGTTCATCTGTGGCGATAGGTAAAATTAATGGGCGAAAAGTAGCCTTCCTTGCCCGTCATGGAATCGGGCATATCTTTCCACCGACTGACGTGAATTACCGGGCAAATATTTATGCCCTGAAAATGTTCGGTGTAGAGCGTGTTCTTGCGGTCAGCGCCTGTGGATCGCTGCGTGAGGATTACGTGCCGGGCGAGATTGTCGTTCCTGACCAGCTCTTCGACCGTACAGTTTCTCGGCCACGCTCTTTCTTCGAGAGTGGGCTGGTGACGCACATAAGTGTCGCCGACCCATTTTGCCCAGATCTCTCTGAGCGCTTAGCTTCGAGCACTGAGGGAGTGAGCGGGAGTGTTCATCGTGGAGGAAGTTACGTTACGATCGAAGGACCGCGCTTCTCCACCCGAGCGGAATCCAACATCTACCGTGCTTGGGGAATTTCCATTATTGGGATGACGACTTCTCCTGAAGCTTTCCTCGCCAGGGAAGCTGAGATGTGCTACGCCGTAATGGCCCATGTCACCGATTACGACGTCTGGCACCAAGCCGAGGAGCCAGTCACAGCGGAGATGGTATTCCAAACCGTTAAGAAGAACACCAACCTCGCTCAGGAAGTAATCGCGCGTTTTGTTGCTGAACTTCCGGAAGAGGTTAGCTGCGAATGTCACACGGCGCTGGAATATGCAATCGCTACTAAACCAGAAATCATCTCGGAAGCGGCGCGAAAGAGGTACTCTCTCCTTGTGGACCGATATCTTAGTTGATCGAGAACGAACCATCGAAGAGCGCGAGGTACTCCTGGGGAGCCTCGCGTTCCTCTTTTTACTCCTCACTGCCTTAGCGCTATCGTTCGCAACTTCAGCTCGCCTGGAACGATGGTCAGCTTTTGGAGATCGCTGGGGGCATTTTCTCGTTCTGCCAGTCTGGATTTTTGGTTTTTGGCTCACACGCCGGGCGCTCCGTCGCACAAATCCTGAGCGCGATCCCATATTGCTGCCAACGGCTTTTTTGCTCACTGGCTGGGGCTTGCTGATTGTCTGGAGATTATTTCCAAGCTTTGGACTTCGGCAGACGGGTTGGTTCATCGTTGGCATCATTGTCCTCTATGCAGTCCTTCAAGGGGATCGGCATCTATCCTGGCTTCGGCGCTATCGCTATGTGTGGATGACCGTTGGTTTGATGCTGATGGTTCTCACACTGGTTTTCGGCACCCATCCCACCGGAGGGGAGCCCAGGTTATGGCTCGGATGTTGTGGGGTTTATCTCCAGCCATCTGAACCTCTCCGGCTGCTTTTAGTCGCCTTTCTCGCATCCTTTCTGAGTGACAAGCTGCGGTTCACATTCCATCGAGAAGAGGCCTTCCAGTCGTTTTCCACGCTGCTTCCGTTGATTGTCATCTGGTCGCTCTCTGTGGTTCTTCTAATTGTTCAGCGAGATCTGGGGATGGGAATGCTCTTTCTTGCGCTCCTCTCCCTTCTGCTTTTTCTGGCAATCGGTCGATGGGAGATCATCGTCGTTGCTTTGATCTCCGGGATATTGGCTGGCACACTGGGGTATTTCCTTTTCGATGTTGTTAGTCAACGGATTATGGCATGGATTAACCCGTGGCCGGATCCGATCGGAGGATCATATCAACTTGTGCAGTCGCTCATCGCGTTAGCCTCCGGCGGAGTAGGCGGGCGCGGGTTTGGTTTGGGGTCACCGGGTTTTGTTCCCGCAGTTCACACGGATTTCATCTTCACCGCGATTACAGAGGAATTCGGCCTGCTCGGCGGCTTGGCCATCATCGCACTTTTTGCCGTTCTTGTTAGCAGGGGATTGCGTGTCGCTTTTCATTCGCGGGACGCGTTCGGAGCATTGCTTTCCGCGGGTATCAGTATCTCGCTCGGGCTGCAAGCAGTGCTGATTATTGGCGGGAACATCCGCCTGCTTCCATTGGTTGGGGTGACATTGCCCTTCGTATCTTATGGGGGCTCATCTCTTGTAACGAGTTTCCTCCTTTTGGGCATTCTGCTTCTGCTCTCAGGGAAAACCAAGCGGAATGAAATCTTCTCAAGCCAACTTGCAGTACTGCACTCTGGAAGTCTCATCGCCTGGGGATTACTGGCATTCACTTTAGGGTGGTGGACGGTGTATCGAGCGCCAATCCTTGTAAGCAGGACTGACAATCCTCGAAGGGCGGTGGACGAGCTATATACGAAACGAGGGTCGATTGTGGATGAGACCGGAGAGCTGCTTGCCGAATCAACGGGCAGCCCGGGCTCATATCAACGTTATTATCCACACACTGAAAGTGCGACTGTCATTGGATATGACTCCTTCACCTATGGTTTATCCGGCTTGGAAAGCGTCATGGATGGGCTTCTTCGGGGAAGTGAGGGGGATAATCCGCTTGGGATATGGTGGTCAGAGCTCACGAGTGGGCATCCTCCGCCTGGCAGTGATCTCCGGTTGACCCTTAACTACCACTTACAGAAAGCCGCCGCGGATCAGCTTCTTGGATATCAGGGTGGACTTGTTGTGCTGGAGGCGCAGTCTGGTGACATCCTTGCCATGGCTTCGTCGCCGTCATACGACCCAAATCGATTCGATCAAGAATGGCAAGACGTCGCGGTAGATCCCGCATCTCCATTATTGAACCGAGTTACACAGGGAAAATATCAACCCGGAACGGTTCTAAGTCCTTACGTTCTTGCCTGGAGTATGCAGAAAGGCATCGCTGAACCTGACGACCTGGCTCTGAACCTGGAGACTCCCATAGAAGTGAATGGTCAATCGCTCACATGTTTGGTCCAGCTTCTCAATGATAGCAATCTCGACTACACAAAAGCCCTCCTGTATGGGTGTCCTGCGCCGTTCTCGACGCTCGCCCTGGATTTGGGAGCTGATGCCTTCAATGAGATGCTCGAAGATCTCGGTTTCCTTGAGCGTCCGGAGGTCCGCCTGCCAACCAGTAATGCGTCAGGTCCAAGTAACCTGGCCGGTGAGGGCGCGCTTGTGCTGGCGGCGGTTGGGCAAGGGGAATTAACGATAAGCCCTCTGCAGCTTGCCCGAGCATTTGCGGGATTGATTTCAGACCCTGGCCTGCCGGCGCTGCGAGTCGTCGATGCCTACCGATCCCCAGGAGAGGATTGGAATGAAATCCTACCTTTGGGAGCAGGCAGCCAGGTATTGGATCCATCCATTCGCGAGAGGGTTATTGAGGTGCTTAGTGATGCGGAGGGTCAATCTTTTGGCCAGCGCTCAGAAGCCCTGACAGGTGAAGTCGGCGAGAGACTTGGCTGGTATCAGGGTGGGTTCTTTTTGGGCGATAACAGCTATGTTGTAGTTGTCGTAATCGAGAACCAGAATTCGATCGTTGCTGAGCGTATAGGTCGAAATATCCTCGATCTCATGCAGAGCGAAGGTTTCCCTTGACCAAGGCTATGGAGCAGGCTACAATGCTCCAGTTATAGAGTCGAATACGACTTACGACCCGCCGGACGGTCGCTGTTCGTAAGATGACCGATCGGCGCATTGCGTATTGGGGCAATTTGCGAACGTGTTTGAGTCACTTTCGGCCAAATTACAGACTGTTTTTAAAGAGCTCGGTCGGCACGGCAAACTTAAGCCAGGGGACATTGATACTGCCCTGCGTGAGATCCGTCTGGCGCTCTTAGAAGCAGACGTACATTACCAGGTTGTTAAGGACTTGCTAAAGCGTGTCAAAGAACACGCTTTAGGTGAGGATGTCTCCCGCGCTATAAATCCTGCACAGCAGGTGATCCGCATTATCCACGAGGAGCTGGTCGCGGTTCTGGGTGAACCCGAACGGCTACAGCTCCAAGGCATAAAACCACGCGTTATCCTTCTGGTTGGGTTGCAGGGGTCTGGAAAGACTACAACGGCTGCGAAGCTTGCCCGCAAGCTTAAGGGGCAGGGTGAGCGAACCTTCCTCATCGCCGCTGATCCATACCGGCCCGCAGCAGCGACACAGTTGGAAGTACTGGGTGAAGAGATCGATGTCCCGGTCTTCACAAGTGTGGCGCTAGACCCAGTGGAGATCTGCGCAGAAGGCTTTGAGCATGCGCATAAAGGGGGGGCGAGTGTCGTCATCATCGACACCGCTGGCCGCCTGCAAATTGATGAGCCGATGATGGACGAACTGCATAAGATTAAAGCGGTTGTCGATCCTGCCGAGACTTTACTCATCGTGGACGCGATGACGGGCCAGGAAGCCGTGCAAATCGCGCAGGGTTTCAATACTGCGGTGAGTCTAACAGGTTTGATCCTGACAAAGATGGACGGTGATGCCCGTGGCGGGGCAGTAATTTCGATGCTTGCGGTGACAGGCGTGCCGATAAAGTTCATCGGTGTTGGGGAAGCACGCGACGCACTGGAGATGTTCGTTCCAGAACGGCTTGCCTCACGGATTCTCGGGATGGGCGATGTACTTTCCATCATCGAGAAAGCTGAATCTGCGATTGAAACAGAAGTGGCGGAAGCTCAGGCAGAAAGGCTGTTACAGGGGGCCTTCACGCTTGAGGACTTCGCTCAACAGCTGGCGATGATGCGTCAAATGGGTCCGGTGGGCAAATTGCTCGAGGCTTTGCCTCTCGGCATGACCGGAAACCAGATCGATAGTCGAGAGGCGGAAAGCCAACTGGTCTTAACGCAGGCGATCTTACAGTCTATGACCGTCCAGGAGAAGCGTAAACCCGAAATCCTGAACGCAAGCCGGAAGAGACGCATCGCCCGGGGATCGGGCACGAGCGTCCAACAAATCAATCAACTTCTGCGTCAATACCGTCAGATGCGAAAGATGATGAAGCAGATAGGGAAACGCGGCCTTCCAAGAATGGGATCTTGGCCGTTATAATCAAAGCCTGTTCGTGGTTGAAAGGTAAACACTTGCCTCCCTTCCGAGGCAGCCCCCTCTCGACCCCGAAACACGAACAGGAAAAACGAAAAAGAGAGGGACGATAAATGGTTCGAATTCGATTACGTCGAGTGGGAGCCCGCAACCAGCCGAGCTACCGCATCGTTGCCGCTGATAAAGAAAGCCCACGAGATGGGCGTTTCTTAGAGATCCTCGGCCACTATAATCCTCGCACGGAACCATCCACCGTCGTTGTGGATGAAGCGCGTCTGTTCCACTGGCTTCAGCATGGAGCACAGCCGAGCGACTCCGTCCGTCAGGCTCTCAATGCTTTAGGAACCTGGGAACGTTGGGAGCGCTTTAAGCAAGGAGAATCACTCGAGAAGCTGTTAGAAGAAGCTGAAAAGGCTCTCCCAGAGATTGATCCGCGGACACGTCGTGATGATCTCATCGGGAAGCGCAAGAAGAAAGCTAAAGCACGCAAGAAGGATGAGGCCGCAGAGGCTGTAGAAGAAACGCCTGAGGCTGTTGAGGAGACCGAGGCTGAAGTGGAACCCGAAGAAGCTCCGACTGAGGAAGAGGAAGCGCCTGAGGCTGCTGAGGAGACCGAGGCTGGAGCGGAGCCCGAAGAAGCTTTGATTGAGGAAGAGGAAGCTCCTGAGGCTGCAGAGGAAACCGATGCTGAAGCGGAGCCCGAAGAAGCTCCGACTGAGGAAGAGGAAACTCCTGAGGCCGCTGATGAGACCGAGGCTGAAGCGGAGCATGAAGAGGCTCCTGAGCCAGAAGATGAAGCCGAACCCGAAGCTGCCGATGGTGAAGATGAAGCCAAGGAGAAAGAAGAAGCTCCTGAAGCTGAAACCGATACGGAAGCAGTTTCTGAGGTTGAGCCCGAAGTCGAAGCAGAGCCTGAAGCCGAGGCAGAAGAAGAAGCGAGCGCTGAAACCGAATCCGAGAATGAAGAGGACGCTTAAGTCCTGAAGCTGCTCGGGAATTCAAACAGCAGGACTCATGGAGGGTTTAATCCAAAGTGAAATCCTTAATCGAGTTTATTGCCAAATCGATTGTAGACGATCCTACAGAAGTCTGGGTGACAGAGGAAAACCGGGGACGCGACGTCCTGTTAGAATTATCTGTCGCTGAAGAAGACATGGGAAGAGTGATTGGGCGAAATGGCCGAGTGGCAAATGCGATGCGCGTGCTCTTAAGAGTACCCGCCGCTCGAAGTGGTACACGCGCAACCCTCGACATCCCTTAAACGCGAATGGCTCGACCTTCAGATTCACTCGAGAATGAAAGCGCCCGACAACCACCGGAGTATCTGGTTGTCGGGCGAATTGTTCGTCCTCATGGGATCCGAGGTGGTCTCGTCGTTGAGCAGTTCTCGAAGCTGATCCAATCTATCCATCCCGGGACAGAGATCTTCATCGGTGATTCAGCAGCACCTTCGATTGTCACCTCTATCCGGTCGCATCGCGGACGCCACCTTCTCGCCATTAGAGATTGTGAGGATCGAGATACGGCTGAACAGTGGCGGGAGGCGGAGATCCGGTTGGAATCCAGTGGGGCTGAGCCTTTGCAGGAGGGGGAATACTACCACTGGCAGCTGCTTGGATTGCGTGTTTTCTCCGAGGACGGGGAAGTGTTGGGCGAAATCGCAGAGATCCTTGAGACTGGAGCGAATGACGTCTTCATCGTGCGCAGTGAAACAGGTGATGAAGTGCTTCTTCCGGCAATCGAATCTGTTATCCGCGATGTCGACCTGGAGCAGGGAAAAGTAATCATACATCTACTCCCGGGACTACTCCCCAGCAAGAAGATCGAGTAACTATTCAATCATCCCTTTTATTTAATCGAACTATCAACTCAGGTTACCAACTGCAGGGAGCGGGGAGCGAAGTCGAAGGACCGCTTGGCTCAATCGAGCTAACACTTAATATGTCCGAGATCTTTCCATTCACGTCATTCTGAGGAGCAGAGCGACGAAGAATCTCGTTTCTGGAAGAGGCATCCTTCAGGTAAAAAAACCGAGATGCTTCACGGAGTTTATACTGAGCAAGGTCAAAGGGGCTAGCGATGACATTATACAATAGGCGTAGGAGCCCATTCTTCTTGCTCAGCCTCCTCGGCTATGGTAGACTGTCGGGGTTAATTATATTGATCGAGGAAAAAAAATGGAAAAAACAGCCCACGAAGCCATGGTTGATCGATTGCATGAATTACAGGGCAGGACGCCCGACGTAGAAGCTTCGGCTGTTATAAGTATTGATGGTCTTACGCTCGCCGCCTCACTGCCTTCTACCGTGGAAGAAGATCGGGTTGCAGCGATGTCCGCCGCCATGCTCAGTCTGGGTGAGCGGATAGCAGGTGAGCTCGGTCGGGGCAGCTTGGATGAGGTTTATATCCATGGCGATGACGGTTATGTGCTTCTTACCTCGATTGGCAATGGCGCAGTCCTCACGGTTTTGGCACGTAAGCAATCTAAACTTGGATTGGTCTTTCTCGAAATGAGGCGTGCTGCCGAGGACTTGGAGAAGCTGGTTTAGTGAGTAGTAAAACAATCATCCATTCGAGTGATAATCTCGAAATCAGGTGGGGAGGGACACTAACATGACCCTCCCCACTTCTCTTTTAACCATATGTATCGGGGAGGTAAGTTGAGATGGCGAAATATATCTTCCTGACCGGTGGAGTGGTGAGCTCCGTTGGCAAAGGCGTCACCGCTGCAGCCTTGGGTAAGGTTCTGAAAGAACGCGGCTTTTCAGTTTCCATCCAGAAGCTCGACCCTTATATCAATGTTGATCCGGGCACAATGAGTCCTTATCAACATGGTGAGGTTTATGTCTTGGACGATGGCTCTGAGACAGATCTGGATCTCGGACATTACGAGCGTTTCATAGATGTCAGTCTCAGCTCTGTTTGCAACATCACCACAGGTCAAATCTATTCAGAGGTTATTGCCCGTGAGAGGAGGGGGGATTTCTTGGGAGGAACAATCCAGGTAATCCCGCACATCACGAATGAGATTAAACGAACGATCAGTCTTGTGCCGACAGCTACTAATGCTGAGATCGTCCTAGTAGAAGTTGGTGGTACGGTTGGTGACATCGAATCACTGCCGTTCCTCGAGGCATTGCGCCAGATGCGCACGGATGTCGGCCGAGAGAACACGATTTATATCCATGTCACCTGGCTTCCCCACATTGGTGCGACGGGGGAGTTGAAGACCAAGCCTACCCAGCATTCGGTTCGTGAGCTGCGCTCGATCGGTATCCAACCAGACGTGATCATCGCCCGGTCGGATTACCACATGGGTCAGGAACTGCGAGAGAAGATCGCACTTTTCTGCGATGTCGAGGCGAGTGCAGTGGTTCCACTCTCCACTACATCGGTTCTGTATGAAATACCGCTCCTATTGGAACAGGAAGGAGTCGGGACGTATATCCTGTCACGCATGGGACTCGAAAGCCGCAAGAAACCAAATTGGACTGAGTGGGAGTCCTTGGTCGCGGAGCAACGAAAACCACGACCGAAGATCAAAATCGCTCTTGTGGGGAAATATATTGAGCTAAAAGATGCTTATATGAGCGTTCGTGAGGCGGTGCGCCACGCGTCGTTGACTGTGGGTGTGGACGCAGAGATCCTCTGGCTGCATTCTGCTGAATTGGAGCGGGGCAAAGGCTGGGATGAGCTTGAACAGGCGGATGGGATCATCGTTCCCGGTGGATTCGGTTCACGTGGGATTGAGGGGAAAATCAGGGCTGCTCGTTATGCCCGTGAGAAACGGGTACCTTATCTGGGATTATGCCTTGGAATGCAGGTGATGGTTGTTGAATTTGGACGCACCATCTTCGATTCAGAGGATGTTAACTCGACAGAGTTCAACCGAACCACACCGCATCCTGTCATCGATCTGCTCCCAGAGCAGCGTGGTATCGGTGACTTAGGTGGGACGATGAGGTTGGGATTGTATCCGTGCCATCTTCTTGATGACACGATCGCCGCGGGCGCCTATGGACAATCATTGGTCCAAGAGCGACATCGCCACCGATTCGAATTCAACAACAACTACCGAGAGATCTTCAACTCAAAGGGCATGGTGTTCTCCGGGCAATCACCCGATGGCAAGCTCGTGGAAATCGCAGAATTGGTTGACCATCCCTTCATGATTGGAAGCCAGTTTCATCCTGAGTTCCTGTCACGCCCCAACCGCCCCCATCCTCTCTTTAGGCAATTCATTGAAGCAGCTACCCGGCTCTCCCGAGAGAAACAGGGTGGTGCCCAAAACAAGTCAGGACAAACAGCAGGTGGAGCTGAAACTGTTCCGGACGTGTTGGCTGAAGATGCGTGATTTTCAACTGGGATAAATGTAAACGACCGCCTGATCCGAAATCTTGGTTTGGTGAGGGCGGTCATTGCGTAATAGTTCGCATTAATCAAAAGGGGGATTAGTCGCAGTTTTTTACTCTTCCTCTGGTTCATCCTCCTCGACATCATCTTCAAAATCACCGGCAAACCCTTGTCGTTCAGCGGTTAATTTTGCGATCCCATTTCGAGCTTGATTGATTAAATTGGAGAGTTCGCCTTCGAGTGCTCCCAGTGTTTCGATGATGTAATCATCGGCTTCGATACGGATTTGTTCTACCTCGACCCGCGCCTGAGCGATGATTTGATCAGCGCGATCCTGGGCTGCTTCAACAATAGCGTCGCGAGCGATGAGGTCTTCCCCCTTATCTTTGGCTAGTTTTACCGTCCGATGAGCTTCTTCCTGAGCTTGGGCAAAAACACGATCACGCTGTGAGATGATCTGTTGAGCGTTCTTAACCTCATCGGGGATTAAGATACGCATCTGGTCGATAATCTCCAGCATTCGGTCCTCATTGACGATGACGTTATTGGTCAACGGAATCGCGAAGCAGTCATTGAAGAGTTCTTCCAATCGGTCCACTAGGTGCAGGATATCCATAGATCCCTCCGGTCCACTCCGGTATTCAGGAGGACCTATTTCCCAGGATGCAAGGTTTGGGCCGAAGCGTACACCAAACAGGGCTTAGCGTCAACATTGCTCAATCTCGCAAAGAAGTCATCGGGACGATATTGGGTCCATCGTCGCCGAGATCTTGAAAACGTTTTGTCATAGCGGCGCGCACAAAATCTGGGACAAGCGTAGTCACATCCCCGCCTAGAGAGGCGATTTCCTTTACCGTACTGCCGGTAAGGAAGCTGTGCTCCTCACTGGTGATCAATAAAACGACATCAATATCCGAATCCAGGCGATGGTTTGCCAGCGCCATGCGGAATTCATGCTCGAAATCAGAGAAAACGCGCAAACCGCGCACGATTACGTTGGCGTCAACGTCACGACAATAATTCACAATCAGCCCGCTGAAGATACTTGCGCTAATCCGTTCGTTATCAACGAAGGCTTCACGGACCATTTCCAAGCGTTCGTCTGCTGAGAAAAGTAAGCCCTTCGGCGGTGTGTCGTAGACTGCGATGATGAGCTCATCAAAAATCCGTGAGGCTCGATTGGCAATATCAATATGACCGTAGTGAACAGGGTCAAACGTCCCTGGAAAAACTGCCCGTACCATCAGCTAATTTCTCCCTTCTCAATAGACCAGAAGCGTGCTAGTTCCTGTGCCAGCGCCTCATGCTCGGGTTTAGTAAGTTCAGGGTCCACTTCAAAAAGGCGGATCGCCTCTCGACGTGCTTTCTCAATCAAGCGGACATCTGTGAGTTGAGCTGTGCGAAGCTGGGCAAAACCAGATTGGCGAGTACCCAGGAAATCGCCTGGGCCGCGTTGTTCGAGATCTAATTCGGCGAGTTCGAATCCGTCATTGGTTGCTTGCATGGCGTCCAAGCGTGCATTTTCATTGTCATCGTCCCGGTCGGGAATTAGGAGACAGTAGGACTGAGAATCCCCCCGACCTACGCGTCCTCTGAATTGGTGAAGTTGAGCTAATCCAAAGTGATTTGCCCCCTCAATGACCATCACTGTCGCATTCGGGATATCCACACCCACCTCAACGACTGAAGTGGAAACCAAGACATCGTACTCGCCCTTTCGGAAAGCACCCATGGCCTGTTCTTTTTCGTCCTGCCGCAAACGTCCGTGAAGCAATCCGACTTTGTAGGATGGGAAGACATTTTCTTGTAATGCTTGATGTTCATCGACTGCAGCCTTCGTCTGAACCTTCTCTGATCCCTCGACAAGTGGATAGATGATGAAGGCCTGCTTTCCTTTTTCTATTTGGCTGGTAATGAATACATGGGCGCGTGAACGCTCACGTGGGATAACGACTCGGGTTTCCACGGGCTGGCGACCCGGCGGCATTTCATCCAGCAGAGTCAGATCCAGATCGCCGAAGACCGTCAGCGCGAGCGAGCGCGGAATCGGGGTCGCCGTCATAACCAAAAGGTTCGGGTTCTGTCCTTTGTTGCGAAGGGCTGCCCGCTGCTCAACACCAAAGCGGTGCTGCTCATCGATGATCACCAGACCGAGCTGTTTGAAATTTACAGGATCTTCAATCAGCGCATGAGTGCCGATGATCGCTTGGATCGTGCCCTCTTCTAACCCTTGGCGGATCTCTTTCTTCTCTGCCTCGGGAGTCGCGCCGATAAGCAGCCGAATGGAATCTTCAGGAATCTTTGCCGCTGCCGGGAGCAGTTCACGCAGGGTTTGGAAATGCTGTTCGGCAAGGATGCTTGTTGGGGCCATGAAAGCGGATTGAGCTTTGTTCGCGGCGCTGATGCCAATCGCAGCCGCGGCAACTACCGTTTTTCCAGATCCAACATCTCCCTGGAGCAAGCGGTTCATCGGTTTAGCTGAGGTCATGTCCTGGCGAATATCTCTCACTGCGCCTTTTTGGGCATCCGTGAGTGTGTAAGGAAGGTTATTGGTGAAATGGTCCAGCCATTGATCTTCGACTGGGAGTGGTTCAGTGACGAGCTGCTCCCAATCCTGCTTTTGCCCCAACACGCCCAGCTGGAGTAAGAACATCTCGCCGAAGGCCAGCCGGTGCTGTGCCTTCTCTAATTGATCCAGGTCGTCCGGGAAATGGATTTGCTGCAGTGCAACGCTTAGGGGAACGAGGCCTGCGGATTGGCGAATCTGGTCAGGGATTGGATCCGGGATACGGGAAGCCAAACGCTGAACAACAGAGTGGATCACCCGCCGCAACCACTTTCCAGATACGCCAGCTGTAAGAGGGTAAACCGGGACGATCCGATTTGTATGGAGTTGATGCCGTTCGAGCGGCTCCCACTCGGGACTGCTCATTGTGAGTCGACCGAGGTACTGATCGACTTTCCCCGATAGCACAATACCCTTACCGGGTTTTAATTTATTTGCAATCCAGGGCTGATTAAACCAGGTGACCCGTATTGACCCGGTTCCGTCGCTTACAACGGCTTCGGTAAGTTTCATACGACCACCGCGAACTGCACGCATCTCGATTTTCTCGATCGTTCCGATGACCGTAACGTCTTGGCCATACCAGATGCGGTTGATCGTTTCGAGTTGGGAGTAATCATCATAGCGTCGAGGAAGATGCCAGAGCAAGTCACCGAGATGCTCGAGGTCCAACTTTGATAGTGTCTTCGCCGACTTAGGTCCGATCCCCTGTACCGTGGTTAAGGGCGCCGTGAGCGCGACAGGAGGGGAAGGTGGCGGTGATTGTTTCTTCTCCAAATCCGCTTCTGCTGGAACTGCCGTCTCCTCAGCGCTTTCCTGAATTGGAGTAGAGGGGACGTCTTCCCGGGTTTCAGCGGTTTCTAGAGTGTCAGATTCGATGACCGCCGTCTCCTGGGGAGGGGGGGGATTTTCAGTTGATGGTTTGTTCAGCAGGTCGTCAGGAAGCTCGGGATGAGTCTCGCGAAGCCGGTTCCACAGACCCTGAAGCGATTCATACCGGGAATTTGGGGATAGCCGGCCATAGTCACGCAGCCGGGAGACGACCAGTTCGATCGACGACTCCGGCAAGCTAGACACTTTTGCATCTTCCGCCCACGGCTCCAGCATCTGCTGGAGCCCGCCAACGACCGCCTTATTGTCATAGGCGCGATCGGCTTCAAGGCGAAGAAATTTTGTGAGTTTGTCCAGTGATGGGTTCATTATCGTAAATATAAGCGGTTAGGAGTAAAAGTGCCAACGTTTAATTCTGGGTTAATACGGCGAGTCCGACACACCCTGGTCCAACGTGGACACCGATGACCGTGGTTACATCGACGATCATCAAAGAGTTGGGGCAAAGATCCACCACCCGCTCGGCGAGCTCCTTGGCTATTTCTGGGGCTCCTGAATGGAGCACGGCAAGATGTCTAATGTTTTTCCAGGCGAAGGCGATTGCGACTAGTTGCTCGAATGCTTTCGCGTATGTTCGTGTACGGACAAGCGCATTGACGAGGCCATCCTTAACTTCCACGATCCGCTTGACTTGAAGAAGATCGCCGATATTCGCGCGGAGCCAGTTTACCCGCCCACTTCGACGCATAAATTCGAGTCGATCGATCAAGGCGACGACATATGCTGTCTCTCGAAACCGTCTCGCTGCATGCACAACTTGATCGAAATCCAATCCTTCTATTACCGCCCGCGCCGCCTCGATGGCTTGAAAGCCAGTACCCAGGGTGAGTTGTCCACTGTCGAATACTTTCACGCGGTCGCCAAAATTACGGGATGCCTGCATGGCTGTATTGACCATCGCGCTGAGTTTGGAAGATAGGTGAATGGAAAGGATCCGCTCTACGCCGCTTTCAAACAGTCGTTGGTATGTCTCTTCGAAGACGATTGTGGACGGCACAGCCGTTGTGGGTGGAGTCCGCAGGTCCGGCATTCGCAAGTAGAACTCAGCTCTCGATATATCAAGACCATCAACGTACGTCATACCATCCAGGGTCAACACTGCTGGAATCACGGAGATATTCAGAGATTCTGCGGTTTCAACTGGGACGTCAGCCGTGCTGTCAGTTACGATTGCAATAGGGCTGGATTTGAGTGTCATATGGATTTCTCTTTTGATTCCAGGACGATCGCCCCGAGACTGTTGAAGCCAATGAATGCTGCCAACGTAGGACCGTAGCAAACCTGAGAAATCGGCGCGCTTGGATATGTAGAGCGCAGTCGTTCGGCGATATAGAGTGCATCTTGTGTTGGTTTCCCATAACCATGAAGGATACCCAGGTGGTCTAAACCTGAAAATTCACAAACGAATTCGATCAATTTCTCGAGCGCTCGCTGTCTTGATCGGACCTTCTCCATCGGTTGTAGTTCACCATCTTCGATTGTAAGGAATGGAATAATCCCCAGCATATTGCCCAGGATAGCTTGTGATTGACTGACGAGTTGGATTCGAGCCAGATAGGAAAGATCATCAAGAAACATGACCGTGTAGAGGCGGGTGATCATTCCGCGAACGGTTTTCACTAATTTTTCCAGCGATTCGCCCCGCTGCATCCCTTGTATGGAGGATTGCACCAACAACCCCATGCCGATAGATGTGGTCTCGGAGTCGACCACGTGGATGTCCATCCTCCCCAGAAATTGCTGACTTGCTTTTTTTGCGTTTCTAAATGTTTCGGATAATCCTGACGACGTATGAATGGATAAAATCTGATTTGTCTGAGTGCTTAGACTTGAATAGATCTCTGCAATTTGATCGACGGATGGGCTCTCAAGACGTATCTCCTGCTCACAACCTTTAAGGGCAGAACGGAGATCACGAAGATCAGCCTCAGGACCGTCGGGAATGTGGACATTTCCACAACGGACAGCGATTGGAGCGACTGTTACCCCATGTTTCTTGGCGAAGTTCGGCGATGTGAATCTAACCGCTGCGTCGGTTACGATTTTTATCATAGGCGACATTTACTCGATGGAAAGGATTAGTTGATAGTGTGGCTGAGCACCCTCGAGGACTTCGATCTCCTGCTTCGGGTAGATTTCGCGAACGATGTCTGCAAGTTGGTTTGTCTGCTTAGCACTTAAGTCTTCACCATAATACAGGGTAACTAATTCATATTTATCTGTCGAAGCTTCCTTGAGAATGTCTGTCAGGACTTCTTCGATCGATTGTCCGGAACACGTTAATTTCCCGTTGAGCAGTCCGATCACCTGTCCCATTTCCACATTAACAGTATCAATCTCAACGGAACGAGTGGCCGTTGTAATGGCGGCGGATTGGACTGATTCGAGCGCTGTTTCCATCGCCGCGGCCGTTGATTCGAAATCGCCATCAGCATTCCATGCGAACATGGCGGCAATACCCTGTGGAATGGAAACGGTGGGAATTACCGCGACTTTCTTCACCGTAAGTTCAGTCGCCTGTTGTGCGGCGAGGATGATATTTTTATTGTTTGGCAGGATCACGATTTTATCCGTGGGGAGATTTTCAAATGCGTTCATGATTTCCTGCGTGCTGGGATTCATTGTCTGACCGCCCTCAACGAGGGCCGTGACGCCCAGGCTTGCGAAAACTCGGGCGAGACCCGGGCCTGGGGCAACCGCAACGACTGCGATCTCCCCGGGCTCAACGCTCTGAAGGCGGATCTCAGATAGAGAAGAGTGATCGCCCCCCAGTTTTGCGATTTGAACCATTAAGTTTTCTATGGCAATATTTGTAATTGTCCCTAAGCCTTTGATGTAATCAATAGGCTTGTACTCTTTGTTATCCGGCACGTGGATATGCATGCGGTACATTCCATCACCCTCGCCGACTTGAATGGAAGTGCCAATCTCCTCTAATCTTTGATAGAAAGTTTCGAGATCTAGCGACTCCTCGGGAGAGAAGTCGATGATAACTTCCCAGTCTTGGCCAGGTTCGATAGCCTCTGCCGCTCTGTCCAAGTTTAGTAAACTCAGAGGCTGGACGCTGAGAAGTGGTTGATCAAGCGGCAGCCGGTAAGCTGCGCGCAGCATGCCTTCGAGGATAAAGAACAAACCTTTGCCGCCGCTGTCGACAACACCGGCATCCTTTAAAACTGGAAGGAGATCGGGTGTCCGTTCGACGGACTCGTCGGCGGCTTCCACGACCTGCTCGAGAAGCTCGAGAGTGGAAGTTGTTCCATTCGCCAGTGCGTTCTCTGCCTCGGCAGCAATATCCTTCGACACAGTGAGGATTGTCCCCTCCACGGGGCGTACGACGCCTTTGTACGCCGTCTCACTCGCCTCTTTCAGCGAGGCTGCGAAAGATTCAGCGCTCATCGTTTCTTTCTCTTCCAGAATGCGGGCGAACCCGCGCCAGAGCTGTGAAAGGATGACGCCTGAATTACCGCGTGCGCCCATAAGTGCGCCTTGTGCTATTGCGGAAGCCACATCTCCTACAGAGCGTTCGCTAATATTGACAATCTCGTCTACAGCCGCTTGCATCGTCAGAACCATGTTGGTACCAGTATCACCGTCTGGAACTGGGAATACATTCAATGAATTGACGAGCTGTTGGTTGGTTCGGAGCCAGTCCAGACTAGCGAAGACCATCTGGCTCAGGGTCGGTCCATCGATCTCGAGAGATTGCTCAAGAAGGCGCGCTCGAAGCTCTGGATTAATATCTCTGTGTGACTTACTCATCGAGCCTCCGTTCGCCGATTAATCTCTGCTACTGATTCGCAAGCCTTGAACGTGAACGTTCACAGCTTTAACGGGCATGCCAAGCGATCTCTCAACTTGGTAGTGGACGGTGTTAGCCACATTCGCAGCGACGGCAGAAACCCGGGTTTGATATTCGACGATGATAAACAGATCAATGGTGATTTGATCCTCAGAGATACTGACCTGTACGCCGTGGCGAGGATCGCGTACGAGAGCCTGGGCGATGCCGTCGACGATGTTCTTCGAGGCCATGCCAACGACACCGTACGACTGCAGCGCGGCTTGAGATGCTATTGTGGCGATCGCCTTCGGTGAAACGATGATTCGCCCTAGAACATTGCTTTCGTCGGTCATTTGATTTTTCTCCCATCATAGAGCTAGGCATTGATGGACGGTCTAAGCTGTGGTAACATTTCCGCCGGTTAAGAAATAATTTATTTCCGCTAGAAAGGAAGCTTCCCAGATGGCTAAGTGTGAGAATTGCGGCAAAAAAACAACTTTCGGGCAGAGCCGTAGCTTCTCCATGAAGGCGACGAAACGCAAGTTTCTTCCCAACCTTCAGAAAGTCCAGGTAATGGAAGGTGGGCGCATGGTACAGAAGACACTGTGTACAAAGTGTATCAAACGGATGGCCCGCGTCTAGTTTTTTTTACCTTCCTCCTACTCATTCCGATCGTAACCCAGTGTCGCCTTCAGGGCGACCTGTTACGTTTATCTTGATCCTATCTCAAAGGAAGATTGTATCGCACGAATTCCAGCCGTGATCCCATCTGGGTGCTGGAAGATTGCACTGGCAGCGACGAAAACATCAGCCCCTGCCTCAACGCATTCGGCCGTTGTCTCAGAGTTGATTCCGCCATCTACTTGAAGGTGTGTACTCAGACCAGCCGCGTCGATTAAGCTGCGCATGCGGCGAATTTTTTCTGTAGAACTCTCGATGAAGCTTTGGCCGGCAAAGCCTGGATGAACGGTCATCACCAGAATAACGTCAACCAGATCGAGAACATCTTTGATCTCATCAACCGCTGTATCTGGGCTTAGCGCTATACCAGCTTTTAGGCCCAGGTTACGGATCTTGCTGATCGTGTCCGGTAACTGGGGGCAGACCTCATAATGAACCGTAATTGAGCTTGCACCGGCGGCAGCAAAAGCATCCAGATAGCGATCTGGATTTTCAATCATCAGATGGATATCGAGAGGCAGATCTGTTGCTCGTCTACAAGCTTCAACGAAGCCTGGACCAAGTGCAATATTGGGAACGAAGTGCCCGTCCATGATGTCTAGATGAAGCCAGTCAACACCGGCAGCGACGCACTCCGCTATCTCATCACCCAAGTTTAAAAAATCCGCCGAAAGGATCGACGGCATGATGACGTAATTCTTGACCATCATGTAATCATACCTTTCGGGTTAGGAATTGACAAGATAAATGGTTATTCGGCAGCGGATGTTGCTTTATCGATGTCGTTTCTCTGCTTTTCGACGGCTAATTGACCGCACCCTGCTTGGATATCGATCCCGCGGCGGACGCGAACCGTTGTGGAGATCCCAGCGTTCTCTAAGGCATTTTGAAAACGATGGACTTGATCGAGGTTCGCGGCTTGACCTTCATAGCCTTGGGTTGGATTGAGGGGGATGATGTTAACGTGGCAGTTCATTCTGTCTACCCAATCTGCCAGCGCTGCAGCTTGTTCATCTCCATCATTCACGCCTTGAATAAGCGCCCATTCGAAAGTGATCCTACGTCCACTTTGGACCGTATAGGAACGACATGCGGGCATCAACACATCCAGCGGATAGCGGCGATTGATCGGCAGTAACCGTTCACGCAGGGCGTTTGTCGCCGCATGCAGAGAGATTGCGAGGTTCGCCTGCCGGTGTTCTTTAGTGAAACGTTCGATCATCGGGACTAAGCCAACTGTGGAAATTGTGAAACGACGTTTTCCGAAATTGAAGCCATCGGGATCATTAAGGCGATCGATCGCCTCCATCGAGGCTTTGTAATTCTGAAAGGGTTCACCCATCCCCATGAATACCACGTTGGAAAGGCGGTCGCCGCCAGCATCGAATCGTCGTGCAATTCTGATCACCTGCTCAACGATCTCACCTGAGCTAAGATTGCGCTTGAACCCCATTTGACCCGTGGCGCAAAAAACACAGCCCATGCCACACCCGATTTGTGTAGAGATGCAGGCAGTATGGCGGCGCTCGTAGCGCATGAGAACAGCTTCGATTGACTGTCCATCCCGGGCTTCCAAGAGGTACTTCTCAGTTTCACCGTTCTGGGAGGTGAGCGTTGATTGAACCGTGAATGCAGAGAAGGTGAACGATTCTTCCAGTTGTTTGCGAAAATTGCCAGGGAGATTGGAGATTTTCTGAGGGGAGGGGGCTAGTTTCTTGTACATGCCCTCCCAGAGCTGCCTGGCACGGTAGCGTTCAGCGCCGAGTGCCTGGAGGTGGGTCTCTAGTTGGGGAAGGCTCAGGTCGAAGAAAAAGGGTTGCGGGTTCACTGTCGCGCCCCCGCGAGCTCGCGGGTGAGGGATGGTAGGTCATCAAAGATCCAATCAGGTTTGATCTTCGATGCTGCCGCCTGCTCACTCGATGTCACCCCGGTGAGGAGCAAGCCGGTTGCTATTCCAGCACGTTGGGCGCCTAAGATGTCGGTCTCTATCCGGTCGCCAATGGCAAGGATCTGGTCGACTGCGAGACCTAATCTATCACCGGCGAGGTCAAAAAGGCGAGATTCCGGTTTGCCGATGATGATCGGCTCCACGCCTGTTGTGAGCTGAACCCCCTTGATGAAAGCGCCTGCACCAGGAGCCTGACCGCGCTCAAATGGAAAGCTCAAATCCGGGTTGGTTCCGACGAAAATAGCTCCGGATTGAATGGCGATGGAAGCTTCAGTCATTTTCATCCAGCTGATCTCTCGATCGAAGCCCATTACGACGGCCTGCACACCATCCACTGAATCTTGAAGGCGAAATCCTGCAGAGGATAACGCACCCTTCAGCGCATCTTCACCGATGGCGTAAATCGTGGTCCCGGATGGGAATCTATGCTGCAAATATGCTGCGGTTGCAAGGGACGAGGTTAGAACCTCCTCCGGGTCGATCTGCACACCAGTGCCTTCAAGGCGCTCAGCCACACTATCTGGTGTGGCGGTAGAGTTGTTTGTGGCCAGTACGAACGGCATGGAGTTGGTCCGCAGGAAGGAGAAGAATTCGGGTACACCCTCCAGAAAAGTCCACCCGCGCCATAGTACTCCGTCCAGATCGATTATCAGGCCTTTGATGTCTGACAGTTGTCTCATATTTGTTGCCATAGGAATAGCGGTGTCGTGTCTTCTGTTTGAAGCGTCGAGTGTTGTTGGCGATCTTGGAGCAGTGATCTCTTGAAATCAGCCGCGGAATTTCTCCAACAGGTATTCGTATACCGGTTGATCGATGCGGCCCTTTTCAAACTCCGTGCGCTCTTCGAAATTCTCATTACCGATGAACTGGCGGAGCGCGGCCTGGGTTTTATGGTCATATTCTCCTGTGATCTCTTCGATGTCATATTCTAAATTCTTCATGATTTGCTGCAGAGCTTCGCAGACAGCGCCGTCGATTTCAAGCTCCTCTTCAGGAGGGCTTTCGCCGAAGTACAGGCTGTGAAGTCCGAGGATCTCCATCAGCCGCGGGACCGGGTCTTTGTGGTCATCGACGCGATAATCGATCCAGCGGTCGTTGAAGCCAGCGTATCCACCTTCGGGTTTAACGACGTAAATCGCCGCGCTCTGTTTCCCACGACGGTCGCCACCAGCCTGATCGGCGGCAAGTAAGGCATCGAGCAAGCGTTCGGGAAGGTCTTTCTTTGAGCCCTCAAACGAGGAGGCCATCTGGTCGATCACCTCCGGACCCGTGAGTAGATTTCCTTGAACGCAGTAGTTCTCGCCAATTTTCCCGCCCGCCCACTCGTTGCAATCTACACCGGTGAATGTAGCTGAATGACCTTTGGCATCGACGATGCCTACCTGTCGAAGCTTACGCTCCTCGTCCTCCGCCAGCAGATCATCCAAAGCCTCTTGGGCGGAGCGACCCTGCGACATGAGTTCCAGGCCTTTCGGGCCGAAGGCTGTGTTGGCATAAGATTGCGTGGCGATGGCGCCTGCGCCTGCGTGAGCCCAGGGGACGACTGCGCCAACGGCCGGGAACTTTGAGGCGACGGCTATACCCCAAGCATCCAGATCTGCATCGTAAGCAACGATTGAGAAAGTAGAAAGTCTATTCATTTTATTACCTTGGCAAGTTAATGGGATCAAGCGGCGTCGGGCAGGCTCTTGTCGCTAATTGGGAGCTCATCCCCTTTTTCATCGTAAAGATGGGGCTTGCCCGTACGGTGAATTGCCTGCTCGTCAACCAAAACGCGGCTGATATCTGGGCAGGAAGGGATGTCGTACATCACGTCGAGAAGCGCGCCTTCGATGATTGCGCGCAGGCCGCGCGCTCCGGTCTCTCGTTCGAGAGCGAGTTGGGCGGCTGCTGTGAGCGCTTCTTCAGTGAAATCGAGCTCCACCTTATCCATCTCGAGTAGGCGTTTATACTGACGGACGAGAGCATTGCGGGGCTCGGTCAGGATGGCGCGCAGCGACTCCGCATCGAGGGGATCAACATTCGTCACGACCGGTAGGCGACCGACGATCTCCGGGATCATCCCAAACCGCATCAAATCGTCTGGTATGACCAGACGTAGAAGGGCGCTTTCCTCGAGTTTCAGGGCCAGGGTGTCCGAGACCGTACCGGAGAAACCCATTTTTCCGCGGTGTCCTACGCGCTCGGCGACGATATCCGCCAGCCCGTCGAAAGTGCCGCCGCAGATAAAAAGAACATCGGAAGTATCGACCTGAATGAACTCTTGCTGGGGATGCTTCCGCCCCCCCTGCGGGGGCACGTTCACCACCGCGCCTTCGATAATCTTCAGGAGCGCCTGCTGGACTCCCTCGCCAGAGACGTCTCGCGTGATGCTCGGGTTATCGCCGCTTTTACGGGCGGTTTTATCGATTTCATCGATATAAACGATGCCGCGTTCTGCGCGCTGTACGTTGAAGTCCGAAGCCTGCAGGAGACGCAGGAGGATATTCTCTACATCTTCACCCACATAACCAGCTTCTGTGAGGGCTGTGGCGTCGGCGATGCAGAAGGAGACGTCGAGGCTGCGGGCTAAAGTCTGGGCAAGAAGTGTCTTCCCGCTTCCCGTGGGACCGACGAGTAGAATGTTCGCCTTATCCAATTCCACATCGTGGTGTCCGCGATTGGCGATGCGCTTGTAATGGTTGTAGACAGCCACAGAGAGCACACGCTTTGCGTGCTCCTGGCTCACGACGTATTCCTCAAGATTGTCGTAAATCTCTCGCGGGGATAGGGATGGCTTGCCGGAGGAAGAAAGTCCACTAGGCGGCCGGGCACCTTCGCCCTCTAAGATATCCTGGCAGAGGTCGACACATTCATTGCAGATGAAGACGCCTTCAGGGCCGGCGATCAGGCGGTGTATCGTCTCTTCATCGCGGCTGCAGAAGGAGCATCGCCGCGTCTCGGGTGCCTGAGGTTCCTGTTTCTTTGGCATAGTTTAGGCTTTGCTTATTCCTTTTTCTCCTCGCCATCATAGGGATCGAGGATATGGTCGATAATGCCGTATTCTTTCGCGTCCTTGCCAGTCATGTAGAAATCGCGCTCTGTATCCCGCTCGATAATATCCAGAGGTTGACCGGTATGGCTCACTAGTATGTTATTCAATTCTGCACGCAAACGCAAGATCTCTTCTGCCTGGATCGCAATATCCGTCGCCTGACCCTGGATGCTGCTCAAGGGTTGGTGTAAGTGAATCGTTGCGTGGGGCAGGGCGTAGCGCTTCCCCTTCGTTCCTGCGGTTAACAGAATCGTACCAAAGGAAGCAGTCATGCCAACAGCGACCGTAGAAATCGGTGAGCGGACCTGTAGCATAGTGTCGTAGATTGCTAGACCAGAATAAATTTGACCACCAGGGCTATTGATATACATGTTAATCTGTCGGTCGGAATCCTCTCGATCGAGGAACAAAAGCTGAGCAACCATAAGATTGGACACCTGATCATTTATCGGAGTGCCAAGGAATATGATGCGTTCGCGCAGCAGCAGCGAGTAAATATCATAGGCGCGCTCGCCACGCCCGCTTGATTCGATCACCATTGGAATAATTGAACGTGGATCTTTTACATCCATGATTGTGTACTTACTCCTTTTCCATGTCATCTGCGCCTGATCCCTCAGGTGCAGAATCTATACCATTATTCTCTTCTTCGCTTTTAACTTCTATAGTAGATACATCCTGTTCTTCAGATTCACCTTTGGCGATGGCGACGATACGGCGCATAGCTTTATTGGTGAGGATATCCATCGCAAACCGTTGGCGGCCTGCGGGGGAGGCGAATGCTTCAAGAAGTCGTTTATCAGCTTCCTCGCCCAGGGGTTCGGTAAGGCGCGTAATTTCGGCGTCAATTTCTTCATCTTCTACCTTCAATTCTTCGACGTCGACAATTTTGCCTAACACTAGGCCGCGCTTTATTCGCTCAACTGCTTCAGGTTCCAGCTCCTTTCGGAGATCGTCTTCTGTCTTCCCTTCGATCTTTAGATAATCCTCGAGCTCTAGGTTTTGATTTCCCAGACGCATGCGAAGGTCTTGGAGGAGGTGCCCGGTCTCTTCCTGCAGGACGATTGGGGGATATTCCACAGAAGCCCCTTCAACGAGTTTCTGCATGATTTCTTCCTTGTGTTGGTTTTCCGCTTCGAGTTCTGCCTGCGACTGAAGGTTCTCGCGAAGCTTCACTCGCAGATCGAGCAAGCTTTCAAAATCACCCAGGTTTTGCGCCAGTTCGTCCGACCACTCTGGGACAAGGCGGGATTTCACGTCGAGGCACTTGATGTGAAACGTGCCGGCACGATTGTGCAGATCTTCGCTGGGATGGTCGTCTGTAAAGGTATATTCGTACGATTTTTCATCCCCGGCGGCTAATCCTAAAAGATGCTCCATAACGCCTGGGGTGGGGACATCGGTCTCCGGGTCGACCAGGACGGAGATTTCCTTCATATCGAGCAATTTTGCGTCTTCCTCATCCTCTGGATCAAGGAGTTCGCCGGATAGATCCATGATTACCAGATCTGTCTCTTCAGCAGGGCGATCGACAGGTTCGATCAATGCCTGTCGCTGGCGAATTTCTTCTAAAGCCTGTTCAAAAGCTTCATCCGTTACTTCCGCATCTTCGAAGGGGATCCGAATATCTCGATATGTGCCCAAATCGACATCAGGAGCGAGGGGTACCGTATAGCGAAGCTTGAGCGGGTCTTCGCGGATGATTTCCTCGAGTGAGCCGGGAGCGTAGGGCTCGATCTCGCTCTCTTCGAGCGCGTCTCGATAAATTTCTTGGCCAAGGCTGTCCAGGGCTTCTTCGAAGATAACTTCTTCGCCGAATTTCCCCAGGATAACCTTGTAGGGTGCCTTCCCAGGGCGAAACCCGGGGATTTTGGTCCCTCGGCTGAGGCGGCGCGCGGCGGCATGCATTGCTGTTTGAATCTGGTCCGAAGCAACTTCAACTTGAAGTTCAACTTGGCGGTTTTCCAGGTCTTGTCTTTCGATTTTCAATATATCTTCCTTCCTGGCATGTGTGAATATTGTCGGAGGAATATTAATGGCTGGATCTTTCATGTGAGACCACGCCAAGCGATCAGCCCGCAGTGGGGAAGGTGGGATTTGAACCCACACGCCCGAGGGCACGTGATCCTAAGTCACGCCTGTCTGCCAATTCCAGCACTTCCCCGCTTCAAACGATTATAACTTTCGCCTGAAGGAGTGTAAAGGTGGTTGGGGAGGTGGTGAGGGGATTTGCGTTTTTTCATATAGCCACAAACACGGTTTCACCCACACAGTTGTGTGAATGATGCAGAGTCCAACTTAAATGTCAGCACAGCGCGACTCTACCCATCCCAATTTCCTTGTGGAGATGTCGTTCATTGAAGAGGCATCACTGGTGAGCGAGACGCAGCCGTGCCTCTGTTTTTGGGAGCATTAATGGGCGTGCAGCGTTACGGATGGCTTGGAGCCTTAGGTAATCTCGAGGAGCGACGTTCGCACTTGTGCCAGATGCAGGAGATCGTGATCTGTGGCGATTCCCATCAGTTCGAGCAAAGATGTAGGACCGAGTAGTGAGTGTAAAGCCGGTCGGTTCCACTCTTCCTCGGAGAGAATCTCCAAATGCTGCAGAAGGGCTACACGTGCTTCGAGAAAATCATTTAACGCCTCAGGTCCGGATTGGCTGAGGTAATCTCGCTCATCCGCCCAAACATCGGTATCGAGAGCTGTTAAATGCGGTGGTTTGTCAGCGGAAAAAGCTGCCAGCCGCGGCTGATTGACCTCTATCTCTGCGTCGCGTAGATGACAGACGATCTCCACTGGTGCCCATTCCCCCGGTGCTGACCGGCGCTTCCACTCGTCCTTCGTGAGTCCACGGACAAGCGTTGCTAGAGCGCCAGCTTGGCCGCGGAATCGGGCGGAGACCGCTTGCGCGGTGCGGATTTCATCAGGTTCAGGGGCATCAGCCTGCCCTTTTATCCAGCCGAGTAAATCGTCTAGATCCCCACCGGGGTACTCTTCATCGGGATCTTCTGAAAGATGGTAGGCGCGCATGGATAACGTTCGCGCCGGGTCGAGGTCAAGGCTGGGATCGTTTCCCACCATCACAACCTCATGCGCCTTGCGACCTAATTGACCGAGTATCTCGGCGTAATACGCGGGCTGGGGTTTCGTGAAGTGGGAGGTTTCGTAGCTGGTGATCAATGTGAAAGGGATTTCTTCCGGTGCCAGATTAGCCCAGCGAAGACGCTCTTCGATTGCAACCCTCGGAAAAAGAGGGTTGGTAGCAACGACGATCTCAAAACCCTGGTCGAGGAGATTTTCCACAACGGGTCTTGCAGAAGGACGCGCGCTGGTCACTGCTTCAAGAGAGGGGAAGATCTCCTTGTAGAAGGTGTAAATCTGCGCCTCGACTTCGTCCTCGTTGAGGTTTAAAGCAGGATAGAAGTAATCCGCGAAAGCTCTTTCCAGTGTCACTCGGGGGTCGGTGTTTTCTAGCATCTTCTGGCTGCCGACGACAAGCTCGCGAATGAAACCGTCGGGAGCGAACGTGTCCGACATGTAATGCCCCAACTTCTGGAAATAAGCTGGGAGAAAACTCTCCATTTTGTTATCCAGGAGTGTGTCATCCAGGTCAAGAAGGATGGTTTTAAGCATTATTCCTCCGCGGAGGTTCTAAAAACTGGAAGATCGAGGTGGCATTGTCCGCAGCCGATCTCCGGTTCGAGCACATCCTGGAGAGTCTGCGTGCAGAAGGCTTTTACTTCGATGCGGCGTCGAAGGCCGAGGAAGCTGCGTTTAACCTTCGCTTCAAACACCATATTCTGGCAGGCATTGGCCATCTTGATCCCGGGAACCCTACAATTTGTACAAAGATCAGGCGTGTATTCGCCGCCACCCGGAGTCTCCTCTAGCAGACGGCATTCCTGTATGGCTCGACCTCTATGGAAGTCCTCGTAGTAGTAGGGGCATTCCCGACCGGCAGGGGTAATCATGGTGAGGGGGAGAGGGTCAAGATGATCTAAACCCGGGTCACATACGCGCCAGTGCGGGTATCGACACGAATTTTGTTGCCCATCTCGACAAAAAGAGGAACCTGGACCTTGAGGCCTGTCTCCACCGTAACGATTTTGTTTGCGCCAGTGGCAGTGTCGCCTTTTACGGCCATATCCGCCTCTGTGACTTCGAGTTCCACCGCAGTTGGGAGTTCAATGTCGATCGGTTCTTGATTGTAGAAGGTGAGCTTCGCCTCCAGGTTCTCAGTGAGGTAGTTCACAGCATCCCCCAGCGCTTTGCTGTCAAGTGCGGGCTGCTCGTATGAGACCATGTCCATGAAGTGGTAAAGGTCCCCGTCAAAGTAGAGGAATTGGACAGTGCGGTAGTCGAGCCGAACGTTCTGCACTCGATCGCTTGATGTGAATGATTTCTCAATGACGGCGCCACTGCGCAAGTTGCGCACTTTTGTGCGGATCGTGGCCTTGCCCCGCCCGGGCTTATGATGGGTGTACTCGATTACTTTAAAGAGATTCCCATCCAATTCAAAGGTTACGCCGTTTCGCAATTCGTTGACATCAATCACGTGATTCTATCCTTCGCGCTAAGTGCAGAGATATAGTGTCCCGATTATAGTCGGAGGCAGCAAAGAGCGTCAATGAGTCATTAAAGACCAAGCCAACGTGTAGCTGCTTCCGGAAGTTCTGCCATGCTTCCGGATTTGACGCTGCAGCGGGGGAGCGAATCGACGAACATTCGTCCGTAGGATTTTGAGAGAATTCTGCGATCGAAGACCACGACAACGCCTCGATCTGAGCGGGTGCGGATCAAACGGCCAAAACCCTGCCGGAAGCGCAGGATGGCCTCGGGAAGCATATATTCATTAAAGGGGGAATCGTAAGTTTCCGCACGGGCGGCGATGATGGGGTCGTTGGGGACTGCGAATGGAAGGCGCACGATCCCAAGCACGGAGAGTGCCGGTCCGGGGATGTCGACCCCTTCCCAAAAAGAGCGTGTGCCGAGCAGGACAGCTTGCTCGGTAGAACGGAAGCTTTCTAACAAGGCGTGGCGCGAGGCTCCTCGACTCTGCTCAAATAGATGAATACCCTCATTTGCCAAAGGATCGGCCAACGTGCGGGCGGTGGCCTGGAGCTGGGCATTTGATGTGAAGAGGACCATGGTCTGTCCTCTGGTCTCCTTCACCAGGCGGATCAATCCATTTTCGAGAGCGCGCTGATAGGCTTGTCGTTGGATGGGTTCTGGGATGTCATTCACGAGGTAGAGCAACGTGGATGATTCATGATCGAAAGGTGAACCCAGTGCCAACTCGTCCGCGTCCTGAGAGTACAATCGCCGACGGATATAGTCGAAGTCGCCGGCTGTTGTGAGTGTAGCCGAGGTCATAATCACGGCTTCTTTTTCGTGCCACAGATAGCGTTCCACGAGTGGTCCTACTTCTAAAGGTGCGGCATGCAGCGAAAGGCGCTCACCGGGGGGTCTGATATTAGCCCAATAAATATTCGATAAGTCCGGTTCGAAGATCATCCGTTCGAGATGGTTGTAAACCTCTCCGAGACTACGCCGTGCGATGCGGGCGGCGACAGACAGGTTTTCTGCAGCTTCTATCCCTGTCTCTGCCAGGCTCTCTAGATCATCCGCCATTTCAGCGAGTTTCTCAACGATCTTCGCCAGCGGGCCGCGCAGGTTTTCCCAGGAGATCTCCACTTTCTCCCAATCGGGCAACGTTCTTGTGGCGGGTACGATGCGCATTTGCTGCCCGTAGAATCCTAACTCCTGACCTTCACGGTGATTCTCGAGAACTTCGGAGATTCGTTCAAAGAGAGTCTTTGACATCTCGATGCATTCGATAGTCCGATCAGAAACTGCACTGATGACTCGATCGACTTGTGTGAAACCCTCAGGAGGCAGCGAGGCGCGAGCGAGTTCTAAGATCTGGCGCAGGAGTCCCCTTGTCCGGCTCCCCAAGTCGCGCAGCATGCGTTGAACTTCCATCGCCGTGACGCTGAAGCTCAGGCCGTTTGTCGTGGCACCCTCGAGGTGATGCGCCTCATCGATGATCAGGTATTGATACTCGGGGATAACACGGTTCCCGATGGCGATATCTGCTAATAAGAGCGCGTGATTAACGATGATGATATGGGCATGTTCTGCTGCCAGTCGAGCGCTATAATAGGGGCAGACGCCGTCTGCATGTTGGGCACAATTCTCGATGGAGCAGTCCTCGTTATCAGCTGACAATCTCGACCATACTAGCGACTCCTCGCGGGGCAAGTTGAGTTCGCTGCGATCGCCGCTGCCGCCGTTGGTCAGCCAGAGCAGGAGCTTGGTGATGACTCGCGCCTCCTCCGGTGATCGCGGTCCCAGGCTTCGCAATGTGTTGAAGCGGCGGGGGCAGAGATAATTGCCGCGCCCTTTAAGCACAGCTGCACGGTAATCCGTGCTCAAAGCCTGGTTCAAATCCGGGATGTCTTTGTGGATCAATTGATCCTGGAGGTTGAGGGTATTGGTTGAGATGACTACGGGCTGCCCATTTTGCACGGCCCATGCGAAGGCAGGCGCCAGGTAGGCCATCGATTTTCCGGTCCCCGTCCCTGCCTCAACCATCAAGTGCTTGCTTTCTGAGAGCGCCTCAGTCACCGCTCTTACCATGCTGATCTGCTGAGGACGATCTTCGTATCCTGGAAATGCGCGCGCCATCTGCCCGCCGAGTTCGAAAATGGAGGCGATCTCCTCCACATCGAGCGGTCCAGGCTCGGTTAATGGAGTGAGTTTTCCTTCCGGGATGATAACTTTGGGGAATATGGACGGGAATTCACCCTTCGTAGTTTCTTCTTTCTCTCGTCTCTCGCTGTAGGCTAAATCGAAAACCAAGCCGGCTCCCCATTCAATCTCCTCTCCGTAGCGGGTAATCTCCTCCAGGATGGGGAAGGAGATTGAGCGCGCTTCCTCGTATAGCCGGAGGAATACCTGGCGGGTTGTGTGGGCGTCATCTACAGCGCGGTGGGCGGCTCGCACAGGCACCCCCAGAAATTGGGCTAATGCCTGGAGACCATACCGTCCAATGGATGGAAGCAAAACGGAAGCCAGGTCGAAAGTGTCGAGGTATTGGTTTAGCTCAAATAATCCTCGGCGTTTCATGAATGCAAGATCGAATTGGATGTTTTGCCCCAGGATGGGCAGGTCACCGACGAAAGCTTCCAGATCTGAGAGAACATTCGTAATCCGTGGAGCACTTGAGAGCATGGCGTCCGTGATGCCGGTGAGTTGAACGATGGCAGGGGGGATTGGGAGGCCGGGATTGATGAGCTCCGACCATTCATCTTCGACGCGGTCGCCGCGAAAACGGACCGCGCCGATTTCAATAATCGCGTCGCGAGAGGGATCCAAGCCGGTGGTTTCGAGGTCGAAGGAAATTAGTGATTTCATGGGTTTGAGGGTGACATTATAGCATCCACGGTTGCGCCCTATGCTATACTGCGAAGGCATTTGTAAAGAGAAGAGTGGGCGGGTTCATTCCGAAATAACAGCCATAGAAACGGTAACGAATGATGGAAAATGGTGTTCTCCTTTATAGAAGATCAGGGCTCGAGACCGGTCGGCAATGAAAGATCCAGCGATGGATGATATGTCGCTGGCACAGCGAGCGGGTTCAGATCCCGAGGCTTTCGGCGAGCTGTACGAGCGGCACGTCCGGAAGATTTACAACTACATATTCTATCGGACGGGGAACTATCACGATGCCGAGGACTTGACCGCGAAGGTGTTTCAGCGAGCGCTGCGGCATGTCGCAAAGTATGAGGATAAAGGAGTCCCTTTTACCGCCTGGTTGTATCGCATCGCACACAACCTGGTTGCAAACTGGCATCGCGATCGCAGTCGGCGACCTATCGTCCCGCTAGACCAGCATCTCGCGGTCAGCGAAGTCGCCGAATACCCAGAATCGGAGGCGATGGCTCATGAGGAAACTGAGCTGCTGTTGACGCTGGTGCGGATACTCCCCCCCGACCGACAACAGTTGTTGATCCTTAAATTTGTTGAGCGCATGTCGAATGCGGAGATCGGTGAAGTGATGGGGCGAAGTGAGGGGGCGGTAAAAAGTTTATATCATCGGACTTTGAATGCCTTGCGTGCAGAAGCCAGAAATCTGGAGGAAGAGAGCTCCGGAGCTAGATCTGGAAAAGATGAAAAGGCGGGATGAAGAATAAGATGGATGCAAGTCTAAGCAAAAAGCGGTTGGAAGAGTTACTTTCGGACATCCTTGTCCCGGTCGAGCCCAGCGTGCAGTTTGTGCGGCGATTGCGCGCTCGACTGGTCACATATCAAGGCCGAGGTCCGCTGTCGGGTTGGATGGTTGTCGTTGTAATCGCGACGGTATTCTTATTGGCGGTTACCTCGATCGGATTGATCATTCGCATTTTTCTCGGTTGGGTCAGCCTGATAGGAATTATTTCCAATCGGCGGCGGATGAAGTCTGAAGCGAGAGTGGCGACGTAGATCGGCGTTTTCCCCATTTAAATTGACAATTGAACCGGCGCGTATACGGGATATTCTTAGGTGTTTCGCGTTGAGCGCTCCTTGATGCGATTCTATAGAGAGTGCGAGCCTTTGGTGACGAGGTTTCTTCTGATCCACAGAAGGGACCACACGAGGATCGTAATAGGGATTTCTCGCGGAGTTTATCCTGAGTTATATCGAAGGGCTCGAAATGACAACGGGGGACGAATTGTTTCCGTGCATGTCATTTCGAACCCCTGCAAAGGGTGAGAAATCCCTGAGGCGTTCCGATGAAGCGTTGGATGCTCTGGGAAAGATGTTGCTTTTGTTTTGCAGTAGGGACCACGCGAGGATCGTAATAGGGATTTCTCGCGGAGTTTATCCTGAGCTATATCGAAGGTCTCGAAATGACAACGGGGGACGAATTGTTTCCGTGCCTGTCATTTCGAACCCTTGCAAAGGGTGAGAAATCCCTGAGGCGTTACGATGAAGCGTTGGATGCTCTGGGAAAGATGTTGCTTTTGTTTTGCAGAAGGGACCACTCGAGGGTCGTAAAAGGGATTTCTCGCGGAGTTTATCTTGAGTTATATCGAAGGGCTCGGAATGACAAGATATCGTGGGAGGAACCTGGGCAATGACATTAAAAACAGAACGGGCATCCATGCCCGTTCTATGAGAGAGTAAATCCAATTAGAAGCAACAGGTCAATTATCTGGCGTTTACTTTTAGAACATCCCCCAGTCGCCGCCGGTTCCAGCCTCCATCATGGATGGTTCCCACATTTCCATACCCATCTCAACTATCACCTCGCTCCCCGTCGCTTCGATGGCTTTGCTGCGAGTCATTTCGATCAAGGCGGGTGCATAGGGGCAGAAGGGCGTCGTCAGGATCATTTTTAGTTGGACGCCCTCTTCATCGATCGACGCATCTCTAACGAGGCCCAATTCAATAATATTGAGCCCGAGCTCGGGGTCCATCACTTCGCGCAGCCGATTTCGAAGCGTTTCAGCAAGTTCCGAATGGGTTGTATCCGCTTCCCAAGTTGTCGTTGGGGTTGATTCTTCACTCATATTTATTTTCGCTCGTAAGTTGGACAGAGAAAGCACAATGGGCATCACCCTCCAGCATGCTTTGCACCTGCTCGACCGGTAAGGATAAAGCCTTGGCGATGAAAGTCTGATCGATCATGCATACCTCGGGATGTTTCTGCCCAATTGCTAAATAAGGGCAGCTAAAAGCTCGGATCACGACAGTATCTCCACGCTGATCAGATACCGCAGAAAAACCCTCTTCGCTAAGTAGTTCAATGAGACGAACAAGGCGCTGGGTCAATGGAAGCCCTTCGAGCTGGAGGGCATAGTCATCTGCCATCGAACCGGCGATGTTTGAAAGCACGCCTTCGTAGTAAATGAGGGGCAGCGATTCTTTCATCTGGTCGAGAAGTCTGTTTGTGAGACGGAGATAGCGGGTGGGGAAGAGTTCGAGAGCCTCTTCTGTTAATGAGAACGATTGGTGTGGTCTACCGACGCCGTGCTTGATGTCTTCTACGTGCAGCAGACCGTCAGCCTGCAGTTTCGCCAGGTGGTGGCGCACGGAAACTGGGGATATGCCCGCCGCTTCAGCCAATTCTTTCACTGTACAGCTGCTGCAGGCACGAAGAGTCTGCAAGATCGTTTCGCGCGTTTGAGAGGCCATTTTCTGCAGTATAGCATGACCTACCCGAGAAAGTCAATATTTCAGAAATTTATGAATAATATCCACTCGGAATGCTGTACATCGTATGATTAACGGATGGAATATATTAGATATTTCTCACAAATATTGACATTTGGGAATAATGCGTGCTATAATCTCTTGGTGTTCCAAACGTTGTAGAGGCCATGGAAAATAGGCCGGAGGAAGTCTAATGACGGATGGTTTGGAAGTAAAAAACCTGCATACTTCCATCAATGGACAGGAGATCCTCAAGGGCGTGAATCTTATCGTCCGCGAGGGGGAGATCCATGCTTTGATGGGCCCAAATGGAACGGGCAAATCGACGCTGGCGAACGTGTTAATGGGCCACCCGGCATACGAGACGACAAAGGGTCAGATTCTCTTCAAGGGTGAGGAGCTGACAGAGATGGGAACGGATGAGCGGGCGCGGAAGGGATTGTTCCTCGCCTTCCAGTATCCCGTGGCCATACCTGGAGTGTCCGTCGCCAATTTCCTGCGTCAGGCGATTAACGCTCACCGCAGAGCCCATGACCCAGAGTACAAAGGCATCTCGATTCCCGAATTCCGTAAGCTCCTGAAAGAGAAAATGGACTTGCTCCAGATGGCCCATGAGTTCGCAGGGCGCTACCTGAACGAAGGGTTCTCAGGCGGCGAGAAGAAGCGCGCGGAGATTCTGCAGCTAGCAACGCTGGAACCCTCGATCGCAATTCTTGATGAGACGGATTCTGGTCTCGACATCGATGCTCTGCGGATTGTGGCGAGCGGCGTAGATACACTCGCCGGACCCGATCTTGGTGTTCTGATCATCACTCACTATCAACGAATTTTAAATTACATCAAACCTGACAAAGTGCACATTATGCTCGATGGTCGTATCGTTGAGTCTGGTGGAGCGGAACTAGCGCAGCACCTCGAAGAGCAAGGCTACGACTGGGTTCGTGAGAAGCACAATGGGAAGGTAGAGGCGTAGGGAGGTTGCTGCGCAATGGCTTCATCAGGGGATCTCAAGAATCTCCAGGATATTGATCAATACAAGTACGGATTCAGCGATCCGGATGTCTCGGTCTTTAAGACCCGCAAAGGTTTGAACCGAGAAGTCGTCGAACAGATTTCGGCGATGAAGGGCGAACCGGAGTGGATGCTCGAATACCGCTTGAAGGCGTTTGAGCATTTCTTAGAGCGTCCGATGCCAACTTGGGGCGGCGATATCGGCAGTCTTGACCTGGATAACATTTATTACTACGTCAAACCGACGGAAATGGAAGGACGCTCCTGGGATGATGTTCCGGAATCGATCAAAGAGACCTTCGATAAACTTGGCATCCCGGAAGCAGAGCAGAAATTTCTCTCTGGCGTCGGAGCGCAGTATGAATCGGAGATGGTGTATCACAGCATCCTGGAGCATCTAGAAGAACAAGGTGTAATATTTGTCAGCATAGAAGAAGGCCTGCGGCAGCACCCTGAACTATTCCGTGAATATTTTGGAACAGTCATTCCCTACACCGACAATAAGTTCGCCGCGTTGAACAGCGCGGTGTGGTCAGGGGGGTCCTTTGTTTACATCCCGCCTGGTGTGAAAGTTGAACTCCCGCTTCAAGCATATTTCCGTCTGAATGTGGCAAATATCGGTCAATTTGAACGCTCGATAATCATCGTCGACGAAGGTGCGGAGGTTCACTATGTGGAGGGCTGTACAGCACCGACATACTCGACGGATTCCTTCCACAGCGGTGTGATCGAGATCGTCGTCAAGCGCGGCGCTCGCAGCCGCTATACAACGATACAGAATTGGTCGAACAACGTTTACAACCTGGTCACCCAGCGGGCGATGGTCTATGAAGATGCCTCGCACGATTGGGTCGATGCCAACATCGGCAGCAGGCTTACGATGAAATACCCATCCTGCTATTTGATGGGGGAGGGCGCACATGGCGAGATCCTCTCCATGGCTTTTGCAACGGATGGGCAGCACCAGGATACAGGCGGCAAAATGATCCATGTCGCACCACACACGACTAGTAAAATTACCGCCAAATCCATAAGCCAGGGCAGCGGCCGATCGTCCTATCGTGGTTTGCTGAAAGTTCATGACGGTGCGGTCGGATCGAAGTCGAACGTTGTCTGCGATGCGCTGCTTCTGGATCCGCAATCGCGCTCGGACACTTACCCCTATATTGAGATTGACGAGGATGACGTTAGCGTCGGGCATGAAGCCTCGGTGAGTAAAGTCGGGGAGCAGCAGCTTTTCTACTTAATGAGCCGTGGATTGAGCGAGGAAGAAGCGATCACGATGGTCGTCTCAGGTTTCATTGAACCACTGGTTAAAGAACTTCCAATGGAGTATGCCGTGGAGATGAACCGCCTGATCCAGCTTCAGATGGAAGGCTCGATCGGGTAAAAGCGGTCTCCGATCCAAGTCATCCAAAGCATAGATTTCAAGATGAGGTTTTACAGAGAATGAGTTCCCGAACAGTTACCCGGCGTAAAGGTGAAGTACGAGAAAAGGAAGCGTCGGAATTCAGCTTCACACTTGAAGATGTCCAGGCTATCTCTCAAGCTCTTGGCGAATCAGATGCGCTTAAAGCACAGCGAATGGCAGCATGGGAGACATTCGAATCTATCCCGATGCCCTCGACGGGTGATGAGGCATGGCGGCGGACGGACATCCGCGGCCTCGATGTTGATCGGGTCAAAGCGCAGGCAAGTGCGAATATACCGGTTGGATCAGAATTACAGCAGCCGCTCGTTGCCGAGTCTCATGGAGCGCTGTTGGTCCTGCGACCGGGACACGCCCCAGAATTTCGAGCGGAAGACGACCTGCAAGAACAAGGAGTAGTGTTCACGGATTGGGCCACTGCCGTGCGGGAACACGCAGAGATCCTCGACCGTTATATGGATACAGTTGTTCCGGCAAAAGACGGCAAGTTCGCCGCACTCGCGGCTGCGATGAGTCAGGAAGGTGTGCTGCTCTACATCCCTGCTGGAGTTCAGCTCCAGCAGCCGCTGCACTCGATTTTCTGGGCGCCGGGCACGGGAGCGGCGTTTTTCCACCGTGTGCTCGTCGTTCTCGAGCGAGGTGCGTCGGCAACCTTCTTTCATGAAACCGCTTCGCCGACGGAAAACGAAGGCCAGACGGTCCACGCAGGGATTATTGAAATCTCCGTAGCGGAGGAGGCTTCGCTAAAGTTCGTTGAAGTGCAGAATCTTGGTGGTCATGTTTGGAACTTCACGCATGAGCGGGCGAAGGTCGCACGCGAAGGGCGACTGGATTGGATATTCGGTGCGGTTGGGTGTCAGCTAACGAAAACTTTTTCCGATTTGGATCTAACGGGGCAGGGCGCTGAGGGACGTATCTCGGGATTCTACTTCGCCAGCGAACGGCAGCATTTCGATCATGACACGCAGCAGAATCACCTGGCGCCGAACACTATGAGTGATCTACTTTACAAGGGTGCACTGGTCGATAAGAGCCGTTCTGTTTGGCAGGGAATGATCTATGTCGCACCTGAGGCGCAAAAAACGGATGGTTTCCAGGCTAATCGCAACCTGATATTGAGCAAGAAAGCGCGCGCTGATTCAATTCCCGGCCTGGAGATCCTGGCCGATGACGTACGCTGTACCCACGGCGCCACGGTGGGCCAACTAGAAGACCTGCCAATCTATTATTTGATGACGCGCGGTTTGCCGCGAGAAGAGGCCGAACGCATGCTGATCGACGGCTTCTTCACACCCATTATGGAGCGCATTCCCTTCGACGGTGTGAGGGAGCGGTTTCGGGGGATGATCGAAGCGAAACTTGGCAATTAATGGCGGACTGCCATACAATATTAAGCTGGTCCGACTAAAGGAAAAAGCGAGAGATAGTACATGGCAAGAAAGATTAGTGATAGCGCATCAATTAACCGGTTAGATGAAGACCGCCATGCGGTGGGAAAAGTCGTTGAAGTTTATTGCGACCATAATAGGGATGGTAATCGTGTCCGTGACTGGCTGCAAGGCGTCGTCGTGCAGGCGGATGAGAAATTGGTCGCGATCCAGTTCACTGAAGACGTGTATCTTACAGACGGCTGGATGATCCCCGATAGAGTCCTCTGGACGCAGCACGGCAGCGAATCCATCCGTCAGGCAAAACGAAAACGCAAACGCCCAAAGCCAAAATCCTGATAAGCATTCCAAAATCTACGCGAGGGTCTAATGGAGCTATCCTTCGAATCAACCACGCTTGACATCCCAGCGATACGTCGGGATTTTCCAATTCTTCAACGCGAGACGGATCCGGGAGTTAACCTTGTATATCTGGATAACGCGGCGACATCTCAGAAGCCTGTTCAGGTAATCGAGGCGATGGATTTCTATTACCGGCAGATGAATGCAAATATCCATCGCGGCATCCACACTCTGGCGGAGGAAGCTACGGTCGCCTACGAAGGAGCCCGCAAGAAGATCGCTTCCTTTATCGGTGCGGAGAGCTGGCGGGAAATTGTCTTTACCCGTAACACGACAGAGTCACTCAACCTGTTAGCGCACAGTTGGGGCAGGGCAAATCTTAAAGCAGGCGATCGCATCCTGTTAACGGAGATGGAACATCACTCGAACATCGTTCCCTGGCAGATGCTGGCCAGCGAACTGGGTTTGATGATCGATTTCATAACATTAACCGACCAGGGGAAGCTAGACCTGGAATCTTATAAAAACCTACTTGAACGTGAACCGAAACTAGTTTCTTTCACCCAGATGTCCAATATGCTGGGGACGATCAACCCGGTCGCCGAGATGACTGACCAGGCGCACCGTGCGGGTGCGGTCGTGATCGTCGATGCGGCGCAATCTGTGCCGCACATGCCAGTCGACGTGCAGGATCTGGGTGTGGATTTCCTGGCATTCTCAGCGCATAAGATGTTAGGCCCAACGGGAATGGGTATCATGTATGGGCGCAAGGAACTGCTGCAGGAGATGCCGCCGTTCCTCGGTGGTGGGGATATGATCAAACGAGTGAGGCTTGAGGGCTTCACGATGAATGATCTGCCCTACAAATTCGAAGCCGGCACTCCCGCAATCGCCGAAGGGATCGGTTTTGGGGAGGCTGTAGATTACCTATCCAACCTGGGGATGGATGCTGTACATCAATATGAGCAAGCGTTGACTGCCTACGCACTCGAACGTCTGGAAGAAGTTCCAGGAATTCAAGTCTTCGGACCCGAAGCGGGAGACAAGGGTGGCGTGCTCTCCTTTATTTACGATGGCATCCACACGCATGACGTCGCTCATATCCTGGATTCCTTCGGGATCGCGATTCGCGCCGGCCATCATTGTGCTCAACCGGCTCATGATCATTTCAACATCGATGCTACATCGCGCGCCTCCTTCTATATCTACAACGTGAAAGAAGAGGTTGACCAATTGATCGAGGGTCTTTACAAGGTGAAAGAGATCTTCGGCTAGTGGAAAAAGGGCTCGAGGTTATTCAGACTATTCCTGGATCCAAGATTTCAACTATACCAATTTGGAGAAGACAAAACAGCTAATGGACGATTTCTATCGAGAAGTGATTGTAGACCGATATAAAAACCCACGGATGCGAGGCGAGCTGGATCCGCATGATTACTCGCACGAGGACGATAATCCTTTATGTGGGGATGAACTGCGCATAGAACTGAGAGTTGACGGTGATAATCGCATTACCGAAGCGGTATTCACGGGAAAGGGATGTGCGATTTCCCTGGCTTCAGCCGACTTGCTCGTCGAATCAATCGTCGGCAAGACACTCGATGAGATTAAACCACTCTCGAAAGATGACATCATTGAGATGCTGGGGATCGAGTTGGGTCCCGTGCGGCTGAAGTGTGCGCTACTGTCCTTGAAGGTTCTCAAAGCCGGGATATATGGTTTGGATGAGCTTGAAGAGGAGCTGATCATCTAGGGGTTGTCAGGTATTTTTAGGCAGCGTTTACCCCGAGGGGTGGATGTATAACTACAGAATTAATAAAGATGAGGATGTGGAATTCGTTTCTGTAGCCTCGGCTGAGGAGGTCGGGAATGGAGAGCGGATCCTCCTCGAGATCGACGGGCAGGCGATCGCTCTGTTCAACATCGCCGGGGCTTTCTTTGCCATCGCCGATGTCTGTTCGCATGATGGTGCTCCTGTGGCCGATGGGGAACTGGATGGGTATCAGATTAGTTGCCCGCGGCATGGGGCTCATTTTGATTTGCGAACAGGGAAGGTGTTGACGCTTCCCGCCGTGGTTGACATCCCCGCGTACCCGGTGAAGGTGGAGGATGGCCAGATTATGGTCGGGCTACCGGTTGAAGAGTAGAGGGGAGCGATTGTTCGTTGAAGAGGGGTTGCATTTTTGGGCCGACACATGGGTCGGCCCCTACGGTTGAATATGGGAGATGGCTGGTCGACACACAGGTCGGCCCCTACGATTTAATGCGGAGATATATAACGGGCCGACACGCAGGTCGGCCCCTACGCATTTAAAGGAATGTAGGGGCGCACCCATGTGTGCGCCCGGAATTAATCACCTGGAAAATTCTCGGGGTTATCCAGATCCAACACCCATTTCAGAGGATTTTGAAGGATATATGTCCGATACGCAGCCAATTCTTCTTCATTTCTGATGACATGATCATAGAAACTACGCAGCCAGAGCTGTCGACGGAAGGGAATCCATTGAAGATCTCTCACACCACGGATGTATTCGTTCGTTGTCATTGTCTTAAACCATTGGACGATGTCAGATAATGAAGGATTAGCCTCAATCTCTTGGTCCATTCGAAGAGACTTGTCGTTAGGAATATTGAATAAAACACAATGAAGGTGGTTGGGCATAATAATATATTCATCGGTTTCGAGGACAGGGAATTTAGAAGGGGCCTTCAGTAGCCAACGATGAACCATCCTTCCTGCGGCGTTCAGGATCATGGAATCATCCCGAATCTCACCGAACAGGCAGACGCGGTCTTTCGTGCATATCGTGCCCAAGTACGCTCCCGGTTGTGAGTAGTCGAATTCTTTATGCCGTGGAGAACGGCGATTTTTGAGATATTTCATCAAACGATGGCCCCCTCATCGGGTAAATGAATGCATGTGGGTTATTGAGAAAATTATTTTAAGGCAATTTCACCGTTGGGGAAAATCGAAGGTTGGATACTTATGTATGTCTTGGCGGGCCGACACACAGGTCGGCCCCTACGGATGAATAAGGGAGATGGTGGGCCGACACACGGGTCGGCCCCTACGGTTGAATATGGGAGAAGGTGGGGCGACACGCAGGTGGGCCCCTACGGTTGAATAAGGGAGCTGGTGGGCCGACACACAGGTCGGTCCCTACAGTTGAATATGGGAGATGGTGGGCCGACACACAGGTCGGCTCCTACGGTTGAATATGGGGGAGGGTGGGCCGACACACGGGTCGGGCTATAGGTTGGGAAATGGAGATGATTAACTAGCGAATTCCGTTCACAGTTATGAGAAAATCGGTTATCATACTTCTTTGTGCGCCGTGCCCGCGAAATTGGTGGACGCGGCGCGCTCCATATTTTTATTCATCCTAAACGAAAGAGGATAATCAACATGGCAGAAAAATGGGTTTACCTATTCGATGAAGTCGACCAGGCAGAGAAGAAGGCTGGTTCGTGGGATGGCGTGCGCGCGCTGCTCGGAGGTAAAGGCGCCAATCTAGCGGATATGACCCGCATTGGCGTGCCGGTACCATCGGGTTTCACGGTTACAACCGAGGCCTGCAATGCATATCTCAAACAGGATGAGACTCTCCCCGATGGGTTGTGGGACCAGGTTATGGAGGCGATTAAGGCGGTTGAGAAGAAGACCGGCAAGGTCTTTGGCGACGCGAAGAATCCGCTCCTAGTGTCCTCCCGATCGGGTGCGAAATTTTCCATGCCGGGCATGATGGATACGGTTCTAAACCTCGGAATGAACGACAACTCGGTGGAGGGGATGATCGAGCTTACGGGTGATGCTCGCTTTGTCTACGATTCCTACCGGCGATTGGTCCAGATGTTTGGGTCCGTCGTGTTGGGGATAAAGGATACGGCTTTCGAGGAGCCGATGGATGAATACAAGGAGGAGCGGGGGCTCAAGCTGGATACTGAGCTCGAAGCCGATGATTGGAAAGCGATCACCGAGATGTTTAAAAAGGTGATCAAAAAGCATAAAGGCTTTGAATTCCCGCAGGATCCCAACGAGCAGCTCCGTCTTTCCATTGAGGCAGTATTCGGGTCGTGGTTCGGGAAGCGTGCTGTGGATTACCGCAACGCCGCGGGGATCAGGCACGATCTCGGCACCGGCGTGAATATCATGATGATGGTATTCGGAAACATGGGCGATGATTCTGGAACGGGTGTCGCATTCACGCGCGATCCTGCTACGGGCGAGAGGAAGATCTACGGTGATTATCTGATCAACGCGCAGGGTGAGGATGTTGTTGCCGGTATTCGCAACACCAAGCCGATTGCCGAGTTGGAGAAGGATCTTCCAGAGGCTTACGCTACATTTGTGGACATTTGTGAAAAGTTAGAAGGGCACTATAAGGAAATGCAGGATGTCGAGTTTACCATCGAGCGCGGCAAATTCTGGATGCTGCAAACGCGGGATGGGAAGCGCACTGCGAATGCGGCGGTTCGAATCGCGATTGATTTTGTCGATGAAGGCCTGATAAGCAAGAAAGAAGCAGTACTTCGTATTAGCCCGGATCAGGTTGATTCGCTGCTGCATCCGCAATACGATCATGAAGCGCTGGAGAGCGCCCGCGATCAGGGCAAGTGTTTCGCGAGCGGCGTGAACGCCTCACCGGGGGCAGCGGTCGGCCGGGTGTACTTCGATGCCGATACCGCGGAAACCAAGGCGAAGGAAGACGGGCAGGACGTGATCATGGTGCGGCCCTTCACCAAGCCAGACGACGTTCACGGCATGCTGGCCTCGAAAGGCATCCTCACGAGCGAGGGCGGTGCCACCAGCCACGCAGCCGTTGTTGCCCGCCAATTCGGCATCCCTTGTATTGTCGGTGCATCTGAGATCAAGCTTAATCTTGAGAAACGCAACTTCACGGCGAATGACATCACGGTTGAGGAAGGGGATTGGATTTCCGTCGATGGAACGACCGGTAAGGTCTTCCTGGGGCAGATCCCGACGACGATGCCTTCCTTCGACGAGCAGGAAGAGCTGCTGACACTGCTCACCTGGGCGGATGAAATCGCGGCCAGCGATGATGTGCGCGAAGGACCAGACGGATTCCCGACCACTGGTCTGCAGGTTTGGGCAAACGCTGATTATCCGGCAGACGCCCGGCGGGCGCGCGATTACGGCGCGCAGGGTATCGGGCTTTGCCGCACCGAGCACATGTTCTTCGAGCAGGAACGGCTGCCGATCGTGCAGCGCATGATTCTGGCGGATAGTTCGGAGGAGCGCACGAAGGAGCTCGACAAGCTGTTGCCTTTCCAGCGCGCAGATTTTGACGGCCTCTTTGAGGCGATGACCGGATTGCCGGTGATCATCCGTCTGATAGACCCGCCGCTGCATGAGTTCCTGCCCGAGTTGGTAGAGTTATTTGGAGAGATCGCCACGATGAGGGCGAAAGGCGAGACGCAGGGTTTGAAGGAGAAGGAAGACCTGCTCGTAAGCGTGCAAAACCTGCATGAATCCAATCCGATGATGGGATTGCGCGGGGTGCGTCTGAGCATCGTAATGCCCGAGATCGTGGAGATGCAGGTGCGGGCGATCTTCGAAGCGGCGGCGGATGTCAAGCTGAGAGGCTTTGAACCGCATCCAGAAGTGATGATCCCGCTCACAGGGCATATCAATGAGCTAACCGCGATCCAACCACGGCTGGAGGAGATCGCGAAGGATGTCATGGATACGAAGGGGGTCGAGTTCGAATATAAATTTGGCACGATGATTGAGATCCCGCGAGCGGCGTTAACCGCTGAGGAGATAGCCGGTGTGGCCGAGTTCTTCTCTTTTGGCACGAACGACCTGACGCAGATGACCTTCGGATACAGTCGCGATGATGCCGAGCGCAACTTCCTGCTGACGTACGTCGAGGAGGAAATCCTACCGGTAAATCCCTTCCAGAGCATCGATGCCGACGGCGTCGGGCGGCTGATGGAGATGTGCACGACGGAGGGACGCAAGGCGCGGCCGGGGTTGGAGGTGGGCATCTGCGGGGAGCATGGCGGTGATCCAGATTCCATTAAGCTGTGCCACAAATACGGCTTGAACTATGTAAGCTGCTCGCCGTTTCGCGTGCCGATCGCCCGGTTAGCAGCTGCGCATGCGGCCCTGGGGAAGTAAGGCGCCGGAACTGCACAGTAATGCCTGGACTGGGGCTGTCCGATGTGGGACAGCCCCTTGCTATTTTAAACAACTTCCTGCATGAGTCTCTACCAAGCATACAGCGGGGTCAGGTGGGCAGCAGAACATTCCTTGACGCAGAGTCCAATTGATAATATGACGACAATAGTCTACAATGGTCCAAATGCGCGATTCCTAAGGAGGAGGGAAATGATTTTATTCTCAGAAATCAATTGGTGGGCGGTTCTTGTTGGCGTTGTTGCCACGAATGCGTTTGGATTTCTGTGGTATGGACCCTTGTTTGGGAAGCAATGGATGAATATGATTGGAAAGAAGCCGGAAGATATCGAGGCTGATCCAGGGATGTACTTGAAGACGGCCTTCGCTTCTCTGGTGACGATGATTGTCCTCAATCTCGTCGTTATTCATTTTGCTCCATCCGGATTCCTCGGGGGTTTAATCCTTGGCGGTATGGTTTGGTTGGGTATAGGAGCTACGGCGACTTTTGTGTATACCACTTTTGAGGGACCGCCAACGAGCGTCTGGCTGCTCTTTTCCATCTATCAGTTCATTCTCTATCTCTTAATGGGAGGGGTATTCGCGATCTGGTAGAGAGGCTTATCTCAGCCTAGTGTGAAGGGCGCATCTGATTGATGCGCTTTTTTTTTGGTTTAGCCCCGGGACGCATGAGGTGGAGGCGACCTTATTTCCTGTGTGAAACAAGGAAAACCAGAAGAAGCGTCAGGGCTATATTCGTTAGTAATCGAAATCCTCATCATCGGGATCATCAGAGTCATCCAGGTCTTCATCCGCCCAATCAAGCTTGATGGGGGCGTTGGCGATGACTTTCAAAGGAGCACCACAACCCTGGCAAACCGCTCCCGTCAATTCAAAGAGCGAGATGCTTCATTTCGTTCAGCATGACAAAGTCCTGCAATCTTTAATTCCTCTGTCGTATCCGGCCTCACTCGAAATGAAATCTTAAAGAGTTGTTATTAAAAAAAAATGAGTTCGGATCGATTCGGTTGAGATCATGCTGACCTCTTTTCTGCTCGGACCGTGGCGTGCTCGTTATTTTCTCCCCCCAAACTCCCAACGGGGGCCTCGGGGGGGATCAGTTTTCCCCGGACCCCCTACAATGAAAACATTTGCTGTGAAGAGCCCGTCAGGGCGACGCTTGTCCTGCGAAGTCCCCGACCGAAGGGAGTGGGAAGCGCAGTCGAAGGATGGCAATCTCCGTGCAAGAAACGAGGAGATTGCTTCGCAGAGTTAAACCTGAGCCTTGGCCTGAGCGAAGTCGAAGGCTTAGTCGAAGTGCTCGTAATGATAAAGGGGGGACGAAATGTTTCCGTATAAGTCATTTCGAACCCCCAAAGGGGTGAGAAATCCCTGATACGTTTCGAGAAGCGTGTGGGTCTCTGGTGAAGAGATTTCTTATGCTTCGCAGGGGGGGGTGTCGCGTGGATCGTAATAGGGATTTCTCGATCGCTGTTTCACAGCTCTCTCGAAATGACATGTGTTGGGGCCAAGGTTCTTTCTCCCTTTGTCATTAGTCTCCCTGAGGGTTGCTGAATAAGGTGGAGCTATCTTTGTGTCGATGCTTGGATGGGAGGAAAGGGCAAGTAGGAATGAAAGAATCGGAGTTGTCGTCCCGTGGATCGCGTAGTACCTTTGTAAAGTGTCACTTTCCAGTGTGGTGAATATACTGGGTTGATGTTTGTGCAGACGAAATACTCAGACTTGTGTCACAAACGGGATCAAGTTTCGTTTAATAGTTAGAGATACCCAAAAATGGTGTTCTCATGAGATCGGAGGATTGACGATGAAAAGGACCAGGATTTTAATCAGCTTATTACCCCTAGCCGCCTTGGTAATTAGCAGCCTTGCTTGCAACTTGCCGGGCTCTACCACAGTTGATCCTGAAGCTGCTGTTCAGGCGACGATCCATGCGGTTGAAACAAAAAGGGCATTGCGGGAAGGTGAGGATGAGCCGACGTCGGAACCAGGTGTTGATGATCCGACGCTGGCACCGACACAGGAACCCACTGTAGTTGAATCTTCTCCCACGCCGAAGCCTACCTTCACGCCATTGCCAACGGCAACGGAGATCCCCTGCGATCGTGCTACCTTTGTTACGGATGTGACCGTCCCGGATGGCGCTGATTATTCACCAGGTGACGTGTTCACAAAGACGTGGCGGTTGAAAAACAGCGGATCATGCACCTGGACTTCGGGCTACGACCTGGTTTTCGATCACGGCGACCAGATGAGCGCCCCTGCGGTCGTCCAGTTAACCAGTGGAACTGTCGGCCCTAATCAAACGGTGGACGTCTCCGTGCAGCTCACTGCGCCGGGAAGTGAGGGGGGTTATAAGGGCTACTTTAAAATCCGCAACTCACAGGGGGTGATCTTCGGTATCGGAGCGACGGGAAGCGTTGCTTTCTGGGTGGAGATCGAAGTGTTGGGGCCGCCGGAACCAAACTTCACGGTTAACTTCACGAACACCGGCCTTTGCTTGCCACAATTCGCAACTTTCAAGGTAATAAACACCGGCGACTACACCTTCGAATGGGCGCGGATAACCATTCAAGACCTGACCGCCAGCACAACCTTATATGGCCCTGGCACGAACTCGGTGCCTTTCTTAGCATCCAGCAGCGATTGCCCGCCGGGAGCATCTGCCATGGATCCGGGGCAGACCCGGTACATCGCAGCATCTATCGGCTCACCTGTGCCCAGCGGGAACACGGCGCGCTTGACCCTCAAGCTCTGCACCTTGGACGGAGGGGGAGGGCAATGTGTTGAAAAAACCACCGATTTCACGGTGCCCTGATCCGCGATAGCACTTTGATTTCATGAGGTATCTCCCCGCTTGTTTGCACTGCGGGGAGATGTTTTTTCCGCGTTGTAATGGATTAATGGTCATGGATTGCTTGTGAGCATTGCGGTAGAATTTGAATAACCCTGTCAGGCGGCTCAGCCACCTGATCTTCCCCGAATGACCATTGGGCGCTTTCGTTGTAAGATGTAGTTGGTGTTCTTCGCATCATGAAGGAGTGTAGGATGGAAAAGATCCGCAGCTGGCCCCGATGGCTTCAGTATGGGCTTCTCTCTGTAGCTGCAGCATTGATATTTTTTTTAGTTACATTTCTCTTTCCTTCCCTGGTTTTATTCTATTTAGGGGTGATTGCCCCTCCCCTCTTTCTCTATTTGCTGATCCCATCAATCATGCCAGAATCTTTTATTCTTAATATCGCCTTGGCTCTTGGATTCTGGTTCCTTTTCGGAGCGCTCCTGGGAAAATTCATCAGGAAATTTACCTGGGCTGCAATACTATGGCAAGCAGCCTTGCTAGTCATGGGATTTTTGGCTGCATATTTCGCTTCCCTGGCAATGTTGTAGATATGACCAATTCCTTAGCCAGACCCGCGGCGCCTCCCCGCAGGAAACGGCGGACTTCGCTCCGCAAAAGACGGGGGATCTTCGTCAGCGTGAGGCCGTTCGGCCGTTAGAGTAATGTTTCCTACAGTCAAAAAGGAGTTTCCGTATGACAAGTACGCAAGATAATCTCAAGGAAGGATTTGCTGGCGAAAGTCAGGCGAATCAGAAGTATCGAGCATTTGCCAAGAAGGCGGAACAGGAAGGTCTACCCAATATAGCCAGGCTATTCCGCACTACTGCTGAGGCAGAAAGGATACACGCTGAGGGGCAACTCAGGGCCCTCGATGGGATTGGTTCTACTGCCGAGAATCTTCAGGTTGCGATTGATGGTGAGACATACGAATACACCGAGATGTATCCACCCATGCTCGAGCAAGCTGAAGTTGATGCCCACAAGGCTAAGCGAATCTTCACCTACGCTGTTAAATCAGAGGAAGTTCACGCTCGACTTTACAAACAGGCGCTAGAGGCTGCGCAGCGTGGTGAAGATTTAGCCGAGACAAAGTTCTACCTCTGTCCAATATGTGGGCACATCGAATTTGGCAGCCCACCTGAACCGTGTCCTATCTGTGGTGCGAAGTCTACGAAATTCATCCAGGTATAGGCAAGCTGCGGACAATCGGCGATGAGGCAATAATCGTCACACGCAAACTTAACGTGATCTGAAAAGAGCGTCTCCGGGGAGGCGCTCTTTCTTCATGTAAGCAAAGATAAAAGGACCAACTTAAGTTTAATTGTTGGAAGGTGTTGAACTATTATTCTTCGGCGATAGATTTATTTCTCTCGCCGAACGATCAATTATTCACCCAGGGTTAGCCTCGGTTCCCTCAGAGGAAGATGACGGAAAAAGCAGGGGGCTTACTCAACGGGATTATCGGGGTGATATTCATTCCACTGGCTGACCAGGTCGTCCGCTGTGGTCCCGATATTGTGCTTGTTGATGATATCGGCAGTGATGAATCCGGGCTCATTCATCTTGCGGAAGAATTTCCGATCCAGACGTACATTGAGGTGGAAGGAGCCATCGATGTGAATAGTTGGTGTGAAGGTTCCGATGTCATTGATTTTAACGGGATGACCACCGCGTGTGAAGAAGAGGATGGCATCATGCAGTTGGAAGAGGATATTCTTGATCTCGCCCGCGTTTAGACTGCTATGTCTCGAAATGAATTTGCATATGGCATTTATCTCGGTACGGTTATGGAGCTTGATGCGCGGCGTATGGGCTTTAATAGCGTTGATTCGTTTGACCATAATTCACCTCAAAGCGTTCATTTTGAAATGTCGACCACATTTGAGTTTTCGTTTGAAGCAGGATGTGAGAAGGGGTAATCGAGCGGGCTGCGCGCTGCGAGCGGGCCGCGTTTGAGAACATGGGTGTAGATCATCGTCGTTTTGACGTCCTTGTGTCCCAGCAGTTCCTGGACGGTTCTGATATCGTGCCCATCTTCGAGCAAGTGTGTTGCGAAGCTATGGCGGAAGGTGTGAGGAGTAATGCGTTTTTTGATGCTGGATAACTCTACTGTGGATCGCAGTGACCTGCGAATGGCATCCTTTGTGATGTGGTGCCTGCGTTTCTGGCCTGATCGAGGATCGGTTGTAATCCGCGGTGAGGGGAAGACGTATTGCCAAATCCATTCCCGTGCGGCGTGGGGGTATTTTCGCTCGAGTGCGTGCGGCAGGTAAACTTTACCGAAGCCATTAAGCAAATCCATTTCATGTTGCTTCTTGGAGCGAAGCAATTGTCGTTTTAATGGTCGGACAAGGGTTTTAGGAAGAACGGTACGTCTATCTTTGCTACCCTTCGTGTCGCGAACATGGATCTGGTGGTATCCAAAGTCTAGATCTTTAACACGGAGGCGAACGCACTCATTAATGCGAAGACCGCTTCCATAGAGCAATTGGATGATGAGTCGGTATCGATCGTGCATACAATCGATAATCTGGAGCACTTCTTCGCGTGTGAGCACGGTGGGGAGTCGTTTAGGGCGACGGGCGCGCACATTCTGGAGTGGGAAATCGAAAGGTAGATCGAGGACGGATTTATAGAGGAAGGAGATGGCGTTTAGCGCCTGGTTCTGGGTAGATGCGGCGACATTCTCTTTCGTAGCGAGATGGGTCAGGAAGGCTTCAATCTCGGTTTTTCCCATTGTGCGAGGATGAGTTTTGTTATGGAAGAGGATGAAGCGACGGATCCAGTAGATGTATTGTTGTCAGTTTTGTAGGCGCAGTGTTTGAGGCGCAGTGTATCCCGGACTTTTTCGAGTAATTTCTTTTTTTGAGGCGGCATAATTCATTCCCCCTTGTTGTGAATGAATAGAGAATGCGCTACTCTATTATCAGGGTTTCAGATATTGCTAATTCTCTCGATATCCCTCTTCTTCTCACATATTGCACGTGATCATTCTTCATAGTACAAAAAATTGGGGGATAAGCAGACAGGAACAGGGCAAAAAACCCCCGCAGGGGGGATATTGGGGATAGATTTCTTGATACTCAGGTGTTAGGCTGCCTATAATGGGGGTTCAAATATGCTTTTAGTTTTCATTGATGAGACATCAGATAGGAAATTCAAGGATTACCTCGGATTCTGTATTGCAACTGTTAATGCACGCTTCTATCCAAAGATTAAGAGTGATGCATTTAAAATCCTCGCAGGCATTGGATGGGACCCATAGATTGAATTCAAAGGGTCCTTCCTTTTTTCTGAAACATCTGGTTGCACTGATGTAGAAAAGAGAATCGGATTGATGCTGCAAATCAGATTTTGGATCTGAACGTTGCAAATAAAAATCGGAGGATGAAATTCTATTTTGGCTCAATGAAAACTGATGACCACCGCGGTGCATATATAAATTCCCTTCCGTCTCTATTGCATAAGATCCTTCCTGCCCCCCCAAAGGGCGCTGGGAAGAACCTTATTGTTGTACACTGCGATGAAAGATCGGATATCAATCAGATCGAAGTCCATTCAGCGCTTCTCCCCGCTATAGAAGAACGAGGTTATCTGCTATTCGAGACGGTTGTTTGTTCAAGATCAACATTTGAGACAATTGGGCTAATGTATGCTGATTTGGTGGGCTACCTGGCTGGACGTATTGAGACCATTTCGAACGATTCAGACCTCTTCGAAGGTCTTACGGATGAGCAATTTGCAAGAAATGGAAAGATTAGGAAATTGAAGTCATCTGAGGATCTTATTGCGAAAATCAAGAAACTCAGTCTTTATGAGCATAGTTCAGCACTTTCTGGGGCAGCCTAACCACTTCCATGAGAAGGCCTAGATTGTCAAGGGTCGACGTGGCGACCATTCTCTCTGATCCTCATTAGCCAACATCCTTTCGCCTCACTTCCATCCGCACTCTATTTGGGCTCGTAAGTAAGCCCGGTGCCCGTTGGTGTTCGCTCCAGGTGGGCGCTGCCATCTCAATGACGGTATCCCCGAGGGGCCCAGTGGTTAGCCGCAGTCGCCCGAACAAGGCGTTGGCTGGTGGATATTGAGAGAAATCTGCTTAACCTCCTCCAATCCTATCGATGAGTTTCTCCTTTCACAAATACCCGTCCGTTTGTAGTTCAAGCTACTTTCGGTAGTGCTGCAGATCCTGCTTCTTCCTTCTGTGATTGATAAAAGGGGTCGTAGACTTCGGCGGTCTTCCAGAGATGGTGAAGCAGAACGGCTAATTTCCTTGCGACGGCAACCACGGCTCTCTTTTTAGCGTTCTTTCCACCTCGTTCGGCAAGCTTCAAGCCCCAATGTCGCAGGTCACAGTCCGGCCCGAAGGGACCAAGGATGTATTGGGCGGACGAGACGAGCAGGCGACGCAGGAATGCATCGCCAGTCTTGGTGATGCGCAGCTGGGGATCCCGATCGCCGGATTGATCCCGTCTGGGGACCAGTCCGATTGCGGGTCCGACATCGCGGCTCTTAAGGAAGCGTTTTGGATCCTCGAGCGTGAGGACATAAGCCAGAGCGGTGATGGGTCCGACGCCGCTGACCTTTCGAAGCAGCTTTGTTTCCGGGTACAGATCCTGGCAGAGCTGCTCAACCTGTATGTCGTATTCACGGATCTGTTGGGTGAGGGAGGCGATCGTTTCGAGGATAGGGGACAATGCGGGACGCAAAGTTTCTGGGACAGCTGGTGCAGCTTTGGATGCGAAGCAGTTGGCAGAGCAAGAAGGCAAACGAGCACCGGAACTCTTCACGATACTGCAGGTATGATTGACGAGCAGCGTGCGGGAACGGACGATGACATCCCTTGACCGAAGAACGTCTAGGTCAGCTTGAGCCTGAGGAGAGCGGTGGTGGATGGGGGAGAGCAGCTCGGGATCCAGTCGCGCCAAGCGAGCGAGGGTTTCGGCGTCGGCCCGATCATCCTTGCGGGGGTTGTGATAGATCGCTCTTAGTTTACGGGCGTTGGCGACCAGAACATCATGCCCGAGCCCTGTCAACAAATGGCTTGCCCAACGCGAGTGAGTGCCGACTTCCATGGCTACCCTGCAGGGAGAGAGCATGGAGAACCGCTGGTGGAAAGATGTTTTGGTGGTGGGTAGGCGAGTTTCTTCAATCAGTTCACCCTCCTTATCGAGAATGGCGATGTAAGAGTACTTGTCTCCAAGGTCCAGTCCTATGAAATACATGCTATTCTTGTTCATGGGTCGGTATCTCCTTTTCTGGCAGCTACGAAAGTAGACTGCGTTTGTTTGGGTGAGCCCATAATAAGGCATCACGTGATGGAGGTACCGGCCTTCTCATTCCAATCTCAATGGAGTGGACAAGAGATTCTGCCGAGTTTGTGCAAGACTTGCTGTATTATCGAAATTGAAGACGGGCCGCTCATCTCGAAGCCGTTAGCGCTCCATTTTCCAAGCAAATCAATAGGGACCATTTCGGGACGAAATAAAAATTGTCTGAACTTTTGTCGAGCATTCCAAGAATCGCCGAGAAACGGATTGCCATGCGTGTCACGCCGGAGGCCGCGCGGGCGATTAAGCAGGGCCATCCTTGGCTGTTTGAAAGCGCTATTACCCAACAAAGTTCCGCTGGCCACCCTGGTGACCTTGCCGTAATATTTGATAAAAAACGTCGCTTTTTGGCAATCGGCTTATTCGACCCCCATTCTCCCATCCGCGTGCGG